>Ga0065711_1009580_pt1 | contig 11411 bp, 13 predicted proteins | sample Hoacrofraction12_FD_59098 | JGI IMG/M metagenome (GOLD analysis project Ga0065711, IMG submission 59098) | Hoatzin crop microbial communities from Cojedes, Venezuela - Epithelial fraction 12 v2 (version 2) | ecosystem: Host-associated > Birds > Digestive system > Esophagus > Crop | place... | reverse complement strand
TACTCCCAGGGTAACCCTGCTCCTTGGCTTGGGGGAGCACAAGAAGGCCCTGCCATGAGCAGGATTTCAATACGCTCCTTCTCTGGGCACTGTGTTTGGGAGTCTCAGAGGCATAGTTGTGTAAACCCTGCCGTCTTGCCCGGGAGTGTACCGGATGCACCCGGCACCACCTGAACACTCTGTGCTCTGCCCTTCTCCTCCTCATCCTCACAGCTCAGCCAGGCGAGCTCTTCCCACAGGATCCGGGAAGGCTTTTCCACCAAATGCCTTCCTGTTGGACCACACCAGTTTTCTCCTCTCAAATGACTCCTAGCCATTGTCCCTCCTGTTCTCAATTCCTTCCCTGCCGACCACTCCACAAATGTTGCCCACGTCACCAAGTGCCTGAACAAGGTTACTCCCCTGGAGATCCCACGGCTGCTTCACAGTCACCAACGATTTTCTGACACGGTCATCACGGTGCTTAAAGATAATCAAAGTCTCTTTTTTTGAAGGAAATTATTTCATTGATGAAGAGTGAGTTTTTGCTGAAGTGCAGCCCAGTCCCAGGAAGTTAAGGTTGTATACTAACTTAAATCCAATTATATCTCATCTAACAAACCCCTTTTTTCCTGGCTTTGTGGAAAGACAAATCTCTGAAGTGATGCAGGTTTAAATTCTGCTCTCCTGCCCTCCAAAAACGTATCTGTCCTTTAAAGTGATCTGTCCTACGTCTCACTGCCAGCCTCCAGAAAGCAGCCCAAGCCAGGCACGAGCTGAATGAACAGCGAAGGACACGGCCAACCCGGCCAGGAAAAGACAAACACGGAGGTACCAGCCTGAGGAACCGCCTGAAGGAACCACCCGGCCTGGCACCGGATGAGAGACAAACCAGAAAGACCAAGAGGAAGGACCAGAGAAAGTCAGTTCCAAAATACGAACAAGCTACCCATTTAAAAGCGGTTAATTCTGACGAGGTCTCAAACCACTTCATCAGTGTGAATGGCCCAAGGCCACATCCCCAGAGAGAAACACGAGCTCACACCCACAGCCGCTTACAAACACCCTTCCAGGGAAAACTGCGCCCCGGGTAAAACGGCCTCTTGCAAAGCCCCCCGCCTGCGGGTACCGCTCTGGGGGGCTGCCTTGCCCCGGGGGCACCCGCAGCCCTGGCGATGCACGGCCGCGCACGTGCCCACTGCATCACTCGGGCTGATCTCCCGTCCGCAAACTCGCACCACCAATACATCTTCTTTGATTATTGTTTCTGGCTGGCTGCAGCTCGGGGATGGGAGAAAGTTAATTAGACATCTTAGCACCTGGGAAATAAAAGCCTTGGTGACCTTCATTGACTCTATCGGAAAAAAATTTAGCGTTGTTTAGCTTCCTTTCTGCACTGAGCAGATCATCAATTAGCAACCATAAGTAAAGTGTACAGTGTTTTCTTTTTAACACAATTTTATCTAATGTGCTGTTGTGTCACCCTTGATACTGCTGTGTCCCAGATGATCTCAGTATTGATGGTTTTGTCCTCAAGTTCTGATGCTTAAATGGGCAAAACATATTTTATCCTATAATTAAATGAAATGCTCTGCTGTGTGAACATTATCTTAAGTTTTATAGCATTATAGTGCTTTGTATCACGTTAATATATCACCATAGTCCTGTCACTCCAATGAGATATTACTATATTATTAGCGTAATACATCATTACAGCAAGGTGTTTTCATGATGTATTGCTTAAAAGATGAAGCCATCAGGAAGAAAAAAATTCAGGAGCAGGCTCAATATAATTACGGGATAAAAGGATACTTCATCACGAAATCTGATAATGATTTGACCTGAAAGTGAATGAAAGCAGGGAGAATGGAAAGCTAAAGGGAAAACAAGAGAAAAATCCAAAAATGTCTCCCACTGAGAGATGCTACGACAGAGGTGCTGTGAGCAACAGCCAAGAGCTGCTCCGCATTCAGCTCTAGGTACGGGATCCATTGCACCTAACTGCAGCCATCTGAACGCTACACGCTTAGCTTAAACCAATTAGTGGTCATCAGCAGAGAGAGCACAAACTCAAGACATAATAGCAGCTGTTTTTTCTTGGACAGGACAAATCTCTCCCCGCAGAGCAGGTCACTCCCCCTCTCTCTGCGCTAGGCTGCTCGTCCACAGATACCCAGCAGCCACAGCGGAGAGCAGCACGGTGCGGGGATGGACTTCGGAATTCCAACACAATCCCAGCAGGGAGCCTACCCCTTACCCTCGCTCGCCGCAGCCCGGGAACCCGCTCCTTCATCGTGCCGTGCAGCTGAACACCTCTGCGATGGGCCACAGCTTGCGATTTTCGGACACCACCCGAGCATCGAGCACAGGCACCTCTGTGTGTGCTTTTGGGTGCTGAACAACTCAGAAAGCGTTGCAACTCCTTGTGGTTTTTATACATATATACATAAAACAAGCGAGCAATTCGAACAAAGTGTTTATATTACTTCTAATTATATTCCCAGCAATAAATTACAACATGCAGCCCATTAATTAAACAGTAGTAGCAGAAGCCCCATTTCTTTTGTGCTGCGCCCGTGCTTCTGCAAAAAGCTAATTTCAGAGCTTCTGCACTCACTGATAGCTACTTTTAAAAAGTGTTTTCAAGGAGTTAAACTAATTGCACGTATCACGAAACAAAAGAACTGCCAAGAACTGGCACTCTGCTGGCGAGGGAAGGGACAGCGCGGAGGTGGGAGACCAGGAAGAAAAATCTGTGCTGAGCTTGCGCGACTGGCGAGCTGAAGGGAGCCAGCAGCACGGCAACGTTTGGCTTCAGAACATCAGGCAGGAGGAGAAAACATCGTTAAGTTTAATCACAAAAACAGCCGAGGAAAAAATAAATAACCTGCTTTTAGCCATTCATCTTAAAGCCTAGGTTTAGTAGACAATGTCAGGGTAATTCAGTTTCTCATACTATAAGGCACTTAGAGGTTTAAGTTTCCATATCCAGAAAGTCCACAAGGCAGTTTGTGCTATTTAAGAAAAAGATTGTGTGCATTTAAGCAACAGCTAGGTTATATTTAGAAGTGACTCGATCAGCCACAGTTGACTGGTCTTTGTTTAAAGGCAAGGATAAACCAAAGGGAGATCTGCCTCAGCCCCGCAGGACTCCGCAGCCAGTTCCCAGGCTCAGGTGGCTCCTGAAGTCTGCAGTTCAGACTCAGATGAGCTTTGGGATTACCTAGTCCTGGTGAGCCTGGAAAGCCCAGGATGAGCATATTGGGAGAACAGGCTCTTTACATATTCCCATCACGTGAATTATACATTTTTTTTTAGCTGAAAATGAATGTCCTTGAGCATGCTGGACCCCAGTTACTCACTCAGGCTGCCACAGCTGAGCGTCCTGCAGCTCTGTGTCCTCACTGGGCTCCATCTCAATCTTCAACTCATCCTCCTGCCAATGAGGCTCAATTTGCAGGTGGAGAATCAAAAGACACCCGTTTAAATCGTATTTGAGGCCCACAACAGCACAGAGAACTGACATCTTGTCTTGCCAAGCCCTGATTAACACTCTAGGTTTTCATCCAGGTTTGATGAGCTAATCCTCCAGACATGACAAAAAAGTTAGGTCTTGTCTCAGGTAAGCTACCAGGAATGGGATCGCATGTTCTCAGACCTCAGGAAACGGCTACAAGGTTTTGTTGTGAACTTTCCTATCTTTCTCCCACCTGAAAAGCAGCTTTCGGGGCACCTCCCTCCCTTACAAAGACCTCCTCCCACCTACGGGCTGCACGAGCACGGCGAAGGAGCTAGACTGACATTATCTGCAACGTCCAGCAGATTAAAAAAAGGTCTGTTTTCTAGGTTGAGTTTATTTATCTCTGGTATTCACACGGTATTCAATACTGGGGTATTCAAAAAAAGACACAAATCCAAGACGGGCTGCAACCCATCACAGGCTAGAAGGCAGCTGGAGCCAGCACACCAGTCACAGCAGCGTGTTTGAACTGGAAAGCTCTGATGCTTAGATGGGAACTCTGGTCAGTAAATAAATGACAACAAATAATTTGGGAAACCCTACTGTCTGGTGGGGCACTTCTCTTCCTCCCCCTGGTCTCCCCTCTGATTCATGGAAGAAATTTTCACAGGCGGGGTTTTACTACGCAAATACCTGCAGGTACTTAATGGGATGGTGTTTATTATGTTATATTTCACAGTTTTGGTCTTAACGAATGCAACCACAGTGCTGAGCTTCCTCTAGTAACACTATGAAGGAAGCAGAAATCTCCCCCTCCATACCTGCACAGAGACCGCAGTGTCCCTGGAGCAGAGGTGCAGGACAGGCTTACAGAGCTCTCGGGAGCAGGAATTCCACCACTGGTGTTCAGCATTTCTATGTAATTTATGCACTTCTGGGTTGAGATGCAGGTTTGATACAGGCACTTGCCTTTGCTGGTACACTGCTGTGCCACCTGCGGTGCTTCACCACAGCAGCTGGCTGTCGTGCACTAATTTCAACAGGACTCAGGCCCTCACAAAGCTTCAGACACGTGGTCCTGCCCATCCAGCAGTTCTCAGCCTACACCCTGTGCCATCTGCCAGCACTGACAGCTCTGGCTGGGCGTCCTGACGTTAAAATAAGCTGTTGAAGACATGGCCAGTGCCAGAATAACAAACATCAGGATGCCAAGACAGAAAATGGTGGAATGGCAAGCCAGGGCTGCCTTACTGGTGTTAAGGGAAACCCCTACAGCACAGCAACCGGAGCACGTGCAATGCGAGAGCAGGTCTTCCCTGAAACACGAAAGGACAGAGCGTTGTCCTGCAAATAAAAAGAAATCCCTGCCTACACCTTAAACGTCTTAACTCAGCATCAGGGCACAGCTGGTATGGGATTGTCTCACCTAACCCCACCCAAAGCAACGTTAAGGTTCCCCTGTAAGACTTGTCCTCCTGGCAACTGACAGCGACAGGCAGGACCTACCCCACCGTGCAAGCTGCCATGGGTCTCCTCCTGTGGCACATCTTGCCTTCCTTTGAGAGAATGCAGATGATGGCTTCAGGCTAGAAACTTGGCGTTCAGACAGCTTTTAGGTACATTTTTACCCCAATTTCTAAGCAGATCATTAGATGCAACCCCTTCAGTGCAGAAGTGGCTGATCCAGAGAAGGTAGCGGGGAAATATTTCTGAGTCCGACGATGAGCACGGACTTTCCAAGGAAGAGAAAGGAAAAGCAACAGAACAAACAGCCTTCTCACAGAGGAGTTTATCCCTGTTTCTAACCATCGCCACTACGCACCGTGCAAGCACAGTGACGCTAGAGCCCATCATCCGTAACCTCCCTTCCTCCGCTAAATTTCCAATATAGACAGCCACAGCATTCCCGTGGGAAACGCAAACAAACGCAGGAAGTTGCAGCCACATACACGTGTCAAACCCTGACGGTGATCAGCCAGGGCCCTTGAAAAACCCATGTGTGATGAGATGACCACTCTGCCTCCACACCTAGAAAGAAATGTGTTGTATCTTCTCCTTACAGATTGTAGAGGAGAAGGACATTGCGCTAAGGGATTCGCACGAAAAGATGATGACCGCCAGGCATACAGAAATAAAACCACTGAGGAAATCACAGGATTTAGTTAAAATACTAAAGTGGGGATCTGGGCAGAGATAGCTGGTAGGAAAAGTCATCAGGGGACTGGGTGAATGATCCCTGAGCCTGCAGATCCTGACAGTCCAGCTTAGAGTCTGCCGCTGGTTTTACGGAAGCCAGGAGCAGCAGAGCGAGCGTTGTACCCTGGTTTGTTCCAACTCTGTAGCGATCAGACCAGCAGCATTCCCATGCTGATTTCTTCTTAAAACTCACCGAGTGATAAAAACTACAGATGAAGCTGAATTAGTTCATCATCACTAACTTTCAGTATTTGACACACTCACTAATCCTCTGAAAGATCGTGAGATCTAAAGTGAATCTGGGAAACACTTTTAATCTAGAATAAGCTTAAAATTAGGATAAGAAGCTTTTGGTTTGCTCCAAAACTTCTGGAGAGGCAAAAGGAGTGCCAGAAACCCAATGCTATGGCAAATCCCACCCAGGCTGAAATGGCTAATTATCATCCCGTTAAGAGCACTCTTTGTTTTCTTTACCCAGTTGGTACGTTTTACTCTGCTGGGCGAGAGAGAAAGGAAACGTCTTAAAATGCTCTGCCTGCGTCCGCTCTGCTCTGCCCGTTGGCTATTTGCTTTCAGCATTATTTACCCTCGTCTGGAAGATTTTTTCAAATTACACTTTTACTTGCAGCTCTGGCATGATTATGGTAATCCAGAAAATAGCTACTCTGAGGGTAGCTGGGAAAACGCACCTTACATCTGAGGTATTTTTAACATGAAGCTGGGTCTTACACATGTAAGCGTGAAACCAACAGACAGCTCGCACATCCCTACGTTCTCCTCTGCCGGGAACGCCGGCTCCGGCACGCGCGGCCCCCGCCGCAGAGGAACCCCTCACCTGCGGTCCCCAGCCGTGGCACGGGTACAATATTGCTGTGTGGTTCTCCTGCGGGCCCTGGTCAAGGCAGACGTCTTTCGCCTTGTTGTTTCGAAGCTGTAAGAAATAAAAAGCGCAGAGTTATGGGGCGCTGTCTCTTCGGAGATAAGCAATAACCTGCTGTGCAGCAGTGCTATAGAAAGAATACACAGTGCTATATCACCAGGCATAATCAGGCCGAGAAAGGTTTAGTGTGCCATGTATTTTCTTTAAATACAGAGCCTAATGATGACTGCTTTTATATAATAATCACCATTCAAAGGAGCCAACTTCCTTGAACACAGTTTTCTTTGTAACGTGTGGTGGCAACCAACATATTTTTAGACTGCTGCCAGCGTGTTGCCAGGAGCCTGAACTCAATGCAGAATCGCTTGTATTTCACTGAAATCTCAAGGTGCTCGACAAGGCAGGGACAGAAGTCCCACTAGCACAAGCAGCCCCTCTGAACTGTCGCAGGGAGGCAGGAGGAGACGCAGAGATGGCAAACCAGCCGGCGAGTAGCGAAGGCCACGCTGGGGAGGGAGCGTGGAAGGGCTGGGCTCAGGCTACGCAGCCCAAGGGCCACGGCAGCCCAGCCGCCGGGTCCGTCCGCACAGAGCTGTCCTCTCCCGTCTCCCCAGGCAGGGCAACTGCAGCAGCGCCTTTGGAAACACTGCTGGCGGGGAGGCTTCAGCTTGCAGGCATGAAGCAACTTTGGTAACAAATCTTTCTTAAAATTAACGCCCGTCTGGGGTGCTCAGGCTGTGCTTCAAGGAGCCTTCTCAGACTGCCACTAGTCCATGAGACCCACGGCAAGAGAGTATTATTAGTTCCCATAAATGCCTGTTTTTATATTCCCAGTATGGTCTCAAAGTCAGCAGAGATTGAATTAAGTCTCCTTACTTTATCTCATCCTTAAGCTGTCGTGACAACGCACTGTATCCTACAGAGACCTTGTAAGGAATTAGGCTGAGTTTAAGTCAAAGGATTTTATAAGACAACTATGTATTAAAAATACACATACAGCTGCTTAATCCATGGAGTCAATGGGTAATACAGATAATTTTCTGTCAATCCAGTAAATGAGGTATTAAAATATTTTACTGTATATAGCCTCCAAGATCAGAAATAAATTCCAAAATAGGTTTTTAGCAGAAACTGTGAACAGATTTATACAAATTTATATAATTATACACAAATAGTAGGTTCTGATTCACATTGCTCTCCTTTGAGGCTATTGCTCATCTGAGACTCACCAGCTGTAAATATTACCAGTCTGATCTCAGCGGCTGCTCAGCCATAATTACCTCGCCGTAAGCGACAGTGTTGTTGTATCTCCTCATTTCCGGATAAACGTGGTCCAGGTACCACTGGAAATTTTTACACTTCAAGCTCTTCCTTAATGCTTTTCTCTCGGAAACGTCCCCAATGTCAATACCTGGATTCTGAAAAATAAAGACACAGCACGTCCCTGAACGGTTACTTTTGGAAAACATCAAAAATGAGCATATTTCACTGCTCTTTGGTATCACTTCCAGCTGGTTTCACAGGAGACTGCCCATGGCTGCGTAACTCCAGGCAGTGCCAGGGAGTCTTGGCATGTGTGCCCAAGGCTGAAATCACCCTTGCAGAAGTCAGACGGAAGACGTGGGTTGCAGAGCAACAGCGAGGAGGGGACACGTACTTCTCTTGTAGGTTTTGAAGGTCTTCTTGCAATGGCCACCAGACTGGTTGCTGGACATGTTTTGGTCCTGGGAGGTAATTTAGAAAAGAGAACCCAAATGGAGAAGAAAAGGGTTTGGAGGAAATACGAGAAGTGCAGTGAAATAGAGGTGAATCTTCTCACCAATACCCCTGGGCTTTGGATCCACCTGAGAAAGACTGAATCTGTCAACGGGCACAACGATAGTAATTTTAGGAGATCTCATCTCCCGTTTAGGTACTAATGGAAAGGACTTCCAGAAGAGCTTAACAGTAAAGGCACATCAGGATTTAAAAGACGGTCACGTGCCGAATCCTGGAAATGCAAACTCCTGTCTGTGCACTCAACCTCCCCTTAGACACCAAGGGCGTGTGACCCTACTAAGGGGCAATGCAGAGGACAGCATGGTTAAAAGGTATAAAATAAGGTGAAAAAAGAAAAGAAGCCAAAAGAGAGGGGTTTAAGATTCATATATAATAGAGGCAGACAGGGAAGAATAAAGGATAAAAATTACAGGTTAAGAGAAGTTGAGGCTGAACCTCAGAAAAACCTCTTGACAATTTGGACAATTACACGGTGAAATGGTCTCCCTGGAGACACAGAGGAACCCCACTGCTCGAGCCCATTTAATAGCAGACAAGCTACGACATCTGTTCCCGGAGGAATAATCTTACGGGAGCTGGGAGCCGGGGATGAAGAGAGCTGCCCCCCCTTAACCTTTTATTCCATTACAGATTTTGGAGAACTAATGCAGCAGCCAGGCAAAGGAAACCAAAGGCACAAGGCAGCCCCTTTTACTCCTTCCTACAGGTGTCTGGGTTTCTACTCTATTTTAGCTCCTGCCCTTGTCTTTTGCAGTGCTCATTAAATACAGCTGGGAAAGCAATTTTCCATTACAACGCTTGTAATGATCTTCTAATGAATTATTCACTCCGCTTTAGAGAAGACACCATTTTAATGCGGGACTGGTAGCTCACAGGTAAAAATACAGATGATTCAGTGTAGACAGGTAGGACAGGCTGAAATCGGAGTGGGCGAGATGGGACACAGAGCAAAGCAGGACCACAAACCAACCAGCACCTGAAATATTCAGTGCGTGGGGTTTGGCTTGGTTTTGAACATAGTGGCATCATAAAATAATTCAGTGTATATCCACAACCCCCTGCATAATATAACCTGTCAAACAAGGCTTCTCTAAAATCAAATCTCAATTTTACTGGTAAGATCGATATAAACATCTCCAATTGTTTTTAGGGTAACCCAGATCTGTTTCCCAGACCCACTCTCAGTGCCGATTCGTGTGACGCTGCCTTTTCCGCGCCGCACAGGACCTGCGGATTCCTGGTGAATTTTAATCCCTTTTTGCTGCGCTCCAAAGCTGTTCCTGAGCAGAAGCACGGTGCCTCACCTCTAAAAAGGAATTAGCCTAAGGACTGGGGCTGAATCTGCAGTAATTTACAATCCCTGCCTATGGGCGTTTGGATCTTGCAACCTATTTTTAAGAGAGACCTGAAATCACTCAGTCCTGCCGGCAGCTCTGTGCCTCGCCGAACGCTTGGAGCGGCGCCCGTCGCAGCCAGTGCCCTGCTCGCTGGGTAAACAGCATTTCTTTCCATCTCTGTTCATCTGTTTCTCAATAACGGATTAATCCAGCACTCCCCAGCACCCCCAGGACAACAAGCTGGCGGCGCAGGCAGCTCATTGACCCTTCCCAGGTACCTGTTGTTCTCTAACGCAGTACAAAGTCGCGACTACCGTGGCTCTCAATGCCAGTAACTCTCCCCAGATGTAACCTTTCCTCAGAAAGCAGCAGCAGCTCATGTTTTTATGTTTTAATGTTTTTCAAAACGCCCCAGAGCACAGCGCTGCCAGCCGGGGACGCAGGATCAGGACCGTAGCACCTCTTTGGAGGGGTGTGATCTGCAAGGCAGGAATAGTTGGTGTTTATTTTTAGGACCAAAAGGGTGCCTGTAAATAACTGCTCACACTGGGTCTGGCCGCTCATGGCCACGGTTTTCCCTCGTGCTTCAACAGCGCAGCCCAGCACTTGTGCCAAGATGCACTGCAAGTGGGGCGGCTGGGGGGGGCTCTGCAGGGCACCCCGCATCCATGTGCCACCCATCACCTGGAGAGCAGCGCTGCCTCCCCCTCCCCACCACCCCTTCTCCTCCCAGCAGGCCCAGAGGCAGGGGACGGGGGGACTGGCCCAGCTGCGGGTGCTCCCAGCGCGCTCCAGGCAGCATTGAGAGCCAGGAGATGCTTTGGACTTCAGGGTTAGACATCACTTGCACAGAGACCAGAGCCCAAGCAGCAGCCTTGGACCTACACAAAGTCCTTCTGGAGCTTACAGAGCTTTACACAGAAGTGTGGGGAATCACCTACAGAGGTCCACGTGCAGGATGTGTCCCCTGGGCACGGTTAGCCTGTCTTGCTGGCGGGACCCCCTGGTTTTCCAAAGACGCACCATGCTGCCGCAGGGCAGGATTTACATGAAAAATAACGTGTCAGATGTAAGAAAGTCTAAAAGCTTATGTGCAGAAGTAAATATAACCACCAAAGCTGTTTAAAGAGTGTGGTTTTGGTGTACTTGAATGTGGTGCTGCTGGGAGGGGCTTTCCTTCTGGGGGCNACTGACCTCCAATCCTTCCCCTCTCAACATGGCTTCTAAGCGCTGACGGCCTCGGCTTCTCCAGCACAGTGAAAGCAAACGGCCCAGGCAGCTGGACCACCCCCTGTCCGCAGTGAGCTCTGGGCAGCGACAGCATCTGCGGGCTGGGAAACCCAGGTTGGGCTGCACATAACACAGACCTGCCCCAGACGCAGGAAAAAACCTCACGCATTAATGATGCTGATATTAATAATCTGCTGCCAACCCACTTTACAGACAGACTCCATCTGCGGAGCAGTGTAATGACATAAACTCACGCTGTGTAAACACTCAGCAGGGAGATAAACACTACAATACAGGTTTAATTTTTAGAAATGAAAATAAAAAGGCTGATGTGAACAGTAGGAGTTCCTCCAAAGTCTGCAGTTTTGCTGCATCTCCATCAAAGCTGAGGCAGCTCTGCTGACTTCCACAGCTGGGGACATGACCGAGAGTATTCATAGAATCACACCATGGCGGGGTTGGCAGGGCCCTCTGTGGGTCACCCAGTCCAACCCCCTGCCCAAGCAGGGTCACCCACAGCAGGCTGCACAGCACCGCGTCCAGGCGGGGC
>Ga0065711_1049229_pt1 | contig 11412 bp, 8 predicted proteins | sample Hoacrofraction12_FD_59098 | JGI IMG/M metagenome (GOLD analysis project Ga0065711, IMG submission 59098) | Hoatzin crop microbial communities from Cojedes, Venezuela - Epithelial fraction 12 v2 (version 2) | ecosystem: Host-associated > Birds > Digestive system > Esophagus > Crop | place... | reverse complement strand
ACACCTGCTCGTAATGAGCGCAAGGCAAGCAGCATCCTCTCTATGAACAACCCCAGCAAAGTCACTGTTCAGGGCCCTGAAATTACTCCATTCGTTTCAAACTTTCATAATCCAGCAAAAGTAAAAGATTTGGTTTTTTTTATCTTGGACACCAAACCCTCTTTGAAACTTGCCCAGACAAGATTTTCTGTCCCAGTGGAAGAGCCAGAAAGCACCAGCCAGCAGGCAGGGCTGGGAGCTGGACATGGCTGGTGGGCAGGGTGTGGGAATGATGTTCTCTGAACAACCTTCCTGATTCCTGAAGCCTGGAAATCATGGCAACTTCCGGGGAAAAAAAATAGAAATAACATCAAGCCACTGATCTGGATCTAAATACGGAGTCAGGAGCTTAAATTTCTTTCTTATTTCTTCTTAAATTTCTGTATTATAATTTTGGCTAGAAACCATGTCTATGTCCCCCAATTTTCATTTAAAAAAAAAAGAAAAAAACTGAACTACTGGAGTACTTGAAATGCAAAATTACTTAAGGAGGTGACACACCACACAGCCCACTGCAAGTCAAGTGCTACAACCATGTGCTAACAATGACTCACGGCAGATTCATTACACATTTTCTTTAGTTTACGTATTTTCCCTGTCGAGGCTAGGATATCAAAAATAAGAAGCAAAAGAAGGCTGGAAAAGGTGAGGAGAACCGCAGGGCTGCTCGTCCGGAGCCGCCACCGGCACGCTGCTCACCTGGAGACTCCGGCGTCCGCTTGCGTTCCAGCAGGGAAGAATTGGGACATGGCTCCAGCGAACACCAGCTTTCACGGTTTATCTGAAAAACAGACCAGAGCAGATCAGTGAAAGGTACACTGCCCGCCTCTTCTGCAGTGTCACTCTACATCAACCAGCAGATATACAGTTACGGCTTTAATTAATAAAAACCTCAAAAGTAACTTAGGACTTTTTCATTTTTTAACATCACTAAACAAGCCATTAAAATACGCCAAACAAAATTATTTCTCCGTGGAAAGTATGATTTCAAGGTGGCTCCTGCTCAAGGCAAGAGTTCAGAGGGAGGATGAGCCAGCGTTTAAGCTACTAACTGAGGACTGAAGAAACCTGGCTTCAATTCTCACTTCCATCTGCAGCAGGAATGCAGGCAAGCTACTCCTCTGCTTCACGCCTCGGTTCCCTATCTACAGGATAGCAATTCCTTACCACCCATATTGCTGCACAGGTAATTACCTTAAAGATAGTAAGGCACTCTGATAACGTGGAAATGAGGGCTAGGGAAGTGCCCAGGCCATGGTGAGAACCAGAAGCACTTCAAGTTTGCCTTAACTGAAATGATGAATATGTCAGAAACCCCCATTTTAACACTACGACACATCACATGGTTTATTTCAACATCAGCCATTATCACCTCGCCCCTTCGATGACTTCCAGTCTTTCAGCAAGGATGACTGATCTGTTCTCAGTCTTCTCACCCACCTGCCTCTGCTTTACTCCTCCTGACTTGGGTTGTGTGGCCCGGCATTCTGACTCTGAATGCTGCTGGACTCTCCACAACCCTCGGCTCATCCAACATATGCTTCCCATCGCTTTTCTCGATAGCTGGTAGACTCTGGAAGCCCCTTTGCTCTCTCTTCCTCAGCAGCTCTGCTGTGCCTCCTAGCCAAATGCATCTAGTTGTCAAACACAAGCAAATCTCGCCTGGACAATCCCGTGTCCCACATCAGCAAACCCAGAGGCTCATTCCCCTCCTTCCTGTCCCCTCCTGACTTGCCTCAAGACACAGCATCTTACGTGTTCTGCTGTAGCTAAAAGAAAGCTACTGAAATGGATGACTTTGGCTGATTTTGTACACCAAGTATTTGTCCTACCCTCTCTCTAGTTTTCCTTTTCTCTCCTGAAATACCTTCTTTTTCCCTCTCTCTGTCACACAGATAATTTTTACTGCTTACTTCTTGCCTCTGACCTGTCTCCAAAACTCCTCCATGATCCTGCTCCATTTCTGCAGTCCCTTGCAGGATTCTCATCCCCTCTATGTTCTCCTTTTTCTTCCATGTTACAAAACACACCACTTTTTCCTTTTTTTTTTTTAATAAAGAAAAACCAAGACTCTCCTACCTTTGACCTGACTTGCTAGTTTGACTAATGACCCACGTCCTTCTCTCCTTTCCCTTCTGAGATCATGGAACTTGTTATTTGCTGTTGCTCCTCGCCGGTCTGGCTGCACCCCCTGCCCTTTGTCAGAGAGGCTTCTGCCAGCCCCCCCGCTCGCCGCACCGCAGGGGCAACGCTCCGCTCCCCCAGACCCGTCAGCGAACTTTGACGGCACATTATTCTTCCTTAGGTTTTGTCCTCCTCCATACTTCTGAGATGACAAAATGGGGTTGGAAGGGCCTCTGACAGGTCAGCTCGTCCCTTTCTGCTGCTCCAAGTCAAGGTTCAGCTATAATCTGAGAAGTCTTAATCCAACGTGCCCTTAAAATCCCCCCGGCAGTGAGGATGCTGTGGCCTTCCCCAGTCAGCAGCTCTTGCTGGGGCAGACAAGGAGGAGCAGAGGGGAAAAACAAGCAAGCGTCTCCCAGAAGAGGCGAAGGAGACCTCGTGCTCTACCAGAGTCAGATCTCCGGGTGACCTCAGTGCAGGTCCCTCCTGTGCCTGCAATTTTACAGGCGATTTTTCTTAGATATGATGTGCGCTTCCTATCAGCTGCTCGCTGCCTCTGCTCATACGTATGCACAGATACATCTAAGATACCATCAGACCCCTACATGTATATACATTTAACATCCCACCCTTCCCTGCACCTCTACTCCATGCACGCACACACATACCCGTATGCCCATCTTCTCCCTTTTACATATATGATGTACATACTTACTGAAACAATTACACATATACTAGAGACGGAGAGGGAAAGAGAGGCAGCCTGAAGTCTGAGAAATGCTTTTGTAAGCAAATACTCGGAACAGCGATTTCTCATTTTCCAAAGAGACATGAAGATGGTCAGTGTTAACTGTTGCATGGCCAGTGGGTCACCATTCGTATTATTTCAATGGAAGAAAGATCTCCCCTGTTCTCAGTGAGGCTGAGGGCTATCTAACGTCACCAATTAAACTTCACTGCAGAATTTATACATACTTTTTAGTCTTACAAGAGCTGTAAAGTCAATAAATATCACATTATGACTGTAAAGTCAATAAATATCATGTTAATGTTCTTTTCTCTCCAGCCAAAGCAGAATCTATTTTGCAGCGCACTGTCTTACATTTTATTTCAGGCAAATCTAGAGGTTGAGCCTGAGTACACACAGGAGGACATATGCAAATGTGCTGAAGTCCACACAAATGAAGGTGAGAACCATTTCAGTTATAAAATCATATTCTGCCTCCTTCTGACTGGCTTGCACCTAACTCCTTCCTTATCATATTGAGCCTGATCCTACTCACTTAAAACAATGGAGCTCCACGAAAATTAGGGAGCTACACCCTGATTTATACTAATATCCACTCTTAGGAATTGATAATTAAACATTGTGTTCAATAATTAGCAATAGGAAAGCAAAATACGAGGAGGTTCAAAGCCTATCAGTTGATGGGTAATAGAGTAAGTTATATTAGGCTGAATTAACATTATATTTTTTCCTTTAATAGAACCAATTGAGTCATTCACTGAAAATGCATTATAGACATTGGCATTTTTTCAAAAAAGATTTAAGTATTTTTCCCATTACCCAGCCAGCTCTCTGTTCTGCCCTGTTACTTTGCCAAGTATTGAAAACGTCTGGGTTTTTTCTACAAAAAAAAGTGATGAGAGCCCAACACTGAGGTTTAAGGTGCTGTTTCAGATCTATCTGATTCTGTACAAAAGAAAACATTAGGAACTAAGTATTTATCTCATTAGCCCTAATTCAGAAATAATCATCATCGTCATCATTAAAATACAAAGGAAATCACTACTATATACAAGTATTCTCTATGCCAAAACGAGCCCAGACAGGGTTTGAGGGAGGTTTACTGCACACTCCCAGGAAACTGGGTGGTCCACAGACACTCAAAACACAAACCCCACGATCCACAGCACAAGACTGAATACTGGGATCCCTCCTCAACAGCTGAATTCTGCTGGTATTCACCCAGGACTAGCAACTACAGGTACAGACAGTAAGGGCTGTAGAGAAAATACCACGAGCATCCGGGCTTGGGGAATGCACCAGTATGGAGAAATTCGAAGTGAGGTTGTCTTGGGATTTTACACACATGCGTGCATTATGTGGAACAGAACTATTCCTCCCTTCTTCCCTTAGTGCCTGCTCTGCTAAGAGAAGCCCAGCATCAGGACCGTGGGCTGGTGGCCACAGAAGATGACAAAACCCCCAGGCACTCTCTGCCTTGCCCACCCCGATTAGAGCCCATAGATTCCTGGCGTCCCGAGCCTTTGCGGTGGGAGCAGAGGATGCAGTGGGGCTCCGATGGCAGAAGGGAATACAAAACAGCCTCTGGGAACAGAGTTTCAATACGCAGCTTTTGAAAAAACGCCAGGAGAGAACGGCTATTTTTCCATGCAGAAGCCTGAATGTGTTTATCTGCAGCTCAGACACAGAATGAATCATGCAAGCATATCCCCAGGCACCAGAGCTGAATCCCAAAGGATTTTCTGTTTGCCTGTGAAACGCCAGCAGACTAAATGTCCAAAGAGGGCTTTAGGACACCAGCTGGAGTTGCAAGCAGCAGACAGTTTGATTGCTCTTTCTGGGCACACACGCATGGATTTCCTGACTCTCAGAGACGTCTTCCTGCAGACATTGAATTTGAAACTTGATGTGACTTAATGCAGAAACCTCTTTGCACAAGAAAAGGACGGTGCTGGACAACTAGGGCTGCGATGTCCTCCATCACACGGGAACGCTGAGTGACCCCAGCCTCTGCCCCCAGGGTTTTCCTTCCCCTGCCCCAGCACAGCAGCCTTGGCCGAGGGGTTCTCTAACCCGCTCCAGCGCTCGCAGTCCTGTGCGGTGCCTGCCCGCAAAAAACAGAATCAGGACCTCCTCCTCAAAAAATATTTCAAAAATGTTTACTTCTGGCTGAGCGGCGCGGCGAGGGCTGGCTAGAAACACTTGCGGCGGGGGCCAGTCGCTGCCTGGCTCCCATGCATCTCTCCCACCTTGCCACCACAGAAAAGTCCTTTTTCTCCCCCTCTGGTTTTATTTTAACTCTTCTTTCCTTCCATTTCGCAATAAAGAAAACACACTGACCTCTATTTTAAAAGCTCGCACTTGTCAACGTCACTGGTAGCAATATAAATCACTACCTCCAGAGCAGAAGGAACCAGATGATTTCAACTTTCATTTCCCAGCAAACCTCCAGAGGTTCATTTTCCCTCCACATTATTTTATCTTTGTCCTAAATTTACAAGTTTCCATTTCTCTCCTTTTTCTTTTTTCCCCAGCTTCCAGACTAAGTTCTACCTTGCAGCTAGAACCATATACCATTACACACAGGAAAATATTTAGCAGTGTAATTCTAGCTTGCTCGGTGTATCATTAAGTACCTGCACACCACACTGAGCAATAACCGACACTAGGAAACATTTGAAATATCCATTGAAGAACAAAACTAGCAGAAAACAGGCAATACTTGAATTATGACTAATTTGTTTAATAATCAGGAATGATACAATGATTTTAAAAAAAATTTTTAATGCAAGTCTTAATTATTCTCTAGGAACTACCTCTTCCTGAGAATTTCCCGTAGGATAGTTTTCACTGGAGAAATTTGTACGTGTAACTGGAATTCAATGTTTCTTTTGAGCAACTTCTAACTTTACAGTTCCATTTACAATAGAATTACCCAGTCGCCTCTAAATCTTGAACTAGAAACTAACGCAAAAGTTGACTGACTCCTTTCACAAAACCCACCTTTCAAGACCCTCCCAACCTCTTTCAATAGGAGCAGGAGGGATGGGGCACCTGCAGAAGGAATTTCCACTGTCTTCCTTCAACAGCTGTTGATGCAAAATACTCCATACACACAAAACTCACACTAAGAGCAAAAATCACTCCTCTGGCAATAGTCTTGCCAGACAATATTAAGAGCACATCTATCAACTTGCTTGCAAATTCCGTATTTTTTATTTTATTTAATTGTAATCTCCCTGTGTATTTTCTTAGCTTTAGGGAAAGGTTTTACCATGTGGAAGAGGAACACAAAGACCACTCTCCAACGTAACCTGAAAGGGACAGTGACAATGCTTGCATTTCTGCAACGATTTCTATAGCTATTTATCTTCTGGCACCGTGAATATGCTACATTGAGCCTTTTACCTTTACAGAACTGGTGACACCTTATCACGACATCATTTTCTCAAGGTGGCCCAAAGTGACCTTGCTCACTACAACAAGTGAACAGTGCTACACCAAACTACACTAAAGGATTACACCAGAAGAGGCTCCTACAACCATGGGACATTTTAAATGACTGAATAAATTAGCACTTTGTGGTGTAAGAGCAATGCTGAATTCCTAGAGTGCACTTTTTCCCCTGGCAATGTCCCAACTGGGGAGAAGAACGTGTGCCCCAAGAACATTTTCCAGCCTTTGGGACTGGGATGTCCTCCACTAGCAGAATTAAGAGTCCTGGTAACAACAGACTTTAATTAAGCACTAAAAATAACAGCAATGGCTTTGCATAAAAAACATTTCTTGACTAAAATGGGAGCAAAATTCCCACAAACACGTATTTGCCTAAGGTGAAAAACATTAAGTTATCCTTCCAGTTCTAATTCTACACAAGACACCAACAGAAGAACTCAAAAGTTCTCTGCATCATTGTAAATACGCTTGTCTGCTGCTGTCCCTTCAGTAACCAAACCAGCGCAGACAGGTCCAGGATTAAAGTTCAGAGTCACTTTAGGGCCACGAAGTTCAACGAGACACTGCATACCCATCATCTGAGGACGGTAGTTCCCTCAGCAGAAGAACCTCAATGAAGGAATGAACACGCTTATGTGCCAAATAACCAAAAACATAAAAAAGAAAAAGCCTTATGATAACATACAACGGAAGAAACCTTAGTTTCTGTTAATTTGGGGACCTCCTCCACACACTACTTTTAGATTAGGATGCTGCAATTTGCACTTTGCCTCAGGTGGGCAGGGTTCATTCCAGAGGATCTTCTCTGGCAGCCCTCTGCCAGGGAGCACAATAATTAATTGATAAGCTTCCCTTTTAATTTCAAAATGCCTTAATTATCTTTACAACACTGGGCTGGTTTTAATTTCATGAACAACATTCTGATTTTTAACTGGCAGCTGAATGGGATCTGTTCATCTGAAGAGCAGCTAAATCACAGTCATGAAAAAACTTACACCTTCTGCCTACACTTCACATTCATCTACAAAGGTGAAATGCAGATACAGGCAAGGAACTACTATAAAATATTTCCAGTTGCGATTACTCTGTCTCCCATTCTCAAAGGGAGCCCATTTCTTATTTTCTAACTCTGCAAAGCACAGCCTGTTCATCCAGACTTGAGCGTTTGTCTAACTTCACATGTATTCGCAAGGTGCCAGCCAGCGTGGTTTCTGTATTCTGTTCCTAGATAGTTATATTTGTGGTAGCAGGCACAACATAAAAATGAGATAGGGCTGCCAACTCCCACATGGGCACACTGAGACTTCCCATTTTGGGTCTTGGAATAACATAGTGCAGACTGCTTTACCCTGCACGTGGCTGCTCAGAGTTCAGCAAATTGCTCAGACAAGCAGATATCCCATGTGCCCCACATCTTCTCCCCCACCTGCTACGATGCAATCCCATGCAGGAAAGATGATGGCAAATTTTTATGCCATTTCTGCACCATCCAGGCTTCCCTGTACAGTGGCAAACCACCATGCTCAGTAACCGAGTTCATCATTTTCGCACTGCTGCAGCAGCAAAAAGAGTCGCAGTAAAAATGCAGCCCTACCTCCAAGATGGAGGCTAGGATACTGCTTTATTTACCCACTGCCTCTTGATTTTTCGTATGTGGGGAGGAGGAAGAAACAATGTTAAAGCTAAAAATAATTGTGTGCATCAACCCCCAAAATTGCTGAGGTTTTTTTTTCATAACTTCACAAGCCACTGTTTCAGGCACAATCTAAACATGGAAAAACTGAGCCTCACCACACTGACCCTTCAGCAGACACGTGCATTCCAAAATAGTCGGCAGGAACCAAAATTCTTTTGCAACTGTATCTAAGAATGGTTGCAATCCATGTAAATATAATCCCATCTATAAACATATAGTAACCAAAATGACACAAGGTCTTCTTTGTTCACAACTTATTCCAGTTGTCCTCCTCCACCAGCTGTTTTTCTTTCCTGTGTCATGGTTACCAAGCGCCCCTTCTTAAAACGAAGTAAAGAACACATTCATCTACCACCCAAAGGAAAGGCAGCTTGTCCGAGCCAATCTGCAGGCCAAATGGAAAGCTGTTTGGTGCTTTGCAGGTATCTTGACACAATTTCATCCAGATCCAACACTCTTCATGGATCCTGTTGGGTTTGCTTTTGTTGTAAGGCTATTTACTTGCTTTGCTACAGTTGACACTTAAGAAACCCTGTCCTCTTAACTCACCAAAATACAGTGACCTAGGTAAGGTACAGTTTTACTTAAGTATTTTAATTCAAAACAAACTCAACAAAAAACCCCATCCCCCCCCAGCTCCCTTGTTAAGGGTCTGATCCAGCTCCCATTAACGTCAAGAGATGATCTGCTACTGACGCATTCTAGCACTGGCTTGGATCCCCAGATCGTCAAAATTTAATTTCATCTGCCGCTTATGTTATAGAAACCAGCTAAAACATGAAGAACAACTGAAAACCAAGCTAAAGTTGACCGTAACTACAGCTGCCTGTAGCACCCTCGTATTTGAAACATCTGCAGCCCGTACAGCCCACGTTCGGAGCAGCAATGCGTGCACACACGCACACATATATGGACACTGAGTCACTCGCAGGGACAGACAGTATAACCCACAGTTTTGAAACTCAATTAGGAAAATACTAGCGGGAACTAACAAGAGCCACATTTTGTTATAAAAGCTAAGCTTTGCTGGACACAAACTAATTTAGGGAACTGATGACATCAGAAATACTGAAGTCAGATAATTATAGTGAATTACACTTCAACCCAAGCATCCAGATAGTCTTTCTGAAGAAAAAGACTGTGTTTTTTTTCTATTAGCAGCAGAGGTTGTCAAGGGTACCAGGTCTTCTCCCAAGAATTATTAACCCGTCACTGCACATGAGTAGTGTGTGTACAGCAAGTGTACATTTCAATGACTCACAAGGTGTGCAGAGACTGAATACCATGGGATTCAATCTGCAACCAGCACCATGAACATGAGAGTTCAAAAATACTGAACAAAATTCAGTTGGCAGAGAAACCAAATTACAGCTATTTGTGTCACTAAAAAATAAAGGATACATTGAAATAAAGGAAAATATTTTTACTCCTAAACAGTGCAAATTAACAAGTGCTAGGTCTATTTTAGTGCAGACAACATGGAACAAGAACCATCTGAAAACAAAATTTTTCTGTGTTGTCGACGCTCAAACAAGGGCTTGAAGCAAAAACCATAAAAAAGGAAGCCACGCGATCATGCAGAAACCCACTGCCTCAGCTAAGAAAAGAGACGAGAGAAAAAGGGAGAGGGAAAGGAAACACTCTTCCAGGAGTTCAGATCCCGAAGCCGGGCTGTGTTTTGCAGTCTCCCTGGCTGCTTTCCGATTTCCATCCACTTTGCCAGGAAACTGCTGAAGCTCCAAAAAGCTGTTAGGGAGACAGGACATTCCCAGACTGCCACTGTGCCATTTGGTGGAGCACTTGCTAATTTTAGATTAGAGGAGGAACACACTGGGACAATTAGCCAAGAGCCACTCCTGGCTCTTGCTCCAACCCATCTTCAGACAAAACTCACACCCAAACAATATGACCGACAGCAACACCCTTCAAACACAGATGGAAAGGAGGACTCGCTGTTCCTTTCTTGGCAGAATACATCTTTCAGGGGACGTGTGCATGTCAATCCCTGAAGCGATCACTGGAAAATAAAACCCTTTGCCAAACGGCACCTTATGCAGAAAACCCACCTGCAAGCAGCAAAGGTTGCAAAAGAGGAGGGGACCGTTTAATGGCAGAGGATGGGGAGGGTGGCCAGAGCGAGCTCTCCGAAACAGTATCTGATTGCACGCCCCAGGAGGTGATCTGGTTGCAGGGATAATACTATTTGGCATGAAATGGTTTGATGGCACTCAAAGCCATCTCCATGCCGAAGGACAAGAGCTCTTCCACCTGTTCCATCCCTCTGCACCGTCCAGCCTGGGGGATGGGTACAGCGGGGAGCAGACAGACCCGTCGGAGGTGGGGAAAGGAACCCATAAGGAAGCGTACACAAACATCATACCTTTAACAACACCACATCTACAGTCCTGTCCACCTTGGAGATGTCGCACAGGCTGTATCGCCTCTTGTGGCGTTCATACATTTTGTCCAAAAAGCCGGGAGCGGAGGAGCAGAGCCCACCATGAACCCTGCGCTGACCACGGCCAGGCACGCTCCAGACCTCTCACATCCGTGCTCGGAGGAGTCCCCGTGGCTCAGCACATCAGCCCGGCCGAGCCTCTCAACAGGAAAACGAAAATCCCAGAGCTGCGACCGGCTGATAGAAGTCTTCTCGGAACAGATTTGCTTATAGAGGCAACGCAGGAACTTATAGCAACAAAAGATACTCAAAGAGAGCTTTATACATATAGGATTTTGGGTTTTTTGCAGCTGCTAGGAATGGTCTCAGCCTTCCTGTTATAGTAATAAGAATAATATAAAAAATGTTTTCCAGACAACTTTGATATCCAAAAAGCACCAGAATCATAAATCCTGCCCAAAAAGAGAAAAAAAGCCAGATTTGTGCAGCAGGAACCCTGATGCTCCGCGAGGGAAGGCAGAAGGTAGGCTCAGTCACGACGGGTCTAATTCAGGAAAAAATGAAAAAGGAAAAAAAAAAAACAGCCGATCACCGTATCCAGTGTAAGTACTGTCACCAACGTGTTTTTTCGTTCACGCCCTCGTGCACCGAAAGAAACCATAAAAAAGGTACTTTTCTCCTTTCCAGCTGGTCCACTGTTCAACAGGCAGCAGGGCTCGGTTTTGCGTTAAGTTTAAATTTCTAATGACAGCGCAGGGCAAAAGGAAAGAAAATAATGAAATAAAGCCACTCCCTCCTGATTTGGGCTGGGACGTCACCACTTGCCTTTTCACTCCTGCGCCAGTGTTCTCCCAGCTTTCAAAATTTCTTTGCAGTTGTGGGAGCATGATTCATCTCTTCAGAGAGAGCAAAAAAGAAAAGAGGGAGGGTGGGGGGGGGGAAGAAAAAGCA
>Ga0065711_1049227_pt1 | contig 11413 bp, 10 predicted proteins | sample Hoacrofraction12_FD_59098 | JGI IMG/M metagenome (GOLD analysis project Ga0065711, IMG submission 59098) | Hoatzin crop microbial communities from Cojedes, Venezuela - Epithelial fraction 12 v2 (version 2) | ecosystem: Host-associated > Birds > Digestive system > Esophagus > Crop | place... | reverse complement strand
CCCGGGCAGGGCAGCGCGGCGTGGCTGGGCCAGCTCCGACGGAGCGTGGAGCCCGGCTCCCTGCCGCGCTGCCGCGTGCTGCTGGCTGCCGCGACAGCCGCGCTGCCCTCAAGCCCACCGCATCCCGCGCCATTGGTACCCGCCGCCATGCCCGCCGGCTGGCGTCATGGCGGCACCGAGCCGTGCCGTACGCTGCCTGTCCCGCCTGCCTCGTCCTGTGCCCGGGTCGCAGCCGCGGCTGCGCTTCCCGCGGGGCTTCGGACCGCCGGCAGCCTTCCCAGGGTGCGTCTGGAGCTGCCGAACACAAACGGCCGGGCTGCGGCCCTGCCTGGCCCCTCCTCGCCTGCAGAAGGGCTGCTGCTGCGGGTTGTTTTTTTTCCCTTCTGGAGGGATCCTGTGGCTTCCTTCCCAGAACCTGAGACCTCGGAGCCACGGTCCAAGGCCGCCAGCTTCCACCCTCTCCTGCACTGCTGATTCATCACTGCTGGTTAGTTAAAAAATGGTAATCAGCAAATTACTGAAATATAAGTAAAATAAACAAAGTGGGCAGGAGAACTGTATGTGTAGCAGGGCCCAGAGGCCTTAAGTGCATGTTGTGCGGGCCGTTCCCATCGCCTGCTCCAGGCTTCGCCCTGCTGAGCAGCCATGGCGCGGGGACTCTCGGTACCCGGCACCGCCATGGGGGCTCCAGCCTGTGCCGGACCCCCGTGGAGGCCGGAGGGGCCCTGCGGCTCTGGCACGGCGGTGGTCCTGAGCCCCTAGGCAGCGACTGGCTGCGGTGTTGGTCTGTTTGGTTGCCCCTGCCCCGTGGGAAGGGATTGCTGGAGCCCGGGGCCGAGCAGGCGGGCTCCAGGGCTGCTCCCTGCATGGTGCTTGGGGCATCGCAGCTCCCGAGGGGCTGGTGGCTCTTGCCCGGGGGCTCTCCAGACCCGTTCCTGCCCTGGCAGCACGGCAGCTCTCCCTGTCCCTGGTGGTCCTGCTGCTGTCGCTGCGTTCCTCCCCTCCCGTGGCACCCACTCCTGCAGAAGAGGTTTTGAGAGGCGCCGGGGGTCGTGCAGCCCCGGCAGCTCCCGGCTGACGGCCAGGCTCTTTGCCGTTCCCCGGGCTGCCTGGGTTTTGTCCATATGCCTGTGTTGACAACTGAGCTGCTCTGAATTAATTTGGCAGCAAGCATTAGAACAGTTGTCAAATGTTTTACTGAAATCCGAGCATGTTGCATCTACCACTCTTCCTTCTGCTTCTTGTAGTTTACAATTAAATACAACCAGTTTTGCCCATATTTCACCTTCTACAAACCCCCACTTCTTATTCCTGAGCTGCTTTGTCGCTGACAGCCGGCGGGCTCCTGGCACCGTGTCGTCCCCTTCACGTGCCGGACAGGCAGGCAGGTTCGTCGTCATTGTCACAATTGCTGCTCTTCTCGTTTTAGCAGGCAGCTGCCGTGCCTGTCTCGCCCTCGGGGAACAAAGCGCTGCCCACCCGTGCCGTGCCGTGCCGTGCCGTGCCGTGCCGTGCCGTGCCTTGCCGTGCTGTGCCGTGCCGTGCCGTGCCGTGCCGTGCCGTGCTGGCTGACGGTGCGGTGCAGCACTGTGCCCCGAGGAGCCTGCGGCCGCCCAGCCCCGTCCTGCCCCGCTGCCCTCCCGGCCCTGCCTCACCCCCTCCACGGGCCTGGTCCCGCAGGTTCCCCAGAGGGGAGGGCCGCGGGTGGCGGAGGGGATGGCAGCAGCCGGGCTGCCCCCGGACACCCCTTCCCAAAGCCATCGTGGATGGCAGAGTCTGGGTGCCGCCCTGTGCGGGCTGTGGGAGCCGGGGCAGCCCCGGCCGCCTGCCCCTCTCACGTGCCTGAAGGCACCGCGCTTCCGCTCCTGGCTCCTGGCTCGTGGGGAAGGTTCGGTGGAACAAAAGGTGGCCAAAGCCGGAGGCAAAAGCTGAGACGGGATGAGGTTCTAGGGATGGGAATAAGTCTACAGCAAAGGAAGGCAGGAAAGAGAAGAGCCCTGGGGTGTTCAGAGCTCTCGTGCCCCTTTCCTACGGGCCCAGGGCTGCCCCGGGCTGCCGGGCTCTTCACAGTTTTCCCTCTGGGTCGAATGCCAAGGCGATTTTGGGGGCCTCTGCTGGCGGCTGACCCGTTTCTTCAAACCTTTCCTGGATTTTGCACCCCGAGGTCTTCCCAGCAGGCGGGAGCGTGGTTTCCTCTCTGTCTGGTGGAGAAGAGCAGGGTGCAGGAGAGCGCAGGGGTTGTGCTGTGTGGTGAGGGCTCTGAGGGGGTGTGCGAGGTGCTGGGTCCCCTCCGGCATCGGGGGTCTGCGAGGCGCTGGGTCCCCTCCGGCATCGGCAGGGCTGTGCCCAGTGGGGAGGCTGCCGGGCTGCCGCAGCGTGGGCTGTGCCAGCTGCCGGTGCCATGCCCGGAGGAGCAGAGCGCTGGGTGGGAGATTCCTTCTCCAGCATCCCCAAGGGACCGAGGCAGACAGGTTTCCCGGGGGGAGAAGGGGGTGGCATGGAGGGGGGATGTCTCGGCGCGGTGTGGGGAGGTGGCTGTGCCGCCCGCCAGGTGCCTGGAGCCGGTGTGACGGCCGGGGGATCAGTCATGCGTGGTTTGCAGCTGGGATTGGCGCTGCCGGGTGATGAAACGGCGGTGCTGGTTTCGGTGCCTGCAGGGCGGAGGCGATGCGCCCGCTGACACCGGCTGCGTCACCCTCGCCCGGAGGAGAGGCTGCGGAGAGCCGCAGCACCGGGGCTGGGGGCTGCCTCCTGCCCAGGCAAACCGGGGCGAAGGATTTCCGAGAAGCTGGTGCTGGGGGGGGGAGCTCCCCAGGTGAGGCGAGGGACAGGCAGGTCTGGCAGGGCCAGGCAGGAGGGCAGGCAGGTGCATCAGCAGGGCTTCAGGCTGGCGGGGAAGGCAGGCAGGGCCGGGGGGCTGCGGGGATGGCGGCTGGCCAGGCAGGGTCCTGGGCCCAGCTGGACGCCGCGATCCCGGCCCACGCAGGGTCCGGCATCGGGCAGCAGACAGGGGAGCGTGTGCAGGAATGTTGTTTCTGTCTGGAGCCCTTGAGCAGGAGCATCAGGGCTTCCGAGCCTCTGACGCAGAGCTGCTCCCTGTGCCTGTGGCCCCGCTCCCGCGCCCAGCGGCCCCGTGCCCGGGACACCGTGCCGTGCGGCGGGCTGGGCTGCCGGGGCAGTCCCGCTCCCTGGGCACGGGTGCTGCAGAGCCCTGGGACAGGAGCGGGGCTGGGCTCGGGGTGCTGGGGCCGGCGGCAGCGCGGCTGGGCCGGGGAGTCTGGCTCTGCCCCGGTGGCTGCCAGCTGCCCGCGCGCAGGGCAGGGAGCCGCTCGGACGCGGCCGCCGCCGCGGTGCTCCCCCGACCCAGCGCTGTCTCACCCGCACAAGATGCTGACTCCCTTCCTCCCGGCCCGCTTCCCCTCACCGCCGCTCTCTGCCACGCCGGGTGCCGGCCGCACGCCTGGGCCTGCCCTGCGCTCCCGTGTCCCCTGCGCAGCTTCTTGGGCGCCCGGGTGCGAGGCAGCGGCGGTGGCAGCCGGGTCTCCCCTTGCCCCCCCTGCTCTCCTGACGCCTCTGCCACCCTGGTGCACCCCATGGCTGCAGCTGTCGCACCTCTCCCCTGGCCGGCCGGTGCCGCGCTCCCTCCCTCGCTGGCTCCCACCCTGCTCGCTGCACTGGGGAGCAGAGCTGGGAGGGTCCGGGCCCAGCTCTGGGCATCCCTGGCTCCATCCAGTCCCCCCACACCTCGCTGCTGGCCTGGCCGGCACCTCCCGCCTGGGGACCTGCAGCCTGGCAGAGCTGCCACCGTGTCCCCCCAGCCTCCGCCTGGGGACCTGCAGCCTGGCAGAGCTGCCACCATGTCCCCCAGCCTCCACCCCACGCAGGGCTGCTGCCTGCCTGACGGCAGGGGTGCAGGCAGGCGCCCGGCCCCAGCCGGGGTCCCGGACCAGTTTCCCACGGGTCTCCCCACGGCGCCTGCCTGCGTGAGGGTGGCCGTGAGTAAGGGCGTGGGAAGGGGCTGCGGTGGCTGCTCCTTCCCTTTTCGGCAGCAGCGGTGGTGACAGGCAGCCTCGTGCCTCGGGCAGCCGGCTGGGATGGAGGATGTCTGCGTAGGTTTTTCCATACCATTTGTCCTTGCAGGGGCTCTGGGCGTGAGCGGCCCCTGGGCAGACGCGGGCTGGGGTCCCTGGCAGCCAGAAGCCCTTTCCTGCCTGCTGCGCTGCCCCTGCTCACCACTGCCCATGGTCCCATCCCTCCGCGTGTGCCCTGACCGGCTGCCCAGCCTGGCCCCGCACTAGGACGGGGCTGCCCACGGGGTCCACGCCAGCAGCGCAGAGCCCGTCCCCGTGGATTTCCCCTGCCCAGCTCGGAGGCTGCGGGTGCTGCCAGACACGGGGGTTTCCCTGCTGCCCCAGCCCTGCCCCTGCTCCCTGTGGAGCCTCCGGAGAGTCACCAGAAAATCCCCCGGGCCGGTGCCAGGAGGAAGCTGCTGAGTGGGGCCGTGAGTCAGTGGGAGAGGCCGGGCCGGGGGGCACAGCGGCAGCTGGCAGCCCCCCACCGGGACCCCAGCTGCCCAGCTGGAGTGTGCTTGGGGCCATTGGCCACGGACCCGCTGGTGCACCCTGGAGCTGGCCGGGGCCAGGCAAGCGTGGGCTCACCAGGACGGGCTGCTGGGGGTCCCTGGCCTGCGTCCCACCAGGAGGGGCTGCGTGCGGGCACCGTGGGGTGGACGTGTTTGTCACGTCGGGACGCAGGATGGCGACCGCTTGTGGAGCAACTTCCTCCGCTCGGGAACCGGGGCCGCTCTTGCAGGGCTGCGGCGGGGAGTGAGGCAACGCTGCGATTTCTCAGCGCCGCTTCCTTCCGACCATGGCCCCGGCACGGCGGCCTGACGGCACCGGGCGCCTGCCGCTCGCAGCTCCCCTGCGCCAAGCAGGGCCATGGGACCCCAGCTGGGCGGGGAGGGGTCCACAGCAGAGCCTGTGCCTGGGGCGAGCCCCCTCAGTGGGCCCGTCTGCCCTGCACGGGCGATGCTCCCCAGGGATGAGCCCTGCCCCGGGCGCCGGGGCTCCTCTGCACGGGCGTGGGGAGCATGGCCCCTCTCCTCTTGTTGACCCCCGGCCTTGCTGGATGCCAGCGACTCAGGCAGTGCCCGGGGTGACGCGGAGCTGGGGGTGGCTGCAGGGGCGCAGCCCGGGCTTAGTGAGAGCTGAGGAAGGGGGACCCATCCTGGGACCTGTGTCTCGGGCAGCGTCGCGGGGCTGCACCGGCCCTCCCGCCGCCCCCGGCTGACGCGGCGCCTTTCTCTCCGCTCTGCCATCTGTTTTCCTCTCGCTCCTCATCCCTGTTTGCTTTCCCCTTCACCGCTCCTGTTCCCACAAGCGTCGGCACTTTGGGAGAAGCAGGAAAACACCATCCCATGGCGAGGTTTGTGCTGTGCCGGGTGGGAACCTGAGTCAGCAGTGCCCCGTGGAGCAGCTGGCAGCAGGGATGGGGCAGCCCCGTGTCCCGCGGCGCCAGCCGGAGCATCCCTGGGCACGGAGCTGCTGCCGGGCAGGCGCTGCCCCGGTCCCGAGGGGCTCTGTTGGGGGCTGCCAGCGAGTGGGTTTAGGGGCACCCGCAGGGTGAAGAGCCAGGGGACCTCCTATGCCAGCAATGTCCTGCTGCTCTGGGTGACGCAGCTGCAGTGGGGGACGTGGGGACAGAAGCTGTGTCCCAGTGAGGGTCCAGGCTCCGGTGTCCGGCTCCCGGACATGGGGACAGACGCTGTGTCCCAGTGAGGGTCTGGGCTCCAGTGTCTGGCTCCCTGACATGGGGGCAGACGCTGTGTCCCAGTGAGGGTCTGGGCTCCAGTGTCCGGCTCCTGGCAGGTGGGCTCAGGGCCGGGGCTGTCCTGCTGGCTCTGCCTGCTCAGCCCCAGTGCCCCCCAGCCCCCCGTGTCTCTGCCTCCGGTGGCATCGGCCCTCGGCCGGCCGAGCTCAGCGTCAGCCGGTGTGGTGACAGAGCTGCAGGGCCCTGAGCGCCTGGCCAGCCCCCGGCCCCCGCGACCCCCTGCTGTCCCCACTGCCACCGCGGCCTTGGGGATGGCGGGCAATGCCCCCGCCGCCGGCCGCCCCGCCGCAGCACAGCCCCAGGCCGCGCTCCCTCGCGCCCGTCCTCGTGCCCAGCGTGGCCGCGGGACCGGGCGTGTTTTGTAAACAAGGTGATGAAACAGTTAAGGCAGAGAACGGAGGAGCCTGAGTGTGCGTTTCGTCACCGTGGGAAGGGAGCGTGAGTCGGCTGAGGGGTCTGAGGGTGACTCACTGCCCTCCCCGCCGCATAAATAGGAGCCGGAGCCCGCGGCACCCAGAGCAGCGTGGCAGGGACCCTGCACGGCCACAGCCCTCCTGCCGCCACCACACCATGGCTCTCGTCCTGCTGGCCCCGCTCGCCGTGGGGCTGCTGGCCCTCTCCTGCAGCGCGGCCCCGCTCCAGAGCAAGCCGCAAGCCGTTGTCACCTTCCCGGGGGAGCTGGTCAGCCCCCGGTCGGACCTGGAGCTGGCGGAGGTGAGGGGAGCGCAGCCCCACCACCCCCTCCCGCACCCAGGGCCCCCCGGGCTCCCGGGGCGGCAGCGTGGGGCTGCCGGCCGAGCTCGGGGGCTGCCGGCCGTGCTGCGCCCCGCGAGGTGCCTGGGCTGGGATCGGGCCCCGGGGGTCTGCGGTGCCCGGGACTGCCCGAGCCCCACTCCCGCCTCGCTCAGCCCCTCCTGCCGCCGTTCCCCCCCAGAGCTACCTGCTGCGGTTCGGCTACACCACGGAGGCGGAGGCGAAGTCGGGCAGCAAGCACGTGTCCCTGGCCAAGGCGCTGCGCAGGATGCAGCAGCAGCTGGGGCTGGAGGAGACGGGGGAGCTGGACGCTGGCACGCTGGAGGCCATGCGAGCCCCCCGCTGCGGCGTCCCCGACGTGGGAACCTTCCTCACCTTCGAGGGGGACCTCAAGTGGGACCACATGGACCTGACGTACCGGTGAGTCTCTGCCCCGGGAGATGCAGCCCCGTGTGCACGGGGGGACGGTCCCCAGGGGACGGAGACGGGCGCAAAGGCGCGGGCAGGGTGGCAGCCTCAGCCCGCCAGCCGTGCCTCGGTGCTGCTGGCACAGCTGGGTCTCGGTGCAGCCAGGGCCAAGCTGCCACAGCAGCAGCATCTGCTGCTCCCCAGCGCCCGGGAGAGCATCTGAGCCCCGGCCGGAGGGTGGTGGCCGGCTGCTCTGCCCGGCCGTGCCAGCGCTGCTGTCCCCTCCCGGGGCGGGGGCACGTCCTCGCTGAGTGCCCGGAGCAGGGTCTCACCCGGCAGCACTGACCCCCATGTGCCCCCGGCAGGGTGATGAACTACTCCCCCGACCTGGACCGCGCTGTGATTGATGACGCCTTCAAGCGAGCGTTCAAAGTGTGGAGCGACGTGACCCCCCTCACCTTCACCCAGATATACAGCGGCGAGGCGGACATCATGATCATGTTCGGCAGCGGAGGTGACGTCCTGCGGGCAGGCAGGGAGCCGGGAGCCACACGGAGAGGGCTGGCGACGTGCCCTGCCCGCGGGACGTCACCCCGCGGCTCCCGGGGTCCCTGTGCCCCACGCGTGCTGACGGGAGCACACGAGTGCAGGCACGCGGGGGCTGCCAGCGCTCGCCTGCTCGGGGTCCCTGCCCTCGCCAGGGTGCGGGAGCTCGTCTGGCGGGGCCGGCTCTGAGGGTGCTTGTCCCCACAGAGCACGGGGACGGGTACCCCTTCGACGGCAAGGACGGGCTCTTGGCCCATGCCTTTCCCCCGGGCCGGGGAGTCCAGGGCGATGCCCACTTTGACGACGACGAGTTCTGGACGCTGGGAACTGGCTTAGGTAAGGACAGGGCCTGGCGGGCCGGGGGGGCCGATGGCGCCCACCCCAGCCCTGCTGCTGAGCCGTCCCCGCTCCCGAGCAGTGGTGAAGACCCGCCACGGGAACGCCAACGGGGCCAACTGCCACTTCCCCTTCGTCTTCGAGGGCCACTCCTACTCCCGGTGCATCACGGAGGGGCGCACGGACGGGCTGCCCTGGTGTTCCACCACCGCCAGCTACGACCACGACAAGAAATACGGCTTCTGCCCCAGTGAACGTGAGTAGCAGCTGCTGCAGCCCCTGCCCGGCCCCGTGGAGCCCAGGGCCATCCTCACCCCTCCTCACCCCGCAGTGCTCTACACCAACGGCGGCAACAGCGACGGGTCCCCCTGCGTCTTCCCCTTCGTCTTCGACGGCACCTCCTACGACACCTGCACCACGGACGGGCGCTCCGACGGCTACCGCTGGTGTGCCACCACCGCCAACTTCGATCAGGACAAGAAATACGGCTTCTGCCCCAACCGAGGTGCGAGGGGGGAGGGGGCGCGCGGGATGCCCGGTCCCCAGCCGTGGTGCACAGCCTGGGCACCCGAGGGGTCTTGGGGCTGTCCCGGGGTCTGGCCGGCACGGCCGGGGGCCGGGGCAGCCCCACTGATGCTGCGCTGCAGACACAGCGGTGATCGGCGGCAACTCCCAGGGCGACCCGTGCGTCTTCCCCTTCACCTTCCTGGGGCAGTCGTACAGCGCCTGCACCAGCCAGGGCCGGCAGGACGGCAAGCTCTGGTGTGCCACCACCAGCAACTACGACACCGACAAGAAGTGGGGCTTCTGCCCTGACAGAGGTGCCTGCCCCCTGCCTGCACTCTCCCCTGTGCCGCCTGGCCCCGCGTCGTGCTGCCGCGCTGGCACGCTCCCCACGGCAGTCGCGGTCCCCGGCCGGTGTGTCCTGTCCGTCCAGGCGCTGAGGCTGGTGCTTTCCCCCAGGTTACAGCATCTTCCTGGTGGCTGCCCACGAGTTCGGGCACTCGCTGGGGCTGGACCACTCCAGCGTGCGGGAGGCCCTGATGTACCCCATGTACAGATATGTCCAGGACTTCCAGCTGGACCCAGATGACGTTCAGGGCATCCAGTACCTCTATGGTGAGCAGCTGCGCCGCAGCCGGGCACGCCGAGGGTCCCGTGGCGCCGGGCCTGCCCCCAGCCTCACGCCCTCCCCTGTACTCGCTCAGGTCATGGCTCTGGCCCCGAGCCCACCGCCCCTGCGCCCGTGCCTACCGAGGAGCCCCAGCCCATGCCCACAGAGGCCGGCAGCACCTCCACCACCGAGGAGGAGGAAGAGACGCCGGAGCCCACGGCCGAGTCCATCCCTGTGGACCCCAGCCGGGACGCCTGCATGGAGAAGAACTTTGACGCTATCACGGAGATCAACGGGGAGCTGCACTTCTTCAAGGATGGGTGAGCAGCAGCACCCAGTGCCTCCTGCCCTGGCGAGTGCTGGGGTGACGAGGGGATGTGGAGGGACACGGAGCTGTGGCAGGGGTGTGGGGGGACATGGGGCTGTGCCAGGCTGAAGTTACCAGGACGGCTGACCTTCCCCACCAGGAAATACTGGACCCGCTCGTCCTTCTGGAAGTCGGGCATCCAGGGCGCCTTCTCCATCGCGGACACCTGGCCTGGCCTCCCGGCTGTCATCGACGCCGCTTTCCAGGACGTGCTCACCAAGAGGGTCTTCTTCTTCGCCGGTGAGCTCTGCCCCTGCCACCCTCGGCCCCGTGCCGCCAGCATTGCGAGGAGCCCAGTGCCGCCCTGGTGCCCTTGGGGCCAGCTGATGCCCGTGCTCTCTCCCGGCTGCAGGTCGGCAGTTCTGGGTGTTTTCTGGCAAGAGCGTGCTGGGCCCTCGGGGGATCGAGAAGCTGGGCATCGGGAAGGAAGCCGGCCGCATCGCGGGGGCTCTGCAGCGAGGCCGCGGCAAGGTGCTGCTCTTCAGTGGGGAGAGCTACTGGAGGTGAGCGGGTCCGGACGGCTGCAGCTGCCAGCTCCCCGGCGAGGGGCTGCGACGGGGGGCTCCTGGCAGCCCTCAGCACGGCTCTGCTCTCCCTGCAGGCTGGACGTGAAGGTCCAGAGGGTGGACAAGGGCTACCCCCGTGCCACCGACGACGTCTTCACCGGTGTCCCCCTCGACGCACGCAACGTCTTCCTCTACCAAGGTGAGCAGGGACCTGGCGGGTGGGGGACGTGCTGTCACCCCTCGACTGCCCTGAGCCTCCCACGGGCAGGGGCTTCATCACTCCGGTGCTGGGCTGGGGATGCTTGTGGGCATGGGGAACGGCCCTGGGGCAGGGCACGGCGTCAGGCCCCCGCGGTGGGGCTGGCTGGGCCCTGGGAAGGGCTGTCTGCCGGGGCCGGATCCCCGGGTGCCCGTGCTGCTCGGGCGGCTGCTGGGATGGGTCCTCATGCAGCCACCCTCCCGCTGACCCTCTGTTCCCTCTGCCTCCCTCCTCGCCCAGACAAGTACCACTTCTGCCAGGGCCGCTTCTACTGGAGAATGACACCGCGCTACCAGGTGGACCGGGTGGGCTACGTCAAGTACGACATCCTGCAGTGCCCCCAGCACTGAGCACCCACCCGGGCGCCCGGCTCCAGCCGGCGCGTGGCTCCCTGCCCACCGCTCCCGACCCCCGGCTCCCGTCCCGCAGCCTGAACCCCCGGGGGGCTGGGGGCCGTGCCACCTCGCAGCCGTGGGGCAGCCCCTGCCGAGGTGGGGGCTTTGCCATCCCCGGGGCAGGAAGGGGCAGGGAGTCCCGGGGTCGCCCCTCGGGAGCTGCCCAGCCCGGGGAGCCCCGGCTGGGGAGCGGGACTCTCGCTGCAGCCAGCTCCGCCACGCAGAGGTGTTTGCCTGGCGCAAACCGCACACGGATTCGTAACGACTTTGTCTTTCTCCTGAGCCAGCTGGGCCGGGTCGGGCTGGGCTCTGCTGGGAGGTGGCGCCCGGGGACTCGGCCGGGGCGGGGGCGCGGGGCTCGGCCTGGCTCCTGCCTGCTGCCCACTCTGCCAACCTCCATCTGCCCGTTTTTAATAAAGACAATTCTTTGGACATGGCCTCCACGTGACCTGTCAGCCGGCCGGGGCCACGGCGTGGTGAAGCCCCAAGGTGTGGGGTGCCAGTGTCGGTGGGGAGGGGGGTGCTGGGAGGGGGGCTGCAGCCGAGCCCCCCATCTGCTGAGAGCTCAGGATCCCTAAGGGACACTGGGTCCCACCAGGGAGGACATCCCTTGGTCCCACCACCATCCCCATGCCACGCGCAGCCCCCCCGTACCCCTCCACCCTCCAGAGCCCCTCTGGGCGCCCCGGACCTGGCTCCCCTGTACCCCGCCAGCCCCCGGCCCTCCCCTGCATCCCCGCGCTCCACCGGCGGGGCGGGACGGGCATCTGTCACAGGCTGGGACGCGGCGTGCGCCCGGACCCCCCCGCAGCCCGGACCCCGCTGCAGCCCGGACCCCCGCGCAGAAACGCCCTGCCCCGGCCCGCCTCGGCCTGTCCCAGCGCGGCCCGCGAACCC
>Ga0065711_1049225_pt1 | contig 11413 bp, 7 predicted proteins | sample Hoacrofraction12_FD_59098 | JGI IMG/M metagenome (GOLD analysis project Ga0065711, IMG submission 59098) | Hoatzin crop microbial communities from Cojedes, Venezuela - Epithelial fraction 12 v2 (version 2) | ecosystem: Host-associated > Birds > Digestive system > Esophagus > Crop | place... | reverse complement strand
CAGGAGGGTTGGACTAGTGACCCACAGAGGTCCCTTCCAACCCCTACCATTCTGTGATTCTGTGATTCTGTGATTCTGTGATTCTGTGATTCTGTGATTCTGTGACCAGGCTTAAAACAGCCTGAGCAATGGGAAAAGCACTGATGCAGATGAGTGCAAGCAGCGTCCATGGGTGCAGAAGACCTTTTTTCTTGCCCCCATCTGGTGTGCAAGCTGGGCGGGCGATGGGGTGGGTAATGAAAGGGGCAGATTTGTGGAGATACCCCAATTCCTTGAGTTATTCAAGTGTCTCAGCACCACCTGCAGTCAGCTTACGTGTCATCTGGTGCCATCTGCCCACCTCCAGCTTCTGCCAAGTGCTGCAAGTCATGTCCTCTCTTCTAACCTTCATGAGGTGCACCAGGGCTGGACCAAACACCCATGAGGCCACGCATGCAGGATGTAAACCATGTGATTTGCTACCAAACAGCGGTAGTATCCCATCAGCATGTTTTTGCTCATGGAGGAAAATGTAATGGTTTGGGAAAAATGAACTGCAGATAAGGAAGAGAAATCCTCTCCTAAAGCTTTTACAAGTTTTATCAGACTGCAGGGCAAGAACATTTCTCTTCCTCTATGCAAACAGAAGCAGTTTCCTCTAGCATTTATGGAAGCATCTTTTCTACAGACGCATATATCTATCTACTTCTCATGCAATTCCTGGACACTTAGAGATTCTGTAAGACTCATGAGGATTTAAGCACAGTGAGCCAGAGCGAGTAAAGGATTCAACAGCTGATTAATTCTTCTTGCTGGAGTAGGTTTGTATCAATGAAGTGCCCCTCACCCCTGCAGGACTCTAATTCAGATGAGGAGAAAAATGCCTCAAGGGTGCCCTCCCCGGGCCTCTATTCCCAGGCATGGCTGAGCGGTGCCATGTCCCGGTCACAGCTTCGTGTCCATTCAACACTGACATCTTGCAGAAGACTGTCATTAAAATCAGAGATGTTTTTCCTGCGATTCCTTCTCGGAGATTAAGTGTTTGGCATATTGAGTGCACCTGGTTTAATGACAGGGCTTTTTCCCAACATGGGGCCAAATTTCCTAGTTCATTTACCTGCCATTCAACCTCTGACATGTCAAAGTAAAATCATAAATGTTTTAAAATCACAAGTTGGTTAAAGAAAAGAAGGGATTTTTTTTCTTAAAATAAGTTTGGGAAAAGACTTGATTGGAAATGGAACCAAGAGGGTCTGATAGTCTATGTCAGTGGAAAACAAATTCAGTAATAACGTGTGAAATGATTGCTTCCCAGCACAGCCAGCCTCCTGCCCGCCCCTGCAGCTGGAGGGACCTCCTGACACCCACGCTGGCAAAGGCCAGACAATGTGCAAAGAGCTGTTCCAGCTGGAGGCTGGCTGGGTGCTGGGCAGGATTGGTATTGGAGACTGTAAAGTGAATTATCCTTATCTTCAGTAGGAGACTTTTCATTACTGTGTCTCATGGGGAAATAAATATTTGGGAAATTAATGACTGTCTCCAGCTAAAACCTCTGAGGCAGGTACCTTCATGTTTTAATCACTACTACTGAAGTCCCCCTGACTTTGCAGTCTCTCTGTTCTCTCTCATTAGCAGAACTTGTAATTGTATTTTAAAATAATTATAACATTTCCTCTGATGAGCTTAGCTCATTTGGCCAGGTCAAACAAAGGTTACAGGGGATGTAATATCTCTTAATAAATATGTTGGGTGGTAAATGCTGTGCAGAGGAAAGAGCTCTTTGAGCTGAAGGATAACATAAGCTCAGGATCAAACAGCTACATATTGGTCACGAATAAATTTATACTGTAAATTAGAAGAGAATTTCTGGGTATCTGAAGAGGCACGTTCTGAAGAGCTCTAGTGATCAGTTTTAGTTAATAGAAGATGAAAGACCAAACTAGCTCATCTGTCAGGGAGATTTCTTTTGGAAATGCCAGCAGGGTCAGGTAGAAAGGGAGAGCAATGTGTTCATCAAGAAGACAAGTCTGAAGAAGATGGTCTTTGGGCAATTCCACTATTCCAAAGCCAGGAGCCATATAGACATATCTGTGTACGTTCATGCAGGTACATATGGTATGTCAATGGCAGTAGTTGTCCTTTTTTCAGAACAATATTTCCTACTGAGATTTTTGTCTTTCAGTAGGAAGATTTTTTTGTTTGGAAAACACAGTTTAGAAATCATTAGCCTTGCTTTACAGTATGCTTTTATTTTGAAGCACTTTACCATGAGCAAGCTAATGAATTAATCACAGATCCCTTAATAAAGAAATCCAGTAGGTCAATACATTGTTCATAACCACAGCTAATAATTATCTACAATTATACATGTGCACAGGACTGTCTCTAATGTTAGCCACGGGAGCCTGGCACATAATTTAGCGACACTTTACAAGTAGAGTCTGAACAGAATTTGTGACCAAAGATTGTTGAACGCCACCCATTTCACAATCTGCCCCCTGTCTACATGAGAAGCGTGTGGGTCTGTAACATCAGCATCCTCTGTGGGGGCACGCAGTCACTTCCATGTGTGCGTGGGGCTCTTGTGTCTGAAAACAGCAGGACTTGCTGTGCCAGGTGAGGTTTTTCTGGACAGCTTTGTCATTGTCTATATACAAATTCAAATCAGTCTGAATTGTTAGGAATATTTTTGTCACTCTTTCTGGTTTACAGGAATCCTGCACATTGTCTCTACAAGAAGAACAATTTTCTTGTCCTTTAAGAATAGTCTTTCATCACATAGGGGCTAAGATGTGTATGCTTGTAACCCTTAAACTGTAATGCCCTCCTTCTACTCAGAATATGCAGCAGTTGCACTATGAAGAACAAGATCAGCGCCACCACTCGAATACTTTGGAGTCACTAGTGTAAAATGAAGGCTTCTCCAGACTATCCAGGCAGTGCATGCAGCCCAGGGTTACTTGTTCGTTCTGCAAAATCGCCTGCTGTTCATGGCTGTTTAGTCTCTCATGCGCAAGTCATGCATGAAGGCACATGCTGTCTGCTGTGAGCCCTAGAAACAGTGTCTGGACAGCAGTGTTCTAACTCACTGTAGATACCTGGGTTTTGCTCAACCCATTGAACACCCTGATTCTTTGTGAACATCCACGTAGCAAAAATCACATTGTGCCCAGTGCTGCCCAAAGCAGGCTGTGAGGGTGGTGCTGAGAGGCCTATGGTCTCTCCAAATGATATGGCTGCAAAAATGTTTCAGAAAGCCCTTGCGTCTACAGAGTCTGACTGGTTTATACAAGAAACGGTGGGCTAGTAATTCATTCTTATACAATATTAATGACATTAAATAATCTTTTCCCAGATGATCTGAACAGAGATTGTTATTTCCTTCATCACATTTAGATTTACAACAGTGAACAAACTTTAGAAGGCACCACATAAAGCAATCCACAGTGTGCCTCTGCAGAGGCTGTAATGCATGGCATTAACTTTACTTCTCCCTTCTGTGTACAAATATCTAATCAGGATTGTACAGGTTTTTACAGAATCCCCATCACTGCAGCATCTGAAGCGTTACTGTCATACTTTAGTCAGGCATGGGCCATTCCGTAATATGCCTTTGGAGGGGAAAAAGTAGTTGCAGAAGAACATTTTCCTTCAGAAATATTTTTGTTTAGATTTTACCCTTTTTTGAGTTTCAAGTCCTATTACTGTTACATGGCTGCAGGTCTGGTGTCAATAATAAAAAGCCGTGAAACCAAGGCTGGGTCATCTGTGAGGACAGGAATGAACCTCTTGCACAGACAGCAATGATGAAAGCACCATGAAAAAACTGCAAATTTCAGACTGAACTTTTTCTGCCTACTGATATGCAAACAGGATCCAAGCCTTCCTGAGCCATCAAGCCTAGACTCCCGCTATCCCTGTCTGTGACTTCACCTCTTCCCATTCACATGTCTGCCAAGCCCCACAGCAGCATTACCCATTGTCCAGGCTGAGAGGCTGCTCCATAGAACCTGGTGTCCGGGAACTTTCCTCTCACTTCCAGCCTGATACTATTAGTGGCAGTTTGCACCTTTTGCTGTAGAGCCAAACACATCTCTCGGTCTTAATAATGGTTCTTTCCAGTGTTTAGTTTATCCATACTGTATTTCAAGAGAAAAATCCTGGTACTCCTTGCCAATGGTATCCACAGCTAACTTCTCCAGGATGTTTCATGCTCTCGCAGGGACTGGCCAGCTGCTCTTACCCATCTCAATATGTGCCTGCTCTAGTCCACATTCATTCATACTGCAGACAAATGGCTTTCATTTTATGCCCTTGCATTTAAAAATCAGATTATGTTAGCAATTCATTTTCTATATTTTCTAATAATATAATTTAATATTAGTCACTGGATGAGGTAAGCCCATAGCCTGGTGGATGGGAGCTCTGACCACACTTCGGTGTGTGGTCACATTCACCTGCTCTCCTTCCTCAGGAGTATTTCATTATCCCTTGAAATGTGGTGGTCATAGAGTTTTGCTCCAGGAGAGCCCACAGCTAGTGGTTTGGGCACGTGCTGTGTGCTCAGACCCTACCTGGTGAAGTCTCCTTTTGGAAACCCTTGCTGTGGGGATCTGTGCAGACCCTTGGGATCTACAGGGACTTTCCAGGGGACAGCAGGGGCACAGGATGTTATTCAATGGCTGTGGCAGGTGAGGAAGGGGTCACAGGGTTTAAACTGGTGACTCTGCATCCTGGAGTGGCGAGTCGGTAGTTTTGGGGCTCCAGTGATGTGCTGTACCTTGGGCCATTCCCTTGGCTCGTGGACACCAGTCCAGCCATGGTGACCTGGGCACCTTCACCTCTTCTGCAAAACGGCAAAGTGCAGGGAGCTCAGCCCATGGCTGGAAACTCTCTGGCTGAAAGGCATGGATGCCGGGCAAGGATTTTTGCTGCACCATCACCATCAGCGGGGGGAATATTGCTGAAATAGGATAAGCAAGGGGTTCAGTGTTACCTGGAATATTTTTGTAGAAACCATGGCAACAGTCTTCCCCAAAATAATAGTAGTTTTGCTGTCTGGGAGCTCTTCCTGCACCTGCTTAAGCTGTTAGTCTTGGCTAATCCCTTCCCTGCGCTAGGGCTGGTGGGGCAGGTGAAGCCAAAGACCTCAGTACTTGTTTGAGAGTCTGGTCATTCGACCACTGTGGCTTCAGAGGAACAGCTTCAGAGTAATTTTCTCAGTGAAATCTCTGTGCATGTATATGAGTGTGTGTGTCTAATTTCCACCTAGATCATTTTAATTTCCTGATGTATAAAAGCTGTCAAAGTTTGCTGTTCATCCTGCACTGTTCTTGTACACAGACAACTACTTCCGGCCTGGGGAAGGCCTCATTTTTCGTTATATTTTATCATTCTGCTTTGTATTAATTGCAAACTGGGACTCTTTATTTACTTAAACCATGGTGTTTCACCAGTACTTCTGGGTATTTTCCAAGGCAATGAGAAGTGCAGAGAAGAGAGTTGCTGTGCAAGAGGGCTTGCTTTCCCCATCCACACGGCTGCCAGCATTACGGATGCATGGAGGCACCCACATTTTGCTTATTCTGCGAACTTATGTGTATTAATGCTATTTAATGTTCACTGTGAAGAGGGTACTTTGGAGGACTTCCAAGGACCAGTTTGGCCTCAGAGATGTTTTATTTGATGAGGTCTGTTTTTTGTGGTGGGGTCTGTAGAGAGCATCTTCTCATCTCTTGTTGCACCAAACAGGCTGCACTCTGCCATGCTGGGGCTGCTCTGTACCCTGGGGGGTCTGGCAGAGCATGTGCTGGTGTGTCGTGCTGCAGGGCAGCTGTGTGGGGGCAGCTGGGCAGTGCTGGGACAGCTCTTGTGTTTGTCACCTGGCTCCTGCAGCAGGACCAAGCGCGTAGGGAAGCCACCAGGGAAGAGGCTGTGAGCCCTGATCCTTACTCCCTACTTTGCTGCAACCTCCCAGGCAGCTGATCTGTCCTGCTACTCTGAGGCTGGAAAACAGTAATAGTAATAATGTGATTTTTTTTCCCAGAGTTTTCTGAACTGTACTGCCACATTCAAATGTGAGAATAATTAATAAGAAAAAAAAAATCCAAGCATTTCAGGCCTGTATTTCTTGAGGATTTTTTGTTAACATGAGTCCCTGAACACTGTCCTTAAAATAAAAACTATTGTCCTAGTTGCTGCAAACAGAGCCAACATTTTACAGCAGAAGATCTCTTAGCTGAAACTGCGTAGAGCCTGGTGCTTTTTATTGAGTTAGAAAGAGCCGGGATTTGAAAAATACATTGATGCAAAAGGAAAATCTCATAATTTTGTTGCTTGATAAGTGATCCATCTGTAATTCAATATTATCAGTCTTATATCAGATGGTAATAAAATCATAGTGAGCCAAGGTACGAATCTGATGGTTATTTTTTTTCAAACTGAATGGAGGCCTTTTCAGCCACTTTTAAGGAGCTCTCCTTGCTAAGAGTACAGAAATTGCTTTTACTTGATCCAATTTCACATTAGGACAAAAAAGTAAATTTCACGCTACATTTCATTTTTAGATGTAGGATATAAACTCATGAGCTACAAAAGAAAGTCATGTACTGTTCCTATCCTTTGCCTCATAATAAAACAACAGGAAAAAAAAATTGGGTGGAGAGAAACAGAGTTTCCTAGGGAAAAAATCCCCATCACACAGGGCTGAAATCAAGGCTCTGTGCACCTTCCTATAAAACACGTTGTGGCTTTATTTATTTAAGCAGCAGTGCTTTGTCCACTGGAAGGTCAGGACATTATATCCCCTGCCTGCCTTGGTTCCTGCCTGTGGTTCTTACTGAATGTGTGATTTTTCATTCGCTGCCCTGATCAGCTGGGTAATGGATATTAAGGCTGGAAGATAGCTCTAATTATTTAGTCTGACCGATATGCAGTATGCTATGAAGATTCACCCTGGCCCATTGGTCTATGATTTATTTTCCAGAAAGATAGCCAGTCTTGATTTTGAGAGACCAAGTGACAGCTGAACATCTATGTCTCTTGATGCTTTGTTCCAGCTGTCAGCATCCTCACCTGCCAGACTTTGTGTCCTCATATCTCTCAGGCGGAGATGTCTGCCATCCGTTCTTGTTATTCTTCGTCTGCGAAAGAGATGACTTGTCTTTGCTGATGATTGTACTTCAGCAGGCAGCAAAAGGAGCCCTTATTCACTTTCTGAGCTCCACAGTTCTAGAAAGCTTTATACTTCTTTATCCAAACAAAAAAATATATAGTAATCTTTTAATTATATCAGGAGTATATTATACTAAGACTATGTAGCCACAGTCAGAAGTTTGTCCCTTATCTTTGGCTGAGGATTAAACCTCAGAAACTGGAGAACTATCACCTAGTAAAGGACAGTTCCAATAACCGGCCTTTTCTTTGAAGGCCTTGAGACAGTACGTTGCTGGGAAAACATTATCTGAGCATTTCCAAGCAACACAGAAGAAAATTTGCTACCAGAGAGATTAGCACATTGATACACTTATGAAATACTACAAATTCTGACCATGTCAGATCAAACCTAGCTGCACTTCTTCACTGGCCCCACATTTCTTCATGTTTTGTGATGAGTATATTAAAAGTAGGAGGAAAAAAAAATGTCAGAGATCACCATCCCTGCACAAAACTCATTCAGACTCAAACTAAGCACAGCGGAAAACTCTTGACATCTTTCTGTGTTGCCATTACAGCGGGTACATAAATAATCTCTCTCCCAGGTACAACTGTATCAGACAGATCCCAGCTACTGTAAGAGCTCTGTGTGATATGTGGGTAACTAGTCCTGGCTGTCAGTTATACTTTCAGGGGTTCTCCTCTTGTTTCTAGCACAAAATTAGAGTGATTTTTGCTTACAGGTAATAAAATCCAAGAAATGACCTTATTGAATTTTAGATCTGCCCTCTCAAACAGAAACCCAGAAGACTGTTCATGGTCTACTGAATCTCAGTTTGTCCATAGCATGGAGGCCACATGGTGTGAGTGACCAAGAGTGCCAACACCTCCATGGAAAGCTGTGACTGATCCGCCATCTGCAAACCTGTAATTGTCACCACATACAGCTGGTGCCAATGACCTCCTGCCACTGCCCAGAGCCAGGCTGCCATCCCTGCCACAGGGACAGCCTGGTGTGAAGGGGGGCTCATCTTCAGGGTCCCAGCCCTCGTCTTTGGGTGAGGGTCTGCTGGTGTCATGGGCACCTTGCTGATGGCCTTACGTTGGAGGCACCTAGAGCAGATGCTTTGAGAGGCTGCTGGCAGGACTTTGATATCCAGAAATGTTACAGACCTTATATGAGGAGTTGTGGACCTCAATGCACAGAGGTATAACTTTTTGGGTACTGGTTAGGCAGTTACTTCTGGCTATGTAGGTCTGTATATTAGTGAATGACCAAGGCTCTGTTCTCCCCCTTTGTACCTTCCTTCCTTCCCATTGTTCATTCTCAGAGAACTTGTGAGACAAGTCATGTATGCTATACTTCTGCAGAGATAGCAATGGTTTCCCTTCTTTTCCTTCTTTTTGCAGAAACTCTATGGCTTGGAAAATCTGAACTGATGACAGAGAGGAGTTGATGAATGTTTTACCCAGAGAAGACATGAGGATAAACAATTTTGTACCAGCATTAGGAAACACTTTCAGGTTCAACTTTGCATTTCAGTCTCACCAGTATTTTGGGCATCTCGAAGCAGGCTACCAAAGCAGAGTATAGCATTGTGCTTATGCTTTGTGTTTCGGTCAGGAAGCTTTCAAGTGGTCCAGAAACTTTCTCTTTTTTCCAGCAACGAAGCATTGATTGTTTTCTAAATTACAAAGGGTAGACAAATAAAGAATTCAAGATTTTTTTAATTAAAGCCCTTTCAGCAGCTTGTGTGAAAGTCGCCATAAAATTGCTCATTATCATCTTTCTACACTGGACTAAAGATTAGCAAGTTTCCCATTTTTTTTTCACTCAGACTTCCCTTCTTTAGCAGGCATGTTCAATGCTTTCATAATGCTTCTTGCTTAAATGAGAAGAGCATTGTTTCTACGAAATGGCACAAGTCCAGAGCACATGTCCCACTTGTTCTTATCTGGTACCATGCTGTGCTTACAGATGTGACCACACCATTGCTGCCAGTAGCAGTCCACGCCCTGGTTAAATCTCAAATAATAGCCGATGCTGAAAAAGCTGCTGAGCTGAAGAAACCATCCCCTCACAGTGCTCATAAGAAAACAAAGCCATTAGGTCTAGTTTTCCATGTAGCAGCACTAGCAGTGTATCTCAAGTCTGGGGAGATGTTCAGCTCCTTTTATTTTGTCTTAGAAAATCATATTGTAAGATATTACTTAGTCTAGCTGGGATTTAATAAAGCGGTTCTATTATATTTTATGTGGTGGAAAATTATGTTGAACGATAAACAAATTCAGTAGGAAAGAGGCTGTGCCCTTTTCCAGTGGTTGCTTCCCTCAGGAAAGTGGGCTGTCGGCTGTGAGGACTTGCCATTTCATCGCTGTTTGGCAGATTTCATGTCACGGTTCTCAATGGTATTAATTAATGGGAGTCTCTTCTCTGTGTGGAAGCAAGCCCTGCTGGCAGCAGCGAAAATTGAACTTACTTATTTTTGTCCCTTCATCAATGTTTTTGTAATTTCAGGAATGACTGCAATTACTATTTTGAAATCAGTAAGCTCCAAAGTTGTCAAATTATTTATATATCACTCTTTAAAAAAAAAACAAGACAAGTTGTGGAAGTATGAAAATGTTACCGGTACTAAGTACAATGGTATGAAATTAAATCAATCATGTTACTACTGGAAAATCTGTTGTGATTATCAAGCAAATAGAAAGTTCAGGGATTATTCCAAATTAATTCAATATGCATGACATTCACTCCATTTGCTGTACACATGAGATATTTCTACCTTAGCCAATAAAATTATGCTAACCATAAAACCAAAAGCTCTGCTCTCATATGCAGTTTAATATGACAATAAGAACTATGCAATTTTGTGAGGATGAATAACTAGGGGCTTGCTGGGAGCTAATGGGCCAAGGTGTGCACAGAAACAATCACACCCTTTTGGTCATTAATCCCTGGGATCAGCATGTTCTGCTTATCACTGTGTAATTAGTTAATAAAGCTCCTTTCAAAGCAGAAGAGAACTGCTTTCTCTGAGCACAATGTGCATTGTGTCTATCATGGTTTATTCATTCTGGATGAATCTGATTCTCATTTAAGAGGATGTATTCTGGGAACTTAATATCTCTGTTGTAATGTTTCTGTTGTTTCTAACGCTGCAAAAATAAAAGATAGCAATGATTATTAATTATTTTAATCTGAAGCAAATTTTTAAGTAACAACTTAGATTGCAAACAATGTTTTGTGTTGGGTATAGGAAGTAGAGGTGAAGGAGGGAAACTGGTATTTCAGAGAGAGGTATTTGCATGTGTGACTTGGAGAAGATGACATATGGTCTGAACAACCAAGATTTTCACTTTCTGTTGTCCAGAAATGGAGTGATGTTTGATTTACTATCTTCTATTAAATTACTATTTACTATTAAGTGGAATTTTTAAATAACTGCTTTGAAGAGTAGCTAGTCTTCAAAACGAATTATCTTGAGCTGTTTTAATATAATACAAATGTTGCATGGCATTGAAGTATAAGTTGCCAGGCCAAAGGTTTTGGAACTCGAACAGCTTAACACTAGTGCTATCCATGTCAGACCATAGAGTAAATTAATTGAATAGAATACTTCCAGAAACAAATACAAAGAGACCTTGTTGTAGTCAGGTGAAATTACTATAAAATCTTAAATAAATTGTCACAGATAGGTTTTGGGGTTTATTTTTTTTTCCCAGCAGTACTTGGCCCAGGTTAACTGATCAACATCTCATGTCAGAAAACAAAGCCTTCCCATTTCTCTGTGGAAGTTTGATGAGTTTAGGTCCTCATCCAGAGACATAGTGAGAATCAAATCCAGACAAATTGTCTCAATTCCTGATCACCTAGAAGCCTGATCTTCTTCATAATTAAAAGGGTCTTTTTCAAGATAAAGATACCGTCTGCAGCATCCTAAAATGGGAATACTGACCACCTTACTGATACTGGTGACCAATGGAGCTGTTCTGGGTTCATATAAGCAATGAACAAAAATGTGCCCAATGGCCTTTTATTGTGTAACAAAATGCAAAGAAGATCATGACTGGGTAGAGTGAGACCAGGGGAGGACCACCAGGATGCTCAGGGTCTGGACTACTTTAACTACAAGGGGAGCCTGAGGGACCGGGTTGCTTCTGGGAGAATGAAGAACCACCCACTGTAGCAGAAGATCGGGTTCAAGACCATCTAAGGAACCTGAAGGTGCACAAGTCCAGGAGACCTGATCAGATGCATCCGCGGGTACTGAGGAAA
>Ga0065711_1049199_pt1 | contig 11413 bp, 7 predicted proteins | sample Hoacrofraction12_FD_59098 | JGI IMG/M metagenome (GOLD analysis project Ga0065711, IMG submission 59098) | Hoatzin crop microbial communities from Cojedes, Venezuela - Epithelial fraction 12 v2 (version 2) | ecosystem: Host-associated > Birds > Digestive system > Esophagus > Crop | place... | reverse complement strand
CAGCTCCTCCTGTTTATTGCCCATGCTACATGCATTGGTGTAAACACACTTGAGCTGGGCTGTCAATCTCACCCCTGGCCTTGGCACGCCAAGCCTAGGCTCATCCCTAGTGAGCTGGGCAATATCCCCTGTCCGTGTTTTGCTGTTCCTTGTAGGAGTTGCTGGAAAGATCCTTTTCCCATCTTCTGATTCTGAAAAATGGATCCTATTGTGGTTGTGTTTTTTTTTTCACTGGCTCCCTTCTAATAACAAAAAAGCACATTTAAATGCAGTGATGCTTTATCTTTAGCTTTAGGAGTAGCCAGGTTTTCTGACCTATCTGTACGCTCAGCTCAAAACGTGTCTTTGCAAATACAGCAATATTCATAGATGGGAAGTTTCTGGAAAATATTGTAGTCGAAAATGCCTGCTATCACTGGGATGGATTCTCTTCCACCCTTCCTTTTAACAGGAGTGGTGTTTGTTACCTTTTAGCAACTTCCACACAGGTTTACTCAATTCTGCCTTACTTCACTTAGCCTGGGGTTTCTTAATGTGTCCTGTACAAAACTTAAATCCTTATTGTTCTCAAGCACTGCCAGCTGAAGCAAAGGAAATGCCAGTACTATGGAAAAACTCTTGCTATGTTGTTCCCTCTTCACTGTGCCCCTGCTGCTCAGACATATTTTTTTAGATGTAAGGAGACTTCAGAAGAAAGTACAGCAAGGTTGTGTTGTTGTGCCGCTTACTCAAATTTGAGCATGTTCAGCACACGTGCCTTGTTAGTTTGGTCTTGGTCCTGTTGAACTCATGGGATTCTTTCAGTCAACTTCTGTAGGAGTTGGAGAAAGCTGATGGTAGTAAATGGTTTTAAAAAGAGCTATGCTGTTTTTGTTTGTCTTAATAAATATTTTATGGCATCATGGTTCTGTAAAAATGCTGGAGTTTTGTATAGTACATCTAAATAAGAATAAGCCTACACAAGATATTTTTTCTCTGTGCATCAAAAGAGAAAAGAAAAAGAGAGAGTTAAAATGCATAATGAGGCACAGCATGTTTCTAGTGCTGGGTGACCTGTATTGTTGTTATAAGATTTAGCTGAAATGTATACTAGAAAAAAATTCCCTTCCATAGCATTTAGACTGAATACTAACATGGCTGTTAAGCTATTACTTCTGTATGATATTCAGGCTGGCAATGGAGAGAGCTGAAAGTAGTAGCAAAAGATTAAATGACACACCAAGATTCAGACTCCTTTTTTTAACCCTTACAACTTTCTCAACTTGGTGAATTAGCTTTTTCCATTGTAAAAATTGAGTAAGACTTCTTTTGGTTTTTCAATAGATTACTTACAATTTTTTTCTGTTTTCCTGTTGGCTTTTTGTTTGTTTTGTTTTGTTATTTAGACCAGCCAGGGAAAAATTAAGTTCCAGTGAATTCTTTTTCCTTGATTACTCTGCGACAAATGGCTTTGTTTCAGAATTTGCCTATATGGAGCATAGCATTGGAGTGTGTGACTAGAAGTGAGGACTGAAGAAAAACTCTATCTAGATCTTTTTGATTAAACAAAAATGTTCCCAGAGCTTGCCTTTAAAAAAAAAAAAATTAAACAAATTTGGAAAATTTCTGGCATTTTTTCTTTCTATTTGATCAGAAACATTTTCTTTGGCGTGTGCAAAATAAAGTCTCCAGTTGTTGTTAATTCCTGACTGAGAACTGTCTCCCTCCATTTTAAGAATACTTCCTAAAAGTTTTAGTTGGATGAAAATGGCATACTGAGCATAAGCATTAACCAGGTTTTCATATAATTAAGAAATGAGCAGCAGGCTGTGGCTTTGAATGTTTGCAGCACAGAATGTGGATTCTCCTGTTGCTGAGATTCTATTAAATTTGACAATGAGAGAATTCATGGTTGACTTGTGCTTGGTGGTCTGTCAAGTCTGAAGCCAATGCCATTTATTGAGGCTTATAAACTCTTTACAGAAGCTGGATATTCCTTTGCACAGAAACACTGTTCGGTACTGAGATTTACTCCCTTTCTGACTTATTATCTGTTCCGTTAATGTCTATGTGTGTTTAATATCATTAATTCAGTAGCAACAGCTTATGAGCACAGTAGCCTCTGATACATCTTAACATAGCTCCATAGTTTATTTAATTGAAAAGGTAGAAGGCTTTGGCAGATGAAAAATGAGTACTTTTGCCAAGCATGTATGATTATGTCCAGTTTGTCAAGTTAAAAAAAGCATTTTTAACATGGGGAAATAAAGGGGGAATGCTGTTTTTCAGAGTATAAGATGTCTGGATGCACTACTTAAGCAAACAAATGCAGAGAGAAAGTAGAAGAGATATCAATATTTTTGAATAGATTTCTGAATCTGTTTAATACCAGAATGTGTCCTCTACAGAGAAAATGCTAATCCTCATTTTTTATTTACTTGCATGGAAGTCTTGAGGTGTTCTGCACTATATGCAAGGGCTGGGCAATTTTATCTATTGCTGATTAATTTTGCTAGCTTGACAGCTGTTATAAACAATTATAATTGAGCTGACAGTTATACTTAAAGTTTTAGTTTTCAGGAGACCTACTTTTCCAGTAAAACTAGATTTTCTTCTTTAAAATATGATTCTCAAGAGTTCTGTTCTTTATCAAAAGAACTATTTTTTTTCTCTGCTTTCCTTGCACTCCCTTTCTTTTGACCTCTTCACTGGAGAAAAAAAGCCTTGAAGACAAAGTTAGGGGGCACTCATGTGGAATTTGAGGTTACTGAATGAGCTAAAAAACAAATAAGATGAAAACTTTGTTTATATATTAGTAGAAATGGATGAAAGTAGTCTTTAGAATTAGAAAGGCTCCTTCATGAACTTGGAGCCGTGCTTCTTGGTGTCTAGAGGGTGAAAGATTCACCAGCCTTAAGAGGCACAGATCCAGAGAGTACTGTTGTTGGGTCCTTAACTCTGTGCTCCTCTGCAACTACAGCTGTATGATTCTGCCATCTGTTTTGACCTACAAACCCAATATAACTTGCACCCACATTCTAGTCACCTAAGCAGCAAATGTAGAACTGACACACTTATCAGTTCTGGGAAACAGGAGCCATGCAAGCACTTGCTCCGATGCCCGCCTGTCAGCTGACCAGTCAGATTGGGGTTACCAGGTTAGTCAGTGATGATCCAGCCTCAGCACACAGGCTGGTGTGGGCTACTTGCTGCTGTTCTGAGATGCAAACCACAGTGGGACTGCTCCCAGCTAGATAACATGTGGCAGCTGTGGCTGCCACCAGCAAAACTCTGTGCTATTGCTTGCATGCAATGTCTTATTGCAACTTTTCATCTGCCTGATATTAACATGGACACATCTAAATCATTCTGTGTGTTTTTTTAATATGCTTCTGTTTTAATGTGAAGGTTTCAGAAGTGTGCACTGTCTCTGTGGCACCTTCTTACACGTGACGCTTCTGATGACTGTTTTGGTGGACCTGGAAAAATGATTTGAACTATTTATATCCTTTTAACAAAATGGTATTTTTTTCTGAACTGCTGATGATGTTGTACTTTACAAAAAAAAAAAAAAGGCAAAATACACGTTAAGTTTATACCAGTAAAAATTTTTTGCAGCTTCCCAGCCTCAAAATGTGCCAAAAAGTTATATGTGGATGGCAGCAGAGAGAAGAGGAAGATGGGGTAAAACTTAACAGTACTTCTGATTCACAGTAGCTCTTCTGTTGGCTAATCCAAATTATATATGTGCTGTAATTATGTTGCCTGGAGCTCCTGTGAATGTTGATGAGCTAAATATTTATCAGTGGAAGAATAGGCTCCATTTTATACATCTAAATATTTTAATGTTTAAATGTACATTATGTGATTTGTAGAGGCAGTATCATGTCAAAATGACAGGGTGGAAGAGAGATGAATGATTTTTCTGGAGCCTGTAATATGCTGCCAATGAATTCTAAGAGTGACTCTTAAGAACCTGAAGTTGTTACTGTGTGATGGAAAGTCACTGCTCTGCATCCTTATTTGTGGTCTTCACCCAGCTGGAGTGCCTTTGTGGGTGCATCCTAAACAGCAGGACAACTCGGAATTTGCCCCTAGTGATAAAACCCCCCTCTTTTTACCAAGTAGTCTGGGTCTTGACCAGATTGGGTGTTTGAGAAAGCTGGAGGTGTCACTAGTGTGACCGCATCATAGGTGTTTGCAGACACATCATCTCTCCAAAGGAAATTTCACTGATTTACTTTAAATGTTGTTGGGCTTTAAAACAGTGGAGATTTGAGCTCTTAAGTATAACTAAGGAAAAGGACTGGTTGGAGTGTTGTGATATTTTGGATATACGTGGGCGGGAAGGATCAGAAGAGATACTCTCTTTTGTTGGGGAGAGGATTTTCTTGCTGTCTTCCCCTGACGCTTTGCTCTCCTTTTCATTATAACTAAAATTTGAGCTAGTAAGAAGGATCCTTTTTCTTTCAGCACTGAAAAATCAGTGAGAAGACTTAAAAACTGCCAGTTGTGGTCCCATCTGTATCTATTTGGACTGCAGATCAACTGTATGATCTAATTAAAACAAACAAACCAACCTGAATACAAACAAACAAAAAGTCTCTCGTCAAGGTGTCCAGACACAAGGGAGCTGCCCCTTCCTTTTGACAGGTGCTTTTGTTTCTTACTGGCATTGGGCTACATTCTGCAAATTTTGTTCTGTAAACAAAAAAGCTAATGATGCTGTGAAGCCTGTCTCTTCTGAGAAAAAGGACATTGACTTCCACCCCTGCCCCTGCTCCCCTTACCCAAGGAAAGTTCTCTCTTATTTTTTTGACTGGGAGATTTGTCCCTGTAAGAGTCTGAAGCCAATATGCAGAGACAGTGACTCAATTCCACAACATCATCTCCAAGTCTTTTAAAAAGTTAACTCTCTAGGTGAAGTAGATATTGAATAATAGAGTTCACACCAGAAAGAAAAACTTGTTATGTATGCTGTTTTATTAATCATTGCTGTTATATGTTTCATCATTCCTCAAAATTCAGCAGGATTGCAACAGCAATCCACTGGGGTACCTTTAGTGCTGGACGCTACCTCCTCTTACCCCAGCAGTTAACACACATTTTGCTCAGGTGATTTCTGAGCTTCTAAGATGCCTCCACCTGTTTGGACACTGCAAGGTGCTGTACAGAGGGTCTCCAAGTGTCTGTGACTGCTCAGTTGCACGGTGTTATTTTAGTCTATTTCTGTTTGAAAGTGTCTTTTAAAGGCTGAGAAGTGTAATGTGGTATACATTGAAGTCCAGTACCGATATCACAACAAAGCTTCTTCTCTTCCTTTCTTTCCATCCTGCCCTCCATCTTTTCTTTTCTTTTTTAAATGCAGGCCAAGCACGAGTGTCCCATCACCTAGAGTTGTCCCCTTGTAATCAACAGGATTACATGTGTCACGTACAAATTGACATAAAACCTTAATCCACTGTATCAGGCTACTTGCCAGGGAGTCACTGTGAGAAAGGAGAGAAGCATAAGTCTTCTCCCTCAACAAGGGGTGCTCTTCAATGTTTCAGGGTGGCTCCTGCAGCTGCTGGTAGAACGTGGGGTTCAGAATCAAACACTAGATCTGTGACAACAAAAATACCTGCAAATGATAGGAAAGCACTTGAAATCCTTCCAGCGCTGTACACCATCACCAGGCAGACTGCCAAACCCACAGCTTTTTAACTAAACAAACAAACAAAAGAAGCCCTTAGGCCATGGAACAAGAAAGTTTGTGCTTCTAACAAAGAAAAACAAAAATTGTTTTTGGAAAGGTAGAGTTTGTGTAACCAACCGAATTAAAACATTGTAGTACCTAAGGGCACAGGAATCCCCATGGGTTGTTTGCTTCTAGCCTTATTTGCATGAGGATCTGTAAAACTACTCTTGACCTACATAAAGCATCAACCATAGTAAGCCTTTATTTTAGGAGGAAGATTCAATAGGAGATTGTCTGCTTTGAAAACATTTCCAATATGGTGAGGGAAACATCAAACAAGATTACATCAAAACGTGAAATAGAGCCTCCCTAAGGGGAGGAAGAACCTCATGCAATTGCATATAACTTTCACATTAGAAATGAACAGTGTAATATAACAGCTTTGCATAGAAGGGCTGAAAATCGTATTTATTTTTTTGGAAGTACTGAATTGTTCGTGCATTTCAGGTATGGCAGTTTGGTGTTTCGCTCACGTTGGGTTCAGATTCAGTTGTGTGCCGCAGAGTCGTGTCCCTCAAGTTTTGAATGGTTGCTGAAAATTCTGAGCTAGCTGTTCTAGGAGAGCATACACTATGGAGGAAAGATGGGCCCCCAAATCTGAAGTGATCTTTTTTCATTGTCCTTCATCTTATGTTTGGTTTGGCTGCTGACCTTTAGCGTCCTGACACTCGACTGATTCACTTGACTCATAGGATGTGTTTGGGAGCTGTATTGAAAAGGTGGTGATGGTAGATATATTAATGAGCTTTCTCTCTCACTGTGTTTGGGGCGAGATTTGTAAATTTTTTCTTTTTATTTTTTTTCTGCGTGTAAGATGATGGTGCAGTGATTCTTTGTGCACAGCAACAGACAGGGCTTTAAACCTCATGAGGACCCAGTGATGCCTGGTGCTGGGGAGCTGTGAGCTCCCATGGACAGCACCCATATGAGCTCCAAGGTGCTGGTGATGTGCAGCAAGGAGCAGGGCAGGCAGCGAGAGAGAACACTGCAGGAGGCTTGCTGTGAAATGCTTCCTATTAGCTCCGGTCCTGCAGGCACGGCTGTCTTGCACCAGTGATGTCAGATACGACGAGGGTGAGGACTAGGGATGTGTGGTCCCCTGGAGCCGATGCAGAAGTGGTGGTGTGGGTACCTAACGCTTGAATCCAGCGGACAAAAAAGGAACTAAATGCTTGCAGTACAGAGTAATTTGAGGGCATCAGAGGGACACCATAGGGAAGGGTCAGGTTATGGTGGCTCTTTGCTGGATTTGCGCTGCCAGGGTCCCTCTGGACTTGCTGCCAGCTGGGTGAATGTGAAGCTGAGCCCCCTGAACCGAACCCTGTTTTCTGCGCTTCCCACGTAAAGCACTGTCCTCCAGAGCTCAGCGTGCCGTCTGGGGCTCTAAAGGACATCTCAGCCACACTGGGGTACCTGCCTGCATCCTGCCCGGAGCTGGGAGCGCATGGAGACGCTGCCGCTTCCCCCTCTGCTCAGCTGATTTAGGATCGAGAAGCTCGATCCTCCCCTCTCCTTCCCTGCGGCAGCACAACCACCCTACTGGGCACCACAGTTGCGTTTGCTGGCCGGGGAGCCCTACCCCTTCACCGCATGCTTGCGGCGGAGGGTATTGCTCCTTCCACAGCACCCCATGCATTAATTCTGTGTTAGTCCTACGTGCCTGGTGGGCTTCTTTCCTCAGAGCTGTGGTGCGCACGGCTCACCTCCTGGTGCAAGGAGGGGGACAGCGGGCGCCAGCTCAATGAGCAGCGTCGGAGCTGTGCAGCTTTGCTGCCCGTTCCTGCTCCTCCTCGCTTTGCGGTGGCTGGAGCTTCTCGTGCTGTTTTGTGGAACTTAGTGTTTCAGGAGATATACTCTTCTCTAGCTTCTCTGAGACAAGGCTATCTTTGTTGCTGTTTTTTAATGGTTATCATAAAATCCTTCTTGCCCCCTGCCCCCTCAGTTCAAAGGTGCAGATTTTAATACACCTTTCCATTGTTCTTCACATTAAAGTCTTATTGGTGTAAGTGAATTTAGGCATGGTATTACAAATGTTAGAAAACTTTAAAGTGTCTCTATATGAAAACTAAGGTGTTACTGAATGCTGAGATCTTACCAGCTCTGCAGTATTTACCACTTTCTTGAAACCTCAGATTCCAAGTTGAGTGATTTATACAGGAGAAATACAGCGTTTGTTGCACTGTTACTAGGTGCCTTGGGAGAAAATGAGGTTTAATCATTTCTAAACCCTTTAAAAATAATATGTTTATGAAAACTATCCAGTCCTAATTTTTTCTAGTGTTTCTTTGTGTTTGTTTTCTTTTTTTTAAATGTCTCTGTTGTTCAAGAAGTGTAGCACCTCTTATTTGTCTCCTACAAAAAACCCACTTCTTAAGCTGCCTTGGATTTTATTGCAGAGCATAATGCTTTTTCTTTTCCTTGAAAAGGCCCATCTGTGTGTGGAGCACAGTGACTACATACCCCTGTCAGCCTTTTGTTTAAAAATAGAGATGTTTCTGACTCTTGAGACCAGGGAACAAATCTGAAAAACATGCTCTCTATCTCTTGGTTTCTAAGTGTAAAAATGTCCCCCCCCCTTTTTTTTTTTTCTTACTTAGGATTTTAAAGCTAATATTTTCAACTGGGGACAAAAGGTAAAACTGGAAACCTTATAAAATTCCTATTTTATTTTTATTTTTTTATTTTAGGATGGCCCTCCTGGGATTAAATTCCCCCTCCCTCCAGTTACTCTCTCAACACCAGTGTGCAAAAAAAGACCCTTCTCCCTATTTCCTTCTAGCTAGGACAAACACAGTAGGACAGCAAGCGTTGTACCTAGTGCTCGGGCTGTGCCGAGGGTGCTTTGGTGCAGGCAGCTGCGAGGAGCTCCCAGTGCCGCCTGCCTGGGCACCTGCTCTGCACCAGGTGGGGAAGTTCTGCTGCTCCTTGCATCGTGTGCAGTGTAGGATAGAGCCATTCCTGGAGCACCATCTTTGGAGAATAACGGTCCGGAAGACCTTATTTTTCCTGTTCTCCTTCAGAAGTTCCAGCCTCCCATGCTTTTTGTAAGCGGTTCCCCCTCTTTCCTTTGTTCTTGCTCCTCAGGTGAAGAAAAGAAATTGCTTATGTTGCTCAAATCCAGGGGACAACTTTCTCTTGTCCTCCAGAAGAGAGGAGGAAAGACTTACGTTTAACTGGGACTGATCCCAACTTTACCCTCCTCACCTCTACACCTAGAGCAGCTTGTACGTGTGCAGTCTGGTACATAGCTCTTCCTAAAGCCTCTTGCTGAAAAGGATCTAGCTGTCATTTGTGACTTGAGAGGGTTAATGCATTAAAGTCTACCAAGATGTGAATGGGAGATGTCTGAATCTCTAGAGCAAACTAAAACAAGAGTGACATGAGAAAAGCAGTCATCCATTGTTGCCTGATGATCGAGAAGGTTTTAAAAATCAAACACTCTAGTATAGCCTGACTGTGCACAGAGAAAAACCTAATTAATTATAAATAAGATGAATAAATAATTTAAATGTATCACTTATTTCTCCTTTATAGTTTAACTCATGAAAAATCATTTCAATTAGAAATTTCAACTCAATCTGAAATGCGGAGGCATGAAGGTTCAAGACGGATGTGAAGTCCTTTATGATTTTCCTTCAAAAATGTGAGCTTTTTTTTTTTTACAGCTTGCGTGATAAAAAACAAAAAGAAAAAAAAAAGATTGCCAAGAAAGACAAAAACAAGCAGAGTTTCCTTTGATAGGGTAACAGAATATATTTTTAATTTATGAATTAATAAGTATGTTGTGTGCGATGTCCAATTTGTCAAAAATGTCTTGGATCCCTTAGCATTCATGTTATATGCATGAAATAGATGCAGTTTTTCCCATTAATTATAATATCCCATTTCCTCAAGAGTAACGAAAGATGATTCATTCCTCTCCACTAGCCCTAACTGGCTTCTTGGGATTACTGATGAGGTTATTTCCATTCATTTTTGACCTTGTGAAACTATTTATGTTGGACTCAGTCATGATGAATACAGTGAGAACTGGGCAGATTAAAGGAAAGAGCACAGAACTAGCAGGCTTGTGTCCCCTCTACTCAGCGATACCACCTTGCATACTGCTCTTAATACCAAAACATAACTGAGCTCTCTTGGCTCTACTGGAAGATCTTTTACAGTGAAAAATATGGCTGTTGTCTATAACTATAAAAATAATTCATGATGTTGATATACCTGATGCTGATTTTTTACCCCCTCTACTTCTATGTCTTGCTTTTAATAATTTCAAGGGTGCTACAGTTAGGACTGTATTTATTTCTTTGTAGATCTATGTCTTTATGTCTTTCTATTTGTTTTCCTCAACTTTAAAGAGGTATATGTAGTATCACTATGATGATGACTCTCTTTTCAAGCCCAAAATATGACCTAATTGCTTCAGATTACTGCTTTTCCTTTCAGTAAATAGTCTCCTGTTCAGTTTTTCTGTTTCTGTTATGCAATTTTCCTGTTCATTGGGAGCTATCACTATAGTATGGGCAAAATACATATATGCCTACATCTGTGGACAGTTGCAAGTGAGATATATTGAATGTGGTATGAAGCTAAGATTTTGATAGGACTCTATTGGAATAATGCCAACAGGAGTTCAAAGTTAGTGGAGATGGAATCAAAGGAGCAGCATCAATTGACCATTATTGAACAGGAAAGGCATGCATAATGATGATACCTAGGAACGCAGGATGAAGTTATTTATACAACCGTCTTAAGGGCAGTGAGTGTTTAGAATACAGATGTGTACTTCTGGTGCAATTTTAGCACCAGATAAATAGGTGGTAGTTTTTCTATTGCTTTCCAGAGTGGTGGACACTTCTTTCCTGACCATTTCTATAGGGTGATGGTTCTGGCCATTTTCATCTATATCTTTTTATTTAAGATCACATGTTGAAAACGTTAAGTAGCAGGTTCAGTAGACCGTTTGTTGATATGGTGGTTTGGTTAAATGAAGTCTATGGTGAGGAAGGGGTGAGAGTCAATCTGGGATCAAAATTAAGACATTTAGGTGTCTGTCTGACTGCCTATTTACTAGCCACTTAGGTGGCAAGCTTGGATTGTAGTCATAGCCGGGGGGGACCAGAGAACTACCCAGTCCATCCTGAGGTAGACCTCATGCTGGGGATTTAGTTGCCTAAATCTCGATGGTTAGTGTCCCTGTCGGTTCTGTGCTATATTCCGACTGGCCACAAGCAGCTGTCCGGGAAGGGATGAGTCCTCTGGCAGGTTCTGTAGTTACCTGCCAGCTCTGTGTGGGTGTATTACAGAGCACTAGACAATGACCTTTAGGCAGCTGAGTTCTTTTCCCATCTGTCTGTCTTTCTTCCCCCATCTTGAAGAGTCCGTTGCATGTCTCCATACCTGCAGTGGAGAGCTAATTCCAGTTCCCATTTGAGTTAAGTGTGGTACTGTCTCTTCATGGTCTGTGGAAGTCTTGATGCACAACTGGCCAGATGTGCACATCTATGTTTAATGATTTGATAAACCCCTTCCACCTTCTTCTATTTTGAATTTCCTGAGGAAACCTCATGAGTATGCATTTCTGATGAAGAATTTGATGGAAAAGCATTGTGATAGCCCCCCCCCCCCAAGTACATTTCTGTGCAGATCTGGAAAACCTATTTTTCAGCTATAAAAGAATCAGACAGGGAAGGGGGG
>Ga0065711_1049226_pt1 | contig 11414 bp, 6 predicted proteins | sample Hoacrofraction12_FD_59098 | JGI IMG/M metagenome (GOLD analysis project Ga0065711, IMG submission 59098) | Hoatzin crop microbial communities from Cojedes, Venezuela - Epithelial fraction 12 v2 (version 2) | ecosystem: Host-associated > Birds > Digestive system > Esophagus > Crop | place... | reverse complement strand
ACAGCTGAACAGGAGGAAGAACTTCTTCCCTCTGAGGGTGATGGAGCCCTGGCCCAGGCTGCCCAGGGAGGTTGTGGAGTCTCCTTCTCTGGAGATATTCAAGACCCGCCTGGACAAGCTCCTGTGCAGCCTGCTCTGGGTGACCCTGCTTGGGCAGGGGTTTGGGCTGGGTGACCCACAGAGGGCCCTTCCAACCCCTACTATTCTGTGATTCTGTGATTCTATGGGAGAGCATCGAGGGGAGCTCTGCTCTCTCCTAAGGACTGAGCCACGGATGCTTCATGAGCGACATGCAGAGAGAGAAACTCTTCTCTTCAAAGGGAAACTGGGCCCTTGGTGGCTTCGTCTCATGTTTGCTACACCCCCAAACTGTTTGCGCTCTGCGCGACTCTGGTTTTAATCATTTATTCATCAGTGCAGTTTGATGGCCCCTCTGCATTCCAGGCTGAAGCTTTTAAACCCTTCCTATGCTGTAGGCACACTGAAAGGAGCAAGTGCTTTCCCTGGGACCCGGTAATATAAGTAAATATGACAGGCTCTGGTTCCATTTTTTATATTTCCCCACACACATCAAAAGACATTACTCCGTAACAGATGCTGACGACAGACGGCAGATCTGGGGAGACGGGAAGAAAAACCCTAACTTTTTAAAGCCAGGTCTGCGAGAAGTGATCAAACATAATCCATTCACTAGTGACCTGCTCCTCCCTCCACCGACTCCTCTTTGAGCCTGAAATAAAATTACTCCTCTGAAGCCTCCCATTAACAGATGAAAAGACAATTGCCTTTCTCCAGCTGAAACCGAACGGGAGACACAATCCCCAGCGCGCTGCAAGCAGTGTCTTAGCTGCGCTTGGTTACTGGAGATCAGGCTCCTCTGCTTGGATTTGCTTTTCTTTTAAAAATAAACTAAAAGAGCTGCCCAGAGTGATGTTTGCAGAAGCGACAGATCCAGGAGAGCGGCTCGCTGGGGTGCACACTTCTCCTTCCTGGAGGCAACCGTGACTGCCAGCCACAGATCTCCCTGCACAGCCCAGCCAAGGTATAAAGCCTCAGTGCCCAGCCTGGTTCGCACAGATAACAGCAGCAGCAAGGCCAAACGGTTTGCTCGCAGATCAAACTGCTGGTCTTCGGGAGGAAGGCAGCATGAGCTCGATGCAGGGGGGTAACTGTACAGCACACCGGCAACCCCAGAGCAACAACTCACACACAACCTCAACAAGCATCAGGTCTGCAGCAGCCTCCCACCACGGGAAAAAGCTGCCACGGGTGACAACACACTCACGGCACGTCAGGGGAACTGGTCCCAAATCACACACTAGCTTTGAGCACTCACCTTTCCCATCAGGACAAACGCCTAGAAAGAAGGGGCCAAATAAAATGAACAACTGTGATGGCTTCACGTGTGACATCGTAAAACCGGGTATGATTTTTAGCGGGCTTGATCCTTGGAGGCACCTTATTTCAGACATGCAGCAGCGCTGGCACCGCAACAACAGCTCCTTTTGGCACTTCAGGGCAATACATCAGCATTGGATGATCGTCGTGGAAGCGGCTGCAGGGCACAGACAGCGTTGTCATTCTGCAGGCAGCACGCCACAGCTCGAAACCCGCCCAGCAGAGCCAAGCGGGCAGCGCACGCCGCAACTAGGTCACACCGAGTTGAGATTCTTATTTTCTCAGAGCAAGTTTTTTCCTTCATGTTTTTGAATACTTTTATCTCCCCCCCTGCACTTAAGACTGACAGACCTCCTGGGATCCGATCTCACATTTCTCAACGCAAGGAGCTGACAGGGAGCCTCTTGCTATTCAAACATCTTTCCCTCAAGGTAAGATCAGAGGTGGTCCAGAGCGAAGACAAGCCCTTCCCAGCCTTTCAACTCAGAGTGGATCCACGTCAGCCAAAAGCCTCGGCAGACAATCCTGCAAAGCAGACCCTGACCTCACGACTTGCTCTGAAAGGCTCTTGTCCGCAGGGTGCCCGGCGCAGCCGGGTCCTGGGCTGGAACGGGGCCGCCCGTGTGCGACTGCTGTGGCAAGAGCACCGGCACGGAGGACGCCTGGCTTCCCCTGGGTCTGTCTCTCCAGACTTGCTGACATTTCCATGGAATAGCAGTCACACCACGGGGTGTGCTCAGCCTTAGCAGCCGTCACTGAATCGATGCAGGGAAGGAAGATGGAGAGAGGGAGTCGCCGGGGAAGGGATGCTCTAGCGTCTGCTTGGTGCAAACCCCCATGCTCACAGAGGCCTTCAAAAAAGCACTTGCCCACGGGCGTTCTCTGATGCCCAGCAAGGAGAAGGCTCACCTTGCACTCCTTCCTCCTCTGGCCACCAATCTGCACAGAAGCTGTACAAATCCAGCATCTTTAAAATTTCTATTCTTGCCTAAGAAAATAAGGCAGGCATTTCAAACAGGTCCAGAAGCAGCTGAGAAATGTTGGCTGCCTGCAAACAGGGATAGCACAGCTGGAGAAGTTCAGCTTGGAAATAAGTTATGACAGGAGGATCGTATAGGGATACTTAGGCTGCAGCTTGCTCTGGCTCCAAAGGAAGTTTCTGCCCTCCCAGTTCTCACCCTCGGGGGAAAAAAAACCAAACACAAAACCAAAACATCATCAGAGCCACCCTTGCCCCACCCAGCTGCTGGGAGGAACGCAGTTTCAGGCTCTCTGCTGTTCTCCTGCCTGCCCCAAGTCCCCATGCCCGCAGCAGCGCCGAGACATCTCCCCCCGCAGTCGGTGTTGCCAGTGCCCAGCACCAGCAGCGCCTGGCAGCACTGGGCTCCGCTCCCGTGGTCTCAGGCAGGAGCGCAGGCAGCGGCCCGAGAAGGGCTCCCCATGGAGACACGCCGCACCCCAAGGACTACACGCACCAGAGGGCTTAGCACATCACGCACAAGTGGCCTGTAATGCTGGAAATTAAGGGTCCATTTATAAACCCTTTATTAATAGATGATTAATAGATGCAGTCATATTTTTTAATAACTTACAATAAAAGGATGATATGAAAAGCTTAAGCAAGACAGTCTTAACAGATGGTGCTATAAAGTGAATTATAACATGTACAGAAGCTAGTGCAAAGTAATGGATGTCCTCATTTAATAAAAAGAATCTGATTTTATGCAGCAACTTTCACGCTTGAGGCATCTCAATACACTTTAATGAGCCCTCGTGGCCTCAGCCATAGCTTGCATGCAGCCACAGACATCAGATGCTGTTTTAGTAAGAGAGCGGATGTTGGTCAGGACACTAGGGTTACCCCACGGTCTTGATTTTTAACCTTTCCTTGGACAGCTACCAAAAGCAGATGGAAGGGTCCGAAAGACACAACCTCCTAACACTGCACTGCAGGAAACAACAAGCAAGCCTTGGTCCAGGGCTTGAAACGTCTCCTAAGAAAAAAAGAGCATTATTACCACCACCAAAACCAGACTGGCATCTGTATCCGCGACTATAAGGCATGCCGCAAATTATGTAATTTAATAAACACTGTAATAATAAAGTATTTATTTTGTATAATGAAGTGTTAGTGATTAGAAACCAAACACACATTGGGCATGCTGCTGCGGTTTCTCTTGAACCCTTGCCAGTATCACTCAAGGCTAAATATGTCTGCAGCAGGTTGAGAGTAAGTTCCTAGCCTTGTTTTGATCAGCCTGTCAAGTGTTTTAGCTGCCATTCGAGTTTCTTTATATCACACTATAATTGGTTGCTTTCTCAAGGTGCAGCGAAGGAAAGAAAAAAAGCACACAGCAAAACTCGGGCTCCTTTTGCAAAATCCTCCACTGAAACTCCGTTGCTTTTCTGAAAGCTGATTTCAGTAGCAAAGGGCATTTTGTAAACAGCTGGTGAAAATAGACTGGAACTGAAAGGCAGCTTGCATTAAACTCCACAAGAAAGCCTTATTTACCCTCATGTGCTTTCTTTGTAGTGTCGATCAAACCACTTTCAGCTCCCAGGGGAGGCTCTCGGAAAAATAAAGGGAATAAAAAAAATAGAAAAGCAAATGACGTTCTTCAGAGCCCGAATGCACCCGAGAGCCCTCGGAACGGCGCTCGCTGCGGCAGGCACGCTTGCCACACCGACCTCCCTGCCCAAGTTCAAGCTGCAGGGTCAAGCGGAGGCCCTCCAGCACTGTCCCCGCTTGCCCTTGGTTGTCAAGGCGGGGGAGAGCTTTGATTAGAGCAGGCAAGCGAGGCGCCCCGCTCCCCTGCTCCTGAACCCGTCCTTCAACATCACCTCATCGATTTGCAGATGTCGGGAGAGAGCCGAGAGGAACCACGAGGGTACGAGGGACCATCAATCACGGGTGGCACACGACGTGGAGAAACACGCCCTCCAGAGGGCTCGGCTCCGCTTCCCGGCCACCACCAGCACCCAGCTCGTCCCTGCTGCACCCCGAGCTTTTGGGGTGACCTAAACACAGGGGAAGACAATTTGGCAGTGAACACTGAGGAGGCAGCACTGCCAGCAGACCTTCCCTCCTTCTTCCACCACAGCATCCTACCTATTTAGCCCAGAAACGCAAATGCAGAGCTGCCCCTCTGGGATTCTGGGGCTGTTCTCCCCGAGAGGATCAGTGCTATGGCAGCAACTGGGCGTTCAGGTGTCAGAGCCATCTTGAAACAAGAAAGGAAGCGCGTATTTTCTGTGGTTGCTTCTCCAAGAAGCAGAAATAATCAACAAAGAATCACACAGCCCTGCAGTCGCTTGGATCAGAGCCCGGGCTCACCCTCGCCTGACAGCAGCACAGTCAAAGGCTTCTGGGTGTATCCCACAGCTTTGCACTTTGTCCTTTCCGTGTGACGAGGCCACGCAGCTATGAATAAATACAAACAGGTAAAGCAGCCTGTTTAGTTACAAAGCACAGGCTTGACGGGCTCTTTTCACTTTCCCAGGGAGCTCTGTACCGACAACGCACATTTCCTTTCTGCTACGAGGTGGCACCAGCACCTGCAAACCCAACTGCTCCCTTCACAGCAACACGGCAGACTCCAACGTCTCTCACACCACCCACGCCACTGGGAGACGTAGATGAGTGGTGCTGGATCCCAGGGGCCGGTAACTGTAGAAACCGTTCTACCTTACTGTTGGTGGCCCTCTTTCTAGTCCCTTTTCTTCCTCTCTTTAGGTCAGCTGTCTGCCACCGCAGCAAGGAACAAACGAGAAGCAGAGCACTGGGACTGGAGTTTCCTGTCTCAGCTACAAAACAACATTATAAGGACGTCTCCACTGCGTTCAAGTAAGGTTTCCCTCCTGCCACCTCTCCTGCAAGCAGCTCTTGATTTGCAAACTCCCGCTCATATCGCTGAGTCTAAACCGACAGATCTGGTGACACTTGTTTCTCAGCAGAGGAAGTGCCACGTTTCCATGCAAGTGACGAGTACCAGTGTTTCTCTGACCTGGGCTGCGAGAAACTCTAAAGCCTGGGTTCTGCCATGCAGCGCAATACAAAACACCGAGGACACAGGATTGGAAGGGAAAATGCAAGCCACTAAAAATGAAATATCCGATGGGCAGCATAACTTCAAGCAGCGCACTGCTAACACGCAAGAAAAAAATCCAATATTTCCACCTTTTTACGGCAGTAGAAAAATTAACAACCCTTAGTCTGGGTGCAGATGCTCTTCGTGGGTACTAGGAAGGGCCTGCCTCCAGCCAGAGACCCTCAACACCACAAGGAGGTGCAGTGCAGCGTTGTGATCACATGCGTCACGCTTAAACAAGTTGTAGCCTCCAGAAGAGCATCTTCACCCCAGACTGAGTGTCCAGCTGAAAGCGTTTCTGAACAGCCACTTTGCAAACCGCACGCAGCCAGTGGCTAAGGGGGCTGGAATTCTTTAAGAACTTATTTCCAGTGTTGCTCTAATTACAACACATGGGATCTTACTACTGAATTTCAAAGGCAACACGCAATCCCTCCAGGCTTACCATCTGTGCACTGAATTCGGGTAACATGATGCACGTCGCTCCCACCCAGAGAGGACAGAGGAGCTTATTGATCACCCCGTGGAGATGATGTAAAGGCAGCACGTGCAGAATAACATCCTCCTTCTTCCACTCCCATTTTTCAACCAGTCCCGTGGTCTGCAGAAGAAAACATACAACCCAGCGTCAGGGCAGGAGGGAAGAGTCTCACTGCCTGGAAAGCCCGAGGTACCCAGGCCCCAGGTCCCCTGGGCACAGCTGGCAGCAGAAATCCCAGACCTCCTGGAGCGATGCCTGGGCACAGAAACCGTGCCTTTAGGGTCAGCAGGAACAAAATTCCCATCACAACAGCAAAATACAAGAAGAACACCTTCTGCATCTTGTCAGTACACATATATATACCAGCAAAGTCCTTCCTCGTTACTAAGAAACAGTCAACAACGATTTTAAGTAGGACCTACAAAATTATTAGCCTGCGGCTGCACACACAGAATTGGCAGAACTAGTAAGCAAAAAAACTCATTTTTCTAGAACTCTGTTGACATAGTTTGGACACTGATGACATTGGGCTTTTAGCACCTGCAAGGTATAGTCAGTAGGAGCAGAAAATCACTGTCTTATAAACAGAAAACAAATTTCATGTTAGCAAAAAAAAAATATTAGTACATCAAGTTTCTAAAATACTCTGCTATGAAGGGATAATTATCTGAAGTGTTAGACCTCAGGCTACTGGGTGAACAACGTCCTTCAGAGCCCAGCGTTAGCAACTGGAAAGCTTATTTCCAGCCATCTAAAAATAAAAAAAAGCATTTGAACAGTGGAATTTAGTCCTGTCATTCACAACCCTCTTCCACGGGGCAGGGAGCTGGTTTTCGACTCCCTGCAAGACAGCACAAACGACGGCAACTGCTCAGGCCGCCTCCCAAATGATCAGCATATTTGTAAAGGAACAGATTCTTTGCCCAATATAGCCAAGCCCTGGCTCTATCCATCAAGGCTTTCACACCACTCCCGACACTGCAGTATCTGAGCACCCAGACCAACGCAAGCTCTCGAGGTGTCCGTAAGGCACGGTGTATTCCCTGCCCTTTTTCCCTAATGGCATGAGTCTGTCGGTTGCAGGCAGCGATAACCAACTGGTGAGGTAGTCAGCAGGCTCATTCGAACTTATAATTCCTTTTGGCTCAGAGAGCTAATGGATTTTTTGCCTTGGGGATATATAGCTGAATAATGCACAGACTTCACACAGTACTGTACTGGGCTGGGCTAAGTTATATTCCAATTACGGGCAAAGATTCTTTCCTAATCACAGTGAAGAAAAGCAAACTGCAAAGTGCTCTTTTTACAATAGGTCTCATCCCTTCTGCTTTCCAGGAAAGCAGGGAGAGGAGTCCATCTGCCCCTGGCTGCAGCTGCAGCACAGCAACACCAAAAGGCCAAGGTGTAGAGCTGCAAACACTCTTCTGTGTGTTCACCTTAAGAGCACTGAGGACTTTCGAGATGCAGCCCCACAGTGCTGTGCAGGAATTTGGTTGTGGTCAGGTTTGTTGTGCTTTGGGGTCTGCAACCCCAAATCACCCCCGAAGGCCAAGACCTCTGTAACTCGGCACACGCGCTGCAGAGGGAAAGCGGCACTCACCACGGCCTGCACGTTCTCGTGGGTGCTGAGGACTCCTTTCGGTCTTCCCGTCGTCCCACTCGTGTAGATTATCATGGCTCCTCTGTCCTTCCACGAGGAGCAGGTTGTCAAGGGACCCTCCTCCAGTGCTGCACGATTCGCAGATCCATCGCTATGAGACCTGAGAAGCGGCAGGACTGGGACCCCCAGCTTCTCGGCGCTAGGGGCTATTTTTGCCACGTACTCCTCCGCTGCGATGACCAGAGCGCTCTGCGAATCCTGAATCACGTACTCCAGCTCCTGCACGGGGTGTTTCTTGTAAAGGGGCACCGCTATGCCCCCGCTCATCCAGGAAGCCCACTGGGCCACCACATAGGAGGCATCATTGGGACACAGAAACGAGATCCTCTCTTCCTTCAAGTCCCTGCTGGAGCATTCCAGAGCTCTGCAAATCTCCTGGGACAAGCGTAGACTCTGGCTGAGCAGGTCCCTGTAAGTGTGCTCACCATTTTGGTCAATGATGGCGATTTTATCACCGAAAGCCAAAGCCCTAGCGAAGACAGGGGTAACGTCACTGCTGTAGGCTGCCCGTGCGATTCGCAGACCCCTGTGGGGACAGCCAGCCCTCTTCTGCCCACGCAGCCCCCATCTGCAACAGTGCAAGGCCTGGACGAGGCGTCGAAGGGGCCGGCTCGCTTGGGGGAAGAGCATGGAGACCAGCATCCTGCCAGCACCGCTTGCTTTGAAGTGATTCTGCAGAAAGCAATTATAGGAACAGATAAGTATGTGCAGAGATTACCCAGGGGTTTATTCCCACAAAGGAAAAGTGGCAGCCTTCATTTGAATAATATCCACTGTATTATTAATGTTTATGCTTCAGACTGCTGCATCCCCAGTGGGCTAGGCCCTGCCCAGATGGAACAGGAGACAAGACGACCCTTCCCTGTGCAGCCTCCGCATCCCTAAAAAACGGTCTAACTTTAATTATGAAATAGTTTTCATCGATCGGAAATATTAGGACATTAAGGAGTGGCTACTTGAGGTGTCCTTCTACCTCAGCAGGACCAGCACTTAAAGAAATTAAAGACAACAGTACCTAGCTCTCAATTTGCAGTTTCCACCACTTTGGTGAACCTCGACCTTGCTCTGTGCTTCGAGCTAGGCAGCACGGAGCTAGACACGAAATCCAAGCCTCCTAAGATTTCGCCCAGGGGAGGACTGCTTCTTGCATGAGCTTTCTTTTGAGCAACACCACATCTAAGCACAGGAAGGTGCTCCAACCCTCCCACCTGACAGGTCACCCATCACAAACACTGCTTCAGCTCAAAAGCTTTCTGCTGCGACAGACCAAGTGGTTAACAGCTCCCGAACAGCCGCGGGCAGCAGGAGCCCTCCCCACGCTGAGCAGCTGATTTTCCCAGCCCCGCACACCTTGACCTGTGGGTTTGTTACTTCTGGAAGTACCAACCTGGCAGCACCCGGAGCCAGGCAGAGCATCAGGACAAGCTCAGCTGTGGCACCAGGCTCCACCTGGGCAGCCAGAGCTTGATCTGAGCCCAGCCTAACCATCACCCCAGCCCAGCAGCTCTGCTACAGCGATGACATGATGCACTGAGGCATTTCAACAGAGAAAATCTCCAGAAGGGAATGGGGAGGAGTACCAGTGCCATTAAAGGCTTTACAGGAAGATCACAGGCTGGCACAAACGTCGTGCATTCTGCCTTCGTGCTTAGACAGCACGATGACATCAATCTATCCACTCACGGGAGAAGTTAGCTAAAAAGCTCTGGTGCTAACTGGTAAGAAGTCCTTGAAGATTAGTCTGTACCCCTCTTCTCATCATCCCCTCCCTTTCAAAGAGAAAGATCTGTGTAACACTACTGGACACTGCCTGGATCATCTCACAGGAGCATCAGGGAAGAAGTTAACACACAGTGCAAAACCCATAAGAATATAATGGGGAGACTGGAGCCCCGGGGACTACGGGAACACTTTGCAGGGGAGACTGCTGGTACCCTAGAGACAAGAGGAGGAAGCAACAAATTGAGAGGGCTGCGGAGACGCCTCAGAAGAATCCTCACCCCTCCTCTGCACAGAGCCTGGAGCTCTCATTGGAAGCTCTGCGAGAACCAGCACCCTCTCCATACAGAGACCATCAGGAACAGGGGTGCAGAGAGGAAAGAACAGGGCTGTGGCAGAAGAGAAAGGGGTTTACTGCACGGCCTGTCTAACGGCTGCTCTTAAAACACCACCACCGAGGCACCCCCAGAGAGATACCACGACAAGAGGAGATAGCCAAAGGATGACAACTTCTCACTCTGCAAGAGCATACGTGACACTTCCTCGACACTGCCAACGACGACTCGATTTTTTACAAGATTTTTTTATAAACGCCTATTAGTGGAGCGGTTCAACTCAAATCGCCTCTCAGCTCAGCTTCCCACCATGGGGAGGAGCTGAAACAAAAAGGATCTGGAGAACCGGCAGCTCCTCAGGGAAGAGCTGAGCACAGCTTAAGGCAGCTCGGGCTGCGCAGGGACAGCCACGGGCAGCACCCACTGACAGCAGCAAGGCTCGATTTTTGCATAGACGTAGCTGCGAGCCCCGCAGTCTTTCCCATCCACCTCCAGAGCATTTCTCCCGCCAGACATTGGCTTTGCACATATTTTCTTTTGCATATTGACCTCAATTTCTGCTTCTGCAAAAGAAACTTGTGATTTAGTGCGGAAACATCTGGGGGGGGAGAGGCTTCAAACCCAGAGCGTGATAACCATGTGCACTCATGACATACACCATCGGGACGGAAAAAACCAAAACAGGTCATAACAAAGCGTGCGTGACATCTTTCCATTTCTCTGTAGAGACCAAAACGTGAAATAACGAGAGAGCACCATCCATAACCTAAACCAAATCACCTCCTCCTAACCTGCGCCCCAGGCCAGCTCGCTGGCGAGACGTTAACGCCCCAGACATTAATTGGGGCGTTAATTGGAAGCGACCCTTTGCCAGGCTCACGCCGTGCTCCGGGCCAGCGCAGGTAAGCGCACTGGGCGTACTCACTCGTATGACTGCGGAGCAGGTGTTAGCTGCTGCTTCGGAACAGCGCCTTCCAAAAATTACATTACCCCCTTTTCCCCACTGTGCCAGTCCAGATTTAACAGAACAATGAACAGCAGCACCTTTAGCCAGGCCTGGGCGTTTCTGGACTTCAGAGAACCAGCGCTGACCGCATGCAGACTTAGAGACATGCAGGACAGGGCAAAGTAACGCCAGGGGATGTTTTCTTTAACCCGCCCGTCGCCCAGGGATAACCGGTCACACAAACCCTGGCAGAGCGTACCTGAAGACGAAGTTTGTCGCTGGGCAGAAGATCATAGCAGCGCAGCAGACGAGTGTTTGCTGCCTGGGAAGAGAAGATTCAACCCCTACGGCTAAAGGAAGGAACGGAAGCGGCCGGGGAGCTCACACCAGCTCCCAGCACGACCAAAGCTGGGCGGAGCTGGGCACGGCAAGGCCAAACTGCTGCAGGCCCCAAGGCCTCTATCGCTCCCGACGAGGCCAGACCCCATTCTCTTCTCGGGCCAGCCAGGACCCCCACCCTGCAGCTCTCTGCCCCTCACCCCACACCTCAGCGGAGCAGCAGACCCCGGCCCCGCCATTTCCAAGCCACAGAGGGCCGGGGCACCGAGCTGCCCCACACCGCAGCCACACCCGCGTCCCCGGAGTCCCCAAGCACCGCTCCTGCGCAGCCTGATGGGAAGGGGACGTTTATTACATTTTAATTAAAGCCATTGTTAATCGCGGCGACGCCTCCCCCCTCCTTCGCCCGGCGGCCGCGCGCTCCCGCCGCAAGGCCCCGCAGGCCAGC
>Ga0065711_1049224_pt1 | contig 11415 bp, 1 predicted proteins | sample Hoacrofraction12_FD_59098 | JGI IMG/M metagenome (GOLD analysis project Ga0065711, IMG submission 59098) | Hoatzin crop microbial communities from Cojedes, Venezuela - Epithelial fraction 12 v2 (version 2) | ecosystem: Host-associated > Birds > Digestive system > Esophagus > Crop | place... | reverse complement strand
CGCCCGCCGGGGCTGCGCTGCGGGGCGGGGGCCGCCGTGTGCCCGGCCGGCGGCGTCGGGTCCGTGTGCCCGCCCGAGAGGCGACGGACGCGGAGCCGGGGGGAAGGGAGCGGGCGGAAAACCCTGCCCGTGGCTTTTCAGGAAGGATCTTCCCTCGCTGCGTGCTTCCTCAGCCCGTGAAGTGTGGCTGCTGGGGCGTTTGTCCGTAGTTGCTTGTTGTTTAGGGGGGGGTTGTTGTTGTAAAGGAAGATCTTACCGCTGTGGCTCGCATGCAGCTTCCCTGGTACAGTGCTGCGATGTTTCGGTCGGCAGCCGCTGCAGGGGACGGTTTAAATCCAGACACAACCCTGCTTTCGTTTAAAAAAGAAAGGCGAAATAGGTGAAGGTTTTTGCATGGTCGTTTAAAAGGTCTTAACGGCTTTGGTGTTAAAAATGTACCGTCCTCTTGTACAAGGTCAGAAGCAGTAAAATAGATCTAAAAATTGAAGCCTGCCCTGGCTTCTTGTCCTCTGCATTTGGCATCAGTTTATGATTAAGATAGTGGCCACTCTTACATATACGTGGTGGCTGAAGAACCTTATTTTCATTCTTTTTTTTTCTCCAAAGTAATCCTATTTATGAAGCATTGTGAAAGAAATTCTTGTCTCTGAGAAGCTTTTAAAATAAATCTTTTATTTTGAAAGATGTTTCTCTGGGTATTTGTGTATTTGAAATGTTATGTTGTCTTTAGATAGTCCCCATGTTGGAACATGAGATAAAACAAGTCTCACGAGGTAGAAGGAGCGAGCAGGTCTTTTTTTACTGTTTGGTTTTGTTAAGAGTGTGAAATCCCTAGGAAAGGATGCAAGTCAGACCTGCTTTGCAGAAGGTATCTGGAAGTGCAAGAAGGTTTCACTAACATCGTCTTGTGTTGGACAGGACTGCCTGTGATAAAGGCAAAATGGCTTTCAGTAAAGGATACCGTGTCTATCACAAGCTGGATCCGCTTCCATTCAGTGTGATAGTAGAAACCAGAAACAGAGAAGAATGTCTTATGTTTGAATCCGGAGCTGTGGCTGTCCTCTGTAAGTCGATATGTTTTGATAACTACAATGTGAAAAATTGGCGGACTTGACAGTGTGTAAGCTGTTTATTTATGGAATAGAAAGAAGCAACTGTTCTGTTTTCTTATTGGCTAATGGAGAGGCTTCTGATTTAAATAAGGAAAAAAAAAGACATTTTCGAATCTTTGAATTTTACACATTTAATTACATTTCATCATGCATGTATATTTTCCTGTGTACTAAATTTTCTTCTTGTCATAGCTTCCAACAACATCTGCTTATTTGGTTCTGAACAACCTTCTCCTTTTGAATACATGATAACTCATTGAAAAGCTAATTCTCTATGTTATGTTTCATAATAAAAAATTCTACATTCTTACATGGTACATCATCTTAATTTGTTTTTTATATCATTTTGTTTCATGATTTTTGATGGCTTTTTGGTTTTTAGCTTGATGTTGTCCCTGTATTTTTAACCTATCTTGAGACTTTGTATCGATTTGTCTTGTAATAAAATGAGTAATATTTGGAGCAAGGTGACTTGCATTGCAAAGTTATTTTTACATGTTTTCAGTGATTAATACATTATATGTTTCCCATAAATTCTTTGCACCCCCCCCCCAGTCATAGTTGAAGGAGGACGCTAAAGTGAGACGTGCAGATGAGATCTGTGAAGCCTATAGATAGGGTTTTAAAATGTAGTTTGGTTTGTATTCTTCAGAAAGTCTGGGCATCTGGTTGCAGAGGGTTTCTAAGCTTCTGTTTTGACTTGATCGAAAGCTTTTGTATCGTGGAAGTTTGTTGGGTTTTTTTCTTTTTTTAAATCAATAACTTTTTGATTAATTCATCTGATCCCTGTTTGTGGTTTTGTGACCTAGCTATTCTGAGCACCTGATCAGAAAATGGGAGATTTGAGTGACTGCCTGAAGCCTGAGAAGACTCAAAGGCTACCTCTCAGGAGGATGCTCTGGCTTTGAGACTGTGGAGTAGGCTGAATGGGGAATGTGTTCTCTAACAAGACTCAGAGATACAAATGTAATTTCCAAGGAAGTGTGGGGCTTGTAATACGTTTCCTTTCTTTGTTTTTACCGCTCCTGTACGTGAGTGTGCTCCTTGGCAGTAGCATGGTCTCTTTCTGAGGCACCCGACTGTCCCAGTGTCCTCTGTAAGATGCTTGGAAGCTAGGCCATAGATTCGTCTGTACTGGACAGGCTGTATGAACAACAGCTTTCTAGCATAGATGCATAATCCGCATACTTAATAAGCGATTAGAACAAGCTGCTGTGAACTGTTAGAGGCTTAGCAATGGGACATGCCAGCATGATTAATGTTATAGCTGTAATTGATGATCCAGGTGAAAAACAGTGAGTGCTTTTCTCCTATTTTTGAGAATTGTTTTTTTTCTGGTACAGTTTTTTGTTACTGTGTATTGAAGTAATCTCATTGACTTTGCCAGCAGTATTTGAGAGGCATTGTGTAGTGTGGATTGTGTTGGGAATAAGTGCCCAGTCGTAAAGCTAGTGAACAGGTTTAGTGAAATCTGTAAAATGGGGAAAACTGCTTCGAAGATTTATGGAAAACTTTATTTTAGCATGTATTTAGTAATTACTGAACATACTTAAGCTACCTAAGGAGCAATAAATTAAAACAAATTTATTCTTGAAAGTTATGCTCAAAATGACAGTAAGTTAGTTGCTGTTTATGCTGTGATACATTGCAGGCATCTGGATAAACTTTCTTCTCTAAAAATTAAAAACTGTATCAAAGTTCCTGCCCTGTCCTATGCCTCACGTTGTTACCAAACAGAGGAAGTAGAACCTGAAGGAAGTTTGAAAGTCTCTCTCTGTACTTAGAAATAGCATGTTATTAATCTCTAAGTGTTCATCCTTGGTATTCTAATTGGTAGGTTACAATGTAGGAAACGATCATACGTAGCTACAAGTAGTTACTCTGAATATTGTTTTCAGTAACCCTAACCAGTGAACTGCTTACTCTTTTTACATCTGGTATCTTTTCCTGATGCATACTTAGTTGTGACAATTTGCTTTAATTCCTTCTTTCCACCTAAACTCTATAGGTATTGAAACATGATTCTTTTGTTAATGGTTGAAAGACTACAATCATATCCTTGAACGGACAGCAGAAAAAGCACTGGAGTTCCCTAGCTCAGGACTTTTTTTTCCTGTTTTTCTGTTTGCTGTTCACTTCTGGTATCTGTTCTTATCAATACATATTTAAAGGTGTACAGTTATTAGTGCTCGGGGAAGATTTGTGAAGTACTACTTCTACATTGCTCTAGTCATGCCACAGAAACCAGTCAGAAGATTCTAGTCTGTAGCCTTACAAACTTCTGGATATTGGTACAAATCTAAAAGCCAAAGTTAATGAAAGGCTGGCCATTGGGAAGATTCCCCAGATGTTTGTAAATCTATATGAATAGATAGAAAAGATCACATATGTTTCAGTTTAAATCCAGAGCAGCATCACTTCAAACTGTTAAAAACTCATATTTTTTTGCTGATGGTGCTAACACTTTAATTTAGACTCTATAAGATTTTAATAAATACTGAAGATAAAACAAGGTGTTCAGCCTAATACCTGATCGTAGTTCTTACCTATATGTAGAGTGTGTAATATAGGCACAACACAGAGAAATACACTTTACCATTAAAGTGATTCATGTGGTTCAGTTCTGAGAGCCTTAGTGAACTGCATCTTCTGGGGTATCCACAAATAGATATTTGGATTTGAAACGGGCTAAGAGAAAGGAGCGAAAGCTTACTGATACTTCAAATGTCATCTTAAAGGAAGTACATACGTCATTTTGCTGAGGGAAGGATAACGGTATTAACCTTCATCCCCTTTATATTCAACAAAGCATTGCAAGATGATTCAGAGGGCTTAGTTAGGCCTCTGGATGAAATGCTATACGGCTCCTTTGTTGTGTGATTTCAGTGCATGTTGTATGTGCACTGAATCTGTTATTCAAGTCAACAAAAGAAGATGGAAGAAAGGAAGAGGGTCGAAGGGATAATAGTTCAGAGAGGTGGTTGTTGCATAATCATTCAGCCTTAACGTGGAAGCAGCCCAAGCCATGCTTCTGCTGGAATTGTTCTATGTACTGCTTGTAGCGTGGATTAGCTAATGTTACTGTGACCAAAACATCTGAGTTTGCTTGCCTTTGTATATGTAATACCTCTTTCATCGGGGTTAGCCCAAGATACTGGAGTCTGAGTGGATCCTGCTGGCTTGCTTCTCAAGGCTTTGTAAGAGCATTTAGTTTTAAATGTCAGCAGCTTCACTGCTGATTTGTTTAGAATTTAATGGGAGGATGTCATAGATCTATTTGTTCTTATTTGACGTATAAAATAGACAGTATATTTATTCTGTGAAATAGGATTCTTTAATGAGACACCTTACCTGTAAGGATTTCATTGACTGAGCAGGAGCGTGTTCTCTCTCCCTGTTCCTCTCTGGTGAGTCATAACAAAACGAGTGGGAAGCTGTCTTTACTCCTGTCGCCTGTGATGAGTAAAGGAGAATGTTCTGTCGTCTGGGAAAATACTGAGCCCTGAGAGGAGAGAACGGGAGCTTCGTGCACGTCTTCTGACTTCAATCTTATGGTAAAGCTGAGAAGAGAGCAGGTGCGAACAGGAAGCGGCACTATGCCCACCCTGAGCTGTCCATAGGGCTAGGGAAAGTAAGAGCAGTAATAACCTGTGTGCAGCAGGCATCCTGGTATTCATAGTCATGTTTAGCAATACTGTTCTATCACCCATTCACATTCCACTTCTTTTTAAAAAGATATTTCTTCCACACTGCATTCTTGGGGGAAGAGACAGGGGGGAAGCAGATATGCTATTATCTATCCGCAGTAGCAGATGGGATATAATCATTTTGCAAGAGACTTTAAGTTGATATGATGCTTGAGGAAACTTAGAGGCCCAGAAAAGAAGTATACTGACAGATACATTTGATGAGTGCTTGCTATGTGTACATAATTATTAAGGAGGGTAACATTCTGTATGCTCACAACCATAGTTTTTTCTCTATGGTGTTTGCTGCCACTGGTAATAAACTGCCGCTGTATGATTCTCCACACTCCCCTGATAATGTTTATACAGAATTTTGAGTGGAACCACATCCCCTTAACTAGGGAAGGAAAGTGTTTCAAAAGAAGTAAAACATTCTGGTTTTCATGATGAGATCCTATAAAATAAGGTTAATAGATATATTTTCCTGTTTTATATAAATATATAAAGGTATGATAATAAGAAGAATTGAAACTCTTCAGGCAGCTATTTATCCTCTGGAAAGAGTGTCTTCATGTTAGAGAGGAAAGGTCAAATACACGCTGTGGTAGAAATAATTTTGAATGTGTAGCGATGTCATATTATATTCATCTGAAGCCAATTTGAAGGGACCAATCTGAAGGGACTAGAATGCAATGGCAAAGAGCAATTTCACCTTCCTGTCTTTATTACTGCTTTGACTGTCATCTTCGCACTGCACCTTCTCATTAAACAGTATATTAAAACACTTAAGAAGCTGCAGGGAAGCAACAGCTACAATGGATGCCAAGGGCAGCCATACTGGTGGAGGAGGCTGTAATCTGTCCTCCTGTCATCTGGTGCCTTTTCTAGGATTCTGCCAGAATTCACTCTCCTTTCAAATCTACTGGGAAGATGTTCTGCTCATTGCTTTCCAGGCATTTCCAACAAAATCACATGGTTTAACAAAGGCCACGTATGCTAGCCTAGCACGCTTTGAAAAGTACAAGAAGTACAGTAAGAATCTTCTCAGGAGGTAGGTGGAGGCAGTAACTCTTGCCTGGGAGGACTATGACCTCTTGGAATGGTGTAATGCATCTGTAAGAGTTTGGTCCGTGGTTCTGGAAATGTTAAAAAGAAGTTACCTGCAATGGAATCTGAAAGTTTTTAGCTTCTTAAGGTAGACTAGCTTTACAGCAACAGTAAAGGCTATTCTGTAGGTGTACCATGGACCTTTGCATGATTTTAACAAGGGGTTTCACCGGCAACAAATAATTCTATTTATGAACTTTCCCTTTTCAATTCAGTGAATTTTCATATGTAGCACACATGATAGTAGAGGTCTTGGTTTTCCCCTACTGGACATCCAGTGAATGATAGCTCTTGCTAATTAAATGTCGGTTAAGAAGTCTAGTTTGCATACTTCTGGAGTTACTCAGACATAATTTGGAAAAATTACTTAGCATTTCTACACTTCAGATAATTTGGTAGATTTTTTTTGCATGCTAGCACATATTTAAATTGAAGATTTTGTAATTTTGTGAATTGAATTGTACAGACAAAAATTGCAACAGTGAACATTCATGTGAAATAACTATATTTTAATCAAAGCATTGAGTATTAGAAGAGAATCTTTGTAGACTATGGATGCTATAAAGTTTTGTTTTCAATGGAGAACATGTAACTGGGTCTGAAAGCCCAAATCTGATGGAAGGGAAGGACTTGTAGATGGTTGCATAGGTCAGCTTTGTTTTCACACTTTCATTTCTCAGCTTGTCTTTTTATCCCCTCCTCAGTGGTGTTAGCTAAAAGATGCATTTTGTGAAGTAAATTTGCATAGTGTTGAAAAATAGTATTAAAGCAACCAAGCCTTACCTGCTCATCTGTTACCATTTTGTTGTTGTTGTTCCGAACTGGGCTGTTTTCTGGTATGTAGTATTTAAATATAATTGCTGATATATAGAGATGTCTGGGTTTTTTTCATTGCTGGGTAGAGGTGATTTGTTATTTTGGGGGTTCCTTCCCATAGTCTTAAGATACGTGTTGATTATGGTAACATATAAATGTCTTTGTGGGGTGAATAATGGTACTTCATAAATTGAACTAACAAACAGAGTGAAGAAAAAAAAATTGGCCTACTAACTCAATACAAATATCATATGAATTATGGCAGATTTAAATATCAGCTGTCATCCAATTTTATGTGCATCTATTCATGTCAGCAAAGTATCAAAATGGTTCTTCGGTTGGTTGATTTATAAATGAAAGTGGTGACTCCACTCTGATTTTAATGTCACCTATGTGGTAATATTAAAATGTTAGCTTTAATTTAAATACCAGAAGTTTAACTATCTTAATTTTACAAAAAGCTTGAAAACCTCAATCTTAAAAGCTTAAAAACAAACTGTGTAAGAATAGTTCATAAATTTTCAGATTTTAAACTTTTTAAAGTGACAGTAGCATGAGCTTTTTCTCATCTAACTTAAATGAGAAGTCTTGTTTCTGAAGGAACTGCACAGAATTTCAAGAGTGTGTCTTTGTTCCAAGCTCAGTGTCCCATGTTCTTGTTGGGAATTGTAGCCACTAACTCACGGTGTGTCCTTGTGGCACCTTGTAAACCCACCAAGAAGAGAACATAACTGTAGGAAGCCTAAATGATAACTTTTAACGTGATCTTAGCTTTATAACTGTTAAAATTGTAAAACTAATCTCTAATCTGGAATTAAGCAGAATACATGTTGAACCAAGTTGTCCTGAAGACAGGATTTTTAATGGGGTTCCTTCAGCATAAAAATAGGAGGGCTGACATAATCCCTTTAAAATAGTCAGTCACCTTTAAGTGAGTCTGTGATTGATAAGGTATGATTGTTACAGATGTACACTTGTGATTTAACTTGGAACAAATGAGACATTAACATTTAAAAATACTATGACCTATTAATTTTTAATAAAGATTGACATAAAATAATTTTGTTCTTTTTCTCTTGATGCTGCAAATGAGGCTTGCTGATTTTTTTACAAGAATGCATTATAACTTGACCTGAAAACCACATTAAAAGTGTTGTGTGGTGTGGTGTGGTTTTTTTCGGTTTTTTTTTTGTACTGCTAAATAGCGAGTCATTATTTCTGTTTTGGAAATTAATCAGCTCAAATCTAATTAACGCAGTGGGTTAAGCAGAAGCTGCTTACCTGCTTTTAATTTCCTTTCTGCTTCACATTTCAACTGACATAAAATAACAGAAGAAATACTGCCTTGTAATGTTTTGTGTCCATCTTCATATGCAGACATATGTATGCTTGCATTGTCTACTGTTTAGTGCTCCTCCACAGTATAATTTAAGATCTGTTAAGTCCAGTATTATGGATGAATGTTGTCATTTCAGCTGGCAGTTTGTCCTCAGAAGTTGCATATCTTAATGCATTCTTCCTCGCGAGTGACAGCATTTTATATTTTTCCAGACAGCCTTAATTGTGTTTGTTTACTTTCAGCTGTTTAAAAATGAATAAATAGAAAAGTCAATTTCTCAAGGAGAAGTAGGTCCAGTAGTTTGTAAGACTTTCTGTTTTTCTGATTACGTATTTATATTAGCTGCATTTTTTTTCAAGATATGGAGCTCATAAATCAAAGTTGAAAGGGTTCTTGTGGCTAGAGGCCAACCTGCCATTTTGGGAAGAGATGTTCTCATTCATTAAGAATGTTACACAGGAAACGAGGAAATGCTTTTGGAAATGCTCTCTCCTTCTGTCAGGGACTACCTTAGCCTTCAAGCGGTTTGACTTCTAAGCTGCAGTTCACCAGTTGGTAATTTCAGCTATTCATAGAGGAAACTGAAAGTTGGCTTTGCATACGCTGAATATAAGATACTATAGTGATGGGGTCTTAGCCAGGTATTTTTGTAACTTCAGTGACTCTTGCATATCCAGCTGTATCCGATGTCTTTGCATGCTGAATGAAGTGAGAGAACATCAATCTTTGTGAAGCTTACTGCTTTGGTGAAGAAGGAAGCTTTAAATGTGATACTTACAGGGAGGATCTGGATGGTTCCAAAGCACTCAAGTTGTTAGTCAGACCGTTTGGTATGGAGTGATATGAAAACCTGCAATTTTAGTTTTGGTATCTTCAGAAGTGGGAAACACCATGTGCAGTGGCAGTCAGTAGTAGATTACTCTGGCCTGGGTGTTTCGGTCTTTTTTTTTTTTAGGATCCCTAAATGAAAGGCGTTGTTGTGGCTGGTGCTGGTGGAGGTGCTGGTTCAGGAAACTCTTGTAAATGCTGGGAGGCGAAATGGACTTCTGGTCTAAACCAGCTGTACAACCGTTTGCTTGTTTCTGTGGCATTACTGTGTGTTCATGTCCAGGCCCTGAGGACACCACTAGCCCTGACTGTCCCTGCCTGGCCCCGCCGGGGCTCCCCAACCCTGCCCGCAGCCCAGGACCCCATCGTGGTCCCCTCAGGGCTGTCGGTTCCTGCCCCAGCGGTGCCGCAGCGAGGTGCTGGTCTCCAGCTCCCCACAGCCCTGCCCAGCCCGGACATGGGCCCTGCCAAGCCTGTGCCTTGGCCTCTTCCTGTCCCCATGGCCTGCCTGGCTGTCCTGGGGCTGTATCTGGCCCCGGTTGCCCTTGCCAGGCCTGAGCCTTGCCCACAGGCCGAGATCCTGGCCTGGCCTTGGCCTGTCCCCATGGAGGTGCCTGACGTCTGGGGCTGGGGCTGCCCCCAGCCGGCCCTGCCTCCCTGGGGAGCCCCCATGGCTACCAGTGCCCCAGCCCCCAGGGAGCTGCTGGTCCCCACGGCATTGCCAGCAGTTCAGATGGAAGGAAATGGAAAGGAGTGTGGTGTAGCTGTGTCTTGTTCCTGGTTTCATCTTGGTTTACAGAAAACTGAAGTGCCTTTCCTTAACACTGCAGCACTGATGATCGTGGGCAGCCCCGTGTTGTGCATTACCCCGAGAGCAGCCTGAGCGCTGCTGCAGTGGCCCAAAACCGCCCTGCGTAGTGTGGGCCAATGCTGCTGTGGTGTGGAAGAGGCAGCGGTGCGGTGCCGCGGAGTGGCTCCCTTCTCTGCTATCGATGCTGCGTTTGTGACTGCTTGCTTTTTAGCTCGTCTTCTTAAGGAAAATGAGGTTTATGTGATAACTTATCACTCTGTATAGGCTGATGTCAGTCATCACCAAATCTTATAATTCTTTCAGGTTTCATCAGTGTGGATGGCTAGAGGTTCAGACAGGTGCCGTCAATGAAGGGGAATCTGCCTTATGAATATGTGTTATCGAGTTGTAACTCATAGTGGGCATGATGTGCCTTATGGGAGGGTGGTAGGAGTGTGTCGTAAGTAAGCTCTTCTGCATCCTTGCTGCCTGCCGTGGGGCCTGTTTACATGTACCTTGTGCCTAGACTGGGGTTCTGCAGAGGCGGTGGCTGAAACCTGGGGATAGGTGAGGATGGAACAGGGCAGGGTGGATGAAGTGGACCTTCTGAGGTGTGCGATGTTTGCCATTTTCTCATGTGAATTTTGGACTTAATAAACGATGGGAAAAGTGCAGGCAGTGCAAGACAGAAATACTTACATGCTTGTGGTGGAAAAACTTTGCTCAGAGGCTACACTGTATTAGACCTAATGCAACTGAAAAACATGTCATGAAATGCTTTCGATTGGTGCTTGGGTGCTCTGTTAAGAAAATAGTTGACTAGGCACAGTAAGTTTTTATATTTCAATTTTTTTTGTTGTTGTTTTCACAATCCTTTGATGCATTATTAGTGGTAGCCTTTGTTGATCTGAATTTGCAAAGCCCGTGTTACTTAATTTACTTTGGGCATTTATTTATTAAGGCTTAGCAAGGATAACAAGTGTTCTGTGCAGTGGAAAAAGAGAATAAATCTGTAGAAGACAGAAAAGCCATTGTTCTGAAATGTAAATGCTGACAAGCATCTATAAGAAAAATCTTGCAAAAAGTTTGAAAATAAGCCTCATCTTGCATTAATAGTTTGAAATGTGAAAGAAGAACATAGCATTCCTCTGGTTACTGAAAGCTGAATTTAGAAGAGTATGTTGATGGTGTTAAATGCTTACTGGAAAAATGGATTGGAAGAACCAGGTTTCGAAGTTTAGAAGTAGTGCTTTCCAGCCTGATGGTGATCCGGTTAAGAAAAGCATGGTTTGGTGATTCTGACAGAATCACGATCTGTAAACAAGGCGTTTAGGTTGGCTGTGAGTCTTAACACTTATTATGGATGAGGACTTTGGAAATAATCATGCTGCTGTAACACCCGTATCTTTAGCATCTGGATTACAGGAATACAGCGTACCAGTGCAAATAGTTTAATTCTTTTTAAATGCACTTAATAAAGCATTGAATGAGCTTAGATTTCAGGCTGAGGTTAAATAATTGTTTCACCTATATAGGAAATTCTGATTCACTTCAATAATAGACCTGGTGGACGTTTGGAACAGAAGGGATAGGCTAGTGCACGGGCAGGGCTATGCTAAGCTTAGGGAATACTCATTAGAAAGATTCACAATAGCAATTCTAAAGAAAATAGATGTAATGTGAGAGAGAGCACAGCAGAATGCCAGGGCAATACGAGTTTCAATTTATGCCATTCTT
>Ga0065711_1049223_pt1 | contig 11415 bp, 7 predicted proteins | sample Hoacrofraction12_FD_59098 | JGI IMG/M metagenome (GOLD analysis project Ga0065711, IMG submission 59098) | Hoatzin crop microbial communities from Cojedes, Venezuela - Epithelial fraction 12 v2 (version 2) | ecosystem: Host-associated > Birds > Digestive system > Esophagus > Crop | place... | reverse complement strand
CAGCAATGCGCCTTCGCAGCAAGCAAAGAAAACAGCGTCCTGGCTCCATGGAGAAGAGTGTTGCCAGCGGGTCGAAAGAGGTGATCCTTCCCCTCTAGTCAGCACTGGTCAGACCACATCTGGAGCACTGTGTCCAGGTCTGAGCTCCCCAATACAGGAAAGACATGGACATACCGGAGCAGGTCCAGTGAAGGGACATGAAGTTAATTCAGGAATTGGAAAAAATGTCAGACAAAAAGAGTCTAGAGAATAGAAGGCTGGGGAGAGGAGGGAGGATCTTCTTTATTTGTATAAATTCCTGACTGTGTTGGGGCAGGCAGCAGTAAAGGTGATGGAGCCAGACCCTTCTCATCAGCATGCAGTGACAAGATGAGAAGCAATGAGTACAAATGAAATACAGGAAATCCTGCTTAAACACAAAAAACATTTTTTACTTAAGAGTGGTCAAACACTGGAACTGGTTACCAGGAGAGGCTGTGCAGTTTCCATTCTTGGAGATGTTCAAAAGCCAACTGGGTATGGTCTTGAGCAACTTGGCCTAGCTGACTGCTTTGAAGAACCTTCAGAGGTCCCTTCCAACTTCACCTATTCTGTGATTTTGTGGTTCTTTAATATTAAACATTAATTAACCCTCTAATTTGTCAAAACACATTAGTTTGAAGAAAGAAAAATCCTTCATGATTTCTTTGTATTTTACACACCCTAAGAACACAAGTGAATTAAAATCATACTTGTTATTTAAACTTGGTTCACATAGATTCTAAACTGCTTGTAATTACTTTGGTTGAATCAACACTGACATGACTGAATCTGATGTGGACATATCAAAAACAGTTTCAAAGAAATTAACTGCAGCCTGGCAAAACATACAACTTGTAGTGAAAATATGGAACAAACAGATGGACCATTATGACTATGTTAGCATCCAGTATTCTCTGATTTCTCCTTCTTATCCTCCTTCTTCTACATATATGCAACGAATAAAGTGAAAGCTTTGTAGTTTCCCATAAGGTAACCAGTCCTTAGAAGTCTGTGAGAATAAAGCTTCTTGATTACAGATGATAAATAACATCCTTTTTACCTTGGCACCGAGGCAAATGGCTACTCCATTTTCCATCAGAGGAGCAAATTATTTCTTTAGATCCAACAAGCCTGTATTTTGCACTACATTCAAAATTTACAACCTGGCCAAAGGAATATTCTTGGCCTAGCTCAAATGCACCAGTCGTAATTATTCTTCCATTTTCTGGTGCTTGTACAGGTAAACACTTTGCCACTGAAAAATAAAACAAAACAAAAGAAAAGGAAAAAAAGAGCCATTTTGAGGTCTATTCTGTAAAATAAATTGACTTACAAGAAAGTTAAAATACAGAAAACCCATTGTCATTTCTGTACACATATTAAAAATATACACTCTTGTTATGTATTCATAGACCGTTTGCAACAGATATAATACAAAATCTTAAGCAAAAAGACAGACTGACATAGCATGAAGCTTGTAGGCCAGCTCTCATCATCCTCTTCTCTGCCCTTGAAGGCTAAAGACAAAGCACTCACTGAACTAGATGGCCTCCTGAGGTCTCGCCCAGTCTAAATTGTCCTGTGAATTCTATGGATGGTTAGATGAGCCTTGAATGACATATAGGGCTATTAACTTTGTCAAAGTTAGTTAATTTACTTAAGAGCTACGCCAAACTGGATTTGCTATAGACGAACACCTGGAAAATTGCTGTGTTATAGACTGACTACAACAGTTCAGTTATTAACTAAAAATCTTAATTAAGGATATCAGATGAATTATAGTAGTAAACAAACACAATGTCAGCCTTGAATTTAGACCTCTTCTATCTCCTAACTTTGTAACTGCAGAAAGAGGAAGAATTAATGTATGTTGTTGGATTAAAGGGGAAATGACTATCAAAGTTAAATCTTAAATGGTCACATAGATATCATTGAGCATGTACGAAAGTGGCTGGTGTTTTGCCTACCATAGCTCCCACTTCTCTCACAACATTCTCTATCTTATAAGCCATCTGCCTTTTCTATGAGCTCACATTCTATCTTCTAGGTTCCTCACAATTCGGACATTATACAAATACTTTCGTTCATAGACAATCATATTTCAGCCTAATGAAAACTCCTCAATCATAAAAGAACAATCTTATGAGGACTTTGAAATTGCAGTATCTTGGTGACATGTGACAAAAAACGTTGGAAACCATGCCTCTATACTGTGCAGATAGAGACTTGTATGCCTAAAATTGAGGACACTCAAAATCCAGTAAACTCAATGTGACATATCATAACCTAAAGAGAAACTTCACTGGTGCACACATGTTAAGATAGATTAAAAAAATAGTTAAAAATTATCTTTGGGAAGAAAGGAAGCTTATTTGCATAATCATATAGGTTTCAAACTGGTGAAAAGGTTTCCAAGATCAGGGAAGTATCATCTGAGCCATCCAGCCTATTAAGTCTTGAGGTCTGGGTCTCTCTTGCTCTCATTCTTACTTACTGAAGCTCTTCCACAGTATGCTAATAGGGAGAACTTATAACAAACTCTTAATGGCTAAGATATCCACAAAGGTGGAGGAGGAAACTAGCTAAAAAAACACGTGCTTTCATATACATCTGAAATGCCTCATCTCAGCTGTCTTTTGTAACCATGTTTTGCAGTCATCTACTCTATCAGGGCCTTTAGGTGAGGCAGAGCTTTAAGCCAGTCTGGGGGTGGCGAGACTCCATTTTGTGAATGCTTTTTAATAAAAGCTTGAGTGCTTATTGGACTAAAATGGCTGAGCAGTCATTGTAAGAGTTTCACTGCTGCGTAACTTGAATTTAAACATATGTGAATGAATACTAATAGATCACAGACTAGCTCTAGATAGTATTGGACAGATAAAAAGACAGTTTGATAAAGAATTAAATGTCACACTCCATTTACCTTCACAGTGAGGGATGTCATTGCTCCATCCATCTGCCTGACACTCACGGTAATTTCTTTGGCTGAGCATCCGGTATCTTACCGAATAAAAAGTAAACAATGCTAAAATACAGTCTCATTATGTGACAAACAGCAGTGCTGCTGTTTGTGAAGCAAAGGAAGTAGGTTTCACATGTTCTAGCATGTTCTAGTATGACTGAAAGTCATATGACAGCATCAAAATAGGACTTAATCCAAACCATATGTATCTCATGCTTTGATGAGCTAGTACTGTTTTAGGTTTGAGGGCAACATGGCCACAATGCCATGGCTTCTGCTTTGTCTGAAATGTAGTCAGAGGAAGTACAGCTAGTCTAAAGTGACAGTGAACTGTCTGAATTTACAGGATTAAGGAGAATACTGATTTTAGAACTCTTTTTGTGGAACTCAGACTTACAGATTCCAGCAATATAAAGACTGCAAAAGCATGGCTAAATCACTGTACCATGCTTATACCTGATTTGCATTTCAAGAGGAAAGCATCCAGTCATAGGCTTACTTAATGAAACATAATACTATGTATTCGCCTTGCTGCAGTTTTCATTGAAGAAGACAAATAGAGGAGGAAGAGAGAAGAATTTGTTCCAAGCAGTCAGTGAGGACATGTTAGTGAGCCTACCAGAAATGTCTCTCTCAAACATGTTTACAATACATTTTACTTCATAATGCACAGAAACGATTTAAGCAGGACTGATGAGTTGTGGTTCTGAATAGGAGACTCTGTTGTATGGCCTAATGACTTTGCTAACGTAACTGCATCATGACTGTCTACTGAGAGTACTGATTCCAGCAGACATAGCTGCATTTCTGTCTGAACTGGCTGGCTGGTGGAGTCATGAGGCAGCTTTACAGACAGATCACTATTTTTGTTTTCTACTCAGACAGCCATGATATCAAGTTAGCTACACCCTTACGTATTTCAGATACTTTGGATGACAGCTTCAGGTGCATGAGTTCAGCTGCTCCAACAGCACCAGACATGAGAAAGAGTTATCTTCAGTTTTACTGTAATTGCAGAAATTTAAATTAAACAATAATCAAGCATGAAATATTAGTAAGGTGCAGCTGCATCCATAACTGACACTTCTTTTAACATTAACACCTCATGTTAACTCCCATATATTGAATAAAACCAGTATTACCCATCATTACATCTGTACTCAACTCTGGCACCAAATACAAATTCACTTCCACTAGTAAGTTCAAAGGAACCAAACTCAGTATCTCCAGGATGTCCACAGGGCTTATCTGGTAAAAAAAGGAAGAAAAAATAATTACTTACACCATACATAGGAACGTGAAAGTGTGAAAGATAGCACTCTTCTAGTAATTAATAGCAAGTATGGGCCTTTCAAAAATTCAGAAAGGCTCAGCATTAGCTTGATTAATCTTCCCCACACTTTAACCACTATATTCAATGAGAACATATTGGAGTAAGGATCTGCTGATTTTTTTTTTTTTTAATTAAATAGTAAATTAGCAAGTTTTATTCCTTTAAAAAGGTTGAGTTCATCTTAAGTTTTTTGACAAATTTAATGGCAGGATGTAATTTCAGCTTTTCATACAACCTGTGACATAAACTGGTCTAAAGTTTCCACTACAGAATCCATCCATGACTGGAAATGAAATTTCCTCTGTCTGATGGAGATTGTGCCAAGTAAAGAGGGATGATCTAAGGCCACAGGAGTCTTTTCATCCTCAGTCTGTCCTGCTCAAAGCTCCCCACAGGACTTTTCTTTTGGTCCGGCCCTATCTATTTGCCCTGGATTCCCCAAAGAATTGTAAAAATGAACACACCATCCCTCTCATTCATCCACTTCTCATCTTACAGTATGGACTGCAAAATAAACAGCATAGTTAAAACCTATTAGGCCTCCTGAAAAGAAATCTTCCCTGGACCCTGGTGAACTAGGGAATTTAACTTCTTGGAGTGTACCAACATCCTTATTTTTTCCCAGGAAGAGTTGTTTGAGCAGGCCCTAAGATGGCTCCAGTGTGATTCAGAGAAAACGGACTGCCTCATGACCAATTTTGCTGTCCGGTGTGGCCTATTCTGACAAGGGAATATGATCACCTAACTTGTGGCAGACCATCCTGCTGCTCTTTCCACCTGCACCTTGCCAGTGCCAGCATCTATTCACTGGGTGGCAGTATTTACTAAAATATGTTACTAAAAAGCAACACCAGATTTTGTATAATTCGAAAGATCTGTGTTCACTGAGTAGTTATACAAATACATATAAAAACCGAGATGACGACTAAATAAAAAAATGTAAAAGAAACTAGTAACAACTTTATTACTACATTTTTTTACTCATGATTTGTAGTCATTTCTGTTTGAATGACACTTGGGACTTAATTTTATGTTATCAAACCAAACATTTATATTCTACTAGTAAAAAGCTTGTATGTTAGTTATGAAAGAAAAAAAAACGTGTGTCTAAAACATCTTTGTGTTTAAAGCTCATTTATTACAGTAAACAGGTATCTGCTGACTAACAGTAATAAACTTCAATTTCTTCACTAATGAATTCTGTATGAAGGTGTGAGATAGTTCTAAGTCTTAACACAGTTTACTAGAGATAATAAATAGCACCTCTCAGCCTAATAATGAATTTTCCCTCACAGATTAAAAGAGAAGGGTGCAAAAAATAGCTTCCCACTTCCAAGAAATGATATCTTTCATAGAAATAGTTGAATAAACTGAAGAGAAGACAATACTGTCTCTTGACTTGTGTTCAGAAGCTAGGTTAGTGCTTTATTGTCTTCAGACTGTAAATTTCATCTGCACTAGCCTTTTTCTAAAATTTTGGAAGCAAGCTCCTAATAACTTAATAACATAATTCTGGTTAATAAGGCTGGCCTAGAGTAAGATCATCTCCTGTAAAGAAAAAAAACAATAATCCTTTGATCTGGAGAAAAGGAACTTCCAAAAATCTTTCCTTATGCATATGTACTTTTTAGGATGATATTTTAAAAGACGCTGAAATAAGTAAGTTACAGATAAAGATACAACAGTAATTTCACATTCACATCACTGGCAAGGAATGTAATCTGTCAGGTCAAATGTTTGCACATATTTTGCATAAATACTTACTTCTGCATTCTGTCACTGGGAGGTGTTGCTTCCATGCTCCCTCAGCACACTCAAACACAATTCGTCCAAGTTTTATATATCCAGGCCGACATCTGTATGTTACTTGAGTACCATGTGGATAGGGAGGATTGTCCCATCTTTCAGTAGGCACTTCTTTAACCCTCCTAGGAGGAGGTTCTTTACAAGCTAAAAATTGTAAATAAAAATATTGGTGACTGAAGCACATGCTACAAATGCCAAAATAATTTTACAATAGAAAACGTAGCAAGAAATCATAGGGACATTTGTGACCAAGCGAGCATATGTTTTCTACTTAGTCATCACAGAACAGGAAACTGCCAGAAATCCACATTTTGTAGGAATATGAACAGACATTTAGAAGGACATAAGAATACTCAAGCAAGTGTCAAGAACCACACAGGACAGTCATAATTCACGAAATAGATTTTAGTTACAAAGACTGAGATAAGATTAGTGCCCTGGTTCTAACCACAGGCATCTCTCACCCTTCCATCTGCAGTAGCTCCACCAAGCCTGTCCTTTTATTACCACAGAGAGCAACGCTATGCACTCTGTAGAGTTTCCTTTCAAACTTGTTTTATTCTGCAGCCACCATCTTCCTTACTGACATTAAGTTCATGTGTCACTTGATCAAGTTCTGTCAAATCTCCCCTCACCTTTACATTGCTTAAACTTTCTCTCCAGGCTGAGATCACCTGACACTCCAAAACTTAATTCCTCCTGTCCATGAGATTACTTCTTATGACAAGTTACTTATTAGACAATGTAATTAATTCTGGGTATTCACTTTGAAATTTGTTAGTTTCAAAGCATTTTGACTCAGTCTGGGGGGCGGATGATATTGTCTGTGATTTTTTATTAGCTCAATATTATACAGTCCTTCCCCAAAAGGGAACGGCCTTCTTCAGCATCCATGAAATGTACAGCCAAGCCCATATGAAGTTAAAGAAATGAGCCTGAATTAGTTTTATTAAGAAGTTCCTCAATGGCTTGAGAATGACAAAAATCAGAGTAAAAGGGAAAGAAACAAATGTTGGGAAGCTGTTAATGAAAGACTAAATGATCTTTCTTAAGAATTTTTTTTTTTTTTAAATAATAATTGACCTAATTTCAGTGACTCATTCTCTGTGCTTGGGTGACAGAAATGTACTTATTTTAAAGACTGAAGCTTTACCAAGAGTAACAGAGTCTGAACAGTCTAGATAATCAGATGCAATAGAATCTGTTTTATATCTGAACATAAAAGGTGAGAATTCATTAAGAATAAATGAAACAACCTCTGAGAAAGAAAGCCCTGGAAAAGAAATGAAACCTCTGTATAGAAAATAAATGAGAGAAGAAATGTCCACTAGGGAAGGAAATTTCTTGGTGAGTAGATCCATTACTGAACAGAGAGCTGGCACAAAAGTCCTCTCACCAGTTTAGTGGTAAGACCACAGGTTTGAGCAAGCAGCAATGCTCTCACTGGAGCTTTCCTACGATTGTCCAGGTGCTCCCTGAAAGTGGGACTAAAGGAAAAACATTCAGGATCTTTCCTCACGTGAGGGATGTGGAATTATGGCTTGCTGAACCCAACTGTGGAGATCATAACCACAGATTAAGCAGCTGTGATTTTTAGTACAAGGTGAGCAGATTAAACACTCATTCTTCCATATTAAAGTGTGGAAAGTGAATTTTACTTTAGCTGTGCTAAGACACGCCCTTGAACACTCACTTTTTTTCTTTCAGTCAGTGGAATATCTACCAAATTAGAGTCATAAATTCAGAAAATTGTTTAAAAATCAGGAAAAACATTTGTTACAAGAAAAAAACTGAATAATTTTAAGTTCTGTAGCTATGGCATTTTGAAAATATAAAGAAAAGGATGTTAATTGTGAGATCTAATAACTTTATTTTGGCTGTCTTAAGTAGCCAGAAGAAGCAGACAAGCTTTGACGATATTGCTGAAGTGCTGCAGGAAGAGTATGCCCACACGTCCACATTTTTTCCAATTACTTTTGAAGTATACTCCCTCCTACGACTGACTACATCGGAGTAAAAACTACTGCTTCTGTCCACAAGAGGGTACGCCCCTGTGCTCACTTCTGCCTTGCTTGGAACATTCACTTTTTAACGTTTTTGCAAAATGCAGGACTAAGTGAAATGAACAAGACTCCTCTAGCTAGTTCTGTTGTTCAAATGTGTTAAAAATGCTTTGTTTACCCAAAAAAGTTTTTTTGTAATGGTAAGAAAAGGAATTTTTCTAATTCTACGTATTTATAATGTAAAATCATATATTGTCATTGTTAAAATTACTGCTTTCAGTTTGCAAGCTGAGAAAGCACACTCCGAATTCTGCGATTTAAAAAATTTAGTACAGAGAGAGCTTCTCTGCTCTATTCCTCCCTTACTTCTGAGTTCTACTATATTTTTACTATCTGTTGTGCAGAATAGGGCCTCTTAACTCTTCCTTGTTTACATTAAAAAAAAAAAAAAGCATGAAAGATAATCTCCTAATAGTCTCTTCATCATTGCTAAGACATGCTTCTTTCTGGGTTTTATTTCAACTCTCTGATTGTTCTTTACCCCTCTTACCCTGATGTCAAACTACGTGTTACCGTATCAACTGTCATAGTATGTATATTTATTTCTGACTACAGCTAATTATTCTTTTTTTTAATAGAGTTTCTTAGTAGCTTGAGAAGAAGAAATCTGTTGACAGGATGTACTTCAAAACTATATTAATTACGTCATGCACTCACCAAAACTGGGAGGGTTTTATTTTTATATTAGAAAGCGTGCACTAAATGCATACCTTCAAGTGCTTTACTGAGAGACCAGGAGAGCTGGAATTAATCATTTAGTATTTATATGTGACATGACCTCAGTTAGAAATAGCTCAAGCTGTTTTCTTGCCGTCATTATGCTGGTAGCAACTTCCATAAAGCGAAGCACAAACTACTAATTCAGGTAGAAGAATTTTTCAGCCCTTATGCAAAAAACCAGCTCCTAAACAACTCGCACAGGCTTTCAATATGAAGTTTGAACTAAGAACCCTGTATGACCCATGGAATAGTTGTCATGGATAAATCAAATATTGCTACATTCACATTCCTTTGCAATCTCTCTGATCTAAAGAAAGCATTGTGAAAAGGAAGTAGAAATTCAGGCAAACTTTCTTTTCAAAACCCAGTTTTCTGGACTCCTTTGCAAACTAATTAGACTTTAGTAGTTGCTTTGGAGCAGTACTTATTGTAAGTGTACATAAAAAGATAATACATTTCATTAATGTCCTGATTTTTCAAATTTTCAAAGTAAAATCCATCAGATTGTTTTGATTAATACGGTCTTCATAATCTTCACCTAAAATTAAAACCAACCTGAGCCGAGGAAAGACACACTAGCTCAAAAACACATAGCACGCTTTCTGCAGCAATCTATATAATGAAACCCAGACCGAAAGCAAAACAATTCAATTACTAAACATACATTAAACAATATAAACACAATATCCAGAAAAATAAACTGCATAGAGAAGCAGAAAATATCAGAGGCTCCTGAAAAGATATCCAGAATACTAGCTAGCTGTTCAAACATCTACAAAAGCATACCTGTATACATTTAACTCTAATAGATTTAAAAGTCTGTCAGTCAAAACATTTTGCTAGTTTTGCAGTCAATTTAGTAATCATTCCTCTTTCTCAGATTATCTCATAGATTATTCCAGACAGAAAGGAATGCACATTGACTGAATATTTTCTATTTTAATCTACCAGCTATTTACAGGTTTTAGATGTTAGAAAAATTAACAAACATAATTAATAACAAATGTGTTGTCTAGTTTATAGGGATACTAACCATTAAAAAGGTTGTGTAACTGATTAATAATAGCAGCAGTTATCCAAATAAATAGGAGAAATAATATCTATAACAGTATACCAAATACTAAAGGTGCTAAACACTGCCAGAAGAAATCTCAATTATTGTTGTCGGAAATTCATTTAAATAGGCTACAATGCAAACATTTTATTTACGTATTATTTTAGTTACCATCTTAAAATACACTTGAAGCAGGGTTGGGGTTTTTTTGCACATTAAAGCTTACCTCTTTCTGCTGTACAGTACATCCAGCATAAGAGCAGAGCTGTATAGCCTACGAACAACATCCTAGAGATTCAGAAACTCAGCAAACACATTTAGTATCGTAGCCTACTTCTCTTCATTACTTTGTGTTATTTCCACTTCTGTTTTACTTGCTAAATGCGCCAGGGACTGACCTTGCAAAGTATTTATACTCTGAATTCAGTAGTCACTTCCCCCAAACCTCTTGCAACATGCAGGTGTGTTTTTTTTTCCCCCCTCTCCAAACATTGCTAAATGAATAACTAAATAAATGTCTGGCAATTTTGGTTGACACAGTCCTTCCCTATGGTCTGCTTAGTTTTATATCATACCCCCTTTTTTGTATTAATCCATTCCATACTCAGATAAGCTTATTTCTTCTGGTATCCAAAAGAAGTTGTACAAATAAATTCCTCGTGTCTTATATGCTTAGTTAAAAACCAGAAATTCACATTAAATGTGTATAAAAATGAACTTCTCTACTATATGCATATCATTCAAAATCTATGTTGAAAACAATTGAAATAAAAAGCAGACAAAAACACAAAGTGACTTACTAACCCACTGGTTCTTGTATAAAATAATCAGCTACCCAGAGCAAAGGAAATGTATTGGATCAAATACTTGATTAAATAAACCTAGGTGATGTTGAAGCACTTTTTTTCAGTATCACATGAGAAATTATAAGATGGAGAAATGTGAATAAATTGTAATATGGATAATGAACTATTCAAAGAAAAATAATATAGACTGTGCTAAAAGAAGAACTATATGGCAAACTGGGCTAACAGAATAACTTCTCATGGATTCACGTCAGCAACAGTGTTATTAATATTTTCACTGAATGTCTTGGCTAGACAAGAAGTGCACTCCAGTGAAAATGTGGATCATACAAAGATAATTATCTGATACTGATTAGGGTCAAAAAATGTAAGACTACAAACTGCTGCACACCAGAGCCCCCATAATGGTGATGTCTGACTGGCATGCAGTGTACACAGATTGATCTTGTATATGCTTCCAAAAGACCGCATAACATACCCTTTAAATCACTGGCTTAGTTTGCTGATGTAGGACAAAAAATAGTGTGTTTAGAGAACAGATCTCAAATCAAACCTTAATTCCAAAGCAGTTAAAACTTCTTTTCTTCTCAAAATGCAGCTGGAATTAGTGGCTTTTTTCTTTTTTTTTTTTTTTTTTTTTTTTTTTTTTT
>Ga0065711_1049222_pt1 | contig 11416 bp, 10 predicted proteins | sample Hoacrofraction12_FD_59098 | JGI IMG/M metagenome (GOLD analysis project Ga0065711, IMG submission 59098) | Hoatzin crop microbial communities from Cojedes, Venezuela - Epithelial fraction 12 v2 (version 2) | ecosystem: Host-associated > Birds > Digestive system > Esophagus > Crop | place... | reverse complement strand
ATGGGAACAATCACAGAATGGTAGGGGTTGGAAGGGACCTCTGTGGGTCATCTAGTCCAACCCCCCTGCCGAAGCAGGGTCACCCAGAGCAAGCTGCACAGGACCGCGTCCAGGTGGGTGTGGAATATCTCCAGAGAAGGAGACTCCACGACCTCCCTGGGCAGCCTGTTCCAGGGCTCCGTCACCCTCAGAGGGAAGAAGTTCTTCCTCATGTTCAGAGGGAACTTCCTCTGCCTCAGTTTGTGCCTGTTGCCTCTTGTCCTGTCACTGGGCACCACTGCAAAGAGTCTGTCCCCATCCTCCTGACACCCACCCTTGAGATATTTAGAAGCATTTATAAGGTCCCCAAATGTCTCCTTTCATTTGGGCATGTATATGTGACAAATAAAGCTGCCAACAGCAGTAAGTTATATCTTTCCTTATGCTTGGCGTATGAGCAATGAGGGATCTCCCTGGGATCCTGCTGCCGTATGTTCGCACTCCATGAGACTTGTGGAGAAGGGTGCCTCAGCTGCTCTGCACTGGTTGAGAAGCTCTTTCGCCTCCCGAAGGACTATTTCTCTGCATGTTTTTGGTGTTTTTTCTGTAGCTACTAAGCAGGAATTTTACTACTGCTTATAAGATAGCAAAGGAGAGTTTGCCTCCTGCGCTGCTTCCTTTCCTTGTAAACTTGTAAACTTTCCCTGATTTAAGCATACCTATCTTTAAAAGCTGGGTGACGGACATTTGTAGTCTCTTTTTTCCTTACTTATGGTATATGTGGGTACCAGTTCTACCTATTTACGAGTAGGCTAATCATAGGTAAAGAGAATATTGCTGAAAGAATATCAATCTAATAAAGATCAATTTACTGCAACAGGCCTGGTAACATCTTGCACAGTTGGCAGCATGCCAATTTGTGGTACTAATGAATATGTTTCTTGATAATTTTTAAATTTACAACTGCAATTAGAAAAACATTTCTTCAGCTACATGTGGAAAAAAAAATTGTGGGTAACTCAAAATGCTCTGAAAGAACCACGTTGTCTGCTGTCTGCGGACTAAAGGTGGTGAAGCTACTTAAAAGTCTGCTTCTCGGAGAACACGACAGCTGTCACTTTATGTGACATTCCTAGTGTTTTGTGGAAACAATTACAGCATGCAAATTTTTATTCCCTTATGCAGCCTGAACCTTTACTTCTACTGATACAAACATATGCATTTTAATAGTATTCTGTAGTTTCTGTAAATCTACTAGCTTATGACTACTTTGGGTGTGTAAGTCTGGAGTCCAAAATGTATCCACTTTTTTCATTATCTTTTTGTTATTTATTGTACTCCAAAATATTGTAGGTTGCTTGTACTTAGGTTTTATTTTTTGTTTTCGGATAAAATACCTGAAGAGCTAAATTCAGATTACGTGCTGACAGTTTTTATACCCTACGCATACTTGTATGGCACAATGCAGGGCCCTACCCTCCGTGTACCCGAGTTTTAATATATGACTATTTACGTTGTTTTAACTATGTCATAAAATACACAGACTGCACAGTGCAGCCTGAACAAACATTGCAGCACTCTGTTTTATTCTGAACCTTTGGAATTTAAATGCTAATTAAACTGCGATGTGCTTTGCACACGATGCAAATCCAGAGGCCAGCCAGCTCTGTTTATAGCACAGCCATCTCTGGGCTGTGCGGTGCACAGGGGTTAGAGTCTCCTCTGGCTGAGAACTGAAATGAGAATAGTTTTGTAGCCCCTGTAATATTTGCTACTCTGCAGTAAGGTCCTGATGTAGGAAAGGTTGTTGGAGAAGGTTAGATCTCAAGGGAGATCCTGTAGATCCCAGGAACTACAGGCTTATCAGTCTGACTGGGGAAGGTTATACGGAGCAGAGCATCTTGAGTGCCATCACGCAGCACGCACAGGACAACCGGGTGATCAGGTCCTGCTTGACCAACTTGATATCTTTCTGTGACAAAGTGACCTGCTTAGTGGATGAGGCAAAGGCTGTGGGTGTTATCTACCTAGACTTCAGCAAAGCCTTTGACACTGTTTCCCACAGCATCCTCCTGAAGGAAACTGTCTGGTTATGGCTTCGATGGGCATACGCTTCTCTAGGTAAATTACTGACTGGATGGCCAAGCCCAGAGAGTGGTGGTGAATGGAGTTAAATGCAGTTGGCAGCTGGTTGTGAGTAGTGTCCCCCAGGGCTCAGTTTTGGGGCCAGTCTTGTTTAATATCTTTATCAATGATCTGGATGAGGGGATTGGGTGTAAGTAAGCTTGTGCATGACACCAAGCTGGGTGGGAGTGTTGATCTGCTTGAGGGTAGGAAGGCTCTGCAGAGGGATCCGGACAGACTGGATCAGTGGGCCAAGGCCAACTGTATGAGGTTCAACAAGGCCAAATGACGGGTCCTGCACTTGGGTCACAACAACCCCACGCAACGCTGCAGGCTTGGGGAACAGTGGCTGGAAAGCTGCCTGGTGGAAAAGGACCTTGGGTGCTGGTTGGTAGCTGACTGAACATGATCCAGCAGCGTGCCCAGGTGGCCAAGCAGGCCAAGGGCATCCTGGCTTGTGTCAGGAATAGTGTGGCCAGCACGAGTAGGGAGGTGATCGTGTCCCTGTACTCGGCACTAGTGAGGCCACACCTCGAGTGCTGTGTTCAGTTTTGGGCCCGTTACTACAAGAAGGACACTGAGTTGCTGGAGCATGTCCAGAGAAGGGCAACGAGGCTGGTGAGGGGTCTAGAGAACAAGTCTTATGAGGAGTGGTTGAGGGAACTGAGGTTGTTTAGTCTGGAGAAGGTGAGGCTGAGGGGGGACCTCATTGTTCTCTACAGCTACCTAACAGGAGGTTGTAGTGAGGTGGGTGTTGATCACTTCTCCCAAGTAATAGGCAACAGGACAAGGGGAAGTGGCCTCAAGTTGCACCAGGGGAGGTTTAGATGGGATATTAGGAAAAATTTCTTTACTGGAGGAGTTGTGAAGCATTGGAACAGGCTGCCCAGGGAAGTGATGAAGTCATCATCCCTGGAGGTGTTCAAAAAACATATACGCATGGCACTTTGGGACATGGTTTAGTAGGCAGTTGGACTTGATGATCTTGGAGGTTTTTTCCAGCCTTAATGTCTCTATGATTCTGTAGTTTTTGTGTGTTCATTAGTATTTAAATGAAGCTTTATTGTAGAGCTCTGAACATATTTCTAGTAGTCAGTATCTAGGAATAATTGTAAACATTCCATTTATTTTTGGTGTAACACTGAAAAAATAGAAGGATGTGAACATAAATTTCAATGGTTTCTTTCTAATTTTCCTCAACAAAAATAAACAGCTCATTTTGGAATTGGTGACTTTGCTGTGATGTTGCAGACACAAAGATATTCTGTGATTTAACCTAATCCCTGTTGGAAAATACAGGCTCAGAGAGACACACAAGGCGGGATGGGGATCAGACGTGACAACAGATGCTGTTGCTGTCCCCAGCCATTCACTCCATCGCTTTGGATGTTTCTATCCCCAGGGCAGGGATGTCTGCTCAACTCGTGAATCGGGTCCTGAAGAGCAGCAGTTTTCAGTCTGGCGTGGTACGATAACCGACTGCTACTTCAGTTTGCCTTGCTGCAGAGGGCTAAATGCGTAATAAAGTGATGCGAGAGTGGATTTGGAAGCAGATCAGATGTGGTGTCCCTGGGACAGCAACATCTGGCACGGAGATGGGCCATGCAGGGAGGCAGCCGGAGTCGTAGTGGTCTGGTTCTAGACTGTTGCTGCAAATGTCTCCGAGTATATAAAAGGCTGGAAAGCAACTGATGAGATTTGTTACTTCAGAGGTAAAAACAACTGGTGTAACTATTTCTGTCTGATTTATGAAGAAAGGAAGAACAGGATAGCCTTTGTCTGCAACAGTAATAAACTTTTCCCTTCCACTGGAAGGCAGAGCAGCACCTGGAACTTGTGCAGCCTACAAGATTTAAAGCTTTCTTAACAAAAATCCCCAGATTCTTTATGGCTGGTAACAAAGTACGTTATGAATTGCTGTATAATAAAGGTCATCTTGTAATCCTACAAACTAACCTAGTTAACTACCTGACATTTCCACTGGCTTGAAATTGAAGAAAAAATTTCTTCAAACACATTTTCTATGTATCTTTTGATCTCCATATACAAAGATGTGTAAATGTAGTGTGTAATTACGAGCTCATGTGTGTGTAATTACGAGCTCATGTGTGTGTAATTACGAGCTCATGTGCATCTGTAAAGGAGGATCAAGTGGAGCATGAGGATGCACCTCAAGCAGGACATCATCTTCTGAAACTTACTGGGAAGACCCTGAACATACCCAGAACCTTTTTCAGTGTTCTGCTTGGTGTTGGGGAGTAGAATTGCAGTGCAGGAGAAGGGACTGGCAGCTGCTGCTGGTCTTGCCCTCTTAAGCTTGCTCAAGGTTTAGAAGGTACCTCACTGGCAGAAGCACAAGATGGTGCAGCTATGCGATGTCCTGGGACAGGATCGAAAGAGTGACAGGCGCGTGCTGAACTTCTGTCCTGAATACAGCTGAAACCAGTCATGTGCTCTCCTGGCTTCTTTTGCCCTTAGATCTGAAGCTGATTTTTAAAAATGACATGAATGATGTGGTGTACCAACACATTTAATGCCTTTCAAGTAGGATTTATCACACTTCTCTATCAGTTACCTCTTCAAGTAAAGTGTACCTTTGCCTTTATGCTCTTTAACTAGATAGCATTCAAATAATCTTAAAAGCTTTTAATAGTTTTCTGGGTCCTAGGACTCAATGGGAAAGAATAGTTAAGGTAGAAGCGGCGCATGAATTTAGGTATTTTTCTTGTCTGGGAGTGACTGATTAATTAGTTGGAGATAATTTCATTCACGTTGGCTGGATTTTCTTCTTTGTCTGATTTTTTTCTCATTAGCTTTTCTCAAAAGAACTGACTAATTGTGCAAAATACATTTAAAATGGAAATCAGATCCGTCAGAGTAGTCTTATTCCTAATTGGTGAAGATGACTTAATGAATACTTACACACCATGTTCTTGCTTTTATGTAAGCAAACCTGTATGATGCTTCTAGCATTCTATGAAGCTTTAAAAACCTGTACACTCTTATTTCACTTGAGATGCACACAAAAATGTAACTTAGCATTGTTTTTGCATGGAAATGAAACCTGTAATTTTGAAATACTTTATTGAAATTCACTGGAATGCTTTTAGGTAATTTGGTGAACTCTGGAGGCCATGGTGGAGGGTCCAGATGTCATCCTATGAATTCTGTGAAATTAATTTTAGCCTTAGCTGCTACTAATAACCTTTCTGTACACCATTAAATGTAATTGTTCTATAGGTTTAGTACAGACCCAGCAGGGTCTTCTACTGGTGTTAAAAAGCACCTCGTATCCTCAGCCAGCCCCCGCTTCAGAGGAATGTTCTTTTTCACGCTTCAGCAGCCATCTGGTATGGATGGCTCGCAGGTCCATTACATCCCAGACCTGATGGAACGATGCTGCTGCTGTGTCATACCCTGCGAGACATCTTTAGAGCTGTCCCCTGCGGGTGTCTGCGCTAATGAATACCGTGGGCGGCTGACAAATTGCGGTGGTGGGGTTGGGAAAGGGGTATCCCCATGTGAAGGCCTGAAGCTGCTGTGTAACTAGAGCAGTGCTGGGTTTAATTCTTTTAGCAGGCAAGGCTTAAATGAGGAGATTTAACTGTGGTCTAGATAGTGTTAGGGCACTTCAGCTCTCAGAGTTGGGGGCGGGGGGAGAGAGTAGAAAGCATGGCAACCTTGCATTTTTGAGAACAGATCTGAGCTCCTTGTTTCCTCTGCAATTTTTAACAAGTCCTGTGGCTTCTGTGTGTATAAGGCATGCAGAATAAAAAAAATGGGTTAAAGTTGAAGGCTGCCCATCACTGAATGCGAAGTGCTGTATGAGTTCAGTTTTCTTCATTAGATTAAATCCTGAGTCATGCTTGCTCAGACTTCAGTTTCCCAGGCTGACCTGGAAGGGCCAGATCTCCCCAGGCACCAAACATTCCCAACAAGCTGACCAAGCCAAATGTGGGGGTCTAGGCAGCTGCAGAACTGCAGCAGCATGTGTGAGAGGTACTCCAATGCAGTATCTTGCGCTCTGACAAAGAAAAGATGCAGAGAAGACTTAAGTAAACATTGCTACCTTATCAGCTGATGCAGTATAGCACGTCTGAAGATTAAACAAACTTATGGTATCTTTTAGATGTCCTCTGATTCAGAAGATCCCACATCATAGGCCGAAATATTGCATTGTGCCTAGCTGTATGCTACATAGTAGTGTAATGGACTATAATATAGGGTTGTCTGTAAAGCTTAACACTGGACTAACAGTGGGAATATGGCAGTATTGGAGCATGTAACTTCCAGGTTGCTGAGTGGATGTGAATTAGAAATGTCTGTTTAAACTTTTTGATATTCAAATTGTGCTGCATTATAAACTGCACCTTAAAGAATTCAGCTGGGAAACTAAATTATATTAATTTAGACTCTTGCTTGGTTCTCACTGAGGCCCGAGTTCAACAGACCACTGTGGTACTGGGGCAAAAAGAGTGTTGTTGACCCCTGAAATATTTTCTGGAACTGAAAGCAGGAGGAAGAAGGAAAGCCTGGTTAGAAATAATAAAAATACTTTCAGGAAAAAAGACTTTATGAAGGGAAGAGATTTACTTAGGTCGGCTTATATCTCTGGATTACATTTAGTATGCAGGAAAGAAGGGCGTAGTATTTCATCACTTGAAAATTTGGCAGACGTGTTACTACTGTCTTTTCTCCATTGAAAGGATCTTCTCTTTTCTTCACTATGCCACTAGTCTTTATCAACTCTGTTTTAATTCTGTTTACTCCTGTGTTGTACTTCTGCTTAGTTTAAAGCAGAAGTTTTGCTGTTGTTGAATAGGCTTTTTTAGGAACTATTTCTGAAGGTGCAGAAGGTTCCTCTCTATAGAGCGACCTTTTTGTCTGTTATCTGTAGGAAAGGTGCCTCAGCTGAATTGCATGCTTTAAATATGTATAGTATATTAGAATACAGATGCCCTACATGAAGAGCAGAGGTCTGTGTCACAGTGCTGGAAATCATCGAAGCATCACTGATAAGAGACGCTGAACAGCCGCGAGGCTTGTGTGCAGTCGAGTGTGTTGCTGTTCACTCCTCGTTGTTCAAATACTAAAAACTTGGGTAGTAAAGTGTACTATACTCATCTCACTGAATGCATAATAAAGTAATCTTTCTTTATAAAAAGAGCTTTTCTCACGATTGCTAAATTTTGGCTGTAGGTACTGGTCAAACTCGCAGTGAAACAAAGGTAGCTTTGTGGGCAAAATTAAGCTGAAGCATGGAGCTCATAACTTTGATTTGAAAAATCAAAGCAGTTTTTTCTCATGTTTAGGTAAAATCTTCCATTTACTGGTTATTTTGTTGTACACTAAATGAGAGTATGGCAATCAGATGCTTCGTTAATTAAATGCAAGCACAAGAATTATGCTCTAAGCTGTTTGACTCCACCAGTGCTGTTGGTGGTGTGGAAAGCTGCTCTGCAGTTTCACGTGTATCACGTTCTAGTTAGGTGAAATAGTTTGAAGGCATTGGCCCAGGAAAGCTGTGCTGTGGGTTGCTTCCAAGCCCTCTGTGCTTTCTTCGTACTGGTATGAGCTGTGCCATGCAGCTGAGAGGAGGCAATGCAAGTGGGCTGAGTCTGCAGCCCTGTAGTACGGTACCGCCGTGGCTATAGCAGGCTATCGGTTTTGTACTGAGTCTCTCAAATGAGGGAATATAGAGAAATCCAGGCCTGGTGTGGCAAGAGGCCTTAAAGCGTGGAGATACAGGAAGAGGTGCATGGGCAGAAGGTGATGCTGGGGTTGTAAGCGACTTGGCTGTGGTCATGCAAAGAAATGCCGACCACCAGAGCTGTGTGAAACAGGCCCTAAGAACACAGGGACTGTGCCCGCATCCATAAAGGGTATCATCCAGTACATCTGGATGTAACGTGGAGCTGCAAACTGATGTAGAAAGAACAAGATATAAAAACATTAGGAAACATATACTTAAAAAAAAATTGCCCTGAGCTCATCCTGGAGTGAGAAGCTGCCATCAGCATGAACATCTTATTTCTCCCAGCAAAAGACGAGTGATGGTGACCACTCTGTAACCACAGCAACACTGGAATGAAACCCCTGGCTGAAGGACCCAGCGGAGCGGGGAGGCGAGCAGAACACCAGAAAGGTAAAAATTATTATATGTACACTTAAATTTTATCATTCCTTCTTCTGTGATAGTTAATTCCAACTAATAATGATGAGACTGTTAAAATATCAGACTAAGAATAAATAGGAATGGCATGTATGAATTATATAGATAAATGAAAGATGGGCTTCTTATTGGCCCATAAAACAAGGTTTGAATGTAATAAGGGTAAGGCCTCCTTTCTCAGGGGAGAAATTCCTCTAGATTTGAAAGCCTGTTGAAATATCTCTTCTTTCATGCTCAGAAGGGATGCCAGAGTGTGATCCTCTAATTCCATCTTAAAAAATCAGATGAATAAGCAATCAGCAGTCATGAATATTGTGCCAGAACGGCATATCGAGTGCAAGAGTAGAGATTGATTACTCAGTGCTTCTGCACAGAGGTATTTTGTGGGAAATCTGCATCACAATGCAGTGCTTCCTATTGGATCAGATTTAATAAAACAAACCAGAGGTTCAGCATTTTTTATAGATTGCACTTTCAGTGATGGCTAGATATATTTCGCTCTAAAAATAATGTTATTCTGCAGCTGAAGAATAGAGAACATTCTTCCAGTTACTGCAACATCAGCAGTGCTTTGCTATCTATTTTTCTAGCAAGTGTGTTAAAATCAGCCCTTTTATGAATCTGGCAATGTGTCAGCAGCGTGGCTGAGAATAGCAGGGATGGATGCGAGCCATAAACCGATAGCTAGATCCTCCTTGATTTAAGAATGCTACTTTATACTTGGCTGGCTCAAGATCCTGGCATCAGGTACTTCTGGCTTTCATACTTTGGCTTCATTTTAAGCAACTAATTTCCTTTATTATGGTGAGAGAAAATAAATGGCAGGAGATAAGTGCTGGTCCCCCATGTATGGGCAGAACAGAACCTGAAGAAAGGTTGCCATTTAAGTTCTGGTTGTCAGCTTGGTTTTGTTCAATAGTGGGGATATTTTTGTTGTGTAGTAGCATAACAGCTGTTGATCCGAATCATTTGATGGCTGATGCCCACGGATCAAGAAGAGCAGACATGCACGCAGAACCATGTCTAGACTTGGGATGTGTTGGGGTGATTGCTTTGTAACTGGATGCTGAACACCCAAGATATTAAGTCTGTTTTGAACTCTGCAGCTGCGACCTGTTTCTATGCAAAGTGCTATATTACATTGGTAATAAAAATTACTTGGAGCTCTGTAGCTCATGGCTCTGATCTTACACATAAAGAGAAAAACTAAAAGCGCTGTCACTGTACTCTGGTTTAGATCTTTGGCTTTTGCCACATCCCTAGAGAAGGGCTATGAAATCTCATCATGAATCAGTTGTTGAATGATTGAATTTTTTTAGCCAGTTTACCTAAATGTGCTTGTCTGAAATTATTACTGTCTTAGAGCTGATGGAGGAGTAGGTCGAGTGTCCCTGCTGTTGGGATGGAGTTGTCTGTGGAGGTGAGCAGGGGGCAAGGGGCTGCAGGTCTCTTACTGTTGTCTGTCAAAGCACTAAGCCCACTGGAGGTTTGTAGCACTATATATGAACTGGAAAGTAAATTTTATTTATTTCACACTGTAGTGACACTACTGAATTGATCAAAGCTACTACAGAGATGCTCTGCTTATGTCAAATCAGAATCCAGACCCATCTTTTCATTCTTTCCACTAGGTTTGTGATTATATCTTTCAATACTATTTTAATATAATTTCAAAAATGAACTTTCACTTTGTAACCTAGTTTGGCCCAACTATTATTCGTAGATAGTTTAAGCCTCTTTCCTACTTGGCTGCATTTTTGAGGTCTGAAACGCCAATAAGCATTAAAATAAAAAATTTAACTGAACTTGGCAAAGGAAAACCTGAAAAGGTGTTGAGAAGACTGTCTGATTTTTGACAAGTTGAAAGCTGCTTAAAGCGGGAGCCTGTAGCACATCTTAAGAAAAAAAAAAAAGTCAGTACCTATACATTGTATTTTCTAACAGTTTTTAATCCTGAGAATACATTAGCATTCTTTGTCAGGGGTATATGTTCACTGTTTATAGGAATATATCTCACATAGTTTATTGTGATGTGTGCAATGAGCTGAAGGAAAATATACTGAAAAAAGTGCGCTAAACTTGTAACATGTTAGATTTAAATCTGCTAATATTTAATCTGCACTTCATCTGACAAGTTGAGGAAAAGGCCCTGGTGATATGGAATTGTATGAAATGAATAGGTTATTCTGGCACATGTATTCATCTTGCTTCTAATCAGGGAAACAATAACCTGGTCTACAGCTTAGCCTGTCAACAATTTGTATAGAATATTTGTGACTGCCACTTGTATCATCTTAATAAGTCTGTCAGGATTCATATCTGCAAGCAAAAAGGCAGGAATGGAGTTGTAGAATAGCATGCAGTACTCTTAAGCAAAAATAGCATTGCTTATGACCTATTAAATATAAGCTATTATATGCATGTATCACATATATAGCCTGTGCATGAAAAGTATGGTTGGGTTATGTGGTAGTCGAAACATGTTGCTTCAGATCCACAGCAAATTTCAAAAACAAGAATAGGTTGTTATCATTCAAGAGGAGCGCGTGCATTATATCTTTATAACAGAGCAGTCTGGATTATACTATTTCTGAACGACATGTAGCAGTAGTCTTTCCTATGCTTTTGCAGCTGCTGTGTTGCAGAATGAAACATGGAAAGCTTCATCATGTTTTCTGTTTTTTAGGACTCCCCTGAGGCTGCTGTGCTTGTATGCCAGTGGCCTCAGTTGCTTTAGGAATCCAGATCAGGATGAATATAACTTCCCATGATAGAGAGTTTTTGCACAGAAGGGAATGGTTTAAGGGGGGAAATGTGAATGCCTGTGAACACTGCTTCAAGCAGAAACAATAGCAAGGTCACACAGGTGGTTTTCCTGATGTTGCAGGTCCAGGCCAATGGTCACACTGAGCTGCAGGTGAATTGCTCTGTAAGCTGATGGAATGGACCTTTAAAAAATACACCTTCCTTATTGGTCCAGTTAAAAAAAAACAAACAAAAAAAAAAACACCACACCAAAAAAAAAAACCCCCACAAAAAAACCACAAACCTACACCAAACTAGAAGACCATCAAACAAAACAACCTACATACTTGGTCCTGTTCAAAAAGACAATACGAGCTGTGGAAGTGAGGTGGTAGA
>Ga0065711_1049221_pt1 | contig 11416 bp, 5 predicted proteins | sample Hoacrofraction12_FD_59098 | JGI IMG/M metagenome (GOLD analysis project Ga0065711, IMG submission 59098) | Hoatzin crop microbial communities from Cojedes, Venezuela - Epithelial fraction 12 v2 (version 2) | ecosystem: Host-associated > Birds > Digestive system > Esophagus > Crop | place... | reverse complement strand
CGCCCCGCGGAGCTCCCCGAGCCGACGGGCTGCGTGGCAGCGGGGCCGTCGTTGTTTCCTTCCTTACTCCGAGCCCCCTGCTCCCGTCCCGCAGGCCTCGCTCCGTTGGGGGGGGACGGCAGCCGGCTGCCCGAGTCGCTGGAGCGGCTCTGTGTGCCGGTGCGGGGGCATCGCCACGGCGGTGTTAAAGAGTCCCTTGGGCACCGGGAGGCTGTGCTGGGCAACCGGCACCTGCGGCCGGGCGTGCCCTGCCCTGGTGTGCCCGGAGCCGGGGCTGCACCGGGGCACCCTCCGGGAGCGGCAGCGAAAGGCTCCAGCTTCCCCGAGAGCCGTCACCTCGTCCTCCTCCGCACGGGCACAGGTGGCCAGGGGCCCGGTGGGCTCCTCCCGCACGCAGAAAAGCCTCGGGGGGCGGGTGCCCACCCTCCCTGGAGCGGGCGACCCAACGGGGTGGGAAGGGAGCCCGTCCCGTTGGAAGCTGTCCCTCTTCCAGGCTGTTTCCGAACCCGAGGAAGGTTGTGGGGGGTTCTTTTCCAACTAGGTTGCATCTGCTTCACAGATTTGGCTTTGTACCATTAGTAACCACAAGTTACTTCTTTTCTTTAATTAAAGGTTAGACCGATATGTAATCCCGTAACTCCAGATGCTGGTATTTTAGGCACGAGATGTCGACGTGCTCTGATCCACTCCTGCTCAAGCTAAGGTCGTTGTAGGCAAGGGGGGGAACTTTGGACTAAAGCGATCGGGTTGGGGAGACCTTAGCACCTGAGGGTGTTTTTAAACTCTTGGCCACGCCTAGCACCTTGTAGGAATCGTTAAATTTAATGATTGTAATAAATTAATTCACACCTTTAAACAATATCCTAAAATCTGTGCAATGGAAAAACTCACTGAATAAAACCCAATACTTAAGGACTGTAAATATGACTTCTGGATGGGATTTATGGCGGAAAAAGGGCAGTCCCTGGCCCACCAGCCTTGCAACATGAAGGCACCCAGAGATGAAATGCAGTGCAACAGCGTTTCTTGCAGTCTCAGAAGACTTTATCCTCACAGATGCCGAGCTCCTGCCCGCTCTGCAGCGTCCAACGCTCCCACCAACTCACTGGGAAGCTAGGGTTGCTCCTCACCTTGAACTCCGCTCTTCAATCTCGACCCCTTCAGAGAAAAGGTGGATTTTGGAAGAGCTCGGCCTTGAGGTCCCTCCCTTCCCGCCCTCCCCTCCAGTACCAGTACAGAGGGCTCAGCTCAGGAGCTGGTGCCACGGGCTGTGGTTCTGTGGCAGCGCGCTCTTTCCCAGGGTGACAGGCCTGTGGCTGGCCCTGCGCGGCCCAACATCCTTCTTCCCCTGCCTTCGTTCAAAAAGAAGCCAGGGGTGTGGCTGGAAAAAGAATAACACCTTCCAATTTTTCTGTTCTCCTCTCCTTGCAGGAGATCTTTTAAAGATTTCTGTGGGTCTGGGTTTTTTTTTTATTAGTACAGATCTTTTTTTATTCCTTTTCTCCCCGCTAGATTCTCTGCTGCCTTGGAAAGTGGTAGCTGGGTAGGAAGGCTCAGCGCTTAAGGACTGGTGGCCTGAGGGATGAATGAGATCCACGGGGCTGGATGTCTGAGGGAACTGGGCCTGAGCCGTTACTTGCCCAACTAGTGCAGCATCTGTGGTGTGATTTACTCAGTGTATGCCATTCCCTGCTCCCTGCTCCTAGATATTTTTCCCTGTCCTCTCATGTGAGCTAAGGTACAAGATTACTGAAGTGATCTGATTAGAAAAAAGATATACGTATACATATGTTTGGTTTTTATCCAAAGCATTTTTCTCATGTGATGTGAAGCCTGGCCACTCAGTTTTACAGAGAGCATTTGAAGTGACAGAGAGTTACACCGTGGAGTAGGAATGAGGAGCTAAGGTAGGAAGTAGGGAAAAACCAGCTGACTTGTACCCTGCTTTGCACATGAAACTGCAGCAAATATATTAATAAGTGGTCCTAGAGCCTTCTCGTTCTCCCTTACCAGAAGAAGGAAAGGGAAATAAGTGTGAGTAAGCAGACCAATATTTCTGCAGGTCTTAGCTGTGAAGCTATGAGGGAGATGCTGAGTCCCAGGAAAACCTGAAAAGACAACGGCTTATTTTTGTTTTTCTAAACAGTAAGAGCATCTGAATATTCATAATTACTATTTACACCTTGATAAACTGAAAGTTGCTTGCACGTGGCTAAGGCTGACTTTTATCACACAGGTCTGAGCAGGATGGCAGGAATTCATTTGATCTGAGTTCGCACAGCACAAGCTGAAGTTCTGTCTTGCCAGCTGGACCTCCTAGGCACTATAGGAATACATTAAAACCATCAGCAATATCAACAATTCTAGAATACATGAACATACAGTACTCTTTTCTGATTTACTCCTATTTCTTCTAATTATACCCCAGAGTTTACACCATCATTTATGATATAATGTTTATATTTGACAGAATATAAATATATATACATATATATAAGGGTAAGGAAAATTTTCTTATTTGAAGTATGTGTGCATACACACACACACGTACCTATATATACACACACAGACATATTTTTATGTATATATACTTATCTATATCTCTTGAGGGAAGGGGGAAGTTCTTGCCATTGAGGACAGGATAAGAAATACTTCAAACTGCAGCTACGTAGATTCTAGTTAGCCGTAAGGGTAAAAAAACCCACCCTCATAAGTGGTGAAGTGTGCATAACCCTGGAGCAGGCTGTCTAGGGAAGCAGCAGAATGTTCGTCTGTGGAGTGTATTGAAGTAATCAGTTTCATGCACATTGATTAATAACAATTCTTTATTGTACTTGGGAAGAAGAATCAATCTCTCAAGGCCCCATTCAGCTCTGTATCTCTCAATTATTTTAATTATTTAATTTCTTTTCACCGTTCAGGAAGGAGGAGCTCATGCTCACTAAATTAAACCAAGACTGTTCAGAACACCATCATCAAGTGTTTCAGAGATTGCATTAGGAAAGACTCTTTGTCAAGACAGCACTCATATAATATCCTATCACAGGATGATGCCGAGGATAATATTTATGGACAGTAACATTCAGACTTTAATAGCTCAATCATTCGTCAGGGCTTTTAATATTAGATAATTCTGTAAGAGGTGTGATTCATCTAGAAGGGAGGAAAAGGATCATAAAAGGGAAATCCCTTCTATTGCAATAGCAGTGCTTGAGGTCACGCTTGAGTTCAGCACTTCTGTCTTCCAGGAGCCTTTTGTTGCTTCTTTTCCTGTGGAGAAGTGATGAGAAGAGCTTGTCGGTGCAGAGGAGAAAGAGGGAGGAAAATCCCTTAAACCACTGTCAGACAGAAAACTGGTGCTTACTACTGAATCAAGTAGTGACGGTAAAAAAAATACCCAGATTCATCTCTGCCACTTAGATAGCCAGAGCTGAACTGATTTTGTGAATTTTCCATTGTACTCATCTGGATACAGTAAGAGAAACTCCAGATTCCCAGGGAGACTTTTAGCAGGGTATTGTGGCAAGGGACTGTACTGGGACGAGGGGTTCTTATTTATAAACGCCAGTGGGACAAGGGTCCCTCTGCTTTTCTTCTGCTTTTGATCTTCTTTTTTTTAGTTCTTTTCTTCCTCTTTTTAGTGTCCGTGATACAAATGTCAGAAGTAAAGGGCTGGAGCTGCAGTGGGTTGCAAAGAAGTTGGAAAATCTTGCCTTAGCCCCTTTTGTTGAGCTGGCAATTAAACATTAAGAGTAATAGTTCTCCTGTTCAGGCTGGTGAAACGCTGCAATAGAAGACCCACGGAGGCAAACACTGGACAATTTTGAGAACAGGTTGCACTAGCTAGAAGAGGGTTAAGTATGGCCTTAACTGTGCTTAAGGTTGGCCTTACCCATACTTACCTCCTGGTGTGGAGGTAACAGGCAAGCTGAAATCTCTCCGTGCCTTTCCAGCACTGTTTTACGAGAGTCTGTGAAATGTGTGAAAAGGTTGCAGTGGTAATGATGCCATCTTTCCAATCTGATTTTTACCTGCCATACATTCCCCCGATATCTGTACGTACCGCGTTGAGCCTCAGGGCCCGTAAGAACAGCAGAAGCCTATAGTGATGTGTCGCTGCACTTGAGACAGCAGCACAGCCCAGCATTACCGACCCTCTGCAACGCACAGTACAGAGAATTCCAACAAGCCCCCAAGACCAACGCAAAGTGCTTTCAGTGGATTTTGAAGCAGGCTCAGACAGGGCTTGTGGCTAAATCGAAGAAAATATGAGCAGGAATAGCAAGGCAAATCAAAGGCCGTGGAGCTCAGTGCCCTGTTTCTCACAGTGGTTAAGAAGATGCCTAGGAGAGAGTAGAAATGGGTGGGTTGTTCCTGATACTTTTCCAGCCCGCACTTAGCCATGGTTTTCCTGCGGCCTTTGGGCTGGGGCTGTGCGTTCGGGTACCTCTGTTTCTCAGTTGTATGCTAAGTGTAAGGATGTTTCTTGTCTCACTCTTTTCTGTATCTTACTTGTTTTTCACCACAAACTCTTTAGGATAGCGTCTTGTCTTGTTTCGTGTTTGCCGTACCTTAACTCCTAGACACTAGACACATGGTTGTTTACCATGCTTATTTGCAAAGCGTAATCCCTGCTTCAAGAAAGTTACCATCTAAGTGTGGCAAAACTCACTCAACTGTGAACTGCAACTGTTGTGATGGTTTTGATTTAGGTTGAGGGTTGTAAGCATCAAGCGCTGCATAGATCATGCTGCAGAGGCATGGGTTCTGCACAGGGATGGTCTTCTCTTTCCAAAACTGCAGTAATGAGCATGACTTAGTGCACAGAGCAAATGGCTGGTTTTAGGTAGTACAAGTCCACTCATTGTAGCCTTTACCTTTTCTCCGTATTATCAGGAATTTTGTCAATTGTTGTCGAAGTCCAACTGGGATTAAAATGTATGGGCCATTATCATGTATCCATGGATCCACATGCCAGACAGACAGACCCAGTTGTCGTTCAGGCACTATTTGTTTGGGGTTTTTTTCCTCAAAAGCTGGCACAACTGCTGTGCTGCCTAAATGCACAGTGCGCACCACAGGAGGGGACCCTAAAGCAGAGTCTGGATTTCAGAGCTGTGTGCTTCAGTCAGTACTTCAGCATCCATGAGTCAGCAGCTGGTTAACAAACAAATAACCAAAGACAATGCCTCATCTGAAGGCTGTCTGGGAAATACTATTGTTTTCCTTTCTTCTGTATTTCCGTCTGATGAGATTACATAAGCAGCTATTCTAACTTTAGGCATGAAGTAAGCGTTTAGCACAGAGCTATACCCTCTGGGAGTGGATGGGAAGGGTCGGGGAATGGAGCTAGCAAATATCTGCTCATGTAATTGGAGCACTTACTCTTCTCTCCTCTATTCCTCAAACAATTTCGACATATAATGCTGCCAGCCAAACTTTCTTAGAACAGCCTGCAGTTCAGCAGACTTGCCAGTCTTCCAGGTCTGTCATCCTGCGCTATCTTAGCTCCTTTCCCAGTGAACTCTAGTCTCACTGGAAGTTTTTATTTTCTTCCAAAATACACGCAGTTTGTATAGTCTGAACAGTAAAAAATTCAGTGCAACCTGTTCTCGTTTCTTTCAGATATTTCCAATAAAGTATTTTCTTACATATGTTTCCATTTATTAAGCCAAGCTTACACTCTTTAAAATCAGTAAAGATATTTTAATTTGTGGTTAATTTCCATGTGCTTAGTGAATACACGAATGAGTGACTCTGTATCATTCCTTACTAATATGGGAGAACTGCTGACACCATTTTCTCTCAAGATGGAAATATCTCTTCTCCTCAGCAGCTCTCAGCAATGGAATTATGCAGGGTCTGTGAAGTGAATAAAAAGGGACCATGTGAAGGTAATCTGTAGTCATGGATCACAGAGCATGAAGTTTGTCAGTCTTTTCCTTGCGTAATTTTTGTAATTTACCCCAATTCATCAAAATGTGGAGAAATAGTCAAGAAATATCCATTTCTACAGTACATGATGAATATTTCTGACTGGCTTTTTATGTTCATAATTGACTCGTCTGACTTCCTCAGTAACACAGGCTGTTGAGCTCTTTCTGTAGTTTCTGTGTCAGCCTCATAACTTCTGCTAGATGCAGAGCATCTCTTTCAGTAAGAGACTATGTTGATTTCGTCAAAGAGAATAGAATTATACAAGGGGTCTGGTACCCCCGGTGCTTACCGCAAATCCTGTTTTAGAATGAGGAGTGTAGGTGTGGGATTTAATCTCATTTGGCACACCCCAGCCAAACAGTTTCACTGGGGTTTTACCTCAAAAGCGTGAAGTGTTGAATAGGTTTCAGCACCTTGTATATTAAGATGTTAATTACATTTTGAGCCTGTTCACAGCTCACAGCCGTTTTCAATGACAATGGGGAAGTGAATGCATTCCTGGACTTTCAAAAGCAGAGGAAAGGCATTTCCTTTGCGTAGTGCAAATTCTGCTCGTGGGGAATAACACGAGAGGCTTATGTGAGTGGTCAGAAATTCAAGCTGGCTTTCCAAGTGGAGAGAAAATCTATCTGCCCTGTATTAGCAGTGCCAGAATTTCCCCAAGAACAATTCCTCCAAAAAAGGATGTTTGTTTACGCATGGGAATTTACCAGCATTTGCTGAATTAAATAACAGAGTCTGTACATTGTTTCCTAAAAAACTAACAATCATCTCCCACCAGGGAAATGGTGATTTTGCTTCGTAAACACGGTTTTAGTCAATGCCTGTGGGGTGACTCTGATCATATGTTTTAGCTCAAGAAGTGTGTTGTTTTCCATGGAATTTCTTCTGATTCATACTGATTTCAGGGAGAAGGGACTCCCCGTTTTTGCAATGACAGCACTTCTTGGTAACACTAACATAATTATTTATTCCTATCTTCACAGAGAGAGTTTTGTAAGATTCCCACCATTTACACGTGGGGAGCATGTTTTCATGTCACATGCCCCCACTTCTGTAATTTTTGCAGCTGCAGAACACAGCCCACAAGCTGCTTACTATAAATTATCACTCACTCATTCAGGTGGAGAGAAGTAAAAGTAGTCCCAGAGAGATCTGGGAATAGTAGAGAAAGAAGTAGTGTATCACGTCTGGGAGATGCTGTAGAAACCTATTCATCTCTGGTCTGCACGGAGCACCCTAGGTAACTGTGTTTCCATCCTCATGCTCCTGAGCATTAAAATTGAGGACTGTCCAACCTGGATCACCTGCATCAAGCAAATGCATCTCTCTGTGTGTTGACTTGCTTCATATGGAGCTGGAGTCCCTTTTCATGGTGCAGTAATATAGTCCAGACTGTGCAGGACAGGCAACTTCTGAAGGGCAGTAGATATACGATTTTTGGCATGTTTCTGTAATAGGTGGTTGTCCGAAAGCAGTTTGCATGCTTTCTATTTGGATTGATGAGTCTTCCAGACTCTTTAGAGGAGGCATTTCTTTATTTTGTAGACCAGTTTTACATAAAGCTGCTTTTTCCATTGCAAAACCATTTTTTTTTCCCAGTGGGAGAGCTGCTGAAGTGCTAGGCAGCTTCTCATCATTGTGATCAAAATACTTTCACCTTTCAAGTCCTCTCTGTACAGGAGAATACATGTTGTGTATAAGAAAACAGACGCTTTTGTGTGATAGCTGAAGATGGATTGAAGGAAATATGTCACTTTGGGCAAAGTAAAGGCTGAAAGTCCAACAACAGCTTTATCCTAACTGTGTCACATCTGGCTTGTGGAGCAGTAGTCAAGCAACCTAAAAAGACTATTGCACAGCTGATCCTGATCTCCTTGGCCTCTTTCTTCTGCTGTTCTGCCATTTTTTCTCTTTTTTGGTTATACACATCGCCTGAACTCATTCATTTTTGAAATAGATGAAAGGGAAACACTAACTATATGGCTAATTCTCAAATAACTTCTAATGAAATTTCATGAAAACACAAGGCAGAAACACAAGGAGCTCATAGTCAGTAACTATTCCATGGGATTTGTTACCACCATAAAGGTCACTAGCTGCACTGGCTTAACGTGTTTTGACGAGGCCAACTCTGTCTGCCTACATGGGTTTTGGCTTGCAATTTCATCAGGTTTATATGGCATCTTGTAATTTCCTGGCCTAAATAAAGTCATTTAGGCGTGCACTGAGCAGCAGCTATGATATTGTCCCAAAGAAATGGCTACATTTCAGGCATGATTCCAGTGTACATGCAGAAAAAGAGAGTGAGAATGAGTATCGAAGAGATTGCTCTATGCCACATCATCTGCTGAGACCGGCATATGCTGGATTTCTATGCTTGTGAATAACAGTTCTCCTATCATGAAAGTAATACATGAGCTGTATGCTCCAGTAGGGATACAGATCCATGTACACATATCTGCACAGATGACAGAGAAGTGGAACAGAGGAGGTTAAATCTTAAAATGATGGAGGCAACAGAATGTAAACAGCAGGGACAAAGATCATGGTGTGATATCTGCAGAGGACACAGTGGGTGGTTTTCGCAGATTCTGCCTGAGTTTCTTCTCATTGACACTCTCACCAACAGCTTTTCAGCTCTTCTTCGTGAGTCCTCTGCATCTTTGTGCCTTTCTGTTCTAGTGGATACAGTGCCAGGCTGTTGTGCAGCTAGTCCACAGGCTGCTCTCACGAGGGCACCGTCCCTGCTGCCCAGGTCTGCCTGTGTTACACCCCCCGAGCTCCTGACGCTGGGGGCTCAAATCTGTCTCCCCAGGCAGTGCCCTTAACCAGTCATCTGCCCTACCTGAGCAGGAAAGTATCTCTTTTGGAGTATCCAGCAGATCTAACAGCATCGTGATCAGTTTTAACTATGATTCAGAATCCATGTCCTGAGAGGGGCTTAATCTGGTTCGCTTCAGTGGGGTGGAAAATGAAATGGAGTGATAAGCTTCAGGCTTTTCCTGTGACGCTTGAAGATCATCAGTCCTAGGGACAGGATCTCAGTGTCCGTGTGGCTCACTAGCTGCGCTCTGACATGGCCTCTCTCACCAAGCCCCTGCAAGCTCAGCCTGGACACGTCTGTCTTTTAAAAGTCCTCCATTCAAAACAGCAGTCATTAGTTATTCCTGGTCACAGACCTGGGCCTTCCTCTAAGCAAACATCGTTCCAGCAGTCCCTGTGCTCCCATGGCTATTTACTCTTCACAGAATGTTTGGGGTTGGAAGGGACCTCTGGGGGTCATCTAGTCCAAGCCCCCTGCCGAAGCAGGGTCACCTACAGCAGGCTGCAGAGGACCTTGTCCAGGCGGGTCCTGAATATCTCCAGAGAGGGAGAATCCACAGCCTCTCTGGGCAGGTGCGTTACATTGGCTGTGGGAGTGGGTATCTATCTGATCTGTCTCTGCTCTCTCTCTACGGTACATTGAATCCCTAGAGATGCAGGGAGGAAGTAATCTCTGCACCCTCTGCCTTTGTGGTAGATTCTGGTGGAGATTGCAGCAGGAAGACGTGTTCTGCCCCCTTGGCTGATTGGCGTGTCTACCATAATTGGACGTTGATGAAACCAGGATTCTCTCTGACCTCGCGTTCTGCAGAGAGATTAGTTTCTTTATAGATAGGACAGGGGACGCCCGAATGGGAAGAGTTTACAACAGGCCAAAGCAGAGCAGTGCAGTTAACTTCAAAGTTCAAAGTGGGAGTCTGCAAACTCTGCAGAAACTTCCTGGTACTGAAGCTATCCCGGGCAGAGAGAGCGACTCCTTCTAATGAAGCCCTGCACGATTCTAACGAAGCTCTGCAGTAGTTCACCTACTTCCACTGAACTGTGCATAAAAACCCCACAGTACCGTTATAGTCCATAGCTAATTTAACATCTGAACTGCTCATCAAAGGTAAATCCCCTAATTGAACACTCACCATTGCATGAGCGTTTTTGCAGATTAGAGGCACCTACACAAACTTACCCACTTCTTGCCTTTGGTCAATACTCAGTGTATCTGCTCGATGATAAGCCATCACTGCTGTTAGAGAAAGTTGATACAGAGTCTCTCAAGAACTAAATTATAGCATGTGTTTCAGTCTTATGTCTTAATTATAAGCAGGATCAGAGAAAACCAGTTTGGTAAATTGCTCAGCATAGCGAGTGTTAAAATCCAGTTTCCGATTTTTTCCATGTTTATCAAATCACATCTGTTTTGGATGAAGTGTCTGAAGGTGGTGTACACAGTGAATTTGGGGAGGGAGGTGAGAAAGAAGGAAAGCCTGACTTCAAATAGATCCTTCTTTTCCAAGGACAAGGCTAGGGGAAAATTCCTTCATTTTGCCTGTGTAAAAAACATACTAGCAATGTTTTCTTTAAATCACTCGGATGACACATTCTTTGAAGCAGAAACCTGACTTATGGCCACAGAAAAACTTAAGCATCAGGGATGTGTTATTTGCAACTCAAAGAAACGTCAATCCAAACCCATCGCTTGTCAGCTGCTATTTGCACTTGTGGGTAGAGACTTTTGAAAGTCAAACTGCAGGTGGTTTTGTAATGAGTGACCAGGTGCAAATTCCCCTTAGCTCCTCGTGGTGGCCATGCCACTGTGCCTTCCTCTGTCCTGGCTGGGGCTGTGTCTCCCGACCACGTCCTGCAGAGCTCACCCCATGCTTTACCTTGGCCGTGCTGCTTTCAGTGAACAGCGTATTTGCCTTCTGTCCAAGAAATGTGTTCTAGTTGACCTGAAACCATCAGGAATCGGATCAAATACTTGCACCTGGGAAATATTTTAGCATGAACATGAGTGGAAGTGGCAATTCCCTCTGTTGCGCTGTTGCCCAGGGGAGCTCACGCGTACAGAACGTAGTTGGTAGTTGGTACTGTTTGATTTCTGCCTCTGCCACATAAAGCTGGATGAGGACAGAGGCAAACCTAGATTTCCTTTACCCTCCTTGGTGAAATAAGGAAATCTCCCAGCTATGCTGAGGCACAGAACATGCAGGAGGAGTCTTTCAGTCCCTCTTGCTCAAAATGTAGCACTTCTTAAAGAAATAATTATTTATTTTCTTGGTAGGACAGAAAGCACCAAGGAGTTAGGTTTAATCATAGACTAACAAAGAGGAATCTTACTGAGGTTACTCCAATTGACAGTTAAATATTTCTATATAGAGTAGGGTAGACTCAACATGCAAGGTTGGGAGCACCTTACCCTGGACTATACCATCTGGTGATATCAGCTGTGGAAGAAGAGCCCTGGTCTCTTCACAAACCAAAAAGTTAACTGAAGGCTCCTTTAGTTAAAAGACAGGGAGCTATAGCACTGCCTCCTTGTTCTTCACTTTGTGCCCTTTGTTTTTTATCTTTCCAATGGTGTAAATGGAAATGAAAGGTTTCTAATGAGTAAAACTGCAGGTTTATATATATATATATATATATATATATATATAATTTA
>Ga0065711_1049220_pt1 | contig 11416 bp, 8 predicted proteins | sample Hoacrofraction12_FD_59098 | JGI IMG/M metagenome (GOLD analysis project Ga0065711, IMG submission 59098) | Hoatzin crop microbial communities from Cojedes, Venezuela - Epithelial fraction 12 v2 (version 2) | ecosystem: Host-associated > Birds > Digestive system > Esophagus > Crop | place... | reverse complement strand
AAGACCCGCCTGGACAAGGTCCTGTGCAGCCTGCTGTAGGTGACCCTGCTTCGGCAGGGGGGTTGGACTAGATGACCCACAGAGGTCCCTTCCAACCCATAACATTCTGTGATTCTGTTATTTATTTTGAGTACTGAAAAGGATCATGCAGTTCAGTGTACCTGCTTTATAGTTCATAAATATTTTGAAATTTCAGCATATCTGAGTCTCCTCCACACTTTCACAAGATGCCAGCTTGTGCAGGATAACATTAACACACGGAGAATATTCACATTATCTGACCACCAAGGCTGCCCAGGTCCTGAATGGAAATATGAAACAAAAAAAACCCCATACTGATGAAGGAATAATAGAGAGGGCCGGATCATGCTACAGGGACATCATGCTCCTGGACCGTGTTCCCAGAATCAGGCAGGATTTTCCACCTGCCCTTCTGCTTCCCTCCTGTCATGAACCTCAGCGCCCCCTTCCCTCTCACATTCTAGGACACTCTTTCCAGAGAGATCCCATTTTCACTTTTACAACATACAGAAAAAAACCAACAAAAATCGCAAGGAGGTGGCAGTGCCTCTCCAATAAGTTAGAAACAGATACTGCTTCACCACCACTCCTACCAAGGAACACAGTAGACCAGTGTTACTAACAAAACATGGTACTGCTAAGGACTGGAAGCTTAACAAAGCTGGAAGAGCAACCAGAAAAGCCCACAAGCTGTTGATGTTGGAGTAGACAAAGAAGTCAGAGATGGAAAAATATGCCCCAAGACCCAAACATTACTAAAGTCGAAGTGAAAGCAGAAAAAATGAGATTGCACATTGAGACAGATAAAGCCTAGAAGAGAGGATGAGGAAGAAAATTCCAAATATAGTGCTTTTAAAAAGCCTCAGAAGACATGTCACAACAACCAATCTGGTAAAGAGCACCTGGAAGAGCATGGGAGAGGGACACAGATCTTTTTTCACGCTCTTACATACTCTTTTTTAAAGGTTTGTAAAACTACCTTTTGCTTTATTCACGGCTTGTCTAGGTTCAAAGTGGTGACTTAGCACTCATTAACTACTGTCAGGAGCACAACTAGCAAAAAAACAGGAGATTTGTAAGGGATGAGGAACAGATCAAAGAAAACCAGATGATTCTCAGATCAAGGAGGGTGGAGACTAAGTCTAGGACAAAAGAGGGGAAAAGACAAAGGTGAGGAACAATACAGAGAAGCTTTTGGAAGTGGCACAAGATGAAGAGGAATTCTGCATGGGAAAATGAAACAGAGAAAAGGTTGAGGTCATATACACTATCTTAAAACCACAGGAGTGGCCTAATATGGGTAAAACACATGTTGCCATTTCAGTGCAGACAAGATCAAACTTCACTCCTGAACTATGTCGATCCATCCTTGGACTAGTGGCTGCTGTAACATGATTAAGGAAGAGTTACAGCACAGTTTTGCTCTGTTGGTACTACAGGACTGAATCATATCTTATCACAGGAGCTGCGTTGCCACACAGCCATCAGCTCTCAATAGTGCATAAAACAGAGGGAGAAAACTACGGAAGAGGAGGACTTACTCTAGTGCTGCTTTTACAGTGAGTCTTCCCATTTATCTTTGCCTCAGTACGGGGAGGCAGAAAGGAGAGGAAGAAAGAGAAGGCAAACATATCATGTTATTTGTAATCCTTTTTTCCAGTCCTTCCAGAAAGGCCAGTTTTGTAAACAGAAATAAAGCTGAGATTTTCTTTATCTTGTTAACTACTCCCGTGACTGCAGCATACCGTGCAGAGTCGACAAGTATCTCTCTGCTGAACGTTCTCTATTGAAAATGCACTGCAACTTCTTTTGCAACACATGTTATTTCAGTCAGGCTATCTGCACCTTAAAACACTCAGCCTATTGTTTCAACAGCACAGACCTGCATGATGACTTATAAAAATTGTCCAATATCATATCATCTTGGCTACAGGTTTAATTTCATGCAATATGAAACTTCACTGAAAATCATTATACAATGAGACAAGGAAACACAAACATTGGTTTCCTTCTTTTATCTTTTCTGTTTTTGTTTTTTTATATTAAGTTTAAGCATACTACAACTCCCTCTGGGAGGATGTTTTTCACACAAAGCCACATTCTTTGAGTCTTATTCACGTAAACAGCCATTGAATTAAATGAGACCAGTCACACAAGTAGGGAAATCAAGTTTTGATCCAGCATTACTGTTACAATATACAGCATAAAAATTAATTTTAAAAAAGCCCAGGATAATAGGCATTCATCTTTAAACTATCTAATAATGCAAAGACCAGTTGTGGGTTTTGTTTTTCAGGTCTACCCTTCTGAGATTTAATACAGTATTATTTTTTTTTTATTTTATATATATATATATATATATAAAATTTAAAACAGTATTTTACTAGACACAAGTTGTTGATAATTACCTCTCTATGGCCAATACTGTTATTCAAGTATAAACCAAGAAAATTTTGTTAAAAGAAGAGTAATTATTTTAGTATCATTTTATTCTTGAACTTTAATTAAGCAAGGCCTGAAAATACCATTTGCAGAGCATAAGAGAAGTGATTTTTTAATGGTACTTGGTAAAATCTGCTATCTTTTGCATTAGACACTTCCGTCCTGTCCTGTTTTTCTTGAAAGGCCATGTATATTTGGAGAACTAGTAAGTTTAAGATACACAAACCACAAGAAACTTCTCTGATGGCAGAAGAGTGAATACTCATACTCAAGATCTGAAGCTTGAGAACTAATCAAGTGAAGGTTTGCTTGTTGTTTTACAAGTAAAAAGCACAGACATGCAACAGATGCTTGCCTGCTGTACTAAAATTTACAATGTGATTTTATTAATAACAATCAGACTGAGACACTGCCTGTATGGTTAATGAATTTAAAAATCTTCGTATTTCGGGGAGGATGACGGTATACATCTCCCTAGCATAAGAGGAAAATCGACGATCTTAATGTGAAACACTGTTGAGCATACCTTACAAAGGCCTGCAGTGATAGGACAAAGAGTAATGATTTTAAACTAAAAGAGGGTAGATTTAGATTACATATTAGGAAGAAATTCTTTACTATGAGGTTGACATCACCTGAAAATGAGTGACTTCACAGGTGGTGAGGCACTGGAAGAGGTTGCCCAGAAAAGCTGTGGCTGCCCCCTCCCCGGCAATGTTCAAGGCCAGGTTGAATGGGGCTCTGAGCAACCTGGTCTGGTGGAAGGTGTCCCCGCCCCTGGCAGGGGAGTTGGAACTGGGTGATCTATAAGGTCCCTTCCAACCCAAACCATTCTATGGTTCTATGATTCTATGTCCTTTAACAGTGTGCTGAGAAATTCCAGCACAGTATCACTCTACTCTGCTAATGCTCCCTAGCTTAGCTTACATGAAATGTGCATTTGGTGTTTCTTCCACCAAGGCAGTGTAACTGTGCGCTTCATGAAAGCTACAGGGGACTGAAAGACACAGCAATATTTCCATTTCACTGACACTCTTTGTTTCATCTCTGGGAAACTGAGACCAGGTCCCAAGTAAAACCAGCTTTACACCACAGCCTAATGAGTCGCTCAACACTCGCTTCAGCTTAGTCAAGGAGGGATTCTTAATTTCAAATTATGAGAAAGAGAACAAACAAACCTTTAAATTTTTTTTTAAGTACTGTGCTCAGTTCTACTGAATGCACCACTTCCTGTTTTGTTGGTTTGCCTGTGTGTTACAAAAAACAGCTCATCCCATGTAATTATATTCAGACACTTGCTGGATGTACAAAACCACATATGATACAAAAGCAAATTCATATTAATACAATATTTCAAAAAAAATTATTCTTATAAGCTTGAAATACATGCATCCAAATTCTGAATGTTAGATTTTGAATAAAATATACTTCTAGTTTCCATGACAAGTATTCCACTTTGAGGATTAAAAACAAAAAGAAGAAAAACCTGACGTGATTCTAATGACTGAAGCAGCAACATCCTCATTTGTATGTCTGCACATTTACAGACATGAAAGGCTAGATTCTCTGAAAGAGTAATGGAGTGTGGAACCACAGAAGATTAATTTTAAACTTTTCAAGCACATGTGTTGGTGGGCACGGATAAGGAAGAACTAAGAGGAGGCAGAAAAAGGTTGGGGTTTGGTTTTTCGGACTGAAGTTACTTCTGTAGGTACACAATGAATCTGGGAATCATTTTTAAAAACAGGTTTTTTTCAGTTAAGAAACTCTGCCAACAACCAGAGCTTATACCTGCAAATTCTGTTTCGACTTTTTAGTGTGGCATGCTACTTGCTACGAGTATTCACACCACTCTCTTAATTCTGACATTCACTTCTTCCACTGGGTCCCATCTTGCTTCCAGATAAACAAAGTGTAAAATTCTCACTGAGAAAAGACTGGATACTTTCTGAGTAAGCAAGGGAGGCCTAAACGTAGCAATAGTCAACCTGGTCTGATAAGTAGGAAGAATGAGAAGCAGAAGTGAGTTACTGTTTTGGTTTGGCCTGGATAAATGTCAGATGCCCACCAAAACCGCTCTATCACTCCCCCTCCTCAGCTGGACAGGGGAGAGGACATATGATGAAAGGCTCGAAGGTCGAGACAAGGACAGGGAGAGATCACTCACCAATTACTGTCACGGACAAAACAGACTGAACTTGGGGAGAAAAGGGAGTTTAATTTATCACCAATCAAATCAGAGTAGGATAGTGAGAAATAAAACCAGATCTTCAAACACCTTCCCCCTACCCCTCCCTTCTTCCTGGGCTCAGCTGCACTCCTGTTTCTCTACCTCCTCCCCCGAGCTGCGCAGGGGGATGGGGAATGGGGGTTATGGTCAGTGCATCACATGTTGTCTCTGCCTCTGCGCTCCTTCCTCCTCAGGGGGAGGACTCCTCACACTCTGCCCCTGCTCCAGCGTGAAGGTTCCTCTCACGGGAGACGGTTCTCCACAAACTTCTCCAACATGAGTCCTTCCCACAGACTGCAGCTCTTCACAAACTGCCCCAGCATGGGTCCTTCCCACGGGGTGCAGTCCTTCAGGAACAGGCTGCTCCAGCATGGGTCTCCCACGGGGTCACAAGCCCTGCCAGCAAACCTGCTCTGGCATGGGCTCCTCTCTCCATGGGGCCACAGGTCCTGGCAGGAGCCTGCTCCAACACAGGCTCCCCATGGGGTCACAGCCTCCTTCAGGCATCCACCTGCTCCGGCATGGGGTCCCTTCCATGGGCTACAGGTGGAGATCTGCTCCACTGTGGACCTCCATGGACTGCAGGGGACAATCTGCCTCGCCCCGCTAACAAAACCTTGCCACGCAAACCCACAACAGTTACTCTAAACAGTTTTATTTGAGACCCGCTGAACAAACTCACCCAGGGCACTCTTTGACCAAAACTAAATCCTGAACAGAATAGTGAAACTCAAAATTTTTTTATGAAGCAAGCTGGGATGTGATTGCAATGTAGACTAGTTAGAGCTGAATGCTGACTGTCTGGACACAAGACAGACGTTTAAATTAAGCTCCTTCACATTTGTGGTGAGTTTGCACGCAGCCTGTTACCACAGCTTCGCTGATGTAAAATTATTCCTCAAACCACAGTAACTTGTGTCCAATCCCCAAAGATTACCCTCAAATGAAGGAAGGCTGCTTAAAAAAAAAGAATTAAAAATCAATGTTATAAAAACTAGGCAGCTATGGAATAACAGAAGCCCTCATCTGTATAGAGAACCAGCTAGACAGGAAATAAATGGTACAAGGAAAAAGCAGTCAGTCTTCACAGTGGAGGGATACTAACCCTGCAGCCCCACAGCCATCTGCATTAGGAATATATTGTGTTCAATATATCCACTAATGAATCACAGCGGGACAGGGAAAGGTTACAATAGTTAAATGACAGAACTCATTGATAATACCAAATTATTCAGATTAAAGGCAAGTACTGACTGCAAAGAGATATGGAAGGACTTAATGACACCAAATAACCAGCCAGTAAAATGGCTGGCAGAATTCAATACCATTTAAACACAGATTGGTATTCATGGTGGGAAAAACCACCTCAACTTCATATGCATAATGATGAGCTCTGAATGATTCAGGAATAGGATCTTGGATTTATAGTAGATTGTTCTTATGAAAGCATCAGCACAGTTAAAAATCAGGGACAGTCCTAAAAATTGTTACTGCAGAGAATACAACCAAAAGCACCTTTATTCAACTGTCTAAAAAGTTCAATTGTATCCTGAAAGTTGTAACTCTGGCCCTCTCTTCTTGGAAAAGGTTCGGCAAAACTAGAAAAGTTTCAAGGAAAGAGAGCATAAGACAATCAAAGGCAGGACACAATTAAGAAGAGGAAAGTCAGGTTGGAGAAATACTAGAAGACATCAGATTAAACCAGCAGATCTCAGGCTCAAAACAAGTGAGAAGAAATGGCTCTTCTCCTCATAAAGCAATTTTCAAGCTGTGGTTTTCCTAGCCTTTCTCCTCTGGTTTTCTCAGCCTGTTTCCCACTCACTCAGGTTCCCCCCTCAGCTTGAAAGAGTCCTGACATGGATGCCCTAAAACAGTAAAAGGCATTAAGGAGAATATAAGCCATCTTTCCCTGCAAATGAAATGCAGCCAAGGTAACAGAGGTGAGAATTAGCCAGACTGACCATGAAAGTGTTCACCCACACCTCCAAATCAGGCTTATCACAACTGCAGGCAGGTGATTTGCTCAGCCGTTGGCCACCGTGCAGGAAGAACTGACCGAAATCTTCCCAGATGGACAGTCCTGTCCTAGGCAGCGAGAGATGTCCACCTCTCCCTGCCTTCAGGTTGACTGAAATAATGTGATTCGTGACGACGGCCATGCAGAGAAGCAGCTAATGTTAGGCACTCTGGTTTTCCAAGCTATGTCAAAAGTATCTATATTACTTGGTAAATTTTTGAAAGCTCTTTATATTATTAGAATTTAAATAAATTAGATTTTCTCTAGCTTACTTCAAAGCTAGTAGCAACTAAGACAGCTAATATCAACCCCCTCTCTTAACTGAGCTGTCCTCATTCACCCCAAATCCAGTCCTGCTTTATCAGGCATACTGGTAACTAAGCTATCCATCTGCAGAGACATCTCCACTTGCCCATCAAAACATCAGAGAAAGTAAAATGGATGACGGCCTTACCCAGTGCGTGCCACATCAGGATTTCTTAAACCTAGGCTTCTCCAAACTGATTAAGTGCAATCTTATGGTGGAACAAAAGGATCCAACTTGGTAGCTGATTATTCATTAACAAAATACTGTACTTTAAATTCACACTTCAGCTTACTCCATACTAGAGTCTCCCATTCGTATCGATAGACTTAAACCATAGCTGCACTAATGCTGGGCATTCAAGCATACTGAACTGCCTTTCCTGGAGGAAACTAGCACACCTCTAGAACAAAGCATTGCACATTAAGACTGGGGTACCAGCTCCTGTGCTGAAGCAGATTTATATCTGTCAAAGGGCTGGAACCCCTGATCCTCCACAATCTCTTTCTGGAGGGACATCTGACATAACCCTGACAAGTCCAGAGACTGGATTTCAGCACGTCTAAGAGAACCTAAACCAGGCTTAGGCAGGCAGCATAACACCGGGGAAGGAGTAAGAACGACATCCAACTGCATCTTGCCTCTGAGCTTTTTCCATGCTACCACGTTTTTTGGGCAGAGACTCATATTTACCTGTAGGACACCACATGACAGCACACAAAAATGATAACATGATACGAGTTAAAGCATAAAATTTATTCTTAATGTAACTACCTTCAGACTCCGAAATGAAAAAACAAGCTGGTCGGCAACAGCTGCTGTGACATCCACCTACAACTCCATCATCTGGCACTCTTCAATGGAAAAACATGCCATTGAAGACAGATAGATACTTCAGCAGTTTTGCTGCCAACAGGAATTTTTCCGAACTTCTTGTGCTTCCACTCATGTAAATTTTAGATCTTGGGGGCTAGTCAAAGGCTGAACTTGTATCACAGTATAACAAAAGAGGAAGAATGTAAAGATTCGAGACCAATACCACTTATACTTAGAGTAAAAAAAAGGCACATGAAAAGAGCAAGGTCTGATTTTATACAGAAGCTGTGAAAAGCTATGAAAAAAAACATACTTGCAAGAAATCAGAAGCTGCTGTAAAGTCTGGAAAAGACAAAATGATAAGAAAGCGCTGTACTTTCAAAATCTGGATTTAAACCAGAACAATAATGTCAATTGAAAGACTGCAGATGGCAGGCAGATAATTCCACAGCCAGAAGAAAGACCAGCCCCAGCCTCCCATCCCTAAATCCTCTCAAAAGACTTCAGCCAGACGCAGTCTAATCACAGAAATTATCAGAAAGAAAAACAGGGAAAATTACTGATATGTAAGCTTTACAACACACTAATGAACTGACTTAAGCAACGCGTACGCCTTGCAGATATTAGCGTAATCATTTGAGACAGCAGTGATATCACAAAAAGATCATGTCCTGCTCAGGACTGAACCGGCTGCAATTTCTGCAACTGTAGTGCACGTACAAACTCTTCCTAGAAGTAAAACATGCCTAAAATGATTCACTGTGATCACTGTCGAAAAGTTAACTCAAACATTGAGCTGACATATGATTACCATACATTCATGGTGCTTTTTTATTTTATAAAGCTGGCACTTTCCTCAGTGACTGACCCATCTGAGACAATTTAGTGAACTTTGACTCAGAAGTGTATCAGCACAATATAAATAGACTAGCACAGGTCTTGCTAAGATGCCACATTGCAGATGCAGATAAAACCAAATGGAAATATGTCTTGACTGGCTTAGAGCAGTCAGCATCTCAAACTGGAAAAGAAAACAATCCCACTGCAATGTGGACACAATGATGCACACCCTTACGGTGTTCATTCCCATCAAATCCAAATGCATTTTCCATAGTGCGGATGAAAATGCTTTCATCCAATACCATGCCAGATCATGCACCCAAAAACTTTCTCTTCAGTGGCTGACCTCACAAAAACTAATGGTGTTTAGGTGGGGAAGAAGGCAAGTCATGAGAGAGAAAGGGAAAGTAAGGGATAGACTGTTAGAAGAAGCTTGCTTTTACACCAGGATCTGAAGGAGGTAAGATTTCAGGATTTCAAGAGTACTCCAAAAGACGCTTTTCATCACAACGTAAGATAAAAAAACTTAGCCTTTTTTGGCACAAGGCCAAACAAATTTTTCTTCAGGATTAAGGCAGACTTGCTAGGGTAACCATGCTCAGTACATCACACCCCAGCTACCCCGTAGCCGCAGTAGCCTCTGCCTGGCATCCACACCAGATGCTTCCATCCACCACTTCCCACAGATGTGCCCAAATCCCATCCCCAGTCACAGCCAGCTTCCCCCGTGGCTCAGCTGAGATGCACCTAGGGTTTGGAGGACCAGCAGAAGGCCTGGGGAGTAGAAAGGAGAGAGGCACAGAGGATAAAACAGGAAGACATGAGTGCTGACAAAGTCTTCATGTTGATTGCAAGAACCTTGAATTTCATGCCACACAGGGCAGGATCACTGACAAAGACCTATGGGAACAAATTAAAGCGGTGCAAGAACAAGGCAGCAATCTACAGCCCTGCACCATGTCATGAGCTAGCTATGCACTCCATATTGCATCAGAAGTACATCACTGAGGCTACCAAGACAATCCCTCCACAACCGGATAACGCAAGAATTCAAGTTGTGCAGTATTAGTTAGGCCACCCAAAGTGTATTCATTGATCACAACAGGACTGTTTCCACAGGACACCTTTCACTTTCAACACTCAAGATTAACTACTAGTAGTAACATGTTAGATTTCTTTTAACACTCAAGATTAACTACTAGTAGTAACATGCTAGATTTCTTTTAACAGCCAAGTCCTGTGCAGCCTTAATGCTTCATTTATCACACACTTCTCACATACATGTCCTAAATTGACATTTATTCATTTTGTTGTGGGTTTTTTGACAGCGTTCTTCACCCTGGTATCAAACTACTGCATGTCAACAGTATCCTTCCTTGCTCCGCTGTCAAGACCTGCACACCTGCAACTGGACCTCAAAGGCTTGTGTTAGACTTCCAGAAAACAAGAAAAATACTTGTACGGCCAGACTAGCACCAGCTTGGATTACTTGTATGGCCAGACTAGCACCACCTTGGATACACAGCATCACTGTGTCATGGACCACGTCCTCTAGGAAAGCCATACACAGAGAACATCCAGATGCACATGCATTTGAAAGCTATGCAACAAATACGACAGGAATTCACACATCTAAGAAAACTATCTTGAAAAATGGATTTTTAAACTCAATACCAGTTAAAGAATCAATCTCTGAATGAAAATATTAACAAGCTATACTCATAATAAAATTCATGTTTGGGTAAGCACAGATGACAACAATAATACCATCATTTAAATAGCCCTTTTTCATCAGTGTAGCTCAAAACATAGAAAACTGACAAACAATTTAAGTGCAAGAACCCAGAGTCAGAAACAGGGGCTGTCGCATGGCCAGAAGTTCTCAGACTAAAAAAAAAAAATGCTTTAGAATCAATTAAATGTTACCAACTGCTATTTGAATCAAAAATCATCTCTTCTTGTACTCCTCCTAAGTAATCACATTACCAAGAAGCACGTTATTACCTATGACAAACACTGGTTTGCTTACAATATGTAGAAAAGAAAGCTAGATTTGAAGTTCATGCTTATTTAAATTCCCACTACTTATCATTGTATAATACATAAAAATTTCATTCCTGTAATAAATATATTTGAACTTGAACAGGAATTTTTAAGAAGTTCTTTCATTACTCTAAGGCCTATGGCAACTGGCCCACACATAATCATTTGTTTGAACTCAACTAGGCAGAAATTAAGGTATTTTTCTTCTTGAAGTGTTAGGACGAAGAGTCTTTAGATCAATTTCAGCTAAGTGTCTAGATGGAATTTCTCAGCAAGATGTAAAAACATAGTTGCTTTAAAAAATATGTATTTCTTATTTAATTTATGGCTGAAAAACTAATTTTTTCCCCAGTGTCACACTTACAGAGGATTAAACCTTGAAATTAATCAGATTATAATGCTCTATCATGTGCTGACATAGGTTTTTTGCTATTAACAATTTTTGCCTTTGCCAATCCTTAGAAATATTAAGCCTTTGAGCACCAAAGTAACAAAAAAAAAACCTACAGCAAATAGCTCTTTTGTCTGGTATCACTAATACCTAAGATGCTCTGAAGGAAGCTGAGAAAACTATAAAGAATTAAGCGGACACTAGAAGCAACTGCAGCTGTCAGAGATACTGAAACTGGTGTTTCTTCTTTGCCTCATGTAATTATTCAACCAGACTGTAATCTGAGTTTTGACTAGAAGGTTGTTTCCCCCC
>Ga0065711_1049219_pt1 | contig 11416 bp, 9 predicted proteins | sample Hoacrofraction12_FD_59098 | JGI IMG/M metagenome (GOLD analysis project Ga0065711, IMG submission 59098) | Hoatzin crop microbial communities from Cojedes, Venezuela - Epithelial fraction 12 v2 (version 2) | ecosystem: Host-associated > Birds > Digestive system > Esophagus > Crop | place... | reverse complement strand
GGGATGGGGGAGGGGGATATCTTCACGGATTCCTGGGAGTGAAATATCTAACATATTCTGGAGACAAAAGTTAGTTTTCTCACATCTCTTCCATTTTTCGAATAAAGTAGTAGTGCATGCATATTCATGAGTGTATGAAATTGATGGAGAATAATTATGCTATTCCGGGTAGTAGTAAAAATGGTTACATTTTAGTCACTTTTAGCCTGAGTACCGCTGTGGAAATAGTCACTCAAATGTTTAGAGGACAGATTCCTGAAGAACAGAGGGTTCCTGAAGTTTCTGTATGTCAGAACTGTCTCCCCTTTTAGAAGGTCTGCCGAAAGTGGACTTGGTTGTCTATATAGTTTTTTACATTTTATATGGTATATACTATGTATATTGTAGGTAGTATATATAATTAAGCAATATATTTTACATACATACGATATTCTGGTTTTTTTAATAAAACCTAGAGTGAAGCAGGTAAATGATTGCTACACTTGTTTTGCCTCAGGACAGAAAGTCCCAAGCAGCTCTGTTTTTCAGACTTGTGCAGACAGTGTGTCGCAGCACACGTGCCAGTGCAGTAAGGCAGCTGTCTTGCAGGACTTCATGGGGACAGGGGAAAAGCAAAAAGTTCAAAGAACTGCTAACAAAGCTTCAGATCAAAATCATGTCAAGATTTTTCTTCATCTCAGGTTGCACCTATGTGAAAATTTTGAGTTATTTTTAAACAATAATTTACCAATGAAATCTGAACTTCTGTCAGTTTGCTCTCTTTTGGTATAAAGGCAAACCTTTTGGCTGAACGTCCTTGAAAAGCTATTTTTGGTACGTATAACTAACCACATCTTGCAAATCTCACAGATCAAAATGCACCACCGCATTTCAAACATCGTTTAAATACCTTCACATGTATAATAACTTCCAGGCTGCAGAATGCTCTCTGTGCAATTTTAAAATTTTAAACTGAGAGCCTTTGCTGTGAAATCAGCCTTGAAAAAAATGGCTATTGAGCACCTGATAAAAGGGCACGCTGCTCAAAGACAGAAAGCCCAATTCACTGACAGACAAAGCAAAACTCTTGAAACAACTGTGGCGTCTCCCATTTGTTTAGAGAAGCCCAGCCTAGTACCAGGTGTAATGGCTACAAACATAATTAATGCAAAATATGCACTGCTGCAGGAAGATGGAGATTCTAGAGCACACATTCATTGCTGGCCTCTGGTTTTCCAGGCTGCACCTATCTGGGAAAACATTATGGATCTATTAAGTGTGTCCTTTATACTTTGTCCTTTGCTTCTGAGTATTCCTGCTAAAGGTTAAAGGCAGCTGATACCTTCCACCTTTGAACAGGTGTGAAACAGGTGGCAATTTTGGGACAAGGAAAGAGATGAAAAGGAAATCACCTTTCTCAAACTTCATGTTTGGAACTACTAACCTGTTAGTATTAGAGATGTTGTTTTGTGGTAGATATTTTGCTGATAACTGTCTTCCCACACACACTTTCCTCAGACTGAGGAAAAGAACCTATAACTTCAATGACCAAAAGTGCCTAAAATACCCTATATGCCCCAGCACTGTGGATTTACAGGTATAAGCACTTCCTTACGTGAATCTTCTTTCCTAACTAAAATATTTCACCACGGATATGAAAATAATGTAAAATCCAAATAATACTTTTAATAAAATAGCAGTAGGATTCAAACTATGGTGTGTTTGCTTACCGTGAAAAATTAGCTTATTTTTGTGGAGAGACAAATAAGACATGCTACTGTATAAGTTGTCTACTATCCATATACAGCATATGGATTGAGAGTGCATTTAATTATTGGTTATGGAACAAACCTTTGGAAACTGGAACATTTCGAGCAATGCCCAAAGCAGAAGGTATCGGGTTTTGCAGTTTCTTTTATGTATTTTTCCTACAGCAACTGTTTGGCCTATGAAAATAGGGTAGGGCAAGAAAGCAGGCTTGTGAGCCTTCTGTGAGATTCAAGAGATTGAGTCTATTATTGTGATTTCAGCACAGGCAGAATATCCAATTATGCTCATAAAATGCAGATACGCAATCCTTGCCCCAGGAGAAATATGCTTCAGGGCCCTGATGCGACTTACTGATGTGGGCAATTCTATCTTTGCAGGTGACGCTATCGAAAACAAGGAAACTTCTCTCCTGATGCAGTTTCTAGCAGCTGGAGCTGTGCGTTTTGGATTTGGGCCCTTGGATATTATCTGAAACACGTTGTGATGCATTTACTCATGGTGGGTAACACATTACTCTGCATGGACTCCCACTGACTTCAGGGAGTCTGTTCACAGACCCACTCCGCAGTCAAAATCTGGCCTCAGGCACAATGTATATTAGCACAGCAAAAATTTCTTTCAAGCTGGGTTTGGGGAAAGCCCTGTGCACCTCTGTGGGTGACAGCCATCAGTGTGTTTCGTGCTGCTTCCTAGTTACGCAGAAGAGAGGAAAATCAGCATCAACTCTTCTTTAGAGGCTGCAAGAATCATCAGGAGCACTGGCAATGCATCTCTCCCAAGCTGCTGTGTGGACTGCTCCCACCTCTTAAGGTCACAGACTTTTGTCTCCTGATCAGTGTGCTGCCCTGCCCCATTTTTGAGCTTCAGTGAAGTTATTCCTGTGCTTTGAGTGCATTTTGGGCTCCGCGGTGAGTTGCCAGGGACAGGAGGCTGAAAATTCTAGCACAGATAAGATCCTCACAACTACATTTAGGGGAAAATCCACAATACTCTATTGATTATTTTTTTTCTTCTCAGTACTTAATTCAATTTCACTTCACGCTAGAAGGATAACAAAATAACAGGGTTGCATGTTCCATTTACCAGGATGTCATTCCAAGGCAGCAACTGCCTGCTTTTAAAAGGATATGGGCTCCCCGCAAGCATTTTGTGCAAAGGTGGTATGTGCACAGAAGCAGGTAAGGATTTCTGACTGAGTTTTCAGTGAAATACTAAGGGTTATATGACTGGGTCACTGTACAACTTCAAACAGAAAACACCGATGCTATGCTTACAAATGCAGGGACTTCATCCTACTGAGGTATCAGTCAACGTCTGTCAGAGTAGGGAGGTATTTTTCTCATCAGACACTTTCACATTGAAATCCCATGATTGTTCAAAAAAAACAACCAAAATCCTTCTTTTGGAGAGGGAGGGGAGGGAAGATGGGATGAAAACACGAGCCTCTTACTCCTTCTTGCTCATCTTGGTGAGGAATAAGAGTCCGGTCCTGTGCTTAATACGAGGTATAAATAATGTCACTTTCTGGCCTCCACCAAAACAGACCATATGTCTACACTGGAGTCACCGCAGGTCATGTGAGCAAACCTGATTTAGGCTTCAACTCGCTGGCTGAATACTGCTCCCAGGCCTGCCTTGGCAGCAGGGAGCTCAGTGCAGATTTACCTCTCTGATCAGCAAACTCCTTGGGCAGCATCGCTGCCACATCTATGGTCTAAGCAGCGCCTAAGCCACCTTGTAGCTTTGTCTCTCTGACCCTAACCAAGGTGAAGACACTATGCAAACAGCAAAAAAAAAGGGGGGAAAAGGAATGGTGAAAATCATAAAAATCAGTACACTCCAGAACAAGGGCAGCCACGGCAGCTGCTCTGGGCTAACAAGTGAGACACAGTTTAGGACTCTGACTCCCTTTGCGACTTGGGGACATCGGTCAGTTAGTCCGATCAGGCTTCCCTGCTTTATTCCTCCTTTCCAGGCATGGCAGAGCTGGCTGTACGGCACGCTTTCCTCCTGCTGATGTAGTGCAGATCAGATGAAAGCTAAGAGAGAGGGGAAAGACAGCGATGGCAGAGATGAACTCACGAGGGAGCAGAAAGCAGAGCGAGGTCTTGGATGACTCACGCTGGGGTTTCAGCAGTCACCGGTAAGTGTGGCCACCGGTTACTCCTCTTTCATTTGCAGCGTCCGAGGTGTAGGAGGCCATGGACCTCAAGACAGAGCAGTAAACAGCAATGTCTGAGGGCTGAACCATGCCAGCTTTAGCACAGCACATTCTGTGGGAAGGATCCTCTCATTAACCCCCTCCAGAAGATATCAATGGCAGAATAGTCTGTCCTCACTTTTCCACACACACCCCCCCCCCATCAGTTACTCCTCACAGTCTTCTGCATTGATTTCTGGTAGAGTCCATGCCACATTTCTCTTGTTTACCAGACAAAGCAAAATATCAGTGGACTAAACAAGTCACTTGGTCTCCCTTTGGCAGTCCTTCAGACAGCAGCGTTTACCGTCGCAGGTAAGCGGCAGATCTCAGGGTCCCCACACGGGTGGCTGTGGCTGCAGCTCTTGGGCGCCTGGCACCCAGCCATAGCTCTGCCTCCCTGCGGGTGGGCACAGCAGCTCCTGCGCCCAGGACAAAGCAGACACAGCAGAGTATTTCACAGCTACGCGATATGCACAACCAGATCGATGTTAGGGTTATTCCAACACAGAATTATGGTGCGGTTTGTTACAGCAGTCAAAGCCAAATGAGGCCCACGTTCCTCCTTCACTCGCATGGCATAGTGAGTTCCTAGCTTTGGTGTACGTATAATTACTAAAGGGTGATTCAGGTGAAGTGTAGATCCTGCACTACACTTTTTTCTCCCCACTGCCCCGCCCCCCCTCACCCCCAAGTCAGGAAAGTAAATATAGAGACAACTCCACAAGCAAATCTGAGTATTTTCTTTCTATATAAGAATTTCCAGAAAGTAACAAGTGACTAATATTACTGATGCAACATGAATATAATAGATGAATTTCAGCAGTAAATCACAATCATGATACCTATGCCTTAGGGCATTAAGACGTGATGTAAACCTGAGAGCTTTAAACACCTCTGATCTGTATTCCATTACAGGGATCTGAAAGCAGTGTCTCATGAAAACAAGGGTGAAATATGAAATAACTCTCGAGTCCTTAAAAAGCTGCTGCATTCTGCCACAAAAAAGGTATGTTCTTATCAGCCTCTTGATGTAATTATGAACCTGCAGCACGAGGTCTTAACAGTGTGCTACTGTGCTAAAATTCATGCTAAACTCCATACTAAAAAGTTTCTAAGGTCTTTTTTTTCATTATTTTTAAGTAGCAGTTCAAACAAAAGAAAGAATTAGTGTGGGTGGCCACAGCCAGGTGAAATGACACACTTCTTTCTAGGACAACAGTCCAACTGGTTCCAATTGGATATAGTGAAAAACAAATCACCAGGAGGAAAATTGCACAGTTGTCGAGGGCTGTTGTGCAATCTCCATCCTCGGAGGTTTTCAAGACACACCTGGGTAAAACCCTGAGCAACTCTGATGTCAGAGCTGACCCTGCTTTGAGCAGGAGGTAGGACTAGAGACATCCTGAGGTGTCTTTTGACCCAAATGTTTTATGTTCATCTAAGTAGTGGGGGATGACCCTGTTTTGTGGTGATCTTTATTTTTAACATGTAGAAAGGGGTTTTCCTTTCTTATTGGGAAAAATTCAACCTTTTGAACATTTACATGAAAATGGATGGTGTAGGAGTGTCAGCTGCACCCACCTGAGCCTTCTGGCTAGGGTGGTGGCTCAAAAGGTGGGAGACCCAGCTTCAAGTCTCTGTTGCATGACTCAGAGTAGAAGTTTTCACCCTGCATCACTCCAGATGAGTTGCAAACGGCACACCGTTTGGATCTGTGTTTGCATCAGCTTGCTAACCATCCTTGGCATGTTTGCAGTCACCATCATGTTTTTGGCTCAGCGAGGCAGCAAGGTCTGGGGATTAAGTCCTGAACCGACCCCAAATCCAGCAGTGGTCAAAGGTGATACAATGCCTGCTGTGGCTTGGCCCAGCCTCAGAGGCTGCTGCAGCTTGTTTGTGGCCCCTTTTTGTTCACGAGGCAGCTGTCTGAGAACCCACAATAGCCCGAGCACGGTCACATTGCTGATTTCCTCCTTCTCCTTGGCACATACCTGGCATGGCTCAGTTCTGGAAAGCAAGTATGGGATAACAGGAGACATCAGTGCCCAGGTCAGTCTCCTTTGTCACCTCAGAGGCAGCAAACAGAGGCTGCAAGGGAACCCTAAGGGGGGAACAGTATTTTTAGCGTCTCTCTGAGAGCTCGTTCAGTGCCTTCAGAGGCTGGCTGTGTTGCACGGAGCAGAGTCCCCGAAGGCAAATCCTGCCCCTCAAACCGTCTCCTTCTGTGGCCTCAAGCACAGCATTTCACCTCTCTGCTGCAATTTTTTCATCTGTAAAATTGGGATAATGACATTTTACTAACTCACAGGACTACTGTGAACTTTAATTAAGGCAGGGTTTGTAAAATGCTTTAATGAGGGAAAGCACTAAGAATGAGTAGATTATTTGGTTAAGCCGGCTGATGTGGTGCTGCGAGACTTGCCCGAATAACTCAGGATCTGTATGTACACACTACAGATTGTTATTCTGTACACCTTCAAAGATCAGCATCACAGGGCTTGGGTCTTGGGCAGGCAGGATTCAGTCTGGGAGCGCCTCTGCCTAAGCATACTGGTGCGCAGCACTTCAGTTCACTGCCCACCTTGTTATCCTTTATTTTGCAGACAGCAAACAACTTTGATTCACTAAGAGCCACCCCAGAATGAGGTACGAAGCCAGATGGTGGCATAGCCTGCAATACTAAGGGCTGAATGCAGAACGCCCTTTCTGATCCCCTGTTTCTGCGTACAGGGAAAGCCGCAGGTAGGAAACCAATTTCTGCGCTGCGATGGTAGGTATTACGAGGCGACAGCACTGCATCCAGATGCCTTTTCCTTAGCAAGCTACATTTTGTGATGGGGATGTGTGCCTCCATTTTGCTGTCACCATGTGGCCCCAGACCCTCCTCTGCCTTGGGCTGTAACTCACAAAGTGGCTGAGGCAGAGTCCCTCACAGGGAAGCAAGCGGCATCTCCGCAGTGAGCTGCAGGGAGGTGGAAGGGATTGCCCTGCCTGCTGTCTCCAACCCTTCACATGCACTCAGACTTCGTGTCACTATTTGCCCTATGCTGGGAAGCCAGCCAGTAAGGCTTTGGGCATCTGGCAGTACTCAGCAGAGGGGTAACTATAGCATAAATCTATTAAAATACAGCGTCTCGCAGGTATAAGTCTATTCAGACACTGCCTTTCATTTTGCATGTTACAGCAGGCAGTGGGTGATAACTCTGCCATCCTGGTATCTTTTTACCAGTTCCTTTTGTACTTTTTGGGCCAGGAAAGAATTTACTGCTGTGAGCAACCGAGTAAGTGGATGAAGAAAGGCATTCCTGCGAGAGGTAGGACTGGGACTGGTTCTTCAAACCCGACAGTCAAATATAATTCTGACTCAAGCTGCGCCTCCGGTACCTCAAACCGCCGGAGGCAGTCACAGGGACCCTGTGGGGACAATGTGCCTCTCTGTGGGGACCCTTCACCGTCCTTCTTCCACACCTACAGAGGTGCAGATGCCACTGCAGCCTTGTCCGGGGACAGAGGCCTTGCCCCGCTCCCTCCCTGCTCGCTCGCTGCCCGCTTGCATCCCCCAGGAGCACAAGAAAGGACCAGTCCCTCCAGTCAATTCATCTGGAGCAGTAGTGAGGCCTGGGACTCCATATTCCTCTCTGAGGAAGATTTAATCAAGCTGGCTCTTAACACCACCCCATTGCTCTTTGATCAAGGTTCATTCAAGCTATTACTGAAATATTGTGCTCAGACTTCTATTACAGGTGGTATTCACAGAAGCAATACTCCTCTCTGGCTGAGCAAATAATGTCGAGCTGTTTGTTTTAGACAGAATTCCACATATTCACTTTATGTTACTTTCACACTGCTGGTCAGGAACAACGATCCTTGTCCAGGGCTACAAATAATTACTGGGAATCATACTTTGGTGATGTTTCCAGAAAGTTTCTACAGTGCAAATCAGCTTGCAGGATTTCCAGTTCCTAGGCATTTCTTTATGAATCAGACGTCCAAGTGGCTTTGGAGTTTTGTATTCCGACAAGTGGCAGACTTCCTCACTGTGTTTCCATTCTTTAAATTTTAACCATGTTTGCAAAATGTCAGACATCTAAATCAGTTTTCCTTTTGTTAGATATGAAAGATTATTGTCTGGAAAGATCAGTAGCCACTAATCTAGCTAAATCCATGCTGTTTGTTTGCTGGTTCTACCACAGAAACCTTGGCTCCCAGGTATTCTTTTAATTTTTAGGCAAGATCGTTCAGAGCAGCAGACACAGAGTCAGAGCAACGACTGCAGACCAAGACTAATGATTATAAATGTTTGATGTTGCTGCTCAGTTTAGATACTTGACCAGGTATACACAGACATGAATTTTCAAAGGATAGATGCTTAGCATAGCCTGAAAAATGAACTGCTGAAGTGCACTATAAGTCAGGCATAACAAATTAGTAAATGCTATCGATAATCATGGACTTAGAGCAAAGTTCCTGTCAAATTCTTTTTTTTTTTATTTAAGTGCTCCTGAGAAACACTGTACTCCCGTTTTTCATTTGTGTGTTTTTAATGAAGGTTTCAGAAACATGTTTCCAAGATACAGGAACAATAAGAGAACTCCAACTGCTGCCCCACTTAACAGAGAGTATTTGCACTTGTTGGGATTTGTCATGCATTTGAAAACTATTGTGTGGCAAATCCAATAATCCGAATTATTGTTTGCTAATCCAATTAGGTATTTTAATTAAACTATGCAAACTTCAGCGCTGTTGTGAGTTTTTATATCTGGGTTTTGGTTCATTTTATTTTACAAGTTTTGGGTGTCATCAGATGACAGAGCTCTAGCTCAGAAAAACAAAGATGCCCACATACTGGCATAACGAGTGGGTAGCTCTCAAACATTCCTGTCGCTTTTTCCTGAACAACCAAGCCAGAAAAAATTGCAGATCCTATCACTAGCAAAGGCATCCAGTCCATTGCTCTGCCACTGGCGCACTCCCGACTGTATATTTACTTCTGCTCCCTTGTGACCTTCAGCTAACCTTCGAATTTGGCCAGAATACTCTCATGGGATCTGGGCACAAACCAATGTAAAAGTTTTGTTGCATGAACTAGCAAAGCCCAGGAATAGACTGAGGGAGGAGGTACACATGAACTCTGTAATTCCACCTAAATAAGGCAAAGTGAAGTATACCTAAGCTGTAGTTGCTTTGTACTTGACAAAAGAGCCCTACTATTCGAGCATATCCTTCAATGCACATCTTGCTACATCTCTTCTTGTGCTTGTGGGAAAGAAGAAAGAGGAGGAGACCAGTAACTCCTCTACGCCACACATGGGAACACTTTCCCTTCTTATGATAAATTCTTTACAGCCACACATGGGAACCCTTTCCATCATACAGGAGACAGAGCAACCCACACAACACCCTCTTCTTCCTAAGCAGAGCTGGAGGGAGGCAGAGAACCAACCTCCTCAAGCAGAGAGGTCTGATGAGCCGATATATCCTGGCATGCTTCTTTCGGGGTTAGCACCACCCTCGAGCTAGCAACCCACTTCACTGAAGGCGCTGAGAGTGCAACATTTCCTTTTCCCTATGCACAAATAACGCTGTTTCTGAAACAATTAAAAGCACTTGGCCCCCTGCTAGACAAAGCAGTATGACCATGACTCCTCCTCTGCTTGTAGATGGGATATCAGAGCTTGCCCACCTCTGGACTGATGGAAGCAATAGCAATACAGCTGCCTACAGGCAGAGAGAGTAGGACAGGCACCCATCTCTCCTGACGCTTCTCGGGAGGGAGACTGGTGTATCTTTAACTCTCTTCCATGCTGCTTCTACACCAGGTGGTCATGCTGGAGAACAGAAAAGCAATCACATATTTCTCTAATTTTATTCTTTATTCTTTGGAGCTTTACTCTTTTCTTTGCCATGTTCACATTGTCAGATTAAATTATTTTATTTTTTATTATTTCAGATATTATTTGGTTTTCTTTTATTTTGAATTATTTTTAATTTCTTTCATCTTGAATTATCTTATACCTCCAAATGTCTCCTCCAAATCTCTCTGTTTCAGGAAGACTAGAATGTGCTTATTAGACAGCCCTGCTGGTTGATGGGTCGAGAGCCAGGTTTCATGCTGGCAGTGGGGTTCTCCTCAGCTGCTGATTGAGATTTGTAAAATTATACATTAGCTGATAGTTGAGATCTATAATTGCACTATTAACTATGCCTGCCTAGAGGAGGCAGTAGAAAGATTCAAGCCAGAAAACCAAATACAGCCCGTCGTCCTTGTTAGTATGATCATTAGCTCTGTCCTGCGTCATCATTGCAGATGCACTTTACCTGGGATTGGACTTCAAGGCCACCCACAGACACCAGCAGCCCAGTTGCCCATCTGTAAAGATGGATTCCTGATCTGGAAAACTCAGTGCTGGTGTCTCACTGGTTGCAGTGTCTGCTCAATTGGTGACTTTACTTAGTAGTAAGGGTGTTTATGATCCGGGCTGTGGCTACCTCCCTGCTCACCCTTTTGCTCCACCAGCTGCAGAAGCAGCCAGGAAGCTTTTCTCACCACTCCCAACACTTGCTCAGTATCTCAGAGCAGGAGAATTATCCCTGGAGGGCTCCCAGCTCTCCCAGTTGGCTGGGCAGAGCTCCAGTTTGGGATCCAGTTTGGGACTGCATCCAGGGTTATCTTATCTGCAGAGGTTTTTTGCCTGAAGCCAGGCCTGAAGGGTTTTTGGTCCTCACAAGTGAGTGGGATTTTTTTACCAGAGAAGGCTATTTGGCTCTGGGTTCCCTTTCTTGTTTTCACGTAAACAACTCTGTAGTCTGTGTAGATGTGCCTCCAGGCAGTTATAGGTACACTTTAAGGAACTCAATAAATACCTCAGCTACACATTTGATCTTGGCAAGTAGGGAGTTACTTCACCGTGCAAGACGGAGATGGCCTTTGTTATGTAGGCAGATAAGAGGCAGTTTTCCAGAGAGCTACCTCTCAATTCTAGCTTCTACCTGGCGACGTTCCTATCAGAGTTATCTGAAGCCTCTAAAGTGAGATCTTTCTGTTCATTGTGTTTGAAAAATTCAGAGCTTTCTTCCATATAAAGAACTTAAATTTTCATGATTGGGCCAAAGAAAGAATGAAATGCATGTTCGGTTTTGGCATTCAAGGGAAGGGTGATGCGTGAGAGGCCATGGCACAGCATTCATAAAGAGCATGTGATGAGAGTGATTTGGGCACTAGATAAGGCCATACAGAATCCCATTTCTTCTGTTTCCCTTGGAAAACAAAATAAGATCACCCATGCCTAAGCAGGTCTTTCACAGACACTGCCTGACTTGACACAGACACTTCACTGCCTTGAGGTCTTCATTAAGCAAGTGGAGGAAAAGAAGGTTATCAGGAGTAGTCAACATGGATTCACCAAGGGGAAATCATGCCTGACCAATCTGATAGCTTTCTACAATGGCATGACTGGCTGGGTA
>Ga0065711_1012879_pt1 | contig 11417 bp, 9 predicted proteins | sample Hoacrofraction12_FD_59098 | JGI IMG/M metagenome (GOLD analysis project Ga0065711, IMG submission 59098) | Hoatzin crop microbial communities from Cojedes, Venezuela - Epithelial fraction 12 v2 (version 2) | ecosystem: Host-associated > Birds > Digestive system > Esophagus > Crop | place... | reverse complement strand
CTGGTGTATCTACCACTCCTAAAGTGGTAGATATTATCACTACACAGTAGTACATGTCCAGGACAGAGTACTTGGGAGTTCTGTAGGGAGATGAAACTAGCATCAGAAGTCAAGATGTTGTAACCTGCGCTGGGTTTTGATGAACGGGTTCCTACTGGAGACCCTACTGAATGTGCATGTGGTGGTTGTGTTTCTGCTTGGAGCAATGGTGGTCATCGGCTGCACAGCAGGCTCCCTGCGGTGGGACAGGACAGTCTGAACGTGTGTGGTGTAGCACTTTATTCTAGTGACTGGTATTCCTAGTAACTCTAGGACCTTTTACTGTATACTCTGTATACACAGTCTTTAACATCAAGAAACAAGAAAACTTTGCTTCCAGAGCCAGTTAACCTGCTGAAGAAGGTGGACAGGCATTTTTAAAGCAAAAACAGGGCTATTGAAGGGCTATTACTATGAAAAATATGTTTGTAGCTGTGTTAAGTAACTCTGTTTTTCCCCTCATCTCCTGGCAAGGTGTGAGGTCCACATAGTGTGTCCTGGACTTGTAAGTTTAGTTTGATGGCATCAGCTGACATCTGTGGGGTCTGGATGGAGTGACCTGTGAAACAGTGCTCCTTTTGCCTGTGAGATCAGCTGTAAATCGATGCGACTGGCCAGAAAAGAAATGCTTTTAGTGATTGTGCTCCTGAACGAGTGTGACAGTACTGTGGGATGAGTGCGAGTATTTGGTGCTGGGAGTGTTGCAGACTTCTGTTTTGCCTCCGTTCATCTCCTGTTGGAGTTGTAGCTCAGGATGCTGGAGAGAGATGCTGACCGCTCACGTCTCTAGTGTTGAATTGCAACAGACTGAATAGTCTTGCCTGAAGAATGTAGAAAATAGGAGGCTTTTGCTGCGCCGTCACTCCAGGATGGTTGGGGAGCTGAGGGCTTGTACGCCAAAGGGCAGTCTGGTAGAGTTGTGGTAAAGAGTACGGGCTAGTAAATAAACTGCCATGAAACAAGAAGGTCTGTGAGCTTGTCCATCAGCTATCGTTTGTGTGCCCATTCTCACAAGAAGTGTGATGTACCTTTTTTATTTGACTTGGTGCTTTACCTGTGTCCTCCTGATGAGTCAAATGCAGTTGGTCTCACTTGAGCAAGCTAAAGGTGAGATGGTTGTAGTGTTTCTCATGGTGTGAGACCACCTTTAAACTGAAGGTATAAGTGGAATAATATTAATTCACCATTTGATTTATGAATCAACATAAAACTTTCTTTAATGACATCGGGACACTGTCCCGTTCTTGAATTTCTGTGCTGTATTTTTGAGAAAAATTGAAGAATAACTTGAAATTTGATTTGAAAGACTTAACGCACCTGTCTGCCGCAGCCAGTGCTGTTTGGAGTATTATGTCATCTGCAGTGATCTCACTTGGAAATTAACCTCTGCTTTTGGTGGAATTTTACCTGTCACAAAGCAGGATTTTTCCTGACATCTTCGTTACTAGGCTTTATTTGAACGCTTGTTAAACCTTCTGCTGATTGGCACTGGTTCTGTTCATACTTGAGTAATGCTCTTTGGGGTTAGCAAACCCAAAAGTTAGACTTTTCAGAAGAGACAGTTTCTAGTGGGTCCTCTTCTATCAATTAAATTTGTTTATAATTTTCCCGGAAACTGGAGTAATTAAATGTGATAAAAACAAACCGTTCCATCTTGATTTGTTGTCCCAGATCTGTCTGAAAGCTGACTTGTGGTGGTGGAGTAGCTGGCAATTAAACACACCAAAGCTCAGATAAAACCAAAACCCACTAGGGTGGAAGGACAGGGCGTTTGAACGACTAATTCTTGCAGCAAGGTGTGTGCAGCACTAGGGTTTCCACTTTGTGGAATGGAAAAACAAACTTTTGTTAGGGAGTTGCTATCTTCGTGTCTGGGAGTATGTATTACGCACAGCCTTGGACTGAAATAGCGAGCGTGGTCAGCTGGTCTAAGAAATTAGCACTGAAAGAATCCTCTCATACTGTTATTCAGCACAGAGGTCTAATCTGGCTCGCTAGAAGAGTTTTTGCGGAGGTTGGACGACTGCGTTCGGTGTGCTTGACAGAGCCTCCCCTGTTGTCTTTAATGCCGTGCACACTTCTCGGCGTAAGGCTCAGTGCAATTTGCTACAGATGTTCCTGTCCTGGTGGGGTTTTTTTTGTGTGTAGATACTTTTGGTTGAAACCATGTGGTGCTTTGTCCAGCTTTGAGTGTGGACTTGGTGATTTCCTCTGAGAGGCTTGGCAGCTTTCGGTTTTGCAAGCATGCTGGTGTTGAAACCATGACTATATGGCTCTTTGGCTCTTCCCCCCTCCCCTGGTTATTGCTTTGAGGAGAACAAGAGGAGGAAAAGGAGTGCTTGTGTTCAGCTGCTTCTTGCCACCTTTTGGACAGCAGTCATTCAGTCCTGTGTGTACGTGACTATTTCTGGCTCATAGCTGAAGCTCTTGGTGGTGCTCTGAATCCTTTGTTGGTGCTGGCTGTCAAAGCGTGTGAAGAGTTTCCCGCTGATGCTGTCTCTACTGAGCCCATCTCAGCGGTGTTGCTTGACAGCATAGACCCCATCTTTGCTACCTCTTGTCTGCGGCTGGTTGGTGCAAGCCACTTCTGGACGTGCTGGCCTGGTGGTTCTTGGCACGGTGAGCAGGCTCCGTCTGTTGCAGCACTCTCATCTGATTTGTACACTGGTTATTGCTTTCCTCCCACCAGTAGTCAAGGATCTGAAAACCATTACCCTGTGCTTGACTGTTATCTGATCTGGGAAGCCTATTGATTGCAATATTCCGCTGTTGCAATGCTACCTAATTGCGTGACTTGTCTGCCAGTTTTGCCTCTGCAAGACACCCTAAATGCTGACTGGATGGTTTTATTGCATTGGAGATATCTAGGAGACGTCTGTAGAAATTCGGTGTTTTGTGACACTAGTACTATCTGGGCAGCTAACTCCCTGTTTCAGGTATGCCCTCTACCACATGTTTGTACCTGGGCGACCTGTATGGTGTCCGTATCATCTCAGTTGTATTTCAGGAGTATCATAGAATAGTTTGGGTTGGAAGGGACCTTTAAAGATCATCTAGTCCAACCTCCCTGCAGTGAGCAGGGACATCTGCAACTGGATCAGGTTTCTCAGAGTCCTGTCTCTTCTCGAGGCTGAACAGCCCCAACTCTCTCTGCCTGTCTTCACAGAAGAGCTGTTCCAGCCCTCGGTTCATTTCTGTGCCCTCCTCTGTTCCTGCTCCAACAGGTCCAGGTCTGTCCTGTCCTGAGGGCTCCAGAGCTGGACGCAGGACTCCCCGTGGGGTCTCACCAGAGCGGAGCAGAGGGGCAGAATCCCCTCCCTTGAGGTGTAAGTTTGCAGGAGCTAAACACTATTGCAGATTTCCAGTAAAGGGAATGCTATTTTGTACAGTTGACTTACTCCTCGTTTAGTGATTCAAACCAGACTTCAGGCACTTTTTTCTTTTGTCTTTCAAGCAGTGTGGAGCACGGACTTTTGTTACTGTCTGTGAAATCTCATCCTCTTCAGGTCTCTATTACCAGCAGCTGCCATCAACAGCATGAAAGTACTGCAAGAAGAGCTGCTGATACAATTCATGGTTCATAGAGCAGCACATGCTATCACATAATATGTGGCTCAACTTCATGAATTTGTTGCCAGCATTGTCTTTCTGATAAGTGCTCCTCCCTCATGTAACAGAATGCTTACCATGCACTTTTTGGGATGCGGTGAGGGACATCTTGTTTGATGCTCAGTTGCAGGTAACCAGATTTTTGCCAAGTTTTTACCTACAGGTGGACTGCTGGAGTTCTTTGCAAGCTTTCCTTAAATGAAAGGAATTCCTCAGAGATACTCTGGTCTGGTTGTGTCCTTACTTATGTCTCAGTATAAAAGTGTCTCAAAGCTACAGATCTCCCCTGTAGTGCATCTGTCTTTCCTCTGTGCTGTTTCGTGCTCGTAAACAGTTCACAGGACCTGTTCAGGAATTGTTACAGCTGAGCATTATAAAACTGAGCTGTCTGGGTGTTGTCTCCTCCTGTAATAATATAATCGGCCAGAGCCTTGATGCCAGGAGATGATAATGGCTGGTTCTGCTGTCGGCATGGGTCAGTGGCCTTGGGCAGCTGGATGCCTGCAGGCATTTGCACTCGCAGTATCTGCCTCGAAAGATGGTAGAGGCTTGCCAGGCAGTTAGGAAGCTCACTGATTTTAGCATGCTTGAATCTGTAGTAGCAGAATAGATGTTCTTGCTCTGCATTAACTCGTCTAATGAGTAGTTCTGATAATCATTTGGAGTTGTGCAGAGCGCTGCTTCACCTAAGGTTTCTATGTCCTTTGTAGCTCCTTGATATTCTAATACCAAGTCGTACAAACCTCGTGAGATTGACAGTTGTCTCGGGGTTTATAAAGGCTGTTGGTCATCCACTTTGTTATGTATATTGCCTGTGGTAAAATCGTGGAATCATAGGTTGGAAAAGACCTCTAAGATCGAGTCCAACCATCCACCCAACACCACCATTCCTACTAAACCATGTCCTGAAGTGCCACATCTACATGTTTTCAAAAAACCTCTGGGGATGGTGACTCCACCACCTCCTTGGGCAGCCTGTTCCAATGCCTGACCTGCTTTCTGTGAAGAAATTTTTCCTGATATCTAATCTAAACTAAAAAAAGGTTTGCTTGTACCTTATTGCACAAAGATCAAGATATCTGAGCAGTTTCTGTATGTGGTCAGGACTCGTTACCTTTCTTTCCTTGCCCTGAACTGAACTGGGTTTGTGTGCTGAGGAGTTGACGTAGCAGTATCCTGCTGCTCAGCAAGTGGGCTCCAAAGTCAAATACTATAAAGCGAGTCTTTTGTGTTACAGGTTTCTCAGAGGTGTCATAATGGTTGTGTTGGGCATAATTAGTATTTGTTTGTGCTTCTCTGCCCTAATAGTGCTGCATATCCACACTTCAGGTGTTAGTAAATCTGGTTCCATGCTTCAGCCACTTTGAGCTGGTGGTTTGTTTAATAGCTTAATTGCAAGGTGATAACTGAACAGCTGCTGTCTTCAGTTCCCTAGATGAGGAGCCTGTATTATTAGATCTTCTGAAGTCTTGCTAAAAGCTGCCCCTACTGAAAGAGGTGTTGCAGCTTTAGGCATTACTTTGGCGAGAAAAGTATTGAGCATGCTTGTTGTTGTTGTATTGGGCTAGTAGCTTCCCTGCTTGCCCTGTAGCCTCTTGGCTGGGTGCTCCAGGCACGAGGCAGTGATGCCTGCCGTATCATCTGAGGTCTCTTGGTTTTATTTTTTTATGCATACAGCTTTTTCTACCTGTCCCAGCCGACTGGTGATCAGTATTGTAATTCTTTCCCTCTGTGCCCAGCTAGCTGTATAGCAGTGTCTTCCGGTGGCACCCCACAGCTCACTCCACCGTTGCACCGGCGTGTAAGCCTTACTCTGCAGCGATGTGCAGTCACAGCCATGTGTTTGTGAATGAGCGCTGTGGAGCCTTGAGAGCAGTGACTGTGCCGTACCCAGAACTGAGCAGAGCGAAGGGAATGAGCTGCGGCGGTTAGAGCAGCTCCTCCAGCAGAAGGCTGGACGCTTGGGCGGTACGGCTGGGCGTGTGGGCTTGCCTCCAGCCTTTACTCTGCTGTGCTGTGCCTGGTAGGTAAGCTGTCATCTAAATATAGTAAGCCTGTGTGGTGGGTTTTTTTTTTTCCTCCCGCAATGCGCTATTTTCAGTGCAAAGTAAGTGGGAAAGCTTTGTCTTTTACAAGGTCGCTGCATCGCAGGCTTGCAGATGCTTCCAGTTGTTCGGCTTTCTTAGTGCAGACCGTGTGGAAGCTAGGTGGGGGACTCTGGGATCAGTCCTGCTGTTCTCTGATCTGTAATGGGATGCGTATCATTGATGAAAGAAGTCTGGTTCTGTAGAGGTCATTCCATAGTATCTGCATAAGTTATATTTAGAGATTGTTTGTATGTAATTGGTGTCAGAGTAAAGCTACTGTTACAAACTGCTGTTTTATTTATAAACACGCGGTGAATGCCAGCTTCCTGTTGAGGGGCAGCCGAGAACTTTGGTCTTCAAAAAAAAAATAGCAGGGAAAAAGGTTTCTAGGGGAAAAAAAAAAAATCAGTTGCAAAGCAACAATGTGTTCTTGATGTCTGTTTTGTTTTGCCAACCAGTGGCTTCATATAAAACTCATTTTATGCTTGTCAAGTGTAAATATAGCCGGATACTGCAGAGCAGCAGGTTTCTGCATCGCCAGGACTAACCATGGTCTCCAGGTAGCAGCAGGTGACTTACAAAACAGTTGCAAAAGTAATGTACTAGCTCCTTCCCTGCACCTCTCTGGGTGGTCTTCACCCTCTCCTCCCCCCAAAATTCGTTTAAAAATGCAGTATTTGTGTTACTCCCACTTTTTATTTAGTTGTGAGCGAACAGCTGTAGTGGTGCACGGAGGTGCAGATCCTTGAATCGCTTAAATGTTAACAGCCTCTCAGTACGTGTGGCTTCTTTTCTGATGTTGTTTGAATGAAGCACAATTTCAGGGAAATCTTAAATGGCAAATTCAACTTCTTTTTTGCCCCAATAACATTGAGTAACTGGGGTAATCATACAACCTGCTAAGAAGAGTAAGTGTAGCAGCCCTGTGCTGGTTCATTCAGATTTTGCTTGTCTGCCGTTCTGTAAACGTAGCTATGAGCTCAGTGTTGTGGTTTTTGTGTTTTGGTGGTGTGGGTTTTTTTTTTTCTTTTAAGCCCTTGCACTATATTTTTCTTTTTTTCCATTGCCATGGAGAAATATTTGAAGTTTGCTTTATTTTGACTTCTGTCCGTCGATCTGAATACTGGTTGGTGCTGTTTGGTAGCTGGGTTTTGATGCAGAATAACCAAAGGAAAACTTGCCTGTAAAATCTTTGGAACTTTTATACTTTCCTGATGCAAAACAGTTAAACACAGAAGATGAATCTGTAGTGTCAGAAGGGGAAGATGTCACATATTGTGCATGTGCCCATACTTGCAAAGAAAAGAAGTCTGTCACTGAAGAGCTTATGAATACTCCAGGAATTTTTCCATGCTTCTCAGCTCTCCCAGAAATCACTTGCATAAAGTGGCACAGTGGCCTTTGTACTCAACAATACTGCCCGGAGAAGGAATTTAATCTGTCTGAGCTAACGGCTGCCTTTCTACACACCAGTGACTTTGAGGTTAATGTTTAAATATTTAAATGTGTTTGGCATGTTGCCATTGAAGTAGAACAGCGTGTGCTTAACCCTGAGACTCATTGCTGGGTACCTCCCCCCAAAAAATAGGATATCACTCAATAATGCAGTGATCTGGTAACTTCAAAGACTACAATTTAAGGCTGATCCCGAACAAGGGTATCCCAAAGGAGGACTATTGATCCGATTTTCCTGTCTAGCTGGGGGGGAGGGAATTTGTACAGACTGCATCAGAACTTTTTAGGTTAAACAGGAGGCCTCATCTGTGGGTCAAAGTCCAGTATAAACAAGCTAGCGTAGAGTCTGGTAAAAATAATCTTAAAAGATACTGATCTGCATGTAGGAGTCTGAAGCTTGTTGAAGACTGGGTAACTTGTTAAGTTTGAGTAACTTTATTCTTGGTTCTTGTTGTTTGGGTTGGAATGCTGGGGTTAAGCGAAGGTTTGATGAGCGTGAAGCTCAAGCTTAATTTGGGAGTCTCGGTGCTTATGACTTGAAATGCAAAAAATTAAAGAAGAAAGCCAAGAGCAGTTGCACTGTCATTCTGCAGGTGTCTAGTGCTCTTTACCTTGATCCAGAGGACTGTATTGCCTGTGTCTGGGAGAGAAGCAGGAGCCTCGGCCCTGGGACTGCACCTCTAATCCAGTCCTACTCTGACCTTAAGCTTACCAAGAACTCTGCTGAACGCGTCCCTCTCGGGGGAGAGCTTCCCGCCCCTCGTGCCAGATGATGCAAACCCAGGTTTGCTGCCAAGTATCCCAAGTATTTTCTGTCAGTGGCCAGGTCGTAGCCACGCTGCGTTGGTGGCTGGAAGCTCTCTGCATTGAGGGAATGAAGCTGCGTACGAGGTGTGCTCAGATAAGCCTTGCCAGGCAGGGGGAAGACCATTTTCTTTCCTCGTCTTGCTTTGTTATACAAATCTCACGTTGGAGTTAAACAAGTATGTGAATTTTTCAACATGCATAGATGTGAAACCTCACACATAAGAACTCCTAATGACAATAATTACAAATCCCATAACTTCCAAGCCTATGAAGGAAATATTTGAGATTGCAACAACTTCCCGGACAATCTAGTATATTATTTATCTCTGATTAAGTTGTGTGGTATTTGCATTTCAGCACGGAACTGAAATGCTCTGTGCCCATGTTACAGTTAATTGCTTGAGTTCGTGTTTGCGTGTCCTAAAGAAAGGAACGATACCGCAAATGGCCGGCACAGAATTAATACATCACATATTATGATGTGATTTATGTGGGCTAAAGGGGTGGTGCCTAAGTAAATGGTTATGAAATATGCCCAGGGCCAAAAAGCATCCTCCTCTAAGACTGGTATGAACTACTTACTCTTTTCTGTCATCTGGGTCAATAGCTGGAGACAAAATTTTATGATGACTTAATGTATTTGGGTATTTCATAATAAATGAAATAAATTTCTACTTAAGTAGCTATTTCGCTTGCCATCCCAGGAAGGGAAGACAGCCTCTTCCTGCTTGTCGTCTGCTGGTGGTTCAGAGGAAACAGGAAGATCGAACTAAAGAAACCAAAGTTTACTTTTGAGTGCTTTACAGTTGGATAATGAAAAGAATAATCTGTTTCATCCAAGAAATAAGACAGCAAATACCTCTGCTAGAAAACTTTTAGTAGGAGCTTTACTACACCTCCCGTTCAGGATGGAAATTTTAAATCTTACTTCTGAAGAAAAAGGCTCTTTTCTAACCCTCGGGTGTTAAGTTGGATGACAGAGAATGGTGTACTCGGACTATGGGCTTGACTCTCGGAAGCTTACGGTGGTCTCTGCCCAGTGCTGCCATGAGTAGTCCGCTTGGCTCTGGCTGCACCCTTTAGCGTCTTTAGTCAAGGGAGAAGACTCCAGCAGGCAAAGCTGTGGGCAAGCAGTGTGAGAAACCCGTCTGAGGAAGCACGCAAGTTTAATCGGTTGATGCAATACAAATGGATGGGTCAAACAGAAGATAGCTTTGGTTCTGTGTTGTTCTGAAGGGGAGAGGAGAAGGAGGGAGGGTGGCTGGTGATCACTTTTTTGCGTGGAGGTGTTTGAACTGTGTTTAAATTGAGTGAAAGCACGCTGATCTCCGTGAGGGGGATTGTCATGAGTGAAGTGGGGAGTACCAAAGGAGAAACATCTGCCCACAGCTCAGCATGGAAGTGGGTGCGTACCTTAAAGTGCAGCTTTTCAGAAGTCCTTAATGTCATGACCAAGCCTTAATGACTTCAAGTAGTGACCCAGGAAGGTCGGGTAACGGCGGGGTGATGGCAGGCTCTGCAGAGCAGCGGGGGGGTGGCCTAGGTGCGCGAGTTTTGACCAGTGATGGCTTTATTTTGGGGTGCTGATAGCACATGGCTGTCAGGGCTATGTTTAATGTGTCCTCTCTGTCCTGTGTGCCGGCTGAGCACAGTGGAACTGTGAAGGGAGAATGCCCATGGTGCTGCGGGGGAGCTTTGTAAAGCTGGGTGTCCCCCTAGTCAATGGGTGTATGCCTATTGCTTTAGGTCCTTTTGATTTCTGTGTGGGGTTTTTTGCTCTGAGGGATGGTTGTAACCCACTGACGGCTGTTCCTGGCCTGCCGGTGCTCAGCGCTCTGCTTTGCTGTGAAGTTTCTGGGGCAGTGTATTTTTCTGATGGCAAATGCAATGGACTGGAAGCCAGCGTTTGAGGCATCGAGGTGGGATCCCGATGACAAGCTGTGGAGTGCCAAAGTCTTGGCTCTGCCAGTGTTGTCTCCTCCACCGGTAGCTCCCCAGAGCTGTAGTATGCTGTGTGTTAGACGGAGTTTGAAGCCCATTGCCATCCAGATGACATTTGCAAGGCTCTTTGAAGAACAGGAAGAGGCTTGGATTTGCCAGATGAGTTCATTTGACACCTTGAAGCACGCGAACGCTACAAAGCTCCTTGGTAGAGGTTGTCATCTAGGAACGTGGGACAGCTTGAGGAGTGGTTTCCTCTTCTGAGAGCAAGCGTTTTATTCATTTAGCACCTGTTATAGGGTGTCTTAGTAGTGTAAGAGTTTTCATGTGTTTCTCTGTAGGAAAGAGAGTTAGTTGATGTTCTGTGCCTGCTTTTAAGGATGGTGCATTATCAGTTCTCATTTATAATGGAAGATAACTGCATAATTTCTTGTAATACTTAACGTATCACCAACAGGATGCACGTAATGCATTTGATACCTTAGATTCCCAACCTCTTTTTTTAGAGGTTGGTGTTTTTTTCAAATTTCTGTAATTTTGTGAACCTTTAAGAGACTTCAAGCTGGTTTAGTTTCTTATAGCTTGAAAACCCAATCATTTAACTTAGGAAATAAAATAGAGAGAAAGTTCTGTTTCTTGCTCAGAAAGAGAAATTACTCTTAAATTTTCAACTCTTCAGCTCTGAAGTTTGTGTACCCAAAGCCAGTGGTGTGTCTGTGTTTAAAACAAATGGCAGTGAGCACATGCCACTCAAATTTCTTAATTTGAATGATGAATATATTCTAGTGTTTAATATAGCTGTCCTAATTTCATATTTAAATTGACTTTGTTAAAATGTGTTTGTTTATTGCAATTCTTTTATATCCCAGGGAAAGAAATACTTTCAGAGGGTGAAGGTAATCTTAACAGTTTTACATGGCCAGTGTATCCTAGCTTTCCTTTTTGTTTTCCTTTTACTTTTCCTGCAATGCTGAATAATTTAGAAGGCTACAGTAAATAGATGTAAAGGCAAATTATACACTTCTGAGGTAAATCTGTGATGTGGTTAAAATAATTGAGTAAAGGAAAGTCTCCAGTTTTGGAAGCATCGTATTCATCTTGCCTTGCCTGTAGCAGACAGGACTGAGAGGCTGTGGTTTATGTCACTTAAAAAAGGTGAGGGAGAGCTGTTAGTTCTGCAGGGCAAAAGTGAATAATTGTTTGATGTGTTGCAATACGACTTCTCCCAACAACCGTTCTTTCCTCAGGCTATCTGAAAGTAGGCTGAGATTAAATTTGTCCCAAGCTGCCCTGCAGACTTCTTAATACAAAGTTGTCTTCTAGGGTAGCTGTTTGCTGTGATCTGTGATGCATGGGGGAAGGGCGATGGCGGGATGAGGAGGTGTTGTGGGTTTCTCTTTGCGACCTGGAGCAGCGGGGTGGTATTTCCCACTGCCGGTGTCCCACGAGTTGCGGACAGCCAGCTCGGTGCGGAGCCCT
>Ga0065711_1010284_pt1 | contig 11417 bp, 10 predicted proteins | sample Hoacrofraction12_FD_59098 | JGI IMG/M metagenome (GOLD analysis project Ga0065711, IMG submission 59098) | Hoatzin crop microbial communities from Cojedes, Venezuela - Epithelial fraction 12 v2 (version 2) | ecosystem: Host-associated > Birds > Digestive system > Esophagus > Crop | place... | reverse complement strand
CATCCAGCTCCCCACTACCACCTCGCCAAGCTGCACCATGCGCATGTGTCCCAGCCCTGGGGACCCGGAGCCCCTCTGCCCGCAGCAGGAGCCCTCCCACCCTGCCCAGCCCTGCCCGGGTACCCGAGGGTCCTTGCCCACCCCGCCACCCACAGAGCACCTCTCGGATACCGCTGCCATCGCCATTTGTGCGACAGCGCAACTCTATAGCGAACCAAGCAAAACTCAAGGTACATCGTCCCCGGGATGGGGATGCCCTCGGGACCTCGTGGGCAGGACTTCTCCGAGAGCCTTCTCCTGATGAGGGCCAGAGGTCTGCAGAGATCACCGGGCGTTGATGAGCTCGGTTCTCATAACAGATCATGGTATTTCAGTATTTATGAAGCCTCCTTTCAATAATTATCACGCTGTTACATTGGTGAGTTTCTTGACAAGTTATTAAATCATAATTTCTAATTTAAATGCCAGCTTTTGGCGTGCATGCCTGCTCAGGATAAGCTCATTTTCATTTTTATTAAACATCACCTATTAAACACAAGGAGAATTTTCTTAGGAATAACAGGAAACACCACAGGTGCCTTATTTCCGAGCTTGTGTTGTGATGGTTTCAAATAACTCCCCAAACGCGTGACCACAACAAGGGAATAGCTGTCTGGTTTAGGGGAGGACCGAGGTCTGCAAAGCCCCTTCTCTGCAGGCGTGGGTGCCGGCTGGCCCCTTCCCTTGGGTTTTTCTCCTTGCCAGCCCCTGCAGGTGACAAACCCCCGGCTGCAGGCCTCTCATCATGCCATAAAGCATCTCCACCTTCCGAAAACCGAAGGGCACTCACATTAACCCAAGGGAAAGCTCAGGACGCCTGAGCATCCAACGCACCCAACTTCCAGAGATATTTCAGAGCCTCACGACGCGGGAGTCACCCTTCAGTGCCGCCCAGTACTTGGCTTCTTCAAGCAGATGGTCAATTAATTATGCTCATTTGGCGTTTATACTGCCTGGCCCTGGGCTCAGGGTCCCATCCGTGGACCCCCCATTGCAGGGATGGTTGCAGGGGTGCTGCCGGCTCTGTCCCACCCCACCATGCTGAATTTATGGGGCGAGGGGCTGTGCATCCGCGGAGCCAGGACCGAGCCCACAGTGTATGACACAGACCATGAAAACACGGGACGAGGCAGCTGTCTTCACGTGAAAGTGGGAAGTAAAAGGAGAAGAATAATTCCGGTAGCAGAGACGTGGGGCAAGAGGGCGTTCAAACACCCCCCTCGGGACACAGGGCTGGGCACTTGGCTCAGACCCTCTCTCCAGGCTGGATTTTGTGCTAAAATCCTGACTTGCTTTGGGGTGATGGGAAAAGGAATTGCCCATTTCCCCCCTGTGATTTCCATCTCCAGACTATACACTCTCTGTGATCAGACTGATTAGTTAAGTAAATCATCCTTACCTGAAGATAATCCATTTACGCTTTTTAATTAAACACAATTATGACAATTTGTTCTGCTGCCTGCCAGATTGCACGCGCGGTCGCAGCCGAGGGCAAGAAACTTTTGTGGTTGTGTTTACCTCCAGGCCAAAAAAATGAGCAGAAAAGAACCGAAAGTTCACCTTCTGATGACGGTGCTGAAGGTTGGTGCTGGGAAAACACAACGGCAAGGGAAGAGCGGGGACCTGGTTGGGACGGTTGGTGCCCCCTGGAACAGCCGCGGGCTTCCCCTGTGCCGCCTCCGCCCGCAGCGTCGGGCTGGGTCCCCCCCGCGCTCCCGACGGGCGCAGGAGGAGCTCGGTTCTGGCGCTGGGTGTTCCCCCCGCCGAACGCAAAGCCAGGGCCAGGCGCAGATACGAACACGGCGGTTTCCTTAAAACGCCGCTGTGTCTTTTTCACAGACCAGCAAGACGAGGAAACACGTCCCAGTTAGTCCGCCAAGGGCTTTTATTCAGATCAACTTTCCTTGCTGCCACGAGTGCGAGACAAAACCAGGCCTAGCGAGCCAGCTGCAATGGGTGGTAGAGACCTTCCCGTCGCTTCCCAGCCCTCCGCAGTCCCCCTCCCCTCCCCGTGCTCAAGTTCAACTGCACGCGAGTACGGCAGACTCTGTGCTGTTTGTTTTGGGTTCAATGGCATCTCATTTACACGTGTTAATTGCAACTAATTGGCACTAATTGGATGAACAGGAAACCCTCTGGGAGCACTCATACCTTTAATTTGTAGTAAATATCATTAATTAACATATGCTAATTAGAGCCAATTAACATTGATTAAGGGTTGCCAGCTACTTGGAAAGTACAACTATCCATGTTGTATGAAGTCAGCACAAAATATGGCGCGTGCTCTAAGCGTGAGGGAAGAGGCGAGCTGACACACGCGCTGCTGGCTGCCGGACGCGTGCGGCACGCGGGGCACGCTGCGCCTTCACGCCGCCGGCGACACGGCCCCAGCACTGTGCCACCTCCTGCGGCCCGAGCACAGCGAGGGGAACGGCGTCCTAACCACCACGCGCCGCGCCGTGCGCCCGCAGACGTGGTGGGAGAGGAAATGTGTCTCCAAAAGGAGCTGTTGCTCCCCAAAGCGTGCAAAAACCAAAGCCTGGGGCTGCCCCGCAACTCTTCGCAAGATCCAGAGGGGATCTCTGGCCTTTGGAGCAAAAGCTAAGCCAGCACTGCTTCTGCCTGTGTCCCACCCGGTACCGACACGCTTCCTGTGGGATTCAGGCACAGCAGATCCCACCACGCTGGCCCAGACGGAGCCATGGGCTTGAGCACGCGGGGCAAAGCGCTGACTTTGCCAGCTGGATGAAGGAACAGGGTCTGGTCCCGTCCAGCACCGATGGCCGGCGGGTGCCGTGCCACCTCTCCGTGGGGCTGCAAGGCGAACCAAGGCAGTGCTGTCCCTGTAGAAAACCACCTCCACGCTGTGGAGACCCCCGAGTGGGCTCCCGGGGATGCTGCTGCTGCGTGCCTGGGCTTGGCCAAACTGCATGCGGGGACGTTACGGAGAGTTCAGCCCAAATCTTCGTGCAGCCACTGAGCTGGGTCCCGCTTTGCACGGTCCTGGGGGCAGGCAGGGGTGAAGGTAGCCTCGAGCCACTGTACCTTCCACCAGGACTTCTGCAGAGCGCAGCAATTTGATCCAGCAAATGTGGGTCACCGCGTTCCCGGGGTCTGCAAAGCGCCCGGGGCTGCTCTGCGCAGAGCCCTCTGCCAAACGCATTTACCCAGCAAAACCTGGAAGGTGTAAAACAACAGGGCAAAGCTCCCACCCGGGGTAAAATCCTGCTGCTCCCACCTCAGCTGCGCTTTCGGGTACGGATACGTGGCAGCCTGCGGCCAGGGATGAAGCTCTGCGCCGGCTCCGAGCGAGCCAGCTCAGACGCCAGGGACGCGAGGGCTGGCAGCGGGCAGCACCGCGTGGGCAGGCGTACTCCATCCTCTGTGCCACCAAGTCCCCGGTGCTGGCGTTGGAGCCAGCACGTGCCCCAAACCCCCCGCAGACCCCCTGGGACGTCGGTGCCGGCGCGGCCAGGCTTTCAGGAAGCGCTGGTGTGCGGGGCGAGCGCAGGGCCCTTTCCGCACTGGCCTTTTCCGAGAGGCACATCCTCTCTGCTAATTAACGAGCAAACAGAAAATAAGACAGTATACCTGACAATGGCATTTTCCTGAAGGGTTGGTCCTTTTTGGCCCTACCTTTGCCACCCAGAGATCACCAGCGCGCTGCAGTGCCAGCACCCAAGCCCACGTACCCCAGAGAACGGTGGCAATACCGGATTCGGCCGTCCGCTCTCACACTTAGCGGAGACGAGCGACCTGGGGGGTGTCCAGACACGGCCGAGGCCGTCACAGAAGCCTGAAGTTCAAATACCTCTCGTTCCCCAAAAGCTTTTGCGCTAAGATTATTACCAACCTGTTTACCCTACTGCTTACCATTTTATTATCTGATAAAACAACTGCTTATCAGTTTACGTAGAAGGACAGAGAAAAAAGGCACTGAATCTTAAGGAACACCTGGGAGGTGACATGATTCGGGCTGACACCAGGTCTGCTTCCCAATTTCCATCTTGCTAAAAGGATTAGCTTTTTACACCGAGAAAACAGAGGCCGGGCTTGAGACGTGGCAGGGAGAAGATGCCCTGCGAATGCCTTGGGTGTTGTTGTTTGGCTGCAAATGTGCTTTGTTGGTGGCGCGGGAAGCACACGGTGCCGGTGGGTCCATGGGCTTTGCTTTCCCAGCTCCTGCAAATCTCGATTGCACAGGATGGGAGCACACAATCAGCTCTGCCTCTAATTGCAAACCGACCTTATAATTTAAGGACTGTAATTAAAACATAGTGTTTGAGGCCTCTTTCCAACGAGCATTTTCACTATTTACGTCACGGACTGCCACAAGCCAGGGTAAAGGATGGAAAAGGGATGGGGGGAGGTGCTGCAGCCTTCATCCCGCTCCTCGAGTCCGGACCCAGAGCCCCGAGGGAGCCCAACGCTTGGTGTCGGAGCAGCGGAGCTGCGGGCGCGGCGTTATCGCTCAAAGACCTCCCTTCGTCCCCAAAGCCCGCCGCAGAACGACGCCGCTGAAGAGATAGCAGGGTTTTACGGCTGCATTTTTTCCAAGTCTCCAGACTCCGAGAGGCAAGAGCCCATGAAGCCATCGTCCTCCTCGCCCTATCCAGGAGAAACCTCCCACTCCGCCCTGCGCTGAAACTCCTCACGTGCTGGTTTTTGGACATGTTCAAACCCCTGTCCTCAGCCCGGACACGGAGTGGGGCCGACGCGAAGCCTTGGGGGAAAAACGGGCTGCGTGTCTAAAAACGGGCTGTAAAATTTCAGACCGCTGCAATCAGAGGGGACGTCTGAGAACCTGAAAATGTATTTTTCATGAGTTTAACAATAACTTCTGTTGGAGACGAGCATCACTGACACATTTAAAGTGGTATCAGAAAGCTGATAAGCTAAAATCACCAACAACATACACCTGTGTATATATATACACACACACACAGGTGTATGTTGTTGGTGATTTTTTTATATATATATACACACACACACATATATATGGACACATAACCTGCCCGTCTGTGGGGATATGCTCAGTAATCCAACAGGTCTGTCCACCTTTAACGACAGTGATCCCGCGACCCGGTATTCCTAACCAGGGCTTTCAATCTGAGTTTTCAGTATTTAGGGAGCACTATCAATAAAGTTTACAGTGAATTAATTACTAAAGTGGTTTTAATTTATTTTCATTAATTACAATCTTATTAACCATTTAATTAAATCCAGCTACAGGATGCGACACTGTTTGGTGGTTACACCCTGATAAGCAAACAAGCACAATCATACTTCCAGCAAAGCAACCCAACAACGAGAGAGGACCCGGGACGCCAGCGCTGCTCCGGCGGGATCCTGCCAGGGGCTGGGTGTTTTTGGGGTGCTCCCCACCACCCCGTCCCACTCCTGCTTCCATGCCAGGCTCCACACAGCCGGGTAAACCCACCCGGCATCCGCTCAGCTGCAGCAACTGGGTATTTCTTCCCCTTGGGAATCCCCCAGACATGAGAAGCTTCGTTCAAACACCCCCCTGACCGCTCCCCGCTGCTGCTCCTCACCCCTTGTCCGTGCCGTGCACTGCTCACGGGAGGAGGTTATCCGATTTGCACCAAGGTGGTACGAGAAATTCAGGATTAGTTGACAATGTATGGAACATGAATTCCTTGGTGAAAAGAAACACGCTGAATGAATGACTTAACCGCTTGCAAATTCAAGCTCTCTTTTTGTTTTATGACCGCCTTAGCATCCAGCTGCACGGAGATACAACCCCCTTCAACAAACATTATGCACAGGATTTATTACAGATGTATACTATTTACTAGGGTTTATAGTGATCTATAGCCTCTCTTCATCATTTGAGCAGTAAAGTATATTGTTCTGACCCTTCCACTCCCTCCATTTGCCTAAGACTCCATCCACTTGATATTTTTCCAGTTCTGACATTTCAAACATGCAATGCCATATGTATTGCCACTTTCAGGTAATTATCACGTAAAATTAGGCTAGTCTTGTACATGAAACTAGCAATTAGCCAAGGATTGAAGGTCAAAGAGATCTCATTTATAGAGTCTCTAACAAAATGTTAAGTGTAAATGTGTGTCAGATGGTCCAGGAGGCCGGATTATATGGGGTCATGACAACGGGTCTGAAGTGTCATCAAGCACGATGTAACCAGTCTGTTGGGCACAGCAGTACAATCTGGGACTTATCTCTTTCAGCCTTATCAGAACCTGCGCTAAATCTAGGACACGGCCGTAGAGGAGTTTCTGCAAAACCAGGAAAACGAATCGCAGCCCGTTGTTCCCCTCGCTAGGACTTTGAAACGAGCCGTTCTTCATGACAGAGCACTCCGCGTGACAAGCCCGGTCCTCGTCCTCTCAGGACGCGCGTGTGTGAGCCGGAGCAGGACCCCGTCGCTGCCGTTCGGACGAGGTCGGTTTTGTCCCGTAAGGAAGGGCAGCAAGGGCTGCCATGCCGTGAGATGACCCCCTCTGCCACCCTCCCGGCCGGGCTCTGCGTGTCCCCGGGCAGGGGCAGCGCGCCAGCCATGCTTGGTCCCGCGTAGATGCCATGGGGCTGCGGATCCCCCCCAGCTCCAAAGGGGCTCTACCGGGAGCATCTACTGGCATCAACCCATCTTCTTTTAATGTCATCAGCGTGGGGTTATCCAGCAGCATTTGGGACCTTAATCAGGTGCTAATTTGCTCAGCCCTTGTGAAGATACCAGCCTTAATTTTTGCAGATGCGGGGCCTCATCCTGCAGGTGCTGGAGACGGCACAGGCTGTCTGCTCCTTCCCCAGCGCCTGGCAAAGTCCGTTCTGCATCGAGAAGCCGGGGATGCTTTCACACGCATGCACAGAACCATAGAATCGTACAACCACAGAATCATGAAGGTTGGAAAAGACCTCTAAGGTCATCTGGTCCAACCATCAACCCAACACCACCACGCCTGCTAAACCACGTCCATCTTCTATCGCTTTTCTTTGGGTGTTTGAGGCTGGAATCTCTCAGAACCCCGGTCCCCCTTTTTCGCTCCCCGGTATATTGCTGTCCCGCTCTCCAAGCGCGCTGGGGTGAGCACAAAACCCAAGCCAGCGGCAGAGGTCTGTGCCAGGACTTTGGCTGAACGAGACCTTCTCCCGCTTCGATAAGGAAGGCAACTGCACTTGCATCAGGTGTTTAAAAAGCCTCCTTGCATAATTTTGTTTATTCTCACCTGTATAAATATTTATCCTTTCTTCCTGCCACTCTCAAAAGGAGCAAAATAAAAAAAAATAAAGTCTTTTCTTCAACAACTTGATATGCTTTCCGGTGGGATATATCCTCCGTCAGCCCTGCCAGCTACTCCAGGTCCTCGCTGTGTGTCACCCCCTCCCGGCATGAAGCCCCCATCCCCGTCACAAGGAACCTGGTCCCACCGCACGTCCCACCGCACGTCGGTGGGGTTCGTGGCAGGCGCCTTCCACGCGTTCCCCCACCGAAGGCAGACGAAGCGGAGGGCTCGTGGCATTTTCCTTCCAAGTTTTCCACCTCGTCTCTGTTTCCCCCCCCGCTCTCCGAACGCCGTCGCCTCCTTCGCTTCTCCTCCCGTCTCCCGCTCCGGTTCCCAGCCCGCGTCCCTCCCGGCTCTGTGCCCTGACTACCAATGACGCTTCCAGCCCTGCTCTGTATTCCGGCTGGAGGCAGAGGTGGGGGCACGCCAGCCCGCTCCGCTCGCCAGCCCTTCACCTCCCGCGCAGGGCCGCAGAGCGCTGCGAGGAGACAAACGACTTTCCCCTTTCATCTGAACATGGCGCCAGTGCTTTTCTAATTGCACGTGAAGGCACCCAGAGGCACGCAGCACGGCCACAGACCCGCGGGCTCTCTGCCTCCTGCCCTCCGTTCCCAGCAGCTTCGGTGAACGGAGGAGGGATGCTCCGTGTGCCAACCGGAGCCAAGGGGGTTGTTGCAGACTCATCCCTTGGTTTGCCATCCAGACCCGTCCCCGCCGGCAGAGCCGCGCTGAGGGCAGCCGCAAACTTCCCCGGCTCTTCCCCCCGCCCCGTGCGCGGCAGCGGCCCCGGCTCGTAACCTCCCTTCCCTCCTCGAAGCCCAGGTCGTAGCGGCACTTAGCTAAATTATATAACCGCAAACAAAGTGTGACAGCTTTATTTGTAATTATACTGCATTTAAAGGAACAAGATGAGCTTAATGAGTTAATAAAGTGGCTGCCTGTCAAAGCAGGGGCTGCTTTGCATAGGCCCCCGGCGGGTCCCGGCGCGAGGCTCATGCATATGGAGGGGTGCACGGAGGTGCCGCCGGCCATGGCAACGCGCAGGTAGCAGCCCGCGGCCAGCTGCCCCCGTCCCAGAAGACTTGTATGAAGTGAAGACTTGTGAGGAGCGAGCATTTTGTCTCCGCACACTTGACAAAACAAAGACAACTCACTCCTCTGGTTTCATGCCACATTTTTTATTCATAAACAAGCTGTTGGCTGTAAAGACATGATAAAACTCGAGCTCAGAGGAGGCTGGCGAACATTTGAATGCAAATCCTCAGCTGCTACAAATCCGTCCTATTATTCAGCCGATTTCCCCCCCCCCCATTTTTGTCTTATGCTAAGCTAGGCAGGATCCCAACCAGAGATATGTGATAAACTCTGGTCAATGCAAAGAAAGGCACCGGCATAAAAATTCAAAGGCTTGCCTGGGCGAGGGGAGGCAGGCGGGCTCCGCGGGGCGAGGGAGCACGAACAAAGGCCACCGCGCTGCTGAGGGGCTCTTCGGCGGCCGCCGAAGCTTTAGCTCTACACGCGCAATATTGCCTGTTGTGATCTTTTTTCACCTTTTTTTGCCCCGGCCAGGTAGCTGTCTCCCAGAGGGGATGCGTGGGGAAAGCTCAGGGCGCAGAAGGGCAGGGAGGGCTGCCCGGCTGCCGCAGCGTGGCGTGGAGGAGCCCCGGCCAGAGGCGAGCACCGCAGCATCCCCCCGGCAAAACCAGGAGCTTCCCCCGCTCCCAGCCCCGGGACACGGGAATATCTCATGGGGGGAAAAAACCCCAGCTATAAGACACTTTACAGGCAGTTTTTATGAAATAGGAAAGGAACAGTAATGTAATACTTTCCACCTTCACCCCCAAACCTTTCGGTGACGCACGCATGTCACAACACCGCTCAGACCCTTAGCACAAGCAAACATCCACGCAAGGGACGCGTCTCTCCGGCCGGTGCCGCTGCCTACTGCGCATCTGGGCTGAGAAAATCAAATCCCAGAGCTGTGACGGGGCTGGTGCTGAGCGGTGAAGAGCAAGGATGGACCAGAGTCGGTGACTTCAGCCCAGCTGTGCCAGCGCCCCAAAACCCCGCATCCCCGCTGGCTGAAGTCCAGATGTTTCACAGAGCCCAGCTCTGGAGCTGAAGGTTGCTCTTAGGCTGGACCTGACCTGGCTCCCGCGTAGCTCTTTCCCCTTGTAGATGCTTGTGCAAGTCTTTTAACCTCTGCAGCCCCCTGTTTTCGCAGAAAGCAGGGGTGATAGCACTCCTCTCCTCCGACCCCGCTGGGGTGAGAAAGGCTTGCGGCCTTTTGATGAAACACGCCTCGCCAGCAACCCACCCGAGCTTTACCCATGGCCATAAGAGAGGCAATTTCCTCAGGGAGAAGACAAAAGTCAAGAGGGGATACAGTTCAGAGAGATGAGTTTTGCATGACAATTGGGAAACAAAGAAAATAAAAGTTAGTAGGAATTCATTTGCACGAGGGCGCAAATGGAAAAAAAAAAAGATAGATTATTTCTTGCAGCCTCTATCAAATAAATGATTTTGAGAAGAAAACGCACCAGAGGTCAAGCGCGCGAGCAGGAGGGCTGGGGGTCACTCAGGGCCGTGGTTTGCTGCTCTGGATCCTGACTGATAGAGACATTTGCATTTCTGGGGTAATTCCGCAGCACGAGGAAATCTGCTATCACAGCGTTACAAGGCATCGCGGATCCTCCGCAGCAGCAAACCACGAAATCGTTAAACCCAATCCCTTTGCCTCCCTGCAAAGCGAATGTGGCTGATGTCATCTCCCCGGCTGCGCTTTCAGAAACGCCGCGCACCCGCTGATTGCATTTTCGGTGGCACCTAAAGCCGGGGTGTCCCGACGCAGGACAGATTTGTTGTTCGCTCAGCTGGCGACGCAAGAAGAGGCAGATGCTGAACTGCAGCTGAAATTATAGCCAGGCAAGGTACTCGCAGGAAACAAGTGACCCGACAAAAACAGCCTTTCATCCTCTGAGACAAATTACAAGGTGCAAACGTTGGTTTTTACGAATGCACTCGTTATTGTTCAGCATTCGAGCAGGTTTTTGCGAGTGTGTGTCACCCTATGGGCCAGCTGCTAATTGACCCCCCCTGAAATGGCCAGGATGCCTGGCGGGGCTGGTGCCCTCGGGAGGTGCAGTCCCCCCTCGCCGGGGGGCACGGGCTGGCTGCGGGCACCGCAAACCCTGCCTGCGCCGGCAGCGATCTGCGGACGCCCTCCGAGCACCTATGGGTGGGGTTCTGCACGAAAAAGCCCCATTCCCCCATTTGTGAAGGCAAAAATCTTCCCGAGGCGAACGCTAGTGGAAAAGGCAAAGCAGNGTTCNAGAGGGGAAATGATGGAAGCGGAGAGGAAAATATTGGTGGCTGTTTCTGCCAGCTCCCGTGTAGCTGGAAGAGGCCCCGGCGCAGGACACGCTTAGATGTGCGTTTAATCTTCAACCTGCGTTAAACCACAGCTTTAACCCGCTCTGCGCTCCCCTCCCTGGATTTCTTCAGGTGCCTCTTTGCATAAACCAGCGCCAACGCTACCGGCTTGGCTGGGAGCCGGCTGCTGCGGATGCCGAGGCCAGGCGCCGGGACGGGGACCCCAGCGATGGCACCACCATAGCTGGGCACAGGCTCCCGCCCCCTCCCCGCCACTTTGGGCAAAGCCCAGGTTTCTGGCGTTTGCAATCCGATCAATGCAGGGCCCCCGGTTGTGGACAAGAGGAGAGACTTAATTCTAATCTGTATTGACTGCTCGCTGCTTTGTCTGCCAATTTGCATCATGGGCTTGTCTCCGACAACGATGTGGGCCTGGCAGGTTCTCTCACAGTAATCTATACCAGCGGGTCAAAATCTCTGAGCGCTCGTTAAAGTCCATACATACGAAATGCACATTTAACTACTGGAAAGATACTGAGGTGCATCTGTCTCAATATTTATCCACCTTCATCCGTAACCTGTTTAAGCTCCAAGAACGCTTTCAACTTTTAGCAGCAGAAAGAGGCCCCTTTGTGCAGTGGGGAGTATTTCCAGAAGTTTTTGTTCTAAAATATTTTGTCCTGCTGCCTCGTGTCCAAGGAACAGCTCAATGGAGGTGGACGGTAAGGAGATGAAACC
>Ga0065711_1049218_pt1 | contig 11418 bp, 2 predicted proteins | sample Hoacrofraction12_FD_59098 | JGI IMG/M metagenome (GOLD analysis project Ga0065711, IMG submission 59098) | Hoatzin crop microbial communities from Cojedes, Venezuela - Epithelial fraction 12 v2 (version 2) | ecosystem: Host-associated > Birds > Digestive system > Esophagus > Crop | place... | reverse complement strand
GACACCCACCCTTCAGATATTTGTAGGCATTTATAAGGTCCCCTCGCAGCCTTCTCTTCTTCAGGCTGAACAAGCCCAGTTCCCTCAACCTCTCCTCGTAGGGGAGATGCTCCAGTCCCCTCACCACCCTCGTAGCCCTCCGCTGGACTCTCTCAAGTAGCTCTTCATCTTTCTTGAACTGGGGAGCCCAGAACTGGACACAGTACTCCAGATCTCTGAAATAATTCAGAGGTCTCTAACCTAAGATAAAAGATACTGGGAAAAAAAAACCAAAAAAAACAAGAAATTGTAACATGTCCCAGTGCATATAATTTACAGTTTATAGGAGATGAAGGGCTAGATGCAGTAAAGGAAATAAGCTGAGAAGCCGGGTCTGACTTAGCGCATAGCCCTAGAATAATAGCCCAACAGCCTTCCTATTTTACTTAATGTCCTCTATGCCAATGTCAGGGCACATGGGACACCCAGATGTTTGCCTCCTGCCTAGAATCCTTCTGAACCACAGAAATGAAGCATCCTGTTGTCGTAGGAAGCAACCTAATGAGCAAATTTGAAAAGTTAGGGCTCTGTTTCTAAGAAGGTTTCATGACATTTTTTGATAGGAGCATGGTCTGAGTGTATATGTTATCTAGATTTAGATACAGCACAGGCAAATACTTGCAAACTTCAATGTTGCATTCAGGGTTGGGTTCTCCAGTAGACCCAAGAGAGCCAGATCATGAGTTCTGCTGCCTGGTGTAAAAGATAGAGCCAACAGACAGAAGAGGATCAGCAATTTTAACACAAAACCAGTCCTAGCCAGCATGCTACAGGGAATGATTTGGGTCTCAGAAACATCAAAAATGGCACCAAAGAAAAACAGGCATTTTCCCCACTTTCTCTACACCCAGCTCCTTACACTGATTCTGTTCCATTTTAAATAACAAGCTTCCTGCTTTTTAATATCTAAAGCATAAATAAGTGAATAAAAATAAATAAAAATACCCAGGTTTTCCTTGGGTATTTAAGAAAAAAACCCCACAACAAACAAATAAAAACAACCCCAAAAAACCTAAGCGAACCATTTCGTTGTCTACAAATAAACCACACGCAGAAATATCTGTCATTGTCAAGCTCCTTGGCTTGGACTTGTTGCACTGAGAATCCAATTTAGAGGTGTATTTTTGTAGTGCAATGATGCCCATTCACCTATTCAGTTAATCAGTGGTATTTGTTCCCTCAGGATATGTTTTTGAAACATTCTTTTAATCCAACCTTTCTTTTCAGGACACCAGTCAAGACCAGAGGCAAAACAAAATTAACTCTGATTGTACCCAGCTACTGAGTTGCATGACTCAGCATTACAGACACTTAAAAATTCAGCTGTGGAAAGGCACAAAGTTCTCACAGATACCTGACAAGGCCTGCTTTTCTTACTTACCAAGCAGAGTCTAAGAAATTTCTTAATGGCCTTGTAGCAGTGAGGAACAGGAAGCCAAGGATATGTTTGCATAGGATGGACAGCCAGTCTTGGGCTGATCCAAGCAGTACTTCTACAGAGCATAGCACAGTACCACTCTGCAAGAGTGCAGAGTGCATTAGTGCAGTACTGCACTCAAGGTAACGGGTCCTGCTGAGCTCTGGAAACCTGCATCACCTGCACAGCTTCCCACTGCAAAAGGAGCCTGCTTGACATAGTTCAGAGATATCTATCTCACTTAGTTAAAGAGTATAAAAAAGCCATCCAAAATTGTTGTGTCCCTGGCATAATGGAATACAGTAAGCTACTGCACCATCCAGAATTTCTGTCAGGATACCTGCTTCAGGCACACCTGACCACACAAGGCTTAGTTTGATTCCTTAGATGTATCCTCAGAACAACGCAGAGAAAACTAACTGCAGTAGCCTGCCATAGCTATATAGTGGGCACATTGATTATCTGCTTCTGGCAACAGACTAGTTTGTGTCATTTATGGGAAGAGCGTCTACAACGTCAACTTATAATTCTATCCAGATAGTAAATTCTTTAAAGCTAATCAGCGAGTTTGCTTTGTGTATATACAAAATTTCGCATATTGGATTCCTGATATTCATTTAACCATTGCAGTGTTACTGTAATAAGGACCAGTAACAACAGTTAAAGACACATCATCTTTAAAAAAGTTTTTAAACAAATGCTGTCTTGAGGATATTTAACATTTCCTGCTTTTGAAGAAAAAAGAAGAAAAAACCCACAACTTCAGACTATTGATCTCATGTCTTGTGACTAACAAGGGAAGAGGAGTAGAAAGGATGTATGTGCTATGATTCTTTAAAGAACACAAAGCCGTAGATTCGATCCAGGTCATAAACTTGCCTAGGCAGATATGGGGTTATACTGCACTCTGATAACTTCAACGAGTAGCTGCCCACATTTAAAATCTTTGAATAACATAGTTATGTACCGCAACTGAGTGGCCGGAGCAATATTCCCCTACAGATCTGTGTGGTTATGATATGTGAAACCAACTGGTGCTTCCCACTTTTCCAAGGTCCAGCTCCTTTCTACTAACTGCAATTTACCTTGAAGTATTGATTGCCTTACCAAAGTGTTTCTTGCTTAGTGACTCTACCCTGTTCATTGCCTGCTTTTTACTTCCAGTGTTTCTGCTTTTTTGATCACTTCGATTTTCCCTCAGGCCAAGAAGTGCTGCAGGCACTACTAACAACATTGTCTGTTGGCCATCCCTTTGCTCAAGGACCTGAGTTAAATAAAGGCAATATTATCATTTTCATCTTGCTTACACCACATTTGCACCAGAATAATGCCTCCTGGAGCAGTTCCTCAGCCACTTCTGTCTCCAGCAGCACTCCGCTGATTTACACTAGTCAAGCATCCAGCCTATGAATGCAACACTAACACAAGAGAAAAATCAAGGCCACAGGAGACCTGTTCTTTCTGCAGTGCCAGTGAGAAATGAACTGAAGAACTGACATAACTAGTCCATGCATCTGTCATAAGCAAACTTCTCTTTTTTCATCTTCTTTATTCATCTCGCTCACACATTTTTCCCTCCAAATATCACTTTTTTTCTCCTCTATCCTTTAAGTGCTGAGGAACATGAGAAAGCAATTCAATTCAATTCAGAGATATTCCCCCTCAGCTGAACAAGGAGTGGGCACCCCCAAAAATAGTAAACTACAGAATTTTATTTTGAAACAAGTACCAGGGCGTAAGTTATTACTCCAGAGACAATTCTACCTACATCACAATAGCTGGCTACTTCAAAAGTACATCAGTCTGTCTCGCCATATGCAAGGTGTGGACAATTTCACATGGTAACTAGTGCATTAGACAACTGATCAGATCTAATATGCTCACTAACCAGAAGTGTTAGGTCAGTGATGTAAACACAGAAAAACTTCCAGTTTCTCTTACATTAAACTTTTCTGAAATCTCCTTCCTTCCATCCCATGTATAATATACTCACAGCTTCTGAGCCTAGTATGAAAAAACTGCAGAAAGAGACTAGGTGCAGAGGTAATCCAGCACACACAAGAGGAGAAAACTTGCAAGAGTAACTGATGCAGAAAGTTTCACATCAGCAAACATGTTTTATCACTGAGATCATGCCTAGCTTTTCTCCTCATTAACATAATCCTTTTCTTGAGGAATACGACCTGATAGCCTGTCCCTAACATAGCTCTTACAGTCTAAATTACTTCATTCATACTTTAATACCTCCCAACATTTAATATATATTCAGCTATATGCAAGAGTGAAATATCCCACTAAAATTTTGACCAAGAAATTCTATTGAGAAACTTACAATTCCCTTACTGTAAAATTGTTGTCTAGTTTGAATTTAAGCTAAGACAAGTTGCTCTGCTCACAGCAGCAACACAGCCCGTGAGCACAAGACTCAATTCGGTTCCAAGAGTTTTACCCTGCATAAATGCACGTATAGAATTAGTGCAATAAAATGGACAAATAAACTGGTTAAATAGCATGTAGCCAGCCTTGGGTTCTGTGCTGCTACATAGCTGTAATCCAAGACAATTCAGGTAAATTAATACAAGTTGCAGTCACCACAGCTGTATGTATAGCAAAATAGATTCTTTTGATTCCAAGTACCCACAAATGTATAAAATCAGACCAGAAGCTGTTTGTAATAGATCCAGATAAGCATAAACCCTATCCAGTCCATATTCAGTTCTGCCTAGAATAATCCAGCAAACAAGAGCAGCAGATGAGGTCTGAATAAAATAACATGGACTTCATGAGGTCCCCTAGCCCAGCATGACCTCACGGCTTTCATCGAGGCCACGCTCTTCCCCAGAGGGAGCAGGGGAGCATCTGTTCTAGCAGGACAATCCACAAAATGCCTTCTCTTATGCCCAACTGCCAGCCTAGGGTGCTGGTGTGGCAGCCTCTCCTGTCCAGCCACATTGGCCAAGGAACCACTCACTTTTCTCCATTCTGCAGCTCCCTCCTTCACTCTCCCAGGGGAAAGAAGGAATGGGAGATTAGTAGAGGGGAAAACTGTTGCTGGGATTATTTACAGAATTACTGTATAACATGCATTTTTAAAAGGAGGTGCCTGTGGGTGAATTTCATTGCTGCAGTATGTGAAATCAGTTACATAATGGTTACTCAAACAGAAGCGAAGGCACAAAGCATTAATAAAGCACCTTGAAGTTCACTTGAATTGAGGTGATAGGATCACACTGCCAATTGGCAGTCAGACAGCCTGGCAATGTCAGAGATCTTTGTGTCTCCTGGTAAGAGAGAAAGCAAGGGCTAAATGTAACATCTCTGGAGTGGTATCTGATGTGACTGGGGGACATTTGGTTAAGTGTTCATTATGCCTTTTTAGCCAAGACTTCAAAATGCAAGTGACAGGTACTGTAACTCACAGCAGATCAAGGTGGAGAGTATATCTCTCCATATATTAAAACAGCCAAATAACCTAAGAATATTCTAGGTCAAACTACAACACAGATTTAGATGTACAGATGAAGTACACAAAATATGACATCACATATAGATGCTAACTAGAATAAAACTGCCAGAGTTTAATTGGTCAAGAGTCAGTATGACCCTAGGCAGAAATATCTGCAAATTGTACTATATTGTGCAAGAAATAAAAGCATCAAAACCAAACATATAAAAGCAGACTTGCAAAAGGAAAACACAATTCCCAGCCACAACTGTAGATCTGGATACAGTAATTTATTAGCAACACTAAAGAAATTTAAAAAATGTTAACAATTGTAATAACAGCAGTTATGACAGACCGGAAGTTCAGAGAAAACCAGGTAATGCCTGACAAAGAATATCAAAACCTTGCCATCACCTCAGTATTTTTCACTCCCCTAGCACGCTAGGGTAAGAAAGTGACAATGCAATCACAACTTTACACGTCCCCATCATGCATGCCACCATATTCAGCACATCCAGATGATGTAGGATTTTATTCTAGGTTTAGCGAAGCTGTGTTGTAATGGAAGAGAGGGAGAGAGAATGCGAGATCAAATTATGAGCTCAGCAGGCCCTGGCAGCAGTGACTGGGTTTAAATAAAAGCTTAGAGGTCAGAGAAGAAAAGAGGAGGAGTTCAGAGAGAGAGAGGCCTATCTATCTTCTTTGAGTATTATCAAGGCATTCAGGCCACTTCCACTTCCTGACAATGCCTACCAAATATTTAAGGCAGCACTAAGCATGCTAAAAAGTGCTGAACGCACATAGCATCTCCCTTTTTCTTGCTTCCTTTCCTCCTGTTTTTTATTTTTTTTTCCTTGAATGATTGCATTTCACTTTTTTCTCCTTTGTTTCACTTTCCCTTTCAATTTACAGTAGTATGGACTGGTCCTAAAGGGAACTGCCTTGCAAAGATGCACTTAGGCCAAGCTTAACTGTGCATAAGTGTACCCTCATGCTGAGCAGGCTGAGTGAAATCAGCAAAAAAAACTCACTCCACAAAGGAAGCGAGTCACTGGTAAACCCAGTTTCAAGTTAATCAAAACTATTCATGAACAGAGCAAATATTTTTGGCCAAAGGAGGAAAAAAGAATTCTGCATGGTCTAAGAATAAAAATACTATGTCAAATATTTAAATTGATCTAGAATTTTAAGCAGGGTTCCAAAGGTTAATTAAAAAAAAAAAAAAAACTTTGTTGTTGATGAAAACAATTTTGTATCTTTCATTTTCATACTTGTCCACTAACAAAAACCTCACTTTTCACAAGCAAGCATTACAAGCCAATGTTGCAGCACAGAACACAAAAAGCTGTACAACTTTTTTTATTAATAATATGAACTGCCCACACATTGAGGATGATATTGTCATTAGAACTCAGTCAGCTGTTTCACTGTATTAAATAATACAGTTCTTTCTGAAATAAGTTGCTAAATACTACCAAGAATTTCAAGAGAAAGGAATTTTGCTATTGTACACAGTCTCCAGTCAACCTTTAGATGTTCCTGGTCTGGTACTACACTAAAATAAATTCTTATATTTTCCCATATTTTTCTCATCTCATTACAAGTTTGATTTACATATCATTCCTATCTAAATATAGTTTCTATTGTTGAGACTAATAACCAATATTTCCTACAGTTACCTCAGAGACATCTATATAGACATGTTACTTTAATGGTTGAAGATCTGGGTCTGGCCAACAGAATCTACAAGCTAGTATCTAATTACTCCCTGTGAAAATAAATACGGCCCAAACAACTACATGTCTCTCACCTACACATAGCCTTCACATTGCTGCTGTTTGACAAAGGGTGTCACAGCAGCTTCGCCTGCATGAAGAGCTAGTTGTTGAGTGATGACAGGATGACAGGACAATGCAAAGAGGACTTGAGCATAATGAGCCATGGCCAACAGGACAGCACAAGCTACGACTAAGCATAATGAGCCTCGGTAGGATTTCTGGGTTAACAAATGACAGGAGAATACTTGGAATTGCTGGAATGTTGTACCATTGATACCAGCACGGACTAATTTGATCAGCAGCCTGTGCTGACACCTATACACTTAAAAAAGAAAAAAAAACAAAACCAAAAAAAAACCAAACCACACCACTCAGGAGGATGGGTACAGAGCTGGTGGGCATACACCTGTCACTGCGTAGAAGCGGACTGTGCAAGGTAAAACAGTTATACATCGGTTCTGAGCTGCCACCACAACCTTACACTGAGACAAGTCAGAGTAAGTGTCCAGTCCCCCAGGCTTGACTTGCTGAAGTGATAACTGGGGTAGGCCTCAGTTAACTCTGTGCATATGTGTTCACGTTTAAAGCTTCTCTGACACAGTCTATCCCTCACTTGGTCCACTTACTAAATCGAGCTTAACAATGTCATGTTGTTTAGTATGCCATTTCCCAGGGGGAAAGGAGAAGGTCAAAGGACTCTAGGTATGTGGTTTAGACACAGCTGCCTCATCATCACTGCTGACAGCTCTCCAAAGGAGCTGCTGTTGACTTAGGATCACTGAACTACACTGTTCAGCAGGGACTTTTGGCATTTTTGCTCATAAGACTACCAAGAAACTAAAGTGGAGAAAAACTTTACTTCAATATCCTTAGACTGCTAAAACACAAGCACTTACAAATTAACAAATGGCTTTCAGGAAATAATCTTACATTTTCAAATACCATTGCAGATGTCAAAGTGATGAACCCACCAATATAAAAACACACTGAATGTTTGTCAACCCATTTGCTAACCACTGAACCAAACCAGCTCGTCATGAAATATTCATAATAAAGCAAGAAATCATGCAAGTTGGCCCATTTTTAGGTTTTGCAATAAGAACTCAGGTCATGGTAAGCTAAATCTTCTGATGCTCCAGGTCTGTTGTGACATGAGCCATAGCAAAATTACAGCTTTGTAGTACCACCATAAGCAAGAGGCCAATTCACATTATTTCAGTGGAATACAGGTGAAGAGCTGAAGTTCTAAGTTTTATTCAATTTTGACGATAGAGGTAGATGCGTAAGCAAGTAAAATCAATTAAACTGTTACAAAAGCAAATCTGTGCTTCTTACTGCGGATCCAGGATTTAAAAGATAAAAACAAACCAACACTTGGACTCTAAAAAGCAAGCACATCACTTTACATACATCTAAATAACTGAGAAAGCCACTCCATTCCCAAACACCACCAGACTCCTAGGGGAAAAAAGCCTTCATAAACACTGCTCAAATATTTCAGTAAAACCCCTGAAACTTGCTAGTAAAGATTTAAATTCACAATGTTCAATGATGCATCATCATCTTTGAGATAGAACAGACAAAGAGTACTTCCCCAAATTAAAAAGCTGCCTAAACATACATAGACATTTCTGTCTTTGTACTGTCCAAAGCTTCATCACATCGCCGGTACTAACAGCTTAAACTTCCACCTTCTGAAAAACAGGATTATTGTTGAAACCTCACACTATAGTTTCTTCCTAGTTTGGTTTGTGTGTGGAAAATGCCAACTCACTAGGGAAACTATTATCCAGGAAAATATTTCTGAGACACCGAGAAGCATGATCTGCTAGACATATTCTAAGAGTACATCTTGAGATTAGCCTCAAAAGGCCCAAATGATGGAAGGCCACTAGGCTGACTGCTTTGCTTTATCAAGAACATTGAACCAAAACCATGACCAAGAGTTGCTAAGAAATGTTACTGAGAAAAATTGAATTCTTCTGGACTTCTGGCAGGCTGTTCCAAGCTTCAGAAGCAAATGAGTTTTTTTTCCAGGACTGCAATTTTGGACTGGGCTCCTAAATCCTTTTATGTATCCAGGTTTTTATCTTATTTCTCTTCAGTCCCAGTACAATTTGGTTATGCAAGTTTCGGTGTCCTTTCACAGAGATCCAGTACCTGCTCAGTGTTGCTATACTCAGTGACAGCTAAAGCAGGCTATATCCCTGCAAAGGATTAGTACTATAACTGTCCTTTCCTACACATCATTGATTCTATTAACAGAGCTGCAGTAACTCCTTATTGCCATAAATTAAATTAAATTTTCAATTCTTATTCTGTGAGTTAAAGAATTACCTAAACAATTGTTATACACAAATTCCCTGTAGAAGGGAGACAGCAGAACGTATTGCTCTCTCATATGAACAAGCAAGTTCACCTCAAACAAAAGCCTTACTGTAGAGCTACACACCCCTCTCCCCCAGAACCTAAAAGCAAAATGCTAGCCATATTCATAAATCCCAGGTAGCCTGTGAAGTCCCAAGAGCTACTGTGAAATGAGTTTCTACCTTCACAGGAACTACATTATTCAAAGGACCTTGCACTTCTAATTTGTCATTGTAATGTGTTCTTCAATAGCTTGCACTGACATTGTGTAATTTGACAATGTTACATGAATTGATCTCTGAGGACAACTTATCCAGCAGTATTCCCAGTGCCACTAGTTTCACTGCTGAACATGACCACTTTCAGAAGAAGGACAGAGGATTTAGTTATTGCAGAATAATTATTTCCATATTGGTTAATTTTGTTACAGAGAGCAAAAGTGGCCTCACTAAAGCTTAAACAACTTCTACCACCCTCTCTCTGTGTGATAGTCTCTTAAAACAAAGCTGAAACTGCTGAGACAGCAGCGATCAAAATTTATCATGTTCTGCAACAAGATGTTCTATTGCTTAAAAGTCTTTGGGGATGACACTACTCTTCTCATAAAATAACACCTAAAAGACTATACAGTAGCTCCACAGACTAAAATACATACTTCAAACGATGCATTGCCAACAAGTCACTAACCATCAACAGCACTCTGCACATGGCTAAAGTGCTTTACTGAGCAAGGGGCAAGGAAGAGAACTGATCTGGGGCCAGTAGAGGAAGAACAGTGACGACAAAACCCATATACCAAGTTTGACACATCAAGGAATTTGCTCTTTACCCGGGGCATGCTGTACTCTTCACATTTCTCTTCAAATAACACACTGTTCCAAAGAGTACTTTTTTTTCCCCAGCCGTTATCCATCAGTTACCCTGACAATGACTAGACAAACAATGTTATCACACATATGTCCCTTTAAAGCATATTTTAACATCGTTTAATTAAGAATTAAGGAACAGCTATCACTGCAATCAGTGAAGAGTGCAACTCATTAGACCAGACTATCATAGATGTGGAAAAAACCCCTATAAAACAGCCACTTAGCTATTTGATTATATTTTAAAAATACTAAAATGATGATTATATAAAAATTACTGGTAATAAATTTGGCAGAAAAATATACTGACATTTCAAAAGAACATCAGTCAGAACAAATAAGTATGTCTTCTAAGCAAAGTAAGGGGAATTTTCATCTTTGCATAAAGCTTTGCTAAACTGGGGATTCCAAAATTATAGCTCAGTTCCCAATAATTCAGTATACTTCTCCCTCTGCTGGAAAATCCATCCTACTACACAATCCAAAAAAGCATAAGGATGAAGTATTATTACAGTACATTTCTCTGACTCCTCCTGCCAGGAGAGGTCAAGACTTTAACCTAAACACAGCTCAGTATTTTTATAATGAATGCTGCATTGCCTCAATAATTTGTTAAATTTCACTTTGGGTAAGGGCTTCATTTTTGAGAGTGACTTGCAACCTGAAGTCAAGGGATTATAACAGTTACTAGTTAAGCTCTTAGTTGATGACAACTTTAAAAATTATCATGCTTGAATTTTCATGATTAATGCACACATTGCCTCCTTCCTAGCGCTTTTTTCAGAAAGGAGGGAAGGAATGCTCTATTTCAACAAAATTCTAGAAGCCTGTTATTTCTCAAAGTGGAGAAAAAGTGAGTCTACGCAATTACCTTATAAGAACTTCCACATATAGATACATTGAAGATACACTCCAAATTTTAGCTTCTAGGGATGCTGAAATTAATGCTTATGTGCAAACTGATGGCTGGAACCAGTAACAGCGTAGCAAGTAACCAAGTTAATGTGAAGAAAACTGTCCCCTAAGACGAAAAACTGGTGAAATTAGCTGTTCTGTAGAAGTGTTTCACAACTAGTATAACCCATGCCACTGTATAACATTGCAAAGAGGTTCCCCTAACATATTGGAGCACAGAGGTTCTGGGGTAAGTACATGCAAGCAAACATCTATATAGAGGAAATATAGAATCATAGAAAGTTTTGGGTCAGAAGGGACCTCTAGAGGTCATCTAGTCCAACACCCCCCACAGCAAGCAGGGACACCACTAACTAGATCAGGTTGCTCAGAGCCCTGTCCAACCTGGTCTTGAATGTTTCCAGGGATGGGGCCTCCACCACCTCTCTGGGCAACACGTTCCAGTGTTTCACCACCCTCATTGTAAAGAACTTCTTCCTTATATCTAGCCTAAACCTACCCTGTTTTAGTTTAAAACCATTACCCCTCGTCCTGTCACTGTTGTCTCTACTAAAAAGATTGTCCCCATCTTTCCTATAGGCTCCCTTTAAG
>Ga0065711_1049216_pt1 | contig 11418 bp, 6 predicted proteins | sample Hoacrofraction12_FD_59098 | JGI IMG/M metagenome (GOLD analysis project Ga0065711, IMG submission 59098) | Hoatzin crop microbial communities from Cojedes, Venezuela - Epithelial fraction 12 v2 (version 2) | ecosystem: Host-associated > Birds > Digestive system > Esophagus > Crop | place... | reverse complement strand
CCATGGACAAAGAGAGTGAGACCGTCGTGATCCCCCAGCTTTAAACTGAGTCTGATGTGCATGGCATGGAATGTCGCGTTGGTCAGTATCGGGTCACCTGTCCTGTCCGCTCCTCCCCGCAAGTGCGACCCTTTGCGACTCCTCACTTGCGGAACCTAAGAGATCTGTCCGTGACCTTGGCTGCTATAGTGATAAACAGGGGCCTTTTTCTGTATTCCTTTCCTACCATTATCTCAGTGTAACTATAAGCTATAACTGTAAAGTGTTACCACCTTTGGAGCGGACACTGTCTGTAAAATACGCAGCCAGCTTCAGAAAAATGCAGTTACTTAGAACAACATAGGTGTAAAGAAGATTTACTCAAAGAGAATCGGTTCTGTTTTAACCAAAACCAGAACAAAGTGGCCATGCCTTTGACTGTGGAGGGGTCAAGTGGCTATCACATGTTTTAAATTGACGAAAATTTTTTTTTCTTTTCCCTGTGTCTCTAAGTCTAGGACTAAACACACAGACTGGATTTTATCTGCTTGTGTGTCATCACAAAAAAAAAAATGTTGTCCAGTCCAGCCTCTGCCCTCGACAGACATGCACGTCATAGCATAGGCCCCTGTAGGGAAACGGCAGTTTAGCAGAAAGCAGTAGCCTGGTTTTCTTCTGTGAGCATGCAGAGGGAAGGAAGGCGAGACCTTTGGGAATGTCTTGCTCTGCTAATCGTCACCATAATGGTGAACTCTTTCTTTGTTTACTGGTATACCATGGAAGCCTGAAATGAGTATCATCTTTCAAAGATGTCACTTTCCTCCTTCATGTGCACGTTGATAGAGACTTTCATCTTCAGACATGCAGAATGACTCCTTATGGCTTCAGTGGAGTTTCTTTGTGTGGCAGGAAATCCAGATACAAGTTAAGAGTAGAAGAGATGACCTTCCTAAATGCCTGAATCGCCAACATGCCAGAAACTGATGCTTATAAAAGCCAGAAGTCTTAAGATACACTTTACAAAGCAAACCTCTGCTTCTAAACACACTTACAAACAAATCTTCTGTTGATGCATTTGATCCACCTTCTGACAGCTTGTTTAAACCTCTTGAAGATGTGTCTCAAAGAAGTTTATTTTTACCACTGATAAGCATAAATATCAAGTGCAAACACTATACCAAATTCTTCCCCCTGTACCTCCAGCATACTTATGTTTGCACTTCCACGCTTCATTATATTGAAGGATTGTTCCAATTAAGTAAAGAATATGAATACGTACTACTGATTTGCTGCTTGTATTGCAGTACTATGTAGACACCATTCATGAGAATAGAGCTTCACCATGCAAGGTGTTGAACACACAGATGTTAAATCATAACAGAGAAGTCAAATGAGTTATTAGTTCCTCTTGCAAAGGAAACAAGGTTCTGGAAGAGATTGCAGGGTAACGACTGGCAGCATCATGCCATGTCACACTAGTTAGCATGTAAATGTGACACTAACTCTGAGATGAATCTGTAGCAGTGGTCCTGAGATAGGAAACTCTCTGGCACCTTGTGGCAGCACCCCACAATAGGTTACGGCAGTCAAAAAGCAAGCATGCAAAGCAAAAGAAAGCAGACAGAAGCAGAAGTAGAAGCACTTTATGGGTATCCATAACATTTTTATATTCCCTTGTCCCCCACCCTCAGGATCTCATTGGTGAGGGTCTCTTGGTACGTGGTTCCTTTGTCTTCTGATTGATCATCTTGCGTCATTCACCCGACCTTCACGCTTGGCTAGGAGTTGGGGTCTCGCATCCTGATTCTTTGTTCATTGCCTCCTGTTCTTCAACCACAGCTGCACAATATTTTTTGCTCAAGGATATAGCCGAAATTTGTCAAGATCGTCAAGGCCGCCTGCAGCCCAGCTGACTCCCACAGCATCCTTCTAATCCCCTTTCCGAAGCTGTTTTCCAACCTGATCAGCTCAAAATTTTTCCTGCCAAAACAAGTGCTTTTGGAATGGTTTCACGGAGTAACTACTGTGGTGATGCCACTCCATAGACCCCAGGGAAGGTGTTCAGTGCTGCTAAAACAGTATGAATGACTGTGGTCCCCAGCAGGGCTGATTTCAATGAATTCTGTGCATGGTATAGAGGCAGTCCTAGTGAACACCTCAGAAGATGCTCTGCCACAGAGAAATGCCATAGCTGTATCTGTAGCTGAGTTTTGCTCCAGCAGTGGACTACATAAGCCATCTCTGCTGTTGTCTTGTTTGTCACTCATCAGACCCTTCAAAGGGCAATGCTGCTGCAATGGGCAACTTTCAGTGAGTGAGAAAAGCTGCTCTTTGCTAGTAAGCTGGGCTGCTGAGTCCCAGAAATAGTTGGTGGAAAGAAGGTGAATTGTCACCTTTCCGAGACTTGCAATCAGGTTTTATTACTGTGAGATGTAATTTGGGCCCTAATAGCATATCCCAGCAATAAAACATTTTTTAATTGTTTTGGGAGTCAGAATGAGACTGGCATGTTGAACGGCTGTTCCCACCTGCTTGTTTAATTTTCACCTTCAGTTTGTGGTGGTTTTTCCAGGCTATTTGTCTTGCTCTGTTCGAGCTGATCAGGCAGTGTTATGAGAATTGCTACACAACAAAACACATCTGCAGCACAGCAGGACAGGACATTCAACTGTGCTTCAGAGAGGTAGATGATGATGTAATAACTCGCTGAGGCTTTCAGATGCACACAGAGCTTTTTGTTTTACCTTCATCTGCCATCAATTCTGGATATTCAGCTGTGCAGGTCCCCTCTGATGCACAGAATTCAATACCATGCACAGGGCACTGTCTCCTGCATGCACAGGAGAAACAAATGCTTTGCCAGCTCCTAGAGCTGGTCCCATGGGCCGGAGGTGGGGAAAGGTAGCAGAAATTACAAAGCTAAAAGAGAAAGAACAGACTACAGTCCTCCAGGACTTCAAGAGCATTAAACATTTCTAGGGCTGAGTCAGGAATCCAACGGCATCCGTCTTAGTTCTTCCCTCCTCCCTACTACCACAGTTTGGAGAAGGCACCTAGGTTTTACCAGAAAACCAGAGATGAACTTTACTACATCATTTACCTTGCCCCATAATGTGCCAGATCCACCTGACTGAATGTCTTCCAGCAGTGGTGCAAATATGCACAAATTTACCAATAATGGGGTTCTGACTAAGATCCAGACCACACATGGTCAGTCTGGCAGTTCTCATCTGGAGGTTGGTACTGGCTCCCCAGTCATTTTCCCCTGCAGGCCCTTTTCTGGAGATATCAGTAAGGCCCATGTTTTCAAAAAGACTGTTTTGTCATTAGATATGACACTTGCTGATTTATGCTTTTCAAAGAAAGAGAGCTAGAGTCAGTCTGGACAGAAGGAAAATCACTGTAACTGGTCCTGGCACTGTTGGGAGAGCAGCTAGTGTGCTCTGTGACTGATGCTTTCCATGACATCCCACCTGACATGATTAGCATTTTGCTATAAACTCTGTACCCAGGCTGATACTTTTCCATGCCAGCTGTATGACTCTGGCTGAATGCTATTTAGAAAGTTTCAGCTAAAACTGCTCAGCTGTTGTTGTGAATGAGACTTGGAAAATCTTCACTGGCATATTCCTGCCCATTATTGGAAAGAAACAGGCCAACTGGTGCGAAAAGAAGGGAGTTTTTGGTAAGAAAATTTAAGTGTGTAACATGCCTCTGAAGGCCAGACCCACTGGAGAAGCTGGTGAGAAAGCTTCGTGTGTAACTGGGGCCCACATGCTCTAGCTACCAGGGTTCCTTGTTCTCCCCAGCTCTTCTGCTGTCAGCTAATAGCTGTATCAGTAACAGCAACGAGTCTCAGACATTGTTTCTCAATAACGCAGAAGACATTACCAGGTCTGTATATCTGAGATCGCTTTGACAGTTGAAACAGCTATAAAAAATTCACTGAATTCAGAGAATAAAGGAAAATTCCTTGAACTATGAAGTTCATTTTTCAAATCCGTAATGACTAGATTAAAAGCAGCATTGCATTTATGAATGATCCAGAAATCCTCATGATCTTCCTCTGTTATTTGAACTAATTAAAGCATTTTCCATCCTTTGCCACTGCTCTGTCTTAGCACAAGTCTTTAGCCTTTTAGCCTTTAGATGAGCAATTCACATTGAAATTTTTATTGATTTGCTTCATGCTGTTCAACTCCAAAGCACAGTTCTCTGTTACTCTTCTTGTCTTGTAATCTTCAAACAGTTACAAGTATAATCTAGCACATGTACATTTTCTGTGCGTGTACGGTGTGATTGCTCCAAGTACTGATGGGTTTTATTTGATTGGTATATGTGGCAATGGCATAACTGCTTTCCCTACACTACTTTAATTTCCCCAAATGTGCAAAAGAAGGAAAATTTATTTTTATTTCTTGAAAGATTGTTGTATGGGTGGTCTTCTTTGTTAGCACCCTAGCAAGGAAAAACAAGGTAGTTGCAAAGGCAAGTTATTAACCAAAATGTGTGGCACTCACCCTCTCTTCATCACTGTTTTTCCCTTCCTCATCATGACCATGAGAAGTCTTATGCATTGCCTTCCCTCTCCACTTGTTGGTCCCCAGTTCTGTCTCATGCAGAGCAAACATATCTAACCCATCACCCCACTTCGCATCTGGCTCTTCAGCTCCACGTGCCAGATCTCTGCCCCCCAGAGTAACGCGAGATAGCAGTGCGGCATGAACGAATACATGCTTCTTTAGAAATGGCACTTAGAAATTAATTTTTGATATGATAGAGACAACGAAACCTCAGTTGTAGCCTATATCTTTACTGCTCAACTAAACACTGTGTTTTCTGAGTCTGCAGTGTGAAAGAAAGTTAAAGGCATAATTTGCTAAAGGAGCAGATAAATGGCATCAGGTGTTTGCCCCAGTTGCTGGGAAAGAGGTTGGCAAAGCCTAGGAGGAAAGTTCAGCTTTTTCTTGCCAAGAACAGCTCATTCAAGATGCAAGGTGACACAGCAATCAGTGTAATGGATCGTGACAAGCCTGGCAGACTAAAAATTCTCAGGAGAGCTGCTGTGACAGCTTCAGGGTTGTAACATTTGCCCATTCGCCTGTTTGGCTTCTGTTTTCCATGAAGGGAGAAGTTCATTTAAAAATAATAATAATAAAAAAGACATAATTTTTTCCTCTCTTTCAGAACTGTAAAGTTCCATTATGAAGTATTTATCAAGAAGATACTTTCCTCATTATGCTCATTTGAAAGGATGGTTCTATTCAAAGATGAAGGGGAAGAAAGGCAAAGTCTGGCTTCTGGACTTGAAAGAATTCTCATAAAAGGCAGATGTTTTGATCAGACTGAAAAGGCCTGAAACCATTTTTATCTTTCTGGCTTTCAAGCAGTCAGCTTGCCTGCTTTAAATTTCACACTCATAAACTATGAAACATATTCTTCTGGTGTTCTCACTGGCTCCATGACTCCCCCTCCAGCAACACATTTTGCAGGCAATGAGTTGCACAAAATATGCATTGGATCTAACTGGGCATTAGATTACTCCGTACTGTTAAGTTCTACAAGCAAACCACATAAAGCACTGTTGCCAGCTAGAATGCATGTACAACCCACATTATGCAACAGTAAGTTAGCATGTGTCGCAGAGTTTAGATACATACTGGTCTCTGTATGGAGTTGCCAGACTCTAGTATTTGGGTGAACAACCAACACATGGCAGATAACATCTACCACCCTCCCCAGCAGTTTCACCCAGGCTGCACATAACTTTCACCTTCACAGTGGTCCCGCATGAAATGGGGAGGAAGCAGTTACTGAAGTCAAATGGCATGTAGACAGCCTGTGGAACAGCAACTCAGATGAATCTGGACTAACAAAGCTGAACAGAGGAGGGAACCCATGCACTGTGGATTCAATTAACTATATAAAAAAAGAAGCATCTAACAACTTCTAAGGATACAACTGTACACAGAGAGATAAAAAGCAGCACCAAATAATGGAAATGGGCTCTAATACACAAATAAATGGAAGTGGCAGTTAAGGAAAAAGGTTCCCTGAGCAATTTTTCTACCTCACAAGTGGATACCAGAAAGGGGCTGAGGAACTTCTGGAGTGGAGGGCCGTTCTCTACCCAGAACTCTGCTCTGCAGCCAGTGTCAACATCTTTTTGGAAGTTATGAGCAGGGCCTGTGAAAAGAGTGACAGACTATGAGTTGCTTTAAATAATCATCCCCCCTTTTGTTTCCAGCATTTGGGCAAGGTTTGATCTGTTGCACATCTGAGTGCAGGGGCTGAACTTGGGAAGCAAAGCATGTCCAAGCTACTACCTGCTAGTACCTACTGCCACCTACTTCTACACATTGCATGGCTCAAAGTCTGCAGAGGCCCATTCACACCAGCTGGGCCAGAGTGTATCCTCCCCACTGCTTGCAGGTAGCGGTTATTCTTATTTGGGTCTGCCTTCTTTTTCCCCTCAAGTACTGGCAGTGCTTAGCAAAATCGCAGTAATGTTTCCAGCACCAGCATCTCCATGCCGTTGAAACTGAGCAATTGCAGCTGCCTGGAGCACCAGGAAAACAGTGCTTGTTCCCTTTGGATTGACAGTGCTTTGGCACACTTACTGTCCTCCCCCTCCCTATTCAAATGCCTGTTGATAAGTATCTAAGCTGATTTTCCTGGGCCAAAATGCTTCCTCAGACAGAAGATCTCAATTTCTGGGACAAATAATGCAAAAAATACTAAGAAGGGTTTTTCTGCTGTTGGTCTGGCAGTTCCTTGTAAACATTTGCTGCCTGCTTGTTCTGCTTTTTTGTTTTCCAAACCAGATTGTTCTTTGAACTTGTATCTGCCTGTGGTCTTCCAGTAGCTCTTTTTTTCTTTTATGTTGCCACCACCATGGAGGCTGAGCCAGTCATTGTTGTTTGCAGCTAGTTTTACCTCTAGACTGTTCCACCTTCTCTGACTCCTGCCATATGATGGGTCAGGCCACATGACATTCCCAGGCTGTCAGGAGAACTGGCATGAATAAGAATCATCCTGCTTTATTCTCTGTCTCTAGAAAATTCCACATCCACCATGAAAAACCTCTCCACTTCCATGTCAGTGTTGTTTCTTGCTTGGTCTCTCTTGTTGGAGTGTCAGAGGACAGCTGTGAGAGCTGGTGGAGGTGAAACTTGAGGGAAAATATCTTATTTAGGGATTTAGGGAGATCACAGTAACGTGGCCACTTTCTGCAGCTCTTCTGCTCAGCTTGTCACTGAACTGGGAGGTTAAAGTTAAACTACATTTTTACAGGCTTGTTGTCCATGACTTTTGACACGGTCTCCCTTCTGTCCTGGGTTCAGCCAGGACAGGGTTAATTTTCACCAGAATCCAGGAAGGGGCACAGCCGGGCGGGCTGACCCAACCCCAACCTGGCCAAACAGAGCTGGGTATTCCATACCATGTGCCGTCATGCTGGGTTCTGGTGGGGGGGACAGCGTGGCGGGAACTCACTCGCGGCTCGGGAGCGCGTGGTGGTGGTTCGGTCCGGGAGAGCGGTTCTGCTCTGTGGGTTCTGTTCTGCTGGTTTGTTTTGTGTATTCTCCTTATCTGTATCGTCGTTGTTCCTGTTCCCTTTGTTTGCTGTTCTGTTAAACTGCCCTTATCCCAACCCACCGGTTTCTGCCTGTTTCTTTCCATTCTCCTCCGCACCCTGGCGGGAGGAGGGGCAGCCGCGTGGTGCTTTTGTTGCCGGCGGCAGCCAAAACCAGAACACCTTCCCATCTTCCTATGACAGCAAATTCTGCACGTTTATTCACTACTGGATTCTTTTATTGATTTAATTAAATTTCATACTAGTTTCATTGAGTGTCCCCTTGCTCTAGGGCTGCAGAACAGTTCTGCATTTACTTTGTCCTCCACTTCCATGATTTAGTAAATGTCCACATATGCCTCTCAGATTTGTCCTTTCCAGACTGAAAAGTCCCGATCTCTTTAGTCTCTTTCTCTAGAAGCCCACCACCTGATTACTTTGATCTGACTGATCCTCACCACCATCCACTTAGAGAGGCAGAGAACAGAATTTCTCACAGTGGAAGTAGGTGTGCCCTGTTTTTATATACAGAAGAATGATTCACCCTATCCTGTTCTCTATCCTTCCCTGGTGGTGCTTAGCATTCTTCTGGTTTTTGTTCAACACTGATCTATTGCATGCTGAACCAATGATTGCAGAAACTTGTCCGCAATGACTCTGAGAGCTCTGTCCTGAGCTATAATTGCCAGTTCTGCTCTCAGTGCCGCTCTGACATGCTTATTTTTATTTTTCTGTAGACACATTCTCTTGTTTTTGTTTATACTGGAGGTCATCAGCCATTCTTTTGCCCCCAAATCAGTTTTGAGAGATCCTTCCGGACAGCCTCATCATTAACTGTGGCATTTGACTGCCTGAAAGACTATCATAAGCAGGATCAGATGTTTCACTGTTCAGATCCTTCATAAATCTTTTGATGAGGTTGCTAACTAAAACCCAAGGGACATCATTACTGAATATTTTCCATCCAGAAAAATGACCATTAAGCTTCCTTTTATTTAACTACAGTTCAGTCTATGAAAGAACCTAGTTTTAGTTTTATTAACAACCCTTAAGAGTTTGGGATTCTTTCTGTCCTCGCCTTCCCTAGTCCTCCCTTGGATAACTGATCCTCAGGAGGAACCCATGCTTCTGGGCCTCTGTTTCTACCCAGCTCCAAATCACTGAGTCCCCAGTAGTGACTGTGCAGCACAGGAATAGCAGACCTCTTTTTCTTAAGACTAGACCCGACTGCCTGTTGCTCCAGTGAGCCCATGACAGAATAGGTTGAAAAGCTTTACGCCTGCAGTGATGCTGCTCCCTCCTCCTTGTGTTCCTTACCACTCAGAGATGGTGTTTGTTGGCAGTGAGATAGCCACACTGACTGAAAGATGAGCCAGGTAGAGATGTTTATTCATAGAGGCCGCCACCATGGTGTAGCTCTCGCTGGCACTTCATGCCATGTTGCTAAGATGGTGCAACAACCGTTTTATAGATTTCTATAGCATATTGCATAGTGTGTGGCCAGTGCTTACCCAGAAGACCAATAGTAGAGTCTGTAATAAAAGAATACATCCCTAAGACCTTATCTGTGTGCTCTGACTGAGGCTTTCCTCATGTTCATGTGGAGTTCATTGCTGAGGCCTGTGCTCGCCACCTAGGACTCTGGTCTCCTTCCTTATGAATACTCCCAAGAGATACAGTAGGAAGACTTGGTTTGGGGATCTCCAGTCAGGCTAAGTAATTAATTGCTCTGGCCCCTCAAAAAGGGAGTGTTTCTAAACAGGAGAGTGGTGAGGTCCTGAGGGATGGTCGGAGCTGGCAGTGCTGGGGACCTGAGCACAATTCGGTGAATGCTGGTGGAATGAATCTCAGCTCAGATGTGCTGGGCTCTCACAACTATATACAGAAGGGGCCTCAACTTGCACATAGGTGCCTTACTATCTGACTGCTAAAATTAAGTGCATAGACTTCCCTCTGTGTCTCTTATTGCTGACTTCTTTTTTTATCTTGTTTGACAGGAGTTGTACAACGACTTTTTAGAGTCCTGTGGCAAGACAGGACAACTGACTTATTCTGCTTGTCCTCACTTCTGGTTGCTGCTGCAATGCAATCACTATTAAACATTGATGCACAAACACTCTCAGCCTTCCTTGCTGAAAGAAACAAAGCAAAGCTGTTTGGATCTCTGCAGATTCAGGAAGGGGGAAAATAATCTGTTAACCATCATGCAAAGAAATGAACAGATGTATTTTTTTTCTACATTTTCTATGGAATAATTTACCAGTGTTTGCTCTGATTTATTGCTAAACAGATGAAGTATGAGTTTTCATTTATTTTAGTCTATATGTGTTGTGATTTGCTGAGTAATACTGCTTATAAATTTTGGACCCCCTTTATTCTTTCTTGGAGGAAACATTTGTTTCCAATCTTCATTTAATGCATAATCTTTCTCTCCTGCACTGAAGTTAGCAGAGCATTCTTCTAAAAGGTTACCCTGGCTTCCTCCAGCAAATTCTATGTACCTTCACTTCAGTGCTGTGCAGGTAAGAAAACAATTTCAGAGGGATATAAGGTGAGATCCCTTTGTATATTCAGTGGCATTAACACCTGAAAGCCTCTGAATAATGGGTCAGTGGCAAGAAACACCTGAGTCATTCTGCTTTTACTGGGCTGTGAAAGGGTGAGGTGGCCAGAAAATAGCTGCTTGGATTTCATCCACGAAGAAAGGCAGCCAATTCATGAGCCTGAAACTTTCAAGAGAAGGCCAGCAGGAGAGTTCACAGGAGTTGGTGAGAGCAAGAAAGGATTTTTTATCTCTAGGAACTTCTTTTAGGAATGGACGACAATAAATGGAGCAAGAAATAGTGATTTTTTTTCCTTCTGTGGAATGATATTCTGTTGTCTATGGGCTGCTGCTAAAAAAAGAGCTCCATGTGAAAAGAACAAAGTAGAGATGGAGAGTCAGAACGCAGCTTTCAATTCTTTACTTCCTGTTTTCTTTCAGTGAGGAACCCTACAGTGGGAAATAAAGCACTGCACTGAAGAGTTTTAGGAAATTATTGCCACAAAGAGATTTCTGTGTGAAATCCTCACTCTTCAGCCCAGGACCAGACTCTGAAATCACAAGTTCAAGGTCACCAGAAATACAGCTGAAGAACTGGATGGGTGGACCATGAGCTCCATATTGCTATCTCAGCTGTATTTCAGGTGAACTTGCACTTGTGTTTCAAAAAATCATCTCCCAGAGCTCCTCAGGGCATTGGTAATTAGAAAGGATTCTTGGGCTAGGAGAATAGCATGAAACATCTGTACTTAGTTCTCTGTTCTAAGTGAGAAGGCTACAGGTTTAGGTCTGCCCATACAATGGAATGCGTTCATCAGAATGATGCTAGGTACATTCCTCATTTCACTTCACCTGCCTTGTTGAGAGGACAAGGCTGAATTTCTCTTAAATAACAGTGAAGTGCTTAAGAGCAGTGTAGTCTCACAGGCATAAGAGTGCTGTATAATAGTGCACCTTACTGTCCTGGTGAATGGTGTATTTAATAGTGACATTGCATGCAGCAATATGAAAAGAACATATCCCTTAATTCTTATGCATACTCATACAGGCATATCTCTGACAATGATTTCCGTGCCTTCTATCTGCAGGATTTGTTGCTGTGTTTTTTGGTAGGTAGAAAAAAGTCTACAAAGTATTTAGTCAGTAAACTGGTGAAGAAGTGATGTGGAAAATTGACAGTTAGTTTGATTTTGCTATAGCTTTAGTTTAATTTCGTTATATAACTTTGCATCTATGTTAAGGTAAGAGTTAAACACTGTTAATTAATTTAGTTCTGCTCTTTGTAATCTTGCTAACAAGGACTGTTGTGGCTCAAATGTAGCTA
>Ga0065711_1049217_pt1 | contig 11419 bp, 1 predicted proteins | sample Hoacrofraction12_FD_59098 | JGI IMG/M metagenome (GOLD analysis project Ga0065711, IMG submission 59098) | Hoatzin crop microbial communities from Cojedes, Venezuela - Epithelial fraction 12 v2 (version 2) | ecosystem: Host-associated > Birds > Digestive system > Esophagus > Crop | place... | reverse complement strand
GTTCTTAGAAAATGCCTAGCTAGAGGGACAAGTGCATCTTTTTTTTTGTTGTGCTGGTGATGAAATTTCAAAGGTCCAGTGAAGGTAATTGAGCTCTACAGTGAATAAAACAGTTCTTAGACCAATTTTCCTTTTTTCTTTCCTTAATTGTTAATATTCCTTCTCCAGAGCTACTGTGGAAAACTTTCTTTTGTCAGAAAAAAATGTTTGGTATATAACACACTTCTAATTTAGAATTTTGTTTAAATGATAATACTTTCCCATGTTGCCAGATCAAGGTCTACCCTGATCCTCTAAGAGACTATTCATGGGCAGTTAATGGAATTTACTTTGAGTCCCAGAAAACTTTTGGTCAGCAGATTTGATCAAACTTTGTAGTAATAGATCTTTATCTTCCTGGGTCAATTTTTTTGCATACATTTTGAAAAAATGTTCCCTAAAGTATAGAATATTGAGTGGGTTTAAACACAAATGTTATTCACTCAGGATGAAGTAGATAACGTTTATTATTATTTTCTTGAATTAAGTTATACAGGTTAAAAACTTCCCTTTTGTACAACAGAACTGCTATTTCCTTCTGTACAGGTAGTTTAGATTGTAGCTCATCTAGTTCTCTTCTCTTTTACTTGCTTTCTGTTTTGAGAACCTGATTTTCCTTAAGTGTTTGATTTCAGATATCTCTTTAAAAAAGTCTGTTGACTTCATGAGGGCAATCTGTGGGTGTAGGCTTGGAAACCAACAGGGAAGAGGACATCAGATTTTGCATCATCATCATCTATTCTGTTGGTCTTTCTGAACTCAAAAATAAATACAGTTTTATGTTAATGTATTGATTAAAAAATATAATTAAATTTATCCCCATTTCTAGCAAAAAATTTCGTGAGCTTTTCTTTTTTTCATCTTTTTAACCAGTCTTAGATAGTTCCTCCCTCATAATGCATGCAGTTGCACTAGTAAGTAATATGTATGGCTTGTCTAAAGGAAGAAAATAACATACAGGAAGCCAGGTTGTTAGTTTACCTCTTGTTGGCAGCTCCACACTAGCATCTTGCTTGGCTATTCTTTGTGCATAGGATATACAAACTACCTTGTTCTATCTGAAGGGTGGAAAAAAATCATATCTTGCAAAAACAATTTTGAAGATGCAGTGTTAGAATTCACGTGACTTTGGAATTTTGTATGGAATATCTAGTCCATTATTAATTCATACTTTACTTGACTAGAATTTTCCATAAAAATAGCACTGCATCTTCACTAATTTTTTGTAGCTACAGCTCTCAGTATTATCTTTCAGTCTGAATAACTACTGGAAATGCAGTATTACTACATGATAAACAGAAGGTTTTCAAATGCAACAAATGAAAATAAACTTTTTTCATACAGAGCTGCCCAAAGTTCTGCCTTGAATTTCAATTCTTAGTGAATTTTTTTTTCTTCTGACTTTTGCTTTAGTATGTTTTGCACAATAACCTTACATAAATCTCACAGTATTACAAAGGCAATAAATAAAGGTAAGACGAATTGGGCCTAACTGTGGTATAGTTAATTCAAGTAATAGTGCTTCAGTAGGCCTGAATTTCTGCCTGGGTTATCCACCCAGGACCCATGCTCTAATGTGTGAAAAACTGTGTAACATAGGTGATGTACCATTCACTTGCATAGCTTTCATAGTTCCTGTGGGCACACACAGAAATACTTTTAAAATTCATATTTTAAAACCGGGAAATTTCATAAACTTTTCAAATGGATAAATGTGGCATGCTTACTAGCCACATTCTATTATATGTAGTATTTCTTGAGAAATATTTGTTATAATTTGCAAATAGAATGTCTGAATGAGTGATATTAAAAGTCATATGATGTGATTCCATCTCGATGTTTTGCATTAGACTACTTTGTTAGTTCTAACAGACTATGTCAAATACTTTAACAGTGACATGAAAATGTAGTTCACTAAGTTATAGTGATAACAAAGTTGCTTTTGGAAAATTCATTTGTAAGATTTTCATGCAGTTCTTAGAGCTCTGCAAAACCCTAAGAAAATAAAGATGAAAGGCAGACTCTAAAGAGCTTATATTTGTCTTTTTGATGACTCTCTAGCCTTGAGAAAATACTGAAGCTGATCATTATGGTTGGAAAAATACACTTTTTATGGAAAGCCAAGTGAATTTGTGGTTTTCTGCTAAAGCTGCCCTTTGACATCTGTGAAAACCATCTTCAGAGATCCCTGAAAATTCTGGGAAGGACATCCCTCTACTTTTAACTCTGTTTTGCATGGAGATTTATACAACATTCTTCTCACCATCCAGGCACTTGCAGCAGTGCTAGCTGCTCCTCTAAACAGTTATTTTAATTTCTGACCACAAAGAGCAATTTTAGTAGCCTCTACAGCTATGTGATACTTGAACTTATAACGACTTGGAGAAAGACACAATCACATTTCAAGAATGATTGTAGCTCTTACATCTTGATATGGTGTTAGTCATTTAAACTTCTGTTTTCCAAATCTGGGCAAATTTTTGTAAGGCTGTTTTTGGATACTATGCTTTCTTTCTGATAGAATGCTTATGGTGAATGTGAAGTTCAGATTGTAGGTACCTAGATTTACGTGTGAAAATACAGTGTATCTGTGGGTGTAAACTGTCTATCTTCTGCTATAGTTAATGGAGATCTAGTCTACACATATAATGGAGTCTAGAAGAAAATTTTGCTTACCCCTACAGAGCTCTGGCACTGGTCATCTTAAATTCTCTAGACTCCTACTGATTGTATGGACTAGATCTCTGCTGGCAAAAATAGCAGCTTAGATGTTTAACTCGTGCAGGCATGCATAGTTATGCATAGAAATGTAGGGGCCTACAGGAAAGGAATACTACTTGTAGAGAGTGATTTGGAAGGTGTTTTATTGTTGAGCGTGACGTTATATGACATGGAATATCCGTTTGGTCAGCTGTCCCAGCTGTGTCACCTCCCAAGCTCTTTCTTGCCCCCAGCCTACTCATGGGCAGGGCAGAGTGAGAAACAGAGAAGGCCTCGATGCTGTGCAACCACTCTTCAACAATATCTAAAATGTCAGTGGGTTATCAACACTTTTGTTCACAGATCTAAAACACAGCACCATACAGGCTGGTATGAAAAAAATTAACTCCTTCCCAGCCAAACTCAGTATACTACTCATAAAAAAAGCACTACTGAAGTATTATTATTCTTATTTCTCTGAACTATATGTCACAGTGTGTGGTTGAAAATCTTGAAAATCTGCTCACAGGCTGCAGATTCCCACTTGCAATAACTGTAAAATAAATTATTGGAAATGTGAAGATTTGGTCTCATGTCTTGCAGACTTGAGTTGCACAGGATCCCAGTACGCACTCTGACAAATGCCTTTATATACTGTCTGATAATGTGCATGATTTCACTGCATAGAAGCGACAAGAGGGTTGAGATTCTCATGAATATTAATCAGGGATTAATGAACAGTGGGAGGCTTATGCATATCAATCTATGTGAGAGGAAACTTTGCATTAAATATACCACCACCTATCTATAAATCATTTGGGAAAAGTGAAGATATTCTCAAGTATCACTTGTTTTCCAACAGCCTAATCATAAAAAAAAAAGATAACAGTACATAGGTGACAGACACAGTTTTGTCCCATATGATTTCAAATGGCTGCATTTTTTTTAATCTTTTTAGAAAACTAAGTGCTTTTGAAAAGTTAGAAGATTATGGTAGCTTTGGGAGTTGAGTTCAGCTATCCACAGAACAGAATGAAACATAGTGCAGACTTCTTTACTCAGATTTGATAGCTTTGTTTTACTTTGGATGTAAAAAAAAAAAAGGATAGTGAAAGCCCAGCCCCTGCTCTCGCTGATTTGTTTTACTGACACCTCCAACAAAACTCTCTTACTAATAAAACTTCTGTGAAATGTCCCTATTACACTGGGCCCACAGACACCACTAGAGGACAACGTTTTGTTACAGTTCCGGTAAATCACCCTCTTTTGTTACATATTGCTTTTTTGGGGTCCCCCAATCTACCAACCTGTGTAGTCCAAAGCTGCCTTTAGCCTTAGTGACTTGTAATACTGTTTTCTGACAGATTTGGTAAGTACTATTTTTTTACAGTTACTCTTGCCTCCTCATCAGCAAGATGAAGGCCAACCTGGCAATGAAAGCAGAATTAATAATCTGACACTGGCATGCTGAGAAGTTTCTTAACACTGGACAGAAGCGAAGTACAGACAGATTCACCTGGTGGTTAGAAGGCAGCAATTGGGTTATTGGACCGTGGGCTAAAATTTATTTGCAGCTGATCGTTGCTATGTGGAAGCAGATAACTGTTCTGAAGCAGGTGTCTCTGATCTATCACTGTTCCTCCAACCTATCCACCGTGATCTTCTACATTTAGATCAATAAACCTCAAAGGAAGGATCATCCCAGCTTCAGAACATCTTTCTTCCAACATCAAGTTAGAGTTGTATAGTTGTAGCATTATACAAGCAATTCACAAACTTCCTGAGACCAGTGTGATGTCAAGGCGGAAGTTTATTTTGAAGATATATGTGCGTGCATGAATGATCAGTAATTGTAAAAGTTATTAATAATTCACATATGAAATTCACAAATAATTAAGAACAGAAGCAGTGTAAGATTTTTTTTAGAAAACAACTGTTTTCTGTACAGTGGATGTAAAAGTGGCATCTAAACCTCAGGCCTACAGAAAGACAGATTCTTGTGCATACCACTTGTGTGAGCATGTGTATGTGAGCTAAGCTATTGTGTCAAATCACAATCAATGAGATTTGAAACACTTGGCTGCTTCTTAGAATGTCGGTATCAAATGACTGAGTAGTGTAACATTAAAATCAGCTGTACTTATGCAATTTTGATTGTATTAACAAACCCAAAAAAATGGCATTTAGTATATTCACAGGCCAGAAGAGATCACAAGATCATTTTCTCTGAATTTCTTAATATACCACAGATTGTAAACATTTCATTAGTCATCCAGAGATTCAGATAATGAATCTGTTACTTCTAAATCTACATCTACTTGGGTTTGGCCAAATCTTCAAAAAATAAGCATAATCTTTACCTGGAGATTCCCACTAAAGAAAATTCATCACCTCTGTGGTAGTTTTTTGCAAGGGTTTATCGTCCCCATTGTTCGAAAAAAATGACCTATTTCTAGTTTAAATTTGTCTTGTTCAGTCTGCAATCATTATTATAAATCCTCTGTGAAATTAAAGACAACGTTACTAAACAGTATGTTCTCTCCATTCAGGTGTGTATATGTTGTAAATAAGTCACATCTCAATTATATTTTTGGTAAGTTAAATACATTGGACTCTGTCAGATTCTTGCTTAAAATCATTGTCTCCATCCCTCAAATAGTTTTCAGGTTTTTCTTTACCCCGTATTTTTTATTATTCCTTTTTAGAAGGGCAGAAATAAAACAACATAAACATTCTTCATTTGATATCCTCAATGTAGAGCACAGATATCAGACTGTTCCTTTATTCTTACTCACCTCTATATATTCCTCCAAGGACTTTACCAGGGCTTTAGAGTCTTTTTTTATTCACTCAATAGGCTCCGATCCCATATAGACCTACATGACTGCTATGGTCCTTAAATCCCTTCATAGTCGCTACTTTTCAGTATATCATTCTACATGCATTTCCTGCGTTCCTCATTCACAAGTAAAGCTGCTCAACTTTACACTTGGCTACGTTTGAACACATTTTGCTTAAATGAGCAACTAATATAATGACTATCCTGTCATTATTTACAGCCTTAGTGTGATGAACACATATTTACATCCAAACTGCCTGTGAAAATTTTGTGAGGTATCAGGTTTGATACCAAGGAGAACTTCCCTGCAAAGTGATGATTCTGCATTGACAACTACTTTTTATTGCAGAGAAATTATTTTTCCTTCAGACATATGTTTTTATTTCCAGAAAGATATGCCCTACTGATATTCAGTTACCTTCAGTAAGGTTTTCTAATTAAAAAAAAATTAGATTAGATTTGTCTGACAAGGTTCATTTTTCCATAAATCCATGTTGACTGCATTATGTTCATGTTTTTCTGTAGTTGATTCTCATATCATCTATTTTATTATTTCCCTGGGATATACATCATGCTATTCAGCTTAGCTGGGATACCTGACTTGACTTTATTTCAACAATCCTCTTTCAGGCTTTCCAAATTTTCCTGTTATTCTGAGATTTATTAAAATGTTAAGAGCTAGTCAACTGTTTAAGAATTATCAGAAACAAATTATCTAACTTCAGAGATATATGTTCCTACAAAAAAGCTGTTTATTGTCTTCCTCAGTTGGTAGTGGCCTGGAAAATACTTCCTTATCTTTAGATGAAGTATAATTTCTCATTCTTTGTTTTGTTTTTTTTTTTACTTTTTTTTTGTTTTTTGTTTTTTTTTACACTGTAACAGATATGGAATCCTGAGCTTTCTGTATCAGTTTCCTTCATTCCGCTTTTCCCTGCTGTATCTTCTCTCCAGAGCTTCCATCACTTTTTCCATCCTTAGGCCTCTAACTAGCAATTCTCATAGACCGAGATTTAGACACACAAGCCTCACAGGCACATGAACAAACAGACCTCTCTCTTGATTTGTTCAGCTTCTCAAAACCCCAGCCACACAGCTCTCACTGAGACAGGCAGACAAAAAAATATATCAAACACACAGCTTGCCAAATCCTTTTACGTTCAAGATGACTGGCAGCTTTGAAACTATCTTTTTTGCCACTTCTTTTTCATCTCTATTGTTGGGCTGTTTGGGTATTTACATCTCTGTCCAGCTTTACTGAATTTTAATTGGGGCACTGAAAAGTTACAGGCAATATGACAGGCTGAGAAAGAATTGTTTGAACAATAGTATTGATAAAATCCTATTAGTTCTAATAAATTACTTTTGGCAGCCATATTTCTGGTTCTGGGGAAGGGCAGGTCCTTCATGAAGAACCAGCTTCCCACTTTGGATCTTCTCTCCCACCCAGGTCCAAAGTTCTGTCTAATTATAATGTTCACAAATATTATTTTGACGAAGCGTTTCCTATATTCTTGTTCAAAAGGATATATTTTAGTTGTCTGCACTTGCTCCCATCTGTCTTTTTCGGACCGCAGTTGCAATGGTAACCTGTAGCATGATCAGTTAGAAACTGTGTTGGGCCTTTGATAACCTGTATTTTTATCCAGACTTTGCCAATAGATCATTATATAGCCTTAGGCAAGTCATTCAGCTGCTTTCTTCACTTGCTGTAATATTTGTAAAGTAAAAACTGCTACTTAAGTTCAATGGATTATTCTGGTTGCATACCTGTTCTTTTTGTAGACTCACCTCCAAAAACATGAACTTCTAGACTAGCATTACATTTGTGTCCAAAGTGGTAGGTTTTTAAAGTTTGAACTAGAAAACATTATAAAGCAAAAAGTCTTTATCATGTTCACGTTACAAAAAAGTAGAATTATATTTTTCCTGGGCTAGAGAAATTGCTACTTAAAGAAAGGACTGAGGGCCTATCTCACAAAAAAGGTTTTCAAAATTCAGAAATGAGCAGAACACAATGAAGAACATGGATAGCTGTAAATATGTTTGAGTCCACAAAGTTATCTTGTAAATGGATATTCAGGTATAGCTGATTACCAGAATCTATATGATTAGCTGCTGCAGCAGAAGATTATAAAACCAAGTGTCTTAATAACTTCAGAGCAAGGTACGGTAGACCTCCTAAGTGCAACAAATCCAACATCAGGATGGGGTTGTTGCAAGCTTGAAGGCAGTTTCTTTAGTCTTCACATAAACTCAATTACTAAAGCTGAAGCCACTATTTAAACTGCAAGAACAATCTATGCAAGATACTGTAAGCTTTTTGCTTGTGGCTTTCAGACTGGGAACTAAATGTTACAAAGGGATAGATAAAGCTGCACGAGAAACTAGAATGCTTTGGAAAGTTGTGGTTGAAATACTTGAGACAAGATACGTTATCAGCTGGTTTATGTTTTAAAATGCGTTTGCTGATCTGCTTTAGACTAAGGATTTGATTAAGCCTGAAGATCTGGACTCCCTTGCTATAGACAAACATCCTTTTTTTTAAATCTACGTGTGCTAGTGTGAAAGTTTATATCCACATTCTTCTCTGGCTCCTAAACTATTTCATTCATACCAACCTGGTTAGTCAACAGACACTACCTAAAACATTTAAATCATTCCACAATAACTAAATTCATCTTAATGGCATGCACTGGGGAGTGCTTGTGCAAACTTCTCAGCTAGCAGAATTTAGGGAATTCGTCCAGCAGAAGCTACCACCAGGCAGTGAGAAGCTGGAGGACAAATCAATGGCAGCATCCTCCTCTACAGGAAAAGCTAGTTGTTGAGTGTGAGTCTTTCCACACCTTCAGCTGATGTAACACTGAGGGAAGGTATGTAAGATCTTACCTTTAATTTAATTTTAGATAATATATTCACTGTTTTGGTAATCAAGGGTTTTATGCAACCAAAGTTAACATAAGCTGACTGTACCTGTGGCTCAAAAACATATTATTGCTGTGAATAATATTTGAGAAGCAAAGGTTAATAACTTATGTATTCCTCTTTAAATCAATGACATCTGAATGGAAAAATATCACATAAATTGATTGTTAACACTGCTTAATCAAGTACTCATAAGTAAGGCAGATTTCTTTGATTCAAACTGATTTAAATCCTTCATTTTAATTGTGATTTAAATCAGCAAGTAAGAATTGCTGATTTAGATAATTGATGCTAAGCTTCTTTTGCGTTTGTATTCTACTTCAGAAGGAAAGGGTCATTTTCAACAGCTGAAATAATCTTTAAAATAAATATCTTTTCAAGCAGCACAAAGATTTCCTCTTATTACTTGTCAGGTTGATGTGTGATATATGAAAACAGTTGTTTCAGAGTTTGTCAAGTTTAAAGTATGTTCATTTAGGTTCTTAAACTTGTTTTGTGGTAGAAAATGGTTAAAAATTCATTACATTTTTTTAAATTACTTGTATTTTCTCTGAGTGCAGCTCAGAACGTATAGCAAATTTTTAAGTCTTTTTTCTGAATTAAATAAAGGTACCGTGAAATCTAGTGGACACACATATACAACTAAATGTATCAAATATGTTTGAATGTTAAATGATTGATAAATTACAGAAAACAAGTTTAGCTGTGTTTAATATAGTTTCTGAGAACAGTAGGCCAAACTTTTAAAAGTATTAATTTATTTAATAATATAGATGGGATCTGATGGGATTTTCAAAATCACATAATTACTTTTGTGTGTGTTTATGTACATCTGAAAATGACAGTTGGATATAAGTCTGTGTTTTAAGTACCTACAGAAGTTAAAAACAGCTTTGTGAGAGCTTTTTCTTTCTCTTTTAAATAAGATTTCCTATTTTTCCCCATTACTTTGTATTAGTGTACTGGAAGAGAAAAATAATGCTTTCAAACCCAAAGTCATCTTACCAAACTCAAACAAAAAAAAGTTTCTTTGCATTCACTATTGAAATTGAGAACAAAAGTAATTAGATAAAAGAGTGTCTGCACTGTGTACTTCTCTTAAAATAGATTAAATTACTGTACTAGCTGAAAATAAAGTATTTAATGTATTTAGTACCAGCCACCACATTGACTTGAAATTAGATGTTTTCTCTTGTCTTCACATACCTTTAACTCATTAAAATAATATGAATTGAAAAGGGTTCATGAGCACCATATTTATTTTTTAATTTATGAAAATGACATCACTAATTGATACTAGATTTCTCTTTTAACACAGATATTTATAAACTTAAATGTAATTTAAGTACGATTCTTCTAAGAACAGAAGTTTTAAAAATCACATAGAATAGGAGCAGACCTAAGTAAAAAATCAATTTTTCTTTGAAAATAATAATTTTTACCTATTTACCTTAGAAGTCAAGTAATTTTAGTATATTCCTAACATTCACCAATTCGTGTTAGTGAATTAATAGATTAACTCACTTTTAAACGAGTTTATCCAAGCTTGGATTAACCAGTAGAATTTTTTTCCCCTGTGTTACACCATTCCACAACAATCACAGATTCTCCCATGTATCCAGTTTGTCCCTCTAAAAATACCCTAATCTCTCTTTCACGTACCAACCGTCTTCTTGCACAGCAGTATGTCCGCTTTTCTCCACATTCCCCCTTTATGTTTTCTAACTTGCCACTTGTACATGCTAATTCTAAGTCACAGGCTGAATTCCTGCTGAGTCCACGCTATGCTTCCCTCTGCAGGAGCACAGTTGTCCTCCACTTAGCTACCAAACCAAATCACCAGAAACCCCACACACACATTACAACCTCTGCTCCTCAGATTTGGCCAATGGATTCCAAAGCAGTAACACTGGAGTAGAGCAAGGATGCAGAGAGCACAGGCTGCATGGAATTATATGAACCTGATTGTATCAGAAATAGGACTGAAGATTGATTATACAAAAAAACTTTAATGGGTCAAGAAGTTTGAATGAGTTTATATTGTGTATAATATTAACTCCAACATAACTTTCTGTATTTGTTTTTGTTGCTTTTAAGTTTTCTGATTTTTTAGTACTTGATTTAGCGGGTTAGAGATTTCAATTTTGTGTTGCATTTGATATTAATGAAACCAACACTGATGACAATGTCTATGCCTCAGTCAGTTGTCATACAGGAAAAGTCCTTTTAAGCTGCACTGGGTTTTCTGGTTATTGTTTTACAGAAGTAAAGATTAAGTAGAAGATATGTGTAAGCCATCCTTCAGAATGTTGTGAACACTCTTGGACAGTTCACTGATTGTTGCTTTACATTGGAGGCTGTTATGTAAAAGACAATCAATAAGCTAATTCTGTTGTCCTTTTCTAACCACTGTTCATGTCTGTAATGTTGGTTATTTAACACTGAGATATACCATAAACATTTGAAATGTCAGAATGCTGCTTACTATTTAACCTCTGTTACAGGAGGATTCTGTGCATAATAGAGTACAAGTATGTTTCTTGTGACCGAAAAATGCTTACTACATAATAACAGAATCAAGAATCAATGACTTTATGTCTGCCCAAAAAGATTAAGAAATTTTTATATCACCAAAACAGCTAAAAACCATATTCTGCCTGATGATCCTAGTCTTCCTCTATGACAGAAAAACAGACCTTGTGAACAGAAAAGTAATAGTCAAGTTATCTTGACTTAACTTTTGTAAAGGCTCACTCACCCTTTTTCTAAGCAAGACAATTTCACAGAATCACAGAATCACAGCATGGTAGGGGTTGGAAGGGACCTCTGTGGGTCATCTAGTCCAACCCTTCTGCCGAAGCAGGGTCACCTACAGCAGGCTGCACAGGACCTTGTCCAGGCGGGTCTTGAATA
>Ga0065711_1049203_pt1 | contig 11419 bp, 1 predicted proteins | sample Hoacrofraction12_FD_59098 | JGI IMG/M metagenome (GOLD analysis project Ga0065711, IMG submission 59098) | Hoatzin crop microbial communities from Cojedes, Venezuela - Epithelial fraction 12 v2 (version 2) | ecosystem: Host-associated > Birds > Digestive system > Esophagus > Crop | place... | reverse complement strand
AAGCCCCATCCAACCTGGCCTTGAACTCTGCCAGGGAGGGGGCAGCCACAGCTTCTCTGGGCAACCTGTGCCAGTGCCTCACCACCCTCATCGTAAATAATTTCTTTCTTATGTCTAACTTAAATATACCCTCTTTCAGGTTAAAGCCATCACCCCTTGTCCTGTCACTCCATACCCTTGTAAAAAGTTCCTCTCCAGCTTTCTTGCAGGCTCCTTCAGGTACTGAAAGACCACAATCAGGTCTCCCCGCAGCTTTCTGTCCTCCAGGCTGAACAACCCCAGCTTCTCACCCTGTCCTCACAGGAGAAGTGCTACAGCCCTCTGATCGTTTATGTGGCCCTCCTCTGGACCTGCTCCAACAGCTCCATGTTTTTCCTGTGCTGAGGGCTGTTCTTTTTGTGTAATAGCACTGACCAATATTTTAAAAAGATGCAGAATGAAGTAATCTGAAATTAATCTGATCAATCAGAAGTGGCTGTTGAAGCACATCTAATCATACTGCTACTAGATTGCTGGTTTACAGTATCTATCATCTAGCATCTATGTGCATGGGTAAGTGTAGTGAAAATAGAAGTGGACTAGTATTATGATGTGAGTACTAAGTTGTCTCCCTGGTGAAGGAAATTGGTAAAAAAAAAAAAAAGAAAAATAGCCCTTTAGGAAAAAATGTAAGTTCCAATAAGATAGTACATTATGGACATTCTGTAAGGTAAAATGTTGGTACGAAAAATGGTATGTACGAAAATTGAAACCTCTCGTGTTTACTTGTATGTATGCAAAGAAATAGGTCAGTGACTTTGTTTCCACGGTGACCATTTTTGAAATAAAACAAACTGGCACCAATGCTGATTTATTTTCCTATTCTGCACCCTTTTTAACTATCACTTTAGTCTGAGGTTGCTACTGAATGTGAACAGGACGTCAGAGTGAACTTTCACAAGGCGATCTTCTGAGGTTCATTAAGGAAAGAAAGACTTAAAGAAAGATCTGTTTAAGAACAATTAGGCTTTCTGAGCAGGTGCCAGTTCCTGTTATCCTGCAGTAATGTAGCCGACATACTGTAGAGTAAGAGCTCGTGGGGAATTGTTAGACAAAACTAGTTTCAATGATGAAAAAAGAAACAGATTCATCAGATCCCCAACATTTCCCAGAAGGATGGCAATATTTTCTTCTTTGGAAAATGTTTGTCTATATTTTCCAGTCAAAACCAGACACAGAAGAATGGACTTGAAATTCAATGGAATCTATGACTATGAATCATTCCTGGGTTTGCTGGTGGCCCAGCCTCTGCTCTGAATCGGACGGGTGCTATAGTTATTGGGGTCTGTGACTTCAGGAAGACCTAGGCATCTAAACCAATAACATCTTATGTGCTCCTGAGTGCAGGGACATTTTAACAGCTTTAATAATCTTGGTCTTCTTCTTTGTGATGCTCATTTCCCAAATACTTAAAGTGGTAATTGTAACAGTTTCCTATTGCACAGAGGTTCTGTGAGGGTGAATTCATTGAAGAATTTTGAGATGACCCAATAATAGGTTTTAATAGACACACTAGAAAGATAAGTCTTGCAGGTTTTCAACACAAGCTATCAGACCAAGGATATCAGCCTTGCTATCTTACCATAGCACATAAGAAATTGTAGAGATACCATGTCTGTCTGACAAGGTCTGTTGGATATGAGTTGTCATGGATATGGAAATGGAGGAAAAGAACATGGTACAATAATACTTATGACAACAAGATTGGTATTTGGGAGAAGCTGAGTGTACACAGTTTATTTTGTTTTCTAAGATCGTTTTTGTTCATTATAATTAAAGTCAATTAATTTATTTAGGCAAGGTAACTAGTGAGGAACTTCCCAAGTCAGAGTTTTATTGCTTTTATTCTGCATTTGATATTGCAGCAACCCTACTGTTTCTATTAGCACATATGAGAAAACAAAAGGTGAAGGAACACGTAAACACTTTTTAAACCTCAACCTGTAAAAGCAAAGAAAGTACAATGAGGTGTGTTTGTCAGAGAATGTATGCCTATCTACAAGCACACAAGTCTCTAAAGAAAAAGAAACATGAGGCACTGAAATGACAATTACTAGACACAGTGAATGTCTCTCCCCCCATTTTATATGATGAAGTCTGTGACTTCAGTGGAAGCATGACTGGACTGTGGCTGCTTTCATCTGTAGCAAAGGAAATGGTCTCCACCTTAGCTTAAGCCCTGAGCCAAAAATGCCACTTAAGGATATTTTTGGTCAGTATGAGATTTTTTATTTGATACCTCTTTTCTTAAAGTCCTTTCAGTGAGTTTCAAGTGGACATTTGGATGCCATAAAAGTAAAAAGCAGTGACAGATGTTGCTACTGCTCAGAACTTTACTGATGGTAGCCCAGTGCAATCTAAGTTTAAAGTTGATAGTGATTTCCTATACCAGGGTTTTGCTATCGGAAAAACAGTGATAGGGAATCATGGCTACTGATTATAAGGTATAACAGCATAGGATAGAGGACCACAAATTTATCACACGTTAACTTTTAAACAGAAGAAAAGTTATCTTTTTAAGTTCACTGTATAGCAAACTAAATCATTCCAGGGCAGGCCATTCAAATTACTGAGTTATTCTTCAGGTTATTCTGTGAGTAAGATGGTAAAAAATCAGGGTAATGAAGAGTCCTTTTTATATCTCAGTTCAGTAAAACAGCCGGTAACTTAATGTCCTGAATGTTTCATGTAATGCTGTGATCGTTATCTTCTTATCCTACAAGGCCTCTTCTTCCAATCCATTTTTTTAAGATCTACCTCATCCATTTTAATGATTTGGGGTAAATGCAGATTCCTGTAAATTCCAGTAAATTTTTTGACAACTTACTATGCTGCTAATGGTAAGCCAGCTCTCTTTCTTAAAGCTCCTTGTCTTCTAGACATGTGTTTTCTCAGGAGATGTCAACTCTGTGAGGAGGGAAGAGATACCCTCCTGGCTGTACACCTTTCTGAGGGTTGTTGCTCTTTCACTCTACTCAGGGTCACTTTTTCCCTCTGCATCTGCATCTCCCTGCTCAAAGCTTATATGGAGTCCTCTGCTTTTGTTTCTACATGCTTTAAAAATTTTTGGGGCTTGATATAGCCACAAATAGAAAGAAGTTAAGGAAGATCATTCTGTATGCCCTTTGCTTCAAACTCATCCCACTGAAGTCAAAGGGCTAAGTTGAATGGTTAATTCTGATCCATCTTACAGCTCTTTACTAAATCCTGCCTTTTGGGCAAGTAAGGACATTCCTTTGAGTTTCCACTGACTATTACAGTGACAGGAAACTTTAAATGTCTATAATGAATGGGTATATTCAAGACAAAACATCAGCACAGTGAAGAGAAGCAGATGTCTTCTTATCAGGGATAGCTTCAAAAAGATTAAATCAAATTTGCCACAATACCGACACATGGATGACTCAGCAGTGGTCATCTGCAACTCCAAATATGAAATAAAGTACTAAATTATTTTTGTATAACATCCTTAAGTTCCCACAGTTCCTTTTTTATTTAATTGGCTTTTCCAGACTAAGAAACATAACAAACAAACCAAACCTCGGAAGATTATCTTTTTTTCTTCATTATTAAATTCTTTTCTCAAGCAGGGAAAAGTCTTGTGAGCTGAGGAATGTTTCACTTGACTTGAAAATGGATCATTAACACTGTTCAGAGGAGTATATTGCAGAATAAGTTGAGGAGAAACACTTGCACATAACCCAAACAAAGTCTTTGAACTGTGAAATTGCAATGGTACAACTGACAGAAAGACTTGCCTAATAGTTTTCTGATATGAATATCTGATTTCCACACCTACGTAATAGCTATCAGCGAGTAAAATTAGGGCTAGGGATACCTCTGCCTTATTGTTAGAACTCTTCATCTATTGCGTAGTGTGGCTGAAGATCTCTCTAACTATACTGCACTGTTCTGTAATCACAGACCCAACTTCTGTAAATTGTGCAGGTATACTCTTTCCCATTGTCAAAAATATCTAGAGAGCAATTTAGCTGAAAGAATTCCACACAACTCACCTAGAAATCTAGACAGGCATTTTTTATAAGGTATTTTTCATTTGCTACACAAAATGTAGGAGACACATATGGTAGCCAAGCTATGGAATTTGCAGGCAATACAGTGTGCTTTGTGTTCTAGGCTTTAAAAGTACAGATGAATTAGGCTCTAGGTAAATAAGATAAGATGCTTTATCTCTGGCAATTTTTGACTATTACAGCGGTCCTCCTTGCCCAGAGGAAAAAGATGCATGCTTTCCTTAAAAGAGGCATGATTTCCTAAACCTTGACCTCAAATAAACCTTGGGTTGTACCTTGCTATCACAACTGTTCTGTTTATATATAAACAGGGCACATACAGAGTAGATGAAAAGTTATTTAGCAACATTAAGAATATATAAAAAGTGAACATTTCTACACTTTTGTTCACGTTTGGCTAAAGGAAAAAAAGTCCCAGTCCTACCGAACAACTTGTGGAGGAAGACGTAGTATGGCAGCTTGCGGTCTCCTGAGCACTAGCTGAGTGAAACCAGTACCATGCAGGGCAATATCTCTTTTCCCCCAAAAAATTGATTTCAGGAGCCAAGAGTATGTCTAAACTGCTGTAGTGTTCCTGACCTTCTAGGCCTAGGTATGCCTCTTGACAAGGTATGGGCCCCATGCTCTGGTGAGACATATGCATGCCTCAGAACTTCCTGTCTTGGTTTTTGGTGCAAAAGTCATGTATTTGGGCCAGAGGGAGCTCCAAACTTTTGGTGAGCAGCATCTCTAGGGTCTTTCCTGGCAGCAGGGCCCCATTGCTTCAGCTAAGGGCAGTCCTGCATATGCCAGTTCTGTCTGCTTTCCCTCAGGTTCACATAGAGAAAGCAGCCCGCAATTCTTCATGCTTTTGTGGCAAATGCCATTCATTAAGAAGGTGGTGAGGTGAAGTGCATGCAGTTTAACAGCTTCCATGTTGTAAAGGAATTTTTGACTGAAGGTAGTTTCTAATTTAGGAATAAAACCCCAAGTAAACAGCAAACCAAAGGGCATGAGCTCCAGTGCGTGTAGAGACATTAAACAAATGCGCACCAGGAGGACAACACAAATTATGACTACTGAGGTTAATTAATTGCTAAAATGACTTGTATAGGGAGGGCTAAAGTTAGAACTGGGTCTTCCTTGAAAAACACATGCCAACTCAAACAGACATTAGGTGCTTACTGTATGTATTATTTGATGAGGTGGTTTGTCGTTTGTTATGCAGAATATGTTAGCATAACCTATTAATTGCTGAGCAGATCCCAGAAGGAATTACGGACTGCTCCTTCCCACTTTGCAGTGGAACAACACTGTGTGCATCTATATAATTTTAGGTATGCAGGTGTACTGAATACTGAATAATGCAAGTAGTGATAGCTATCATTTTAGACAGCTTATAAATATGTAGGAGATATTCAGTAGCATCAACTGGCTCAAATTATCTGTGAACACACTGATGTTGCTCATATTGAAACTCTATATTCTGCTAATCCTACGATGGCAAATGGGAATAATGTATTTTAGTATTTTATCATGGCACGGATGCTTTTTCTCACATGGGCAAATATTTACTCACCTGAGCAATCCTAGTCTGGTCCCAACAAGGCTGAGGTAGGAGAAGGTTTTATTTTTTCTCTTCTGCAAATGTACCCAGAGCATCAGCCCACTGGGACATAATCCAACCATTTGATTTCAAGTGCTTCTTTCCAGTGTGGTGACTTCTCTGCGCACAGTTTTCTTTCTTCTATATGCCTGGTGCCATCTCTCATTTGGCCCTGAGGGTAAAGAGCTGAATGCAACACGGATGACACACATGGAGCACCAATCAAGTTGAAGAAGTCTGAATAAAAAGAAAGCCTTGAAATGGGAAACCTAAAATTAAATCTGGATGTGTATATACAGCAGGTGTATCGCTGCTGCCTTATGTGATAGCTGGAAAGGGGATGGGGATTCATTAAATACAGTTATGGTAATAGTCAGGACATGAAGCCTAAGGCAAAGAACTAAATGATTTAGCTTAGATATCATTTAGCCAAGGGAAGCCAAACAACCTACACTGTAGGCCATCTGAATTGAAACCATGGGTCTCAAATCTCTCCAAGACAGTTTGTGTCTCAGACATACAATAGCGCTCGCTGCCCGAGGCATCTGAGTCCTTGCGAAACAGGTCTAGGACTTCTCCTTTCTGCTCTCCCCTCTGCCCCTGTTAGCACAGAGCAACGGCAAGACCTCATCCAAACAGGGACTACACCCTGTTCTTGACTGTGGGTCTTCAAATGGCGTTGGAAGTGGATCCTGTTGCACGAAAACGGTTGAAGAGCAAGTGCCAAGTACGATCCTGGAACAATATTGGGAGTTTGTGATATTTTCTGTCCCAAAACCCCAAGGTACCTGCAGCAATGCCAACTGTAAGGGTGGGTGGAAAGGAAACAGCGTGTGTCATTCCTTCCTACTGCAACACGTTGCTTTGGTTTTTATTACCAGATTTTACTGTTAAAATTAAGCCAGGAAGAAGTAGAAAGATCTTACAAACATTTAAAAGCTCCCTTTAAAAACTCTTCATCCTTTCTTTTTATTTGAACTTCTTTTTCTAAGCAGACAACGTGTTCTGTATTTACAGTATTTTTTTCTGGGGATCTAAATATGCTTTTTCAAAAACTAGTTTATTTAGTCTCTGTGTATCCTCCTGAAATAAATAAGAATCATTTTACAAATAATAAAATTGAAGCACATAAATGTTTAGTGACCTATTCAGGCAGAGAAGTGCCTGTCAGAGCCATGAAGAGTATCTCTCCTGATTTCTAGTACTCTGTCCTAATCAGAACAGCACACCTTCTCTCTGCATCAAACAAAAAGCAGAAGACAGGCTTGTTTTAGCTGAAAATGTGCTTCTATCCACAGAGAGCAGGTATCATTTTTCACTGTGTTTGACTGATCAAACTATATATCATACACATGTATACATATGCTGTCTCTTATTTTTCTTCTGATAGATTTCACAGGAGAGCCCAAAACAATATGTTAAACATAGAAGGCTTTAGAGCCATATCGTCCTGTTTCTTCTGGGAATATTCTGTAACAATCATATATGCTGGCAGAATCCTCTGTATATCTTAAAAGTCAGCAATGAAAAATCCTCAGTTGTTTAAAGTTTTTCAATGTTTTTATTAAAAAAAAAAAAAAAAGAAAAATCGTATCATTGAGGTAAAACCAGCCACAAATGTGTGACTCACCTACTCACCGTCACATCTGTATTCACACTCCGTACTGTCCCTAAAAGGCTCCCTGAGCAAGGAGAAGGTCACATATTTGAGTGCAGTAGCTGTTAATCAAACTGATACTACACAGGGATGCCAGTTCACTAATTTTACTGCAGTAACAATATTACTGAAAAATGTGACTTTTTTGGCTGGAAAGGGGAGAAGGGATAGAACACAGATAAAGCAGGACTGAATTGTTTTTAGCAGAATAACAATTTACTGGAACAGCCTGTTTCAGTTGTTCCATTGCCACAATGAAAACTGGGACAATTCCCTCTATATATAACTGAGAATTTTCTACTGCCTTGGTATTGCTAAATCAATAGGAGAGATGATTTATTCCTGGAACTGCTACAGATATTTCTGAATGATAATTTTGTTCCATTTGGGAGGCAGCAGAGAGCACCAAATTTCAGGTGTTTCCAATATTCTTGCTGGGACAGGAGGCTTCTGAAACTGAACAGAGGAACAAAATCCATTTTTTTGACTCTGCTCTCTTTTTCAGCAACAAAGCCCAAATGCGGAACAGTATGTCTGATTTCACTGGATATTGTATTCTCACAGGGGTGGCACCGTTCATGAGAACTGCACTTTCTGCCACGATCTTCAGGGTTTCACCGCTGAGGTTCCCGCGGATGCTGAGGAGTGCTGGCAGCACAGCGTGCAGCGAGCCAGCACAGCCCCAGCCAGCCTCGCATCCTGTGAGCCCCGACATCCTCAGGCCCATTGCGCTTCCTCATTGCTTTTACTTAGAAGGGAGACAGCTGGAATTACAGCTGCCTATTGCTCAAAATGGCAATTGAGTGAAATCCTTCTGGACATATGTGTAGGGCAAAGCATAACGTGGCATTAAGAGGCGGCATTTGCCTTCTTCTGGCACATCTCGGAGCTGGGACTGGGGGGCATCAACTTTGAGTTTCTCATTAGCTACCCCACTGCTGCTGTTGTGGCTGGGCTTCCAATGTTGCAGGAAGACATGTTTGATTTAATATTTTTTTAAGAAGATTTGTACCTGTAATATTTAACAGACTTCTTTCACATCAGTCATTCGAAGGGAGCACGGCAGCTAGTGTATAAAATTTAAAGGTGGGTCTCAGCTGCGGAGATCAGAAGTGGGGCAGTTTGCTGATCTGAGTCGGAGGATTTTTGTGGGGGACTTTGGCTTACACAAATCTGTGACTTCCGAATGAACTTTGTATCAAACAAAAAGACTAGACAGTCAGAAGATCAGACGACATTTACTTCTCTGAAAAGCGTGCCATAGTCATTCAGCTACGTGCTGGCCATCTGCATGAGGCTGTTCAGAGAACTTTCTCTCAGGTATGCTGTCAATGCGTAAAAAAAATTTGAATGGAGAATTTAAAATAAGCATTTTATATGAAGCTGCCATAACTTTTCTTGTGCTGTGGTAGGTTTCAAGATAAATAACAAAAAGTGGGTGGAAAAGCAGAACCCTACAGTTTTATTAAGCATGAATGACATTAAGTGTTGGCGTAAACTACCGGGTGAGTCAGTGCTGTTAACTGCAATGCATTATGTCCATCTCGTAGTCATATGATAGAGAAGGAATGCTGCTCACAGCACACACAGAAATGACTTGTCTTGGCAGCACCCGCAAACACACAGCCCCAAGACATTACTGTGTAATAATTTCCCTAGCAAAGGAACAAAAAGTATGACTGAAGCTTTCCCTGACCTTAGAAGTTGAGTCAGTTGGTTAAAGTTGACCTACTTTGGAACTCCATTTTCAACTTCTTTAACAAGTAGTTTTTTTGTTCTGTGACACTGGGTTTTGGTTTGTTTTGTGAGTTTTTTTTTAATCCAGGGAAGAGCAGTAGATCAAGGATAAGGTTTTAAAGCACGGAGCGAGATAAGTGGAGCAGAATTTTCCTTTGCAGGCTAAATGTTTTCTTACAGCATGTTTATTTGCTAGTGAATTTATCCGAAAGCTGGCAGGCAACACATTTCCTTTATTACCCATCATATATTTTGGTGAATTGTAATATCTATGAGTGAATCCTTAGACAAAGAAGAAAAAACAAAATTACCATAAACGTTTTTGTCATCATACAGTGCCTTACGCACGCACCAACTAGACATTTTACAAACCCCCAAATACTAATTTTTAGTATTTGTTCCTAAAGATTTTAAAGTTGTTGTGAAGAAATAGGAATGCTATTATTTACTTTTTAAAATAGATAAGACTTAGGGTAGTCTACTCTGTACAGTACAAAGTAGAGTTGCCTATGTTTTTTTCTAACCACACAAAGCAGCTGCAGGCAGTCAGCTTAGCTACAACAACAGGGATTTTCGCAGAGCTATAAAACTGTTTCTCTGGCTAGAGACAGGAGACAGAGTTGCATTCCTCATCTGTATGGGTGGAACATGTACAATTATTCAAGAGAATTTCTACACAACACTACCATTTGGCCTTTGGAAACAGGAAGACTTGTGCTTTGGGTATGAGATTTGCTCACGCACCTCTTGCCTCCCACATGTCCACTCTGGGACTTTGTCCCTCAAACGCAGGCAGCCAGGGACCCTCCAACCAGCTGCACCTGGAGCCGGAGGACACAGTGGTGGTGTGCTACACAGTGACAAAGGAGAAAGTTTCCTAGCAATTTTGGTGTAGCGAGGAATCCTTTTAAAGGGCATGTCCCTCAGCCATAGTCTCATGCCAATGAATCTGTCTTTTTAAAAAAATTACCATTTTTCCCAACAAGTTAGTCAGCTGTGACTGAGTACTTTTCTTTCCCATCCTTTCTCCCTAGTTTGTGGTAAGCAGAGAACAGTCCAGCAATTTAGACGTATTTAAGAGCTTAATACATCCTGCTGTATAGCGGTGACTTGATTTTCCCAAACACAGAGGCAGAGCCAGATATGAAACCCAAGGCCTACTTACCACCATAAATGCTGAAAAAATATTGCTTGTTTCAGTGAAAGAAGATTATTACATATTATGTATATGAAGCTGGCATCAGAGCACGAAAATCATGCAGACTGCCAAAATGGGAGGAGGACCGTCAGCTAGCACAGGCATAGAAACACTGTGAAAATGAGCAACAATAGTCTCCTTCTTATGGTAATCTGAGTTACCTTGAGCAACACTGGAAGACACTATATAAATATTTCTGTATGCTTCATATGGGATGGAAGTCTGAGAAGGATTTGGAGCCTGGCCATCAGTTCAGAAACTCGGTGCCAGAAGTGGAGCAAAAGCAACATTAAAGCAACATTAAAGGTTCTCAAGTAGCCCAATGATAGTTTCTCTGCAAGCTTACAAACCACCTTGCAATTGCTGGCAGGGAGACAAGTATCTTATTGGGTGCTATTAAGAGCTCAAGGTAGAGCAATCACAAGCACCAAGTGTACCAACTTTCCCCAAAGCTGGGTTTCTACAGGAGAAAGTAAAGCTACTTCTATTCATAGGGACCTGCGGTAAGCACAGACAAGCTAGGTCCATGCTGCAGGCCCAGAAGACGTGTTTATTTCATCATAGCTGTAGGTTAGGGATCTCTTAAGCAATCTGGACACCCACAAATCCATGGGCCCCAATGGAATGCACCCACGAGTGCTGAGAGACCTGGCGGATGTCATTGCTGAGCCACTCTCCATTATCTTTGAGAGGTCCTGGAGGACAGGAGAGGTGCCCGAGGACTGGAGAAAGGCGAATGTCACTCCAATCTTCAAAAAGGGCAAGAAGGAGGACCCAGGGAACTACAGGCCAGTCAGCCTCACCTCCATCCCGGGAAAGTTGATGGAGCAGCTTATCCTGGAGCTCATCAACAAGCAAGTGGAGGAAAAGAAGGTTATCAGGAGTAGTCAGCATGGATTCACCAACGGGAAATCATGCCTGACCAATCTAATAGCTTTCTACGATGACATGACTGGCTGGGTAGACGAAGGCAGAGCCGTGGATGTTGTCTACCTAGACTTCAGCAAGGCTTTCGACACAGTCTCCCATAATATCCTCCTGGGGAAGCTCAGGAAGTATGGGCTGGATGAGTGGTCGGTGAAGTGGATAGAGAACTGGCTGAATGGCAGAACTCAGAGGGTTGTCATCAGCGGCGCTGAGTCTAGTTGGAGGCTGGTAACTAGTGGTGT
>Ga0065711_1049213_pt1 | contig 11420 bp, 6 predicted proteins | sample Hoacrofraction12_FD_59098 | JGI IMG/M metagenome (GOLD analysis project Ga0065711, IMG submission 59098) | Hoatzin crop microbial communities from Cojedes, Venezuela - Epithelial fraction 12 v2 (version 2) | ecosystem: Host-associated > Birds > Digestive system > Esophagus > Crop | place... | reverse complement strand
GGGGGGGGTGTGGGGGGGTGGATTTTTTTGTTTGGGATTGGGTTGGGTGCTTTTGTCATGTTTTCAAATGATTAATTTTCTTGGTATTACTTTTTTTAAATAAATGTAAGAGGTCTCCTTTTCAGGGCCAACTTTTAAGTATTCAAGATATAAAAGTATTTTAAATTCTTGTGCTGTAGCAGATAAAGCCTTCTTTATCAGAGCTAGCTTATCTACTAATTGAGTTTTCACTGTTCTTTTTAAGGGCTGCACAAAGATGTTCAGGGACAACTCTGCCATGAGGAAGCATCTGCACACTCATGGCCCTCGAGTGCACGTATGTGCAGAATGTGGCAAGGCCTTTGTGGAGAGCTCAAAACTAAAGCGACATCAGCTAGTTCATACTGGAGAGAAACCCTTTCAGGTATTGTTAGCCTCCAGACATAAGTACCACAATTTAGTTGGTAAACATGTGGATGGTAATTGTAACGTAGCTTCCATATGACTTCAGGGATGCTATGTTTTTCCTGAAAACAGGTGAGGTACTGAATGATAACCTTAAAAACTGGAAATCCCCTTAAGTTAATTAGGCTATCATTTAACTATTTCTGTGGGCTTTTGTTAGAATTTAGCAAATTGTATGTACATAGAATGCTAAGTTACCCACTTCAAAAATGAAGTCTGCAGTTACTACTGAACGAGGAAAATGGCTCTTTCTCCTCATCGTCTTTTCAACTTAGCACTTGTGGACAACTGAAATTGGGGCTGTTTGCTCCGTTGACTCCTGATGCTAATTTTCATTAGCGGGTATTAATCAGTTTTCAGCGAAATGATGGTAGTCATCGAATCTCTTGCTGTTTGTATGAAGTCACATGAGCTTCTGCCACCAGAGGTCCCCTGCCTACTTCCTATAATACTCCTTATAAATCTTTACAGATATTCATAGTCTTGAGCATATCTGTGTTCTTCAGTACACATTTAAGATAATTATTTTTTGATGATTTTTTTTTAATAAATTATTTTAGAAACTTGATTTGTAGTCGTCAGGCGTTCACTTAGATGTGTATGCTGGATCTGCTGTGTGGTAAATAGAAGTATTTACCGCTAAACATACTGCCCTGTGTATTTTGAGCCCATCTTAAAAGCAAAGCTGGTAAAATGAGCAAATCTTTGCAGATTATCACAGAAAGGGGGAAATTCTGATGTGAAACACTGTTTCTGTTTTCTAGTACAGCATAGCAAAATACCGTTTCAGATGCATAGAAGGTGTTTTTAGTGAAAGCATTTGCTTGCAAGCTGGAAGTTATTTCCCTCTTTGAAAATAGGTATACTACTGCGGTTAAACAACCTGAAGTATTGATTTTATTTTTTAGTGCAGTTTACAAGTGATGCCCACAGCTTCACCTATAATAGTCTTCAGTACCTAGCTTCGTGTTTGTGCATTCTAGTGATTTAAAGAATATTGTTCTGACCAATGACTGCAATGAGTGCTATTTTGTTAGCTAATGGAGTATGTCTTTTCCTTCCACAGTGTACATTTGAAGGATGTGGAAAGCGTTTTTCACTGGACTTCAATTTACGCACACATGTGCGAATTCATACTGGCGACAGGCCCTACGTTTGCCCATTTGACGGCTGCAATAAGAAGTTTGCGCAATCAACTAACCTGAAATCACACATCTTAACACACGCTAAGGCCAAAAACAACCAGTGAAAGCTGGAGGAGAAAGTTTTTGAACTCAAAGTATCTTACAGGAATATGAATTGGAAATAAATACGCCTCCCCTTTGTATATTGTTTCTAGGAAAGAATTTTAAAAAAAGAACCCTGCAAACCTAAAGGACATGTTTTGATAAGTAGTAAATAAAAAGCAAAAAAAACCACATAAAAACTTTAAGGTGACGTTGCTAAGATGCTCTACCTTGCTCTGTAATCCCGTTTCAAGAACACGGTGTTTTGTAAAGTGTGGCCCCAACTGGAGGGTCAGTTCATGAACTTGCATCAGAAAAGACAATTCTTTATACAACAGTGCTAAAATTGGACTTCTTTTCACATTCTTATAAATATGAAGCTCACCTGTTGCTTACAATTTTTTTAATTTTGTATTTTCCAAGTGTGCATATTGTACACTTTTTGGGGATATGCGTAGTAATGCTATGTGTGATTTTTCCTGGAGGGTGGTAACTTTGCTTGCGGTAGATTTTCTTTAAAAGAATGGGCAGTTACATGCATACTTCAAAAGTATTTTCCTGTAAAGAGAAAAAGTTATATAGGTTTTGTTTGCTATCTTAATTTTGGTTGTATTCTTTGATGTTAACACATTTTGTATAATTGTATCGTATAGCTGTAATGAAATCATGTAGTATCAAATATTAGATGTGATTTAATAGTGTTAATCAATTTAAACCCATTTTAGTCACTTTTTTTGGAGAAATACTGCCAGATGCTGATGTTCAGTGTAATTTCTTCGCCTGTTCAGTTACGGGAAGTGGTGCTCAGTTGTAGAATGTATTGTACAGGCACTGACCTTTTATTAACACCTGATAATATGTACATCCCATGTAATAGAAAGGGCAACAATAAAACAGTGGTCCTAAAGAACGAATATGGCAGAAAATGATCTGTAAGCACAGTCTATTTTCTTTTGTTGTCCAGAGCAATCCTAGTTCCGCTTGACCTCCCAGAAATTGGAAGCTAAATAAACTCAAGTTTCCTTTACTTTGCATTCAATTACAGTGATTTGTGATGAGATTACATAATGCTATGTCAGGTGGTATACCTGAGCAGAACTGGTGACTCTAATTCTGTTTTGGAGTGTCCTAGACTTCCATGAACTAGAACTGTGGGTTTTGGAGACTTGGCAGCATAGAGGGGAGTTTTCAGTGTGCCTGGACAGCAGCTCGGTAAAACAGTACAGTAAATAGCTACAGGAGCACCTTTATTTAGTCAAGGTAAAGAATCCTGGAGGTCTAAATTCAATAACAATAGAAAGTGGGGGAATGCTAGGGTTTGAGTGGTCGTACCAGAAAAAAAGAAAATTGTTTCTTTTGGCTAATTTGTTTGACTGAGTATAATGATGAAAATTCTTGGAACCTTGTTGGACGCCTTTTACTTCAAAACAGGAACTCTGAGTTCTCAGGGAACTCAGTGGAGTTTTGATGGTCTAACTAAAAGTGGTTACTACTCACTTGTTCGAGTGTTCAAAGTAAGAAATTTGCAGATACTATAGTAAAATGCGACAGACTAATAAACATAAAAATATTCACAGAAATGCATGTTATTATTTCTTAGAGGAATGTGACATTTTATTATAGTAAAAACTGTTGTTAATCTTTTTCCGAATTCTCTGCTTGCAAGGTTCATCAAATTTTTCATGGCTAATACTGTAAAAAAAATACTTTTAAGTCTAGTTTTGGTGGTAGTGGAAAAAACATGGATAATAAGGAAGCTACACTTAAGACCAAGAGAATTTTCATCCATACATAAGTTAATCTGAACACTGCAGCTCTAGTCTGAGGTTATTAGGGGTAGAGAGAAAGATGGGGCATTTAATTGTAAAGTGTGCATTCGAATTTTGGCAGTATTTTTTTTTATATACATGTAAACAATTCTTGAACAGGACAATATACTGAAACTTGTATAGTTATAGTTAAATTAAATTCTGTATACAGTTAAATTAGTGTCTGTCCTTTTTGGAAGGAAATAAAATCAGTTCAGTATAGTTCTAACTGACCTTACTTTTTTTTTTTTCAACAGCATATGTGATGGTGTGAGGCTTGCGCAAAAGTTTGCTTTCCTGTGTCACAAAGTGGTACCTGTTTTATTGAATTGCGAGGTAAAGAGATTCCTTGATGGTGTCAGTACTTCATCCTTGAACATTTGAGACTAGATTATTTATGTTAAATATTGATTTGAGGATTAACTGGGAATTGAAATTTGTATTGCCCTAAGTTATATTGCATCTGATTACAGAGAGAGGTCTGAAAAATTTTCATCGAGGCCTCAAATCAGGAGTATTCGATACACTCCTGAGTGTAAGCAGCAGCACTTAGTAGCATGAAAGATCTTGCTTCATAACTAGTTAATTCCATATTGGGTATGAATAAATACTTGTATTGAGCAGCTTCTGTAAGTTATTTAAGCTTTTGAAGTATAATTGGCACATCTTGTTCTTAAAGCATCGTACTTAGTTGATTCCAGAGTTCTTATGGATTTTCAGTGAAGACATTACAGGGTTTGAGCATAGCAGCAGAGTTGACTTCGAAACCGCCGTTGCCAGCCCACTGTCAACAAGTTCCTGCATTATACCATGAATTTGTGAACAAGTTCAGGTAAGAGGAGGAGAGTCTGAGGGGTGGGGGAAATGTAGCCAGTGGTTTTAAAGCTGGAAAAAGATTTTAGTGCTTACTCATCATGTCTGTTGTACTGCTTGTTTGGTCTTACACTTCATATTAGCTTATCTGGTTCTCCTACTGTCAAAATGGAAGGAGACAAATTCTGTAGGTGTGTGTCTTTTGGACTCAGACCATTTTTTAAAAGGTAGAACTGACTATAGACTTTTCTAGCGGTGTCTGTTTATGGCCTGCCAGTAGCAATAGGTCCTGCTTTAAATACAGGACAAATTAAACTTAAATACCTGTTACTTGTGGAGATTGTTTTTCTTGGAAAGATTGTCGGAGAAGCGTAGGTTCAGATTTGAAAAACTAAGTGAATAAATTCTTAATGAAATGGAATGCCAGGACTTCAGCTGAGCTTGCGCTCGATTGTAGTTATCTTCTTGAAGAGGTTCACTGTTGAATTGGAGAGTGGAACTTGACTCCCCCCCTACCCTGCAGTGGCCACAAACTGTCAATCACCAAAGCCAAACGCTAAGCAACATTCTAACAACATAGCTTGTCAGCAGTAATATAGCTTTAAAGGCAGACAGAGATCCTTTCCCTCTCCGAATTCCACAGTAAGTAAAAAGCAAAAGAAGCAATAGTTAACAGAAATGGCAAAATTACTGAGGCTTTAAAATGTTTGAAGAGAGCTACTCCCTTCAAAATGCTAGATGAAGAGGAATGGCAGTGGGGGTAATAGGTGTATCCACTTGGTCATCACCTGGCCCAAGGTGTTCACAGGACGTTTTATCAGTGCGTGCTTTGGAAAAACTGATCAGACTGAGTCTTTCTACTCAGTTAAGATGGAGAAACTCGAGGACAGTATGTGCTGAATAGCAATCTTCAAAATGCAGTTCCTTAATGCCTCGAAGTGGAGAAAAATTGGTATTTATGTCAGGGCTGTTAGACAAATCGGTCTAGGAAGTCTAGAATCAGTCAAATGGTAGCAGTTACTGGCGCTGATTGATCAATTGTTCTGTAATCATGGCACTTTGGAATAGTTTTCCATCTGTACAGCACCTTTCTTAAGTCTGTGCTGCCGTGGCTTGAGAAGGAGGGGGAAGTAAACAGTGTTTGTGTCAACATTAAGCTTTGACTTCTTAGTAACTGCAGTAATGCCCCTGCATTGCTTAGAGCTATGGAGAAATCAAAGGTCCTTTAAAAACTTCCAAACTTGGAGTGGATTTCAAAACTGGATGTTGAGTGTAAATGTTGCAGGCAGAAATAAAAATAAAAGCCGGGCTTGGGACCAGTACGGTTGCTCATAGTTGTGTAAATGTAATAGTTAAAAAGTAGTACTTCCTGTGGGAAGAGTGAAAAGGTTTCTTGTATCAGCCTGATTTGCGAAGAGGGTGTGAGCCCTGCTGTAGAAAATAACAAGCAGAAACATCTACACAGTGACCTGTAAAGGTACCAACAAAGTACTATGTGTGATCTTGCATTATCGTGAGGTGCAGTGTTCATTTCGATCATATGAATTGATCTAGAATCAAGTTGCCAAAAGACTAATAGTCTGAGGATGGCTTCATAGCAATGCTTAAATGCCACCTGGATGGCTACCGGCTTCATTTTGTAGGGTAAGTGGTCCTTCACTGAATTTCATTCTCTGCCTAAAATAAACCACCTTAGGCAAGTTTGTGTACTCACAATCCTGTATTATTAAGGCTGTTCTCCTTAGAATTTTTTTCAGTCCCTTTGTTGCTCAGGAAGTAGTCTGAAAAATACTGAATTTCCTTTTGGTGAAAGCACATCAGATGCAGTGTAAGAGTTCGTGTTAATTTTTCAGGTCCTGACTTCCCCTAAAGTAGGGGAAAACCACCATTTCGCTGTAGGCAAATGAAAAAGATAGCTTATAGCAACTTTTTTGGACAACTTCAGTTTCAGGGTTTACGTAAGTCTTCTGTTATTTTTTTTTTTTTTTCTGACAGAAGAGCTGTAAGGTTGGATGCTGGTTGGATACCATTCGTTCTATTGCATGTTACAGTGTGGATGTAATTCCCTCTTGTGACCTGCCGTTCTCACCAGGTTCCGGTGTAAACTTGAAGCTCTCTTCAGGAGCAAGCCTGAAGTTCTGTAGAAATGTTGGTCAATTTTGGGAGGGAGGGAAAGGGACAGTGAGTCTGTGGGGTCCTTGCAGGACGTTTGGATGCTTTTCTTGTAACGTTTTCTATGTTAAATATTCTTGTAGGTTTAAGTGTTATTTCTCTCTAACTGGGCTGATACTAGGTAGTGTCTGTGTCAATGCCTGAGTGGAGTCTGTACGGATACTGTTGAATAACAGCTTGCCTGGAGATGGCAGTGAATTACCAGCTTGCACTGCGTGAGCAGCAGGCAGAACAGCTGAGTGTCACGGTGCCCCGGTGAGGTCAAGCATGCGTAGGGTGTCCACTGGGGTTCAGTGGACCTGGACAGACGTGGAACGTGCCAGGGTCACAGAGCAAGCTTCCCACACACCACTGTAGAAGAATAAGAAGTACAACTGCTGATTTCTGAGACTCCTGAGTGTACTTGCACGTTTGTAAAAAGCACCAGCAAGGCAATGAAAATAAAGACAGGAAATAAAAGCTTTGTGACAGAGAACATATATTTTTAGGGTGTTCCTACATCCAATATTAATACCAAATATCTTTAAAGAGAAACATGGGAATCTAATGACATGTAGTGTTAATGAACATGCTTTGAAGTGTAAGTGGCTATTTTGGTTAGCTGATAGACATGTAAAACACCACTGCTTCACTTGAGCAGTGGCTTCCTAGAAAGCCTAAGCTCACCTGAGGCAGTTAGATGCTTGCCATTTGGCTTTCCTTCAGTGTGTTGCTGCTCATAATGTTTGCAAGGCCATTGCAGAGACTGTAGGACAGATGTCGCGTCAGACCCCTGCATTGCTGCTATTTAGGGAACCAAAGATTTCAAGTAAACTGGTTCTCTCTCTGGTGCAGGCCCACAGCAAAGGTGTATTTCAGAGGGATGTTGCTTGTGAATAAGAGGTAGATCTTTCAGATTAATCATGGAGCAGATAAAGACTGAGGCATAAGATGGACTCCTTGTTAAATAGTGGAAAATCCATACACAAAAAAGCGTGGTGACTGGATGTCGTAATGTACTTCAGCTAAAGCTCATCTCGGCAATTGATTGCAAAACAAATCTGTAGAAAGCTCTGTCTTACCAGTTAGTGAGTATTAGGGCTCATGAAGTCAGCTGTCCTTCAGAGCTGCAAGATGCTTGCCAAGGGCAGCACTAACCTTGCCAGCTGCAACTTTGCCTTGCAGAGTTTTTGACTGCCTCACACCTGGGGCATCATGCAGTTCATGTTTTGATTTCTTTTTCAACACATTTCTTTTTTCTCAGCAACGCAGAAGATTTGGCTTTTGGATATAGAATCTTTTAATCATCAATCTTAAGCTGTGCTTTGACTGAACCTCCAATGGATTTATGTGAATCCAATGACTCCCATAGGTTGAAAGGGCATATAAATGTGTATGGTTTGGAAACGGGTTGTGAGGAATGCTACCGTGGCAGGTCTTCAGGTTTTCCTGTTGTGGGTGTGTGTGTTTTTATTCTTTCCTGTTGCATAGGTTAGGGATAGAGGATTTCATCCATGTGTTTTCCAGAGTGTGAAATGAAAATGTAAAGTCTCTCAGTTATGAACTGGAAGGGAAACAGGTATCTGCCTGGAAGAAATTAAGGGTAAGAGAGTTTTTTTTACTTTTACCTCCTAATTTAATTGCAGTTAAAAAGCTTGAACTTTATTACTGGACTGTTTGAGAATTATCTGTTGTAGATTCTTTGTTGGGTGAAAATAGGACAGTAGACAAGGAAGAAGGTATGTGGCCTCATTGATTGCAACAATTTATACCTGATCTAGGATAAATCTCTGCTTAAGACAACTAGATCAGATCCCGGAAAAAAAATACTAATTTTCTTTCATACCACCTTTAGTCTAGCCAAGTCAAATTACTATAGCAACAGTTATTACTATTTTGATATATTTAGGAAACAGTGCAGACCATGAGGTCAAGCTTCATTATGATTTTAGTATTTCCTCTATTGACACATGGATATGGTTGAAATGGTGTGGCTCTGTTTTAGTGTTAGTGAAAAACACAGAGGGTTTCTTTCAGTAAGAAAAAGCAGTCATGATAAAGTATAACCATATAAAGAAGCTGTTTAACTGTGTTAAATGTAAAGTTTTATAGACCTCAAGAATGTTCTAGTGTTCACAGAACTTACCTTTCTTCCATTTATATCAGTGTGTATGGTAGTGTTTTTTACTGCAGAACTTGCTTTGCTTGCTTTCAGTTTATTGATGAAACTGTATAGCTTAAAATCACATTCTAGGTCAAATCAGTTAAAACTTGATAATAACCTAGAAGTAGACCAGATTTTACTGTATATCATATTATTGTGCATATTATGCCACTAATATATTTTTTCTCTGTTAGTGAAAACCATTGTTGTAATTAGTGTAACTAGTACAAAAATTGCAGAGCAGTTGCACTGGGAAGATGACAATGGCTTATTTTCCTCTGCTTTCCTCTCCCACTGCCCCTGAACATGCATAAATTGCTTCCTCATGATCTCAAAGCCGACCTCCCCTAGGTTTGGCCCAGGAAGTTCTCTGGTTCCCTGCTCTCTTGCTGTGCCTCCCAGAGCCACATAGTCCCCGAGATCTTTCGTCTGTCCCCGTGGCTGGGCTGTTTGCTGTGGCACATTGTCTTGAGGAAGATTCTCTTTGCTCTGGCTTGTTTTCTCGCAGAAGAGGGGTTTAACTGCACCTTCTGCTAATCTAATGGTTTTTGGCACACTGCTGGGCTTGAAGTTGTTCTTTAACTATCCACAGATCAAAAGTCTGGCTAACAACATCTGTTAACACCTGTTTTTCCAGCATAATAGTAAATATATTTAATTTCAAAGAACAAACACATCTCTTGTTTGCAAGGTCAACTTTTTACGCTTAGGTCTTAGTAACTTTCACAGTCTGCCACCTGTGATGTACAGTTTTTCATCCCTTGAACATCTTGCTACTTTTTCATGTGAACCGTAAAAAAGCTGTATGCAGAGAAAGGCAAGAAAGAGAGGACAAAACTGCCAATGAGTACTGTCTTGTTATGGCTGCAGACATGATAAACGAACTGAATTTCACCCAGTAGTTTCACTAAAGTAACTTCTTTATAACTTGGAAGGGTTGTACATGGGTGCTTTTTTCCCTTCTTGTCCCAACCGAGTGTGTTTGTGGCTGTGACTTGTAACACTGGTGTGACCCAGCCACTGGCAGGGTGAGTCAAAAGGAGCAGAGCGTGGGGCCTTGGTGGTAGGCGAGTTTTACTTTCAGTGAGTTTTACCTTCTTACTCCCTTCGGCTGTTGGGGCATTGCTGGAGCACTGGTGGATGAAAAGCTGGACACGAGCCACCAGAAGGCCAGCCGTATGCTGGGCTGCATCACAAGCAGCATGGCCAGCAGGTCGAGGGAGGGGATTCTGCTCCTCTGCTCCCCTCTGCTGAGACCCCACCTGAAGTCCTGCATCCAGCTCTGGAGCCCCCTGCACAGGAAAGACATGGGCCTGTTGGAGCGGGGCCAGAGGAGGCCACAAAAATGACCCAAGGGATGAAACACCTTTTCTATGAGGAAAGGCTGAGAGAGTTGGGGCTGTTCAGCCTGGAGAAGAGAAGGCTGCGGGGAGACCTTGTAGCAGCCTTTCAGTACCTGAAAGGGCCTGTAGGAAAGATGGGGACAATCTTTTTAGCAAGACCTGTTGTGATAGGACAAGGAGTAATGGCTTTAAATTAAGGGAGTGTAGATCTAGACTGGAGATAAGGAAGAAATTTTTTACCGTGAGGGTGGTGAGACACTGGCACAGGTTGCCCAGAGAGGTGGTTGATGCCCCATCCCTGGAAACATTCAAGGCCAGGCTGGACGGGGCTCTGAGTAACCTGGTCTAGTTAAAGATGTCCCTGCTCACTGCAGGGGGGTTGGGCTAGATGACCCCTAAAGGTCCCTGCCAACCCAAAGCATTCTGTGATTCTGTGATTAATAGAGCATCTCCTACCCAGTCTCAGGATCTGGGGAGGCAGAGCACAGTTCTGTCCGGCTTGGCTGATGCTCTGCCGTATCAAAAATCTAGCAGGAAGGAACTGAATCATGTTTAAAAAGGCTGAGGCCAATTGTCTAGTTTGATTTCACAGTTTGGAGTCACACAGGTTTCAAGAAACTGAGATCAGACTAGGCCGAAAGCTGGCTTATATCTTGCTCTTAGGCTTGTTGAGTAACCTCCAGTGCCTGCTACTGATTATTTAACTTCCAGATGGCTGAATTTCTGGAGAAAATGTTTTAGTAAACACTGCAAGTAAAACATTGTGTAGCCCTTTCTGCTGTGATGATGATACTGTTGTTTAGGGAGGAACTGTTTGCTTATTCCAAGTATTTGTTTCTGTGCCGTATGTCAAGGGTGTTGCTCCTGGTGAGAGAACACAAGGTGCTTGAATGGAACTGCCCCCGGTCATGGTTAGGTGAAGTGGTGGCCTTTGCCTCTTCTGAGCTAGCAAACTGATGCTTGACGGAGTTTCTTTTGGTCCTGTGTATCTACCCTTTAAGAAGATGAATTAGCAGAGCCAGTACCTGAAATAACCTCTCATCAGCAATGAGAGGTCTTTTTCATAGCCCATAACACCCATCATCCTGCTTTTCCCGTGTGGCTTTTTATTTGGAATGTTGATGCTCTTTGTGGGCTGGTTGCACTGTCTAAATGCAAAAAAACCTACAACTTACAAAGCTTTTTGCTGAACTTGTGCATCTTGGAGACAAGCATTGTTCTGATTCACGTATGAACAGTGCTGTTGGCAGACTTGATTCTCATTCTTGATTCTGATGTGACTCTGCAGGGACCCTAAACTTGTCTTCCGCAGTTGTGCAGCCTCGGTGCTGATCAGCACTGATCAAGTAAATGGAGAATATGAATCACAGAATCACAGAATGGTAGGGGTTGGAAGGGACCTCTGGGGGTCATCTAGTCCAACCCTCCTGCCGAAGCAGGGTCACCTACAGCAGGCTGCACAGGACCTTGT
>Ga0065711_1049212_pt1 | contig 11420 bp, 7 predicted proteins | sample Hoacrofraction12_FD_59098 | JGI IMG/M metagenome (GOLD analysis project Ga0065711, IMG submission 59098) | Hoatzin crop microbial communities from Cojedes, Venezuela - Epithelial fraction 12 v2 (version 2) | ecosystem: Host-associated > Birds > Digestive system > Esophagus > Crop | place... | reverse complement strand
ACCCGCCTGGACAAGGTCCTGTGCAGCCTGCTGTAGGTGACCCTGCTTCGGCAGGAGGGTTGGACTAGATGACCCACAGAGGTCCCTTCCAACCCCTACCATTCTGTGATTCTGTGAGATGCCCCATTATTCAGCTACTCACCTGAAGAATGCTTTTTCTGGGAGAGGAGAACCAGAAAGATTCACCCCTAGCCTGATTATCTCTGAAACAGGTGACTTTTACTATAGCTAATCAGGCTAGAATGAGGCCGAGTCCCTTTTTCTGCCAGGTTGACACGTTCTCAGTTCACTGTGCTTCAGTGCTACTCACAAACACTTGCATGAGGAGTGAAGGGTTCTTTCATTCTCAGTAAGGAATGGGATCCTCCAACTTGAGATTTCTTTTCAGATACCTCTACCTCTCCTCAAAATCAAGACCCTCCAGAGAATTAATGACTGATGTAGAAGAAGCTTTAAGTCTTAACATGATTTGAATTTTCCCAGGGAAATGCCTATTTCTCCTGAATTCCTCCTGAAATGAACAGAATTCTTAGTTACCGAAGTTCATGAGCTCGCTTGTCTCCAGATTTTATTCTTTCAAATTATTATTGTTCATATATTTCTAATATTTTTCATTAATTTATTCTTTTTTGTGTGTTTGCATTCAAATACATATGCTGATATCAGGGTCCTGTTTTGAAGTCTTGAGACACTCTGGTGAGAGTTATAGCAATATATCAGTCACTCCTAGAAGGGTGACAAGTGACCATTGGTAGGGATGTGTCCATACTTTTCTGCAGGGCGTGATCCCCTTTAAATCCCAAGACCTGAGTAATGGCATGCAAATTGAGAATAATGAGTAGGAATCAAGCAGGCAGAGTTTTTTAAAGGAGTTACAAATCTTTCCTGGCACTGAAGCAGTAAGAAGATTGAATAAACACATTCATACTTAGTTTGTCAAAGATATGGTTTGGTTTGTACTGGGATTTTAAAACTGCATGGATATCCATTTAAAGTTTCAGCGGGCGCTTGTGCTTTTGTAAAATCCCATGAAGTGCTTAGCTTCATCCTACCTTAGTTGCATACCTCCAGAAATCTGGCCTCTAGAGGTGAAAGAATCTTGGACAATGGCCCTATTGTTAATCATTATTTCCAGTATAACGTAACAAATGTTCCAACCTTGAAAGGAGGCAGGGGAGTAAAACCCTAGGCCTGCCTCCTTATCCTTTTTCCTTCCAGGTTTTATTCTTCTACAGCTGTAGCAGTAGAAAGCAGCTACAACTAAGAATATGAATCATCGTTGCTATCGTCATTAACATAATGCCCATGTGTAGATTTATCTGCAGACTTTCAGTCTGATAAACTGTTGGCATGTAAATATTTCCTTGAAGAAATTCCAGTCCAGCTGCTTTTGTTTACAAATCTATCAATGGTTAACACCATAGAATGTATTTTTCCAGTATCTGAATTATAATTACAGCTTGTTTAATTGTGAATTAATTATAAAAGAGGAAGACAAAGCTAAATAATAAATATTTTGCAGATTTTGGAACAATGCCAGCTTTGCCTGCATTCATTTTGGGAAAATGAGGACTTACGCTTGTAAGTCTCCATTCTACTGTTCTTTGTTATTATTTATTTGTACAGTTAATTGTGCAAGAAACGCTTTCTGAATAATTATTTCATTGAACTTATTTTGTCTTCAGAGGTTCTTCTTCTTATTCCTTGTTTTACTTCTTGACTTCTGCTTCGTCATTCAGTAGATTTAATTGAGTTGGTTTTGATACAGCAGTCACAGAAATATCTAAAGTGACCTGAATACTGAGTATTTGCAGGTTTAAAAAAAACTTTTTGAGATACAGGATCAAAGAAGCTTTGGAATTTGGCTTGTGCTTGGCAGCAGGTTATTGGCTTTGCTTGTTGCTATTTTGACCACCGATGTGGAGAGACGTGCTTTGAATTTATTGAGTTCTCAGTGGTTTGTATAATCATTTGTTACAACTTAATTACAGTTTGGTACATTTTGTATGGATCTGCTCTGGAGACAGATGATGAAATTTATTATCCCTAAATTAGGATAGCTAAAAGTTAGATTTGAGCTATGTATTATAGACCTATTTATAGCCAATGGGCAAAATACACACCTCAAAAGAATAAATCAGTTGTTATCAACCCTTGGGTGCCTATTTTAGAATTGGATGAATCGGTTGTGAAAGTGTCTATTTGTCTTTATTAGCCAATGAAGGGGTACATTTTAGCCAACAGCTATGGCAGGAAATGAGGTTTGCATGGGAGTTGCCTATAAGAGCTATTGGGAAGCACAAGTCAGTTCTGCCATACTAAACCAATTCAAACTGAACCAAAGCAAACCAAACTACTTCCAGAATTTCATATCCTTTGAATATGTAGTTAATATCCTTCCAACTAGTTTGTGAGCCCTCTAGTGACACCAGTTAGAGGAACAATATACATATAGCTGGGTCCACCACATCTGTGTGTATTGGAAGCAATATGGCAGTTTAGACGCCCCCTGTGATACTATGTTAATGGTACTACTCCCCATAAAACTGGCTTAGACAGTTGTTTCACTGGATTAAAATATGTTATTTATGCTTTCTATCAGAAATAATTAGCGGCCTTTCTTTTAGGTACTGTTTTATGTATAGAATCATATGTTGAGTGTGAAGTTGTTTCATTTTGTTCCTATTTATTTAAGTTATAGTTCCAAAGGTTTGGTTATTAGCAAAAACACTTAGAGATTAACTCTGTTCAAGTACAATATTGATTAACTCTATCATTCATAAAGCCACTAGAAAATATTTATCTGTATGATTTGTTGACTTTCCACATAATCAGCCTGTGAATTATATGACTAAATTTGATGGACTGACAATGTGAATGATAAATTCATTTGGTAGAGTATTTTTGATGTATTTTATCTTTCTCTGGTACATTATCAAAAATGAGACTTTGTCCATAACATTTAGAATATCTGTTGTAAGTAGTTGCCGTCTAGTGCCAGCACTCATTTCTATTCATAGGTAATGGGGCAATACTTATACTTTGAAGGCAATATGTTTCTCTCAATTTGTAATGGAGTCATGTAATGTCATGTCCATAATGCAAAGTAAATAACAGGCTTTGACATGAATGAATACTTCAAGCAATTGTTAAAATAACTAAGGGCGGTGGAGAGTTAGAAAGATGAAGAGAAAGAGTAGGAGGGCTGCAAATTCACTCACTGACATCTCCAACATCCTGGTTTGCAGGATGCAATGAATGGTGAATTTGAATGCATGGTGCTCATGATCTGGAATTGAATGCGTCTGATAGGACAGGAAACTGTTTTTGTGGCTTTCTCATGAAATGTTAGCTCCTTCAGGGGGATGTATCAGAAATAAGAATAACATTCTGAATCCTTATCATCACAGCAGATAGATCCATTGAGGAAAATATCTCTAAAATGGAATTATGTCATTGGGAGAGTTGGACTTGTGCCATTGTCCCTCCACAAACCTTTCAAATTTATTTGGTTTGGAAATAAATTGAAAGTGAGGGCTCTCTTGACAGGTCAACCAGGTATATGAGAGCTTAGCAGGGTTTTTTTCAAAGCAGTATTAACAAAATTCTGCAGTAAGAACTTACTGAGCTATTCCATAGGTGTTGTGTGATTTTTAAAAGAAGCTAAATCAGTCTCCTGTACTGATTTTTCAGCAGCACCATGAGAATTAAATATTTTCTATTTTTAAAATATCTGTGAAAGTGGGCGTGACATCTGTGGAAAGAAAAAGTCACGTTGGAACAATTCCTTTAAAAGCATGGTAACCCCTAAATGTATAGATCCCTGTACAACTGAGTTCACGCAAAATGAGTATATTAGTACATTAATTTAATAGTTTTTCATTTGAGTATAAATAATGAAAAGGTGACAATTCAAGACCTTTTTTTTTTCCTGGGCTATTCATTTTTACCTACCAGACTCATTTGCCACGTGTCTTCCCACTTCTTTTTCAGTGCGAAGGATTGTAGTTCTTCACTTTGCTCCAGTCATGGTTCAAGATCCCAAGGTCTCACTCCTTGGGTAAAGGTGCGTTACTTCAATTCACACTTAAGAAATGTGATCGATGGGAGGCATGCCATGCAGAGGCACCTTGACAGGCCTGAGACATGGGCCTGTGCAAACCTCATGAAGTTCAACAAGGCCAATTGCAAGGTTCTGCACATGGATTGGGGCAATCCCAAGCACAAATACAGGCTGGGTGGAGAATGGCTTGAAAGGAGCCATGAGGAGAAGGACTTGGGGATGTTGGATGACTGGAAGCTCAGTATGACATGGCAATGTGCACTTGTGGCCCATTAGGCCAACCATCTCCCAGACTGCATCAAGAGCAGTGTGGCCAGCAGGTCAAAGAAGGTGATTCTGCCCCTCTGCTCTGGTGAGACCCCACCTGGAGTCCTGCATCCAGCTCTGGAGCCCTCAGCACAGGAAAGACATGGACATGTTGGAGCGGGTCCAGAGGAAGGCCACAAAAATGATCAGAGGGCTGGAACACCTCTCCTACGAGAAAAATCTGAGAGAGTTGTACTTGGTCAGCCTGCAGAAGAGAAGGCTGTGGGGAGACCTTACAGCAGCCTTCCAGTACCTGAAGGGGGCCTACAAGAGAGCTGGAGAGGGACATTTTACAAGGACATGTAGTGATAGGACAAGGGGTAATGGCTTTAAACTGAAAAAGGGTATATTTAGATGAGATATAAGAAAGAAATTCTTTACTACGAGGATAGTGAAATACTGGAACACATTGCCCAGTGAGGTGATAGATGCCACCTCCCTGGAAGTGTTCAAGGCCAGGCTGGATGGGGCTTTGAGCAACCTGGTCTAGTAGAACGTGTCCCTGCCCATGGCAGGGGGGTTGGAACTAGATAATCATAGAATCATAGAATACTTTGGGTTGGAAGGGACTTTTAGAGGTCATCTAGCCCAACCCCCATACAGTGAGCAGGGATATTTTCAACTAGATCAGGTTGCTCACAGCCCCGTCCAAGCTGGCCTTAAATGCTTCCAGGAAGGGGGCCTCCACTACCTGTCTGGGCAATCTCTTCCAGTGTTTCACCACCCTCATTGTAAAAATTTCTTTCTTATATCTAGTCTAATTCTACCCTTCCTTAGTTTAAAGCCATTACTCCTTGTCCTATTGCAATAAGTCCTGCTGAAGATATTTTCCCCATCTTTCCTATAGATCCCCTGCAGGTACTGGAAGGCTGCTGTAAGGTCTCCGTGCAGCCTTCTCTTCTCCAGCCAGAACAGCCCCAACTCTCTCAGCCTTTCCTCAGAGGAGAGGTACTCCAATCCTCTGATCATCTTTGTGGCCCTCCTCTGGACCCACTCCAACAGTTCCATGTCCTTCTTGTGCTGGGGGCTCCAGAGCTGGATGCAGGACCCCAGGTCGGGTCACACTAGATTGGAGTAGAGGGACAGAATCCCCTCCCTCGACCTGCTGGCCACACTTCTCTTGATGCAGTGCAGGATACTGTTGGCCTTCTGGGCTGCGAGCTCACATTGATGGCTCATGCCCAGCTTTTCATCCACCAGTACCCCCAAGTCCTTCTTGGCAGGGCTGCTCTGAATCCCTTCATCCCCCAGCCTGTATTGATAGTGGGGGTTGCCCCGACCCAGATGCAGGACCTTGCACTTCAGCTTTTTGAACCTCACGAGCTTCTTTAATGTCCCTTCCAACCCAAACCATTCTATGATTCTATGATTCTATGAAATCATGTAAGCTGTGATTTTCAGATTTCTTAATACTCCTGTTAATTTTGGCATCTAGAAAATTAGGTAACTGATTACCTGTGTATGAAAAATCAACTGCAGTTGCCTCTAGAACTTTTGGGATGAATTCTACAATCAGTTTTATCTATAACTTCTAGCCTTAATGTGCCCTTTTAAACAAAGTGAAAATATCAGATAACAAAGGGATTTTTTACTACCCCTTCACTATCTCCCTTAAGACTTTATTCCCAGGCTTCAGCCCTCTGTCTTCTGTGTGTGAATGTAGCTATGTGTGAATACTGCTGATTGCATTGTGAGATTGCAGACGATTAAAAAAAAGAGTGTAGTAGGAAGTGAGATTTACCTTTTGACTTCTTTTCAGGCTTTTCCATCTGCTGTAATACTCACTCATACACACATGCACATGCACACGCACTTCAGCTTCTAAGCGCAAAGTCATTTTGGTGGTGAAAATGAGTGAAACTGATCTTGCCAAGAGTAATCTCCCTCCACCTCCCTTTCCTTTTCACAAGCCTGTCTAAACCCTGAGCTGACACTGAAGATGATGCCCACAATTTCTGTTCCAAATCCTGATCCAGCAAACCTAGAGTTAAATTCTGTTTCTTTTCAGAGCCCAAGGAACAAAGTTACACTGGGAAGCAAAGCCATACTGTGCCATACTTTCTTCCTGATGGAAGGAAGAAATGTCATAAGGTTTCTGTTGCTTCTGCAGTAGAATTCACCCAAGGAGTAATTTTATGTTCTGGAATGTGCAGAGAACCTAGAAGCCTTTGGCTAGAAAAAAAATATAATTTGTGTGTTAAGTCTCTTTTGAGCCGTGTAGTGCTACTGGGCACTACATTACAGCTTAGAACACTTCCTGCGGATTGTGGCCTCTTCCCAGATCATTCTCCTATGAACAGCTGTAACATATTGGGCCTTCTTAGCTTTCTCTTTATTCTTCACTGCACTCATCTGGTCTTTCCCATACCCTGATCGTTATCCCTTTCAAAACTACTTTGCTAGCCATTCCACACATTTCTTGTTGCATTATAAAAAGGAAAAAACAAAACAAAAAAAAAAACCCCACAAAACCAAAACCCAAAAAGAAAAAAAGCAAGAAAAGAAAAAAAAAACAAACCTGTTTGTCTGGTAGAAACTGCCTTTGGAAAGCCATGATTTATCCCATTTTTAGATTATCTTACTTCCTCCGAAAAACAACCCTGATCTTTCAAAACATTTCAGACCACTAGGAGCTCAAACATTGTCCTAAACAAACAAACAACATATAACAAAAATCAATTCTTTGAGACACTACCTATCATTTATGATGCAGAACATGTTTGCGATTGAAAACAGTCACAATGTGCAATGTATACATCTTCTTGCAAGAAAGCAAGTAAGCCAGGTATAACACAGACCACTAAACATATTTTGGCATTAAGGTGGGTACTTACAAGACTCATATATACCACGTACAAGATTAATTTTCTTTCATTACATTTTAAATCATTTCATGGATACGGTAATTACACTATACTCTGACCATGTCAATCAATCACTGCTCTGAATCAATATGGTAGGATTTTTTCAACTATTTATAAATAACAATACTCATATATGCCAAACATCTTATAAAAGTAAAATTAGTTAGAATAAAGAACATGTTTGTTCTTGTATTGATTTAACTCCTTGGCGTGCTCTGTAGGGTTGCCATATGTATGTCTTTCTTTAAATTCAAGCTTCTGTTTAACTTTTTCTTTGCAACAGAGTTTTCCTTACTTGCCTCATTTCACTTTCCATTCTGTGTTACGGATAAACATGAAGTGAAATGGATTTGTAGGCTTATTTATTCAGATGTACAAGTGAATAATTTTACAAGCACAAATTGCAACTGTTCACTTTTCACTGGAAACCAATAGAAGGAGACCCCCTGGAAAATGCTGTACAAAAGGTTGACTGAAAACATTAATTTTCCATTAAGATTGTGCCTTGCAGAAAGATACGGGGTTAGGGGAAGAAAAAAAAAAGAAAGGATTAAGGAAACCATGGTCAATACAGGTTATCTCAACCATTTCAAAAATTAATTTTGAAGTGTTACCTAATGAAAATTTGATGGCAATTTAATGCAAATAAACATTAAATCTGTGTAATGTGTCTCCTTCTGGATTTTTAGTTACTATTTTATTTTATTTTATTTTATTTTATTTTAATCTTTTTATGGATTATGTATTTATTTCCTTCCCTCTCACAGTGAATTCCTTGTCCAAGTGAAGTGACTCAGGTGACTTAAGAACTGGGCCATCAAAGAGTGAAGGGAAAACTGAGATGAACCTTCAATATTTCCTTTAGTTTTTCAAATGAACTAAGGAAATTTTTTGCAGCCTCAATACAAAACTATCTGTTAGCCACAATGTTAATTCAAAGCCAGTCTTAAGTTCATGAACCTTAGCAAACCTTTTGATGAACCTCATTTATGTGTGGCATTTGTAATGAAACAAAATACCATGAGAGTTTCACGTGGTTTTGGGTTTCATTGCAAACATCTTGAATGTAATTACTATTACTTTGAAAGTATAATATGCCATAGAGCAAATCTTTGTTAGGCGTAAACTGACGAGCATTGAGTTCACTGTCAGGAAACAGCCTTCATGATTTGATCCTTTAATTAATAAACAATGCTTGTCATTGACACCAATTAAAATGAATAAAAATTATACCATATCCTTTCAATTCAGAAACATGCAAGATTTATACAAATGATGTACAGGATTTTAAGTTCCATTTGGAGACCTAAAGAAATTAACTTTTCGCCTAGAAAATGGATGTTATTATAACTGCAATAAATATGCTGACACATTACTCACTGTTATGCATCCAATCAATATTAGCCAGATTAATTCTTTTTGGTTAATCTGTAACATTTTTCTTGTCAGAACAGCATTAGTTATGCAAAAGTGGTCATATATTGTCAAACTGAGAGACTCATCTTGATTATTCTTGGTTATTTTGAGTAGAAGTAAAATCCACCTTGACTATTAGTCTGCCCTTGGGAGCCAAGCAATTTGGCTGTTATTATAATGAGGTGTGGCTCATCATAAAGGTGATTATAATGGAGTCTAAGGGAATAGGGAGTCAAGCCCACTGTATATTATCTTTCATTTTTAAAGACAGTACTTTGGAATAATGGTTGAGTATTGTAGCATCTTTGTTCATTGCATGTCTTCAGGGGTTGAGATATCCTCCAATGAACTGTTTTGATACTAATAGGAAAGCACGTTTAGAACATGAAAATCCCTGTGTCTGTTCCTTCAGGCAATTTATTCAGAGTGTAATTCACATCTGATGAATACTTGGTGACACTGAATGGTCCAGTGAAGATTGGTGCTAATTTTGCAGTAATGCTCTCTGTTATATCTGTGTCTGAGTGGGAAGGTATTTTTCACCAGTTCATGAACATTTAAAAATCACTTTATCTGTTTGTGATCATAATATTACTTTCTGTCCTTCAATATCTTACTGGAGTTGCCCTAACATGGTTGTGTATCTGAGCTGTGATCTTTATAATCTTCTTGCTTTTCTGAAGAGGACAATGCCCAGAAACATCAGTTTCTTTTAAATCATAAGGTGTTGTTTTCATGGAAACAAAAAATTTGTCATAAAAAAATTCTATTAACATTTTTCTCCATTCCTCCCCGTGAACAACACTGATGAGAGATTAGTTTAATTAAAACTGAGTGCCTTAAAGTGTCACCAAAAAGCAAAAACAAATAGTAATCTCCTTATTATAGGATGTTATGGGGTTTAATTTTATGGTTACATGAAAGGTTTGACAGATGGAAGAAGAACCCATATGATACAAAATTGCCTTCTATAGAGGCTTTCAATGTATCTCCCAAGTGTGCTGAGGTTGAACAGGGATTGCGAACTATATCTAAGAATTTTACAAAAAGTTTCCTGAGGTGTGTGGAGAAACGTAATTCCAGAGTCCATGTGTGTATTGCATTACATTGTTAAAAGGACAGACCTGTTCTGACAAAACAGCACGGTCTTCTTATTCAAGAAGTTTGGGTGTATCTACATAAATGTAAAGAAAAATATCCCCATCCCTTTCTGTTGGCTGGAAAATGTAATATTATTTACTTTCTACTTTAGTCTTTTATGAAGTAGTCTAATGGCCTCAAAAAACAGTAGTTTCTACTATTGGCACATTTTGTGAATGCGGGCAATTCCCTTCACTTCATTATAATTTTGCTTCAGCTCTTACATTATCTTTTAAACTTGGACAGTATAAAAACAGACCTTAACCTCTTTGACCTAAAGACCTAACAGTTGATGACTTGAGGTGTTGCAACAATAATAATAGTAATTGCGACAGACTGGAAGACATGAAGAAATGTATCTATTTATATACATACTCACTTGTTGAAATCTTTACCATCAGTTTAACCCACAGTTCAAAAAAAGACAGGTAAAAATTCTGCAGATCAAACCCAAAAGCTCTCTTTGTATCAATCGTGCATAACATTGCTAATTTTTACACTTCTCTGCATCACTGACTGCCATTAAAGGACTGCCATTTAATTGCAGTTACTAGGCAATGGCATGTATATATTTCTATGAAGTGTTGGCACATGATGAGAAGCATATTGAGCATTTTTTGCATAGTAGATACTTCAAATCTTTGTTTAATGCTAGGAATCTAGAGTTGTTAGGATAGCAACTATCTTTGTCAATAAGCATGTGTTTCACTGGTGGCTTCTTTTCAACTCTGATTCAGGTAGGAAGAACACAAAATAATATCGGAGAGAATATATGGCTCATAAAACTACCTTTATAAAAGTAAAACTGTTAAATACAGTATTCTAATGTAGAATTCCTCATACTCACAAATGCCTCAAGTTTCTAGACAGTCAAGGAAATATATACTTGTAACATTAGTTATGTTCTAAGTAGTCCTCTATCCTGTACACTTCATGTTATTGTAAATATTTCTTTTTTGTAAGTTAAAAAAAAAACAACCTTACCTAAAGCTTGCTCCTTCAGTTGCTTATTCTACTTTCAAATGGTTGCATATTAATTGCTCTGTTAGAAAATACTTTTAAAACTATAATATTTAGAGATGTTTTCTGCTAGGCAATAAATATATACCTCCAAAATACACTTCTTGCCTCCTGCAAGCCATGGAAGTTTCAGCAAGATCACAAACAGTCTTGCAAGGGTGCCTACTTTTCAGTCTTTGAGTGTCTGATACGACAGGAGAGTTTGCAAATATGTTTCATCCACATTGTGTTCAAAGCACAAAATACCACCAGACAGTCCATTTCTAAAGGTAGATAAGTTCCTCTCTGGCATGTGCAGTGTTCTGTTGCCATATGCTAATGTCCTGTCATTTCTCTGAGCATCTTTCTGCATGAATGCTCTACCAAGGTCCCCATGACATGCCTCTATGTGAGCTGTAAACACACTTTTAAAGTCTTGGAAAGCTTAAAAGGACTTGATGACTGGTGCTTGCTAGGATTAATGCAAGACCTTCTAATTTAACCAGTGCGCTCAAAGGGGACAGCATGTTTCACTGTAATACTATGTAGTGTTGAACACTGATTGACAACATAGACCTCCATGAATTATGATGGAATGTAATGACTTCTGACTGCTGCCTGGATGTTTAAAG
>Ga0065711_1013451_pt1 | contig 11421 bp, 3 predicted proteins | sample Hoacrofraction12_FD_59098 | JGI IMG/M metagenome (GOLD analysis project Ga0065711, IMG submission 59098) | Hoatzin crop microbial communities from Cojedes, Venezuela - Epithelial fraction 12 v2 (version 2) | ecosystem: Host-associated > Birds > Digestive system > Esophagus > Crop | place... | reverse complement strand
GTCCCCGGCGGTCTCCGGCGGTGCCCGGTGGTCCCCGGCGGTCCGGGGCGCTGGCTGGAAGCCGGGCGCGGACACCTCGCTCCGCCGCCGGGCCCCCGCCGTGTCTGGCCGCCTCCTGAGGGACCCCGCTCCTGGGGCACGTTGCGTGGCTCTCACCGGGCTTTCCATCCTCTCCGCGCTTTTATAAATAACAGGATACCATTAAAAAAAAACCAAACAAAACCCCCCCAGTGAATCGGAACAGATAACGTTTATCATTAGTTTCGCAGGGCAAAAGAGACAGCTCCCTGAGCCTGCCTGCTGCTCGTGGTTTGCAGAGCTCCCTGCGGGTGTCTGTTAGAGCTGTTGGCCGTGAAGACAGGGAGTTAACAGGATAAACCTTTTTTTTTTTTTAACCCCAGGCTGCAGAAATCAAAATACAAAAAAAGAAAAAGATACGTAAAATTTATAAAATTTTATAGAAGAATATAAAAAATACATAAAGTGAATAAATTTACACAAATTTTTTTAAAAAATTGTTCTTAAGACTGCAAAGCTTCAGTTTTTTTTCAGGCGACGCAGGGTGTGTTGTCCTGGGGTACTGCCATGCCTGGGATGAGCTGTCGGCAAGAAGCTAAATGCCTTGGTGGTTTCCTGGCGAGACATTTCTTGGCTGTTGCATTTGAGCTTAAACCAATTCTTCTCTTTTTCAGTGTGCAGCTGGTCTATGTCTTTGACCGGGAGGGTAAAAATAGCACTCGGCATTTGTGAAATACTTTTCTTCACAGACGTCCCCCCCCCACTGGTAGCACAGCTTGTCAAGTAGGTGTTACTATTACCATTTTATGGTCAAGACCACTGATGCTCAGGTTGCCGAATGTGCAGAATATTTATGATATCCCAGTTACCACAGTTGAGAAGATGACCCGAAAATGGAAGTCTTTCACCTCCAGTTCAGAATACCAGCCCCAAAGTTGCCACCTCTTTGCCCAGTCTGAACTCTTCTGTGTTGCAGGCAGAAGACTGGTTGCCACTTAACTACCATGCACTTTTCAACCCACGTTCACGTTTAAAATCCCAGTTTGCCTGATGAAACGCAGCATTTCGTTTCGGTTGCAGTGGCAGGCTTTATGAGTATGGAGAACTGAGTCACCCAGGCAGGGCTGAAGCAGAGCTGGGAAACCACTGCAGAATCCGAGCCCATGTCGCACCCAGGAAGATTCAAGTCCATGGTCAACTCACACTGGCAGAATTTGAGCTGCTTTAGACTTACTGCAGATTTTCATCTTATCCAGCGCATCTCACAGCTTCACTGTAGATGCCTTCTGAAATTTAGAATTAAGACTAGTTTTTATGTATCTTTCTGTCTTTCCCTTTTTTGCCTTTTCCTTTTTCTTACTTCTCCATAGCCCTCCTTCAGGGTTACTAGATAACTCCTCACATCTTCCAGACTGTGGGAAGAGAAGGCCCTAGCCGAGAACCGTGCATTTCAGAACTGGATGATGATTCTGGGACAGTAAGCAGCCTGATATCAAGTGGTTACAAAGTGGAAGGTCTCACTCTGGCAGCTGGTTTGAAGCAAGTCTCATAAATTTTACTGTGGGACAGAGACTGATACTCCAGCGAAGGATAAACACCAGCTCTTAAATATTTGCTGGGTAGATTCTGAATTTATTACAAATCTCTTTTGAAGGCTGGAGCATAGCTATGCTGACGCAGAAACACAGTTTTCTTTTCTTGTTCCAGTTGGAATTAATCTGCTAATGCCCTTTAGCTTTCCTCCAAGCTTCAGTTTAACTGTGTAGGCGACTGCATGGGAGAAGGAGTTCAGCCAAGGTTCTGACCATTTTAACCATTCCTTCCTGAAATTTGGGTCGTCTTCCTATTTCCGTGCATAGGAAGAGGAATAAAAACTGTTCTTTTCCCCTTATTGTCATATATGGATAGCTATGAAAATCTTTTCCACCTTTGTACCTCCCTGAGACTGTGCGATGGATCACAACCTGCATATTCTAAAGAGAGCATCAACTAATGCACAGTTAAATTCTAGTAACTCTTATCTTGGAGAACTATAACATGCCATGCAGTAACAAATAGAACAAATAAAAACCTTATTTTGAGAGATTATTGAAGAAGCAATGTTGTTAAAATTATCACGAGCAGTTGAATGTGCTCCTCTCAGGAGGAGCCCAGGTACAGGTTCTCAGTGCCCATTAGCTATTAATGTTGAAAGAAAACATTGGATTAAAAAAAAAAATGGATTAAAATCTGGATTAAAAACTGTATTAACCCCGCTCTCCCAACTGCTTTCAAATCTCCTTCTGGCAAAAGCTGTTTCCAGTGTATTCCAGCTTCAGATAGGGATGGAGATGAGCCACAGTACTGAGACACATCTGGAACATTGGCTGTGCCAGTGTAAGGTGACGATGAACAGCGTATTCTGACAATCCCTGAGACAGTCTTATCTCCCAGTGGTACGTTAGAAGCTCAGGTTTTATTTATGCAGCCAGATCACAAACAGTCTGAATTCTCTAATGTGCATGAGGAGTTGAAAATCTGCTGGACCTTTATGAACTTTCAAAATAAACTTTCCAAATAATTTGCTTTTTGGATAAAATGTCAGATACAGTTTTTAAGATACAAAAATAGTGGATCTGAGTGTATGAACACTGTAAGTGCCTGCTATATAGCTTTAATTTAGTTTCTGTGGACTACATTTAATCTTATTTTTCAGGACATTCTCTTGTACTTTGCTATTTTTTAGGGGTAAAAATCATTGTATTGGCATGATTATCCCACTCCCAATACTTCTGTTCCTAAGGATGGGCCACCAGTGAGACAAACAGACTGCTGTTGTCCTCCCGGTAAACAATTTTCAGTGTAACACAAAGCATTATTTTAAAATTTTCCAGTTTTCTATTTAGAATTTGCTTTTAGGACATACATACTCTAAAATTGCCTCCACAGCCAGTTCTAGTGTACTACCACCACACCGATATCAATGCCCTCATTTTAATGATAAAAACCTTTGTGAAAAGACAAAAACCTCGATTAATACTAGTTTTTCTTTCAAGTAGCTCAGACTAGTCCATACCAGATATATACTAATGGTCAAAAATAGCATATAAGAAAATCTGCTGCAGTTTTATCACACTGCAAATGTACACGTTTGATGTGTCATGCAGAGGTGATAAGCAGTAATTGCTCTCAGGATACAAGCAGTATGATATAAAATCTGCTCTGCAATTGAAACGTGGTTTATTAAATCCAGGCATTACAGGAGTGATGTGCTGGCTGCTCTTTGCGCTGCAGACATTCCCAAATAGTTAGCTCAGGACTTTGTCGTGTACAATCCTTTCCACAGAAATTTGAAACCCGTCAAAACGTTAGCATTTCTTCAAGTAAAAGATGATCTGCTTTAGGGTAACTTCACTGATTTGTCTGAATATTTTTTGGTTCAGTTTAGGAGAGACTGTCATAAGTAATGTCAAGCCTTGTTCATCGAAGGTAAGATTTTCAATTACTTTGCTTAGATAAGGTAATGAATGTAACTGATTTCTCAGAAAAGTGGCAGAAGTTTTTAAAATGTAGATTGCTTTATTCAGGATAGATACAAAAATACAGAAGAATCAGGTATTTTCAGCTAGAGAAAAGATACTACATTGAAAGGATAGGAATTCAGTATATTAGAACAATTTTGTCTTAATGTCCTTCATCACAGCTCAGTTGTTAGGCCTTATTTTTAATCTCATCTACATGACTGTAAATGCAGAGTAACTGTTGGTTTTGGCAGAGTCACAGTTTTTGCTTGAATTGCTGAGGTCAGATTTAATTGCCTGTTTCATGTTGGCTTTTGTTAAAAATAAATATTGATTACAAATATTTGCTTGACAGCGTTTAATTGAACATCTGGTGAGTAGCTGTGATAAAGCCCTGGAGCAAACTGTAGTTTCAAGTGTTCTATTTATAACTCTTACAGAATATTTCTTCCTTTATTTCATGCTTACTTCAAAATTAAAGAAACATATTATTTTAGTTCTCTAGCATTTATCTCCAGACACAAAATGCAATTACATTAATAATTCAGAACCCTTTTTTTTTTTTTGTAAAATCTCCTTGTTAACAGTTTTATGTAATTTTGACTTTCACTTTTTAAAAGCAAAAATCAGGAAAAAAAATTTTCATTGTTTTGCCAGTGTAGTGCCAATACCAGAAGGAGAAACCTGAAGCAGGAAAGGAGTACAATTATGTTGAAGATATATTCAAGTCTAAAGAAGTTTTCTTTTTTATTAGAATATTTATGTTTCTGAGGATCCTATTTACATTTGAAGATCCTATTTACATTTGAAAATGCAGTATATGAACATACTGCAATGCTTTGCTGAGATTATGGAATCAAGAAACGAAGACTGAAATGAAAATATGTTTCTTAGTCTTTTGACAATGACACATATTTCAGGAATTACTTTTAGCATTTCTTTAAGTGATGAGTCATAGGCATTCCCTTATTTTATGTCACATGGCACCATGGAAGAAAAAATATTAATATGAAAATACTATTTTAAAAGAACATTAATAGGTGTAATTACTTTTAATAATGCTTTTATTATTACTATTTCAGATAATTGGGTGCTTGTGAATAGCGTCCCTGTATTCTTTCCCCTATAAGAGCATTTGACATATTTTTTTAATACAGAGTTTTGTCTGCAGGTCTGCTTGGGACTGCTCGTGTGCGTAGATTAATTACTTGTGCAAATATTTCCATGATCAGAGTCTAAGTAATTAATTTAGGGACTTTCAAGAGTGAAAGTGTTTTGCTAATATGTGTTAAATCCCAAAGCCTGCTCCTTTCCAGTGAAAATAACTTTGTTAGCATTTGAGATGTCTGTTGGGTGTGGTGATTCCTAAAATGTGAGCTTCTTAAATACGGGATTTTGCAAGTTCTTGCCTCCAGTTCACAGTGCTCACAGGCAGAATACTTTACCAGAAACGTTGGAGATATTTTTTAAATTTGTGGAGGTTATTCTTTCTGTCTGACACTCTCTTTCTCATATGAGATCTGGCTAAGCAGAAGATACCTAACAGGCCTTGGTCTCAGCTCTGTCAATTATTACTTAATAAAGCTTTAAAAAAACAGGTTTCAAAGGAAAACCCATGGAGTAATCTACTTCATTTTGGCAGACTGAGCTATTTTATATGTTTTATGATCAATTTATTTCCCCCCCATTGTTTGGTACAACAGGGCACAAGGAGTGTTGGAGCTGTGGAGGAACCACTCAAGGCAGAAGAGAAAAATAAATCTGCAGATATTTCAAAACAAAAAGAACAATGCCTTGTACCATGTGATGTTCAAGCTAAAATTTTACGAGGGGAAAAACATTACATGTGCAGTATGTATTCCTGAAGAATACTATCAGTGACAAGCTATGCAATGCCATGCTATGCAATCCTCTGCTATGCTACGCTATGCTGCGCTAATTCATTTTTTAATCTTCCTGAGCACCTGTGACAGCCTTTGACCCTGCTGCCCAGGTTGAGTATTGTTCAGAAAATTTGGGGTGATGTGTTTTTGGGGTGCAGCTGGTGTGACAGAATTAAAGTACAATCATGCTAGTCTCTCTTTATAGTCACTGGTGAAGATGGGCAAATCCAGGCAGCAGCTCAGCCCACCTAGATCTGTCTTCCACTCTGAACGTCAGTAGCTCTCCCTTAGAGAGGAAGAGTAGGGTGTCTGTCCCTCATTTAAGCATCATAGTTAGGTGTGGGGGAGCTAAGTGGCAGTTATTAGTTAGTTAGTTAGTTAGTTAGTTAAAATGGGAGAAAATCTGTACTTCACCTTGAATTTTATAGATACTTATGCAGGACTTTCTCTCTTCACTGCCTTGACAAACTACACAGCAAATGATGTAATCAGGCTCAGAAAAAAATTGTCAAAATTCTTGTCTTTCCCATACGATTTTTTAATATGTATTATTAATTACCTGACAGGCTTACTTTTAAAAAAAAAATTTTAGCATCAGGGCAAAAAACAGGTGTAGCAGAGTGAATGAGTAAATGTAGGATGACAGGAAACCTTATATATCTGTCTTTTACCATTTGCGTTTGCATTTCTATGATATCCATTAACTGGTCATCGAAGTTGCCCAAGGATAAGATGAAATTCTTCTTCATATCTTAGAGAAGAGCCATCACTTCTTAAGATGTCTTCACTGCAACCAGCGAGGCTGATGTTTTTAGCATCTTTGGCTTTAATCTGTGGTCTCTGTACTACTTTGGTTTCACTTTTAGGTACCCTAAGGTTAAACACCTTCAATAGTCACTTAGATGTCATAAATAATTGTGTGGTCATTCAGTCAAGAGTATTTCTAGATTTATGATAACAGAGTGGATGAACATATTTCTTTTAAAGGAAATTTGCAGAACTCTCTTGTTGAATATGCCAGAAGTACAAAAAAACTGGTAAGAAACATGATGGATGATCAACAGTCTTCTTTGGATTACCTTTCTAATCAGGTACTTTATCATAAAGATTTTTATTTATTATTTATCACTACAGGTATTGTCTAAGTGAGGAAAATTAAGCATTTATATTGTCATTAAAACAGTAGAATTAGAGTCTCTGTCACCACCCCTTGTACCTCGGGTAGGGTGCAAGTTCCATTTCTGTGAGGAGTGATAAGCACCACCTGGTCCACAACTTCGTGGTATACAAGGCAGTACGGTAATTGGAGGACTGTTACTCCACGCTGGTTGCTATCTCCACTCCTGCTGTATTTGTGCAGATGACATATTATATTATCATTAACTCTGAGAGTTTACAAACACTGTGCATCAGTTAGTACAGATAACAAGCTTTAATAAAACTGAAGGACTTTTTCTGAATTGACCGGAATTGTGGCTAAAAAATTATTTTGGATGAAAAAACTAAAAAATCAGATCAATTCACCTAATGAAGGTACGAATCACTATCACATCACAAAAATAAACTGCAATTATATTTACTAGGAGTCATAAAGAACATCTTCAGAATGTAAAATTCCTCACTGCAACCTAATTAAAGATCTTTTATTTGAATTTGCAGGTAAATGAACTCATGAACAGACTTCTTCTTTTGAATGCAGAAGTTTTGAGAAAGCATTTGGATCCACTTCCTTACAAAGCAGTTCAATCTCATGGTAAGTATTTTTTGCGTTTAGTCCTGACCTGTTCCCTTTTTCTTTCTGTATCTTGATTAAGAACTAATTAAAGCAAAGGTAAGCAATTATAACATTTACAGTCTTTATTCTGTGCTAGTAACATATAAAGTCTGGAAAATTTGTCAACTTTCTCTATACAATATAATTTATACTTCTTACTGAGCTTAATGGAGTTCAGAGAATTTTTTTATTTACAAGGTAAATTCATGACAAAACATGATATTAAAGTTTGCATGACAGGAAAATGATATTTGAAATCATTCATACATTACCAAGAAAAGTGATATTTCTGTGCTTAAGCTGTATTTTTTTTTTAACATGTTTTGCTAATGAACTTCATCACATACTTTGTTCTCTAGGGTTGGATTGCACTGATATTAAAGATACTGTTGGTTCAGTTTCAAAAACTCCAACTGGTCTGTACATTATCCATCCAGAAGGATCAAATTATCCTTTTGAGGTAATACATGTATCTCTCAGGATAGTAACAATTTGCTTGAAAATATGCACTTAGAATATATTTAATGGATTTGAAGTGTTTTCCTTGACAATTTCTCAACAGATGAATAAGAAATGTATTCAATCATCCAAATGTGTCTGCAGTTACTATAATTTTGATGAGTTTCTCATTTTCTACACAGAAATTTAATCTCTGTCATAAGATCCCATCATCAGTTTTCATATACAGTGAAAAATGTACCAAAGAGGAAAACCCAGGGTATTTTCCAGCAGACATTTTGGACATTGAGAAGTGCTGTTCTTTTCTGATTTAGAGACGGAAAACTGAGGAGCCAAGTGACTGATCCATTTGGCTCCTAAAATGGGACCTGTGGCTTTTTGAATTATTCTGCTGGATGACTGTATAGTGTTGCCTTCTCTTAAGAGGTGATTCCACTGATGTCTATAACTTGGACCATGATATTGTATAGGCATCTAAATATAGGTGCAGATGTAGATTAGTTTGAGGAGTAAGTTCTTAGCTCTTGTCTGAGCATCATTATAACTCAGTCTTGAGGCAGAGAGGCATCTAAACTTTCAGTTTTCATATCCAGTTTGTAGCATGTACATTCTTAAGACAAAGAAAAAAGGATGAAATTCGGCATGAACTGCAGCAGTCATGCTTCTTATCATCACCTGTATTTTCTGTAATTGCCTGGAGTTACAGTGCTCATCTAGGAGAAAAAAGTTTTGGATTAATTTCCTCAGGCTCAGGACATTCAGCTCCATGCAAACACAGGGAATACTTTGTTTTGGCTGTTTAATTCCATTTCAGGCTGCTCTACGTAGTGAAGTCGTTATATATGGTGGAAAGACAGACATGGCACTTTCAAACCTTTAATTTTGCAGTACATGCTGGGGTCATTAGTTTTTGGAGAAAAAATGTGGAGTTTAAGCCAGCTAATAAATACCACAATTTAATATCTAGCTTTATAGTCTTTATATATAACAAAGAAAGGATGAATCCCTTTATCTCTAGCCAATAGGAACCCTACAAAATGCTACAAAAAAAGAGCTCAAACTGGTTATGAAAAGGCTTCAGAAGTATGCTGGGATCTCAAAAAAAAAATAAAAAAAATAAAAGAACTTGGTTGTGCATACCCCTGGCAGAAAAACCTGTCATTCTCACTATACGATGCAGTGAGCTCAGGGGAAAGATCTGTAAATCTGCAAGTTCCTTCTAGGTAAAAGAAAGACAAAGACACGTAGAAGTGTTCACAGAAGAACCATATTTATGGTATGAAGAAAATGCTGTCTGCATCACCCTAGGATGAACCACAGCACCACATGCATCTGTTTCAGAATTTCTTCTGGACTGAGGGGGATTCCATTGAGGAAATATTCATACCTCACCCAAATTACTTTTCCTGAGAGGTGCCATGACTAATCTATGTGAGAAAAGTGATTTCTCAGTTCTGTTATAGCTTTTGGCAAATAAATCTGAAATTATAAAGTTCCTCTCACTTCAAAAGTATTTTTGACACTTTTGCACATTTAAAGTCACTGCCAGAATCTGCGAATCAGTTATATGAGTGGAAAGGTTCCTTGAGGAGAACAAGAAGCAAAAAGAAAAATCATAATAATTTGAGTAAAAGCACAAGGTAACAATAAATAATGAGAAGAAACGTCTGCACTTATGAAACGAGTGTCTCATTTCTTGTCTGGTAGATGGTGCACAGAACTGGAAAGATAGTGCCAAAAAGTTTTCAGAGAAAAATATCTGAAATATGTGTGTTCCATAAAGAATGTTATTTTAAGGAAAACTATTTAATGCAAATTCTTCCATGTGTTGAAGCATAAAAAGGGTACAAGAGAAATGACAGATGAACAAAAATATCAAGAAATTAAAACATAAACAAGAAATTGTAATGCATTCTAAGGAGCTAATAGCCAAGAGTTGTGGAAGTTCTTCAGGCTAGCAAAATAAGAAAAATACAAAGAGGCAGAAAACCACAGTAAGAAACCAAAATACAGAATATAAAGACAGCATGAGACAATTTATTTCAACGAGGACTTTTCCAGCAATGAGCTGCCCTTCAAATGTAACTAAAACTAAACCAAAATGTCTTTAGAATCATTTGCATAAAGAAGCCAGATAAGTGAAAAAAACTATTTAGACAACTTCATCCTGTTCTCATGTTTTCATGGTTGAAACTTGAAGTTTTCAAAAGTGAGTCTAGATTTTGATGCTTAACTCGGGCTAATTGAAACCTGAATTCCAGGAACTCTAAGAATACCCAGTTTCAGTGGTAGTGGCAGGTTCTCATCATGTCAGAAAATTAGTCCCAAATGGGCTTTTGTCTGAGTATTCAAACATGAGGCAATTAAAAACAATTTAACTTCTGGAAAATTGAATCATGATCACTTTCTGGTAGATTTTTCAATGAGTAAATTTAGATCAATGATATTTCTAAGGTGGGTCAGACAAACTCAACAGTGTTTGGAATATACCTCTTATACACACTAAAGATGGAAAGGGAAGAAATATTCCATAGAAGCATCCTCCTGCTCATTTAATTTACATTGTACCTGGCACAGTCGTGCCCCTCACACCTTGCACAATATGAGACACAAAACAAGCTGTATAGTGGATTAACTACTATAAGGCTTTAAGAAGGAAAATTGCATCATTTCCAGTTTATAAGGGATTAAGAAACTACACAGTGATGACTGCTTTTTATGTATCAGTCTCATATTTTTACTTAGCTGGTGCCATATCTAACTGGCTGATGACCTTTCATGTAGAACCAAATCTTCTCCTTCTGAGAGTTATCAGCACTCCCACAGATTTATACTGGACTGAAGATTGATGCGGTGACCAAGGGGGCTCCTCTTTGTATTTCTGACTCATAGTGAGAGGAGTAGCCAAGCATACAATCATCTCAAGACAGTGGATGAGGCAATGGGGTTATTTTTAATGAGTTTTAGGCATTTGCATCTACATATTCATTTTGGAGTCTTCTGTATTTCTTTTTATTCCAGTTCCACTCTCCTTGTGTGACTGAAATAAGCATGTGATTCTCCAGGGAATAAAGGCCATAATTGTCTTTCATGCACGTGACCCTCACTATCAGTCAGTATTTGTGTTGCAAGGATTGCTCAGAGCATCCAATGGCACTGACTGACTTGAAGAGCCAAGATTCCCCAGGTTATATTAGATCTCATTGCAGCTCTGTCCTGTTGCTTTCTTGTCGTTCATAGGGAAAATAGGAACTCACAAGGGTTCTGAATATGATGTTGATGTGTTCCTGCCAAGGAACAAGTTTTTTGTTTCATGAAAAACATCTGGCTGGTACAGGCAATGGGGGTGCAACGTATAAAGCTCAGACTGCCACAATTTGTTTGAAGGTCACACCGTCTTTCACCTAGACTCTACTTTTAGCAACTGGCTAAGATTGCAAATCTCTCTCCTGAAACATGTTTCATTATGTACATTCCCTGTTACATGAACAAAAAATTCATACTTAACTCCATCACTTGTGCATCTGCTTACTGTTATGTTTTACTGATAGCCAATATTATATTCTGAACTTACTTTTGTTATCACAAGTAGCTTAACGGCTCCATAGCTATAAGCATTTTCCAGGTTAATTCTCCTGATATTAGTCACATTGGGAGACACTTAAAAATGCCTCTGTTGGAGCTACTGGAGAGAGTCCAGCGGAGGGCTACGAGGATGATGAGGGGACTGGAGCATCTCTCCTACGAGGAGAGGCTGAGGGAGCTGGGCTTGTTCAGCCTGAAGAAG
>Ga0065711_1049211_pt1 | contig 11422 bp, 7 predicted proteins | sample Hoacrofraction12_FD_59098 | JGI IMG/M metagenome (GOLD analysis project Ga0065711, IMG submission 59098) | Hoatzin crop microbial communities from Cojedes, Venezuela - Epithelial fraction 12 v2 (version 2) | ecosystem: Host-associated > Birds > Digestive system > Esophagus > Crop | place... | reverse complement strand
CCCGGGTGGGGGGGGTGGTGGGCTGAGCCCCCGCCCCTCCGGGAGGAGCGCGGAGGCCGCGGAGCGCGGCCAATCAGGCGCCGGGCTGCCGTGGAGTCACGCTGATGTCATTCCCGCGGGAAAATCAAGCGTGGCGCGGCCCCCCCCGCGACCCCCCCCGGGACCCCCGAGCTCTCCACGCCGCTGAGGTCTGTCCGCAGCCCAGCGCTCGCGTTCCCGGCCCCCGCGCACGCGGAGGGGGGGCGGGGCCCGCTTCCAAAAACCGACAGTTTCAGGCCTGGATTTACCCCAAACCGCCGAGTTCAGACCCATCGGTTTTCCACCCCCACGGACACTTCAGCAGCCGCGGTTACAAGGTCTGGCTTTTATTTCGCTGACGCCTCTTCTCCTTCCAACACTGAGCGACGTGCGATAATCGTCGAGAATAAGCAAAAATATCTTCAAAAATAAAACCTTTCTCGAAGGCCGAGCGTTTGGCAGGCGGACGCCGGCGCGGCGGCGCGGCGCAGCTCCCGCCACGGCGACGGGCGCGTCGCGCCGCCCAGGCCCGGCTCTCGTCTCTCTCATGATTTGTATCACGCGGGGCAGGGGGAAGGCGACGGCGCACCGAAATGGGGCAAAAAGCGCGGAACAGCTGCCCCTGCCTCGCCCTCCCACCCCTGCGGGCGACGGCGATGCCCGCTCGCCGCCGGAGAAATCCAGGATATCCAACTTTGGTCTTGGGCGAGCAGAGAGGAACCACGCGCGGCTCTTTCCTTTAAAATGCATGTTTTGGCATTCATTCCGAAGCTGAACAGTATTTCCTTCCAATATTGCGTTTCACACCACAGCTCCGATTAAGAACAAGTCCAGCAAACCATCCCGAGGGAACCCAGCCCCGATTCAACTCGCGGGGCGCTTCCTCTCGAAGGCTGTTCCTGCCTTCGCACAGCCCCGAGCCGACCACGGGACTTTTGTACGACAAAACAACTCCGAAAACCCGTGCGGGGCAGCCCGAAAATGGACGACGACCTGCCGGAGCCCGAACAGGCGCCATTTCCGAGACGCAGCCGCCGTCGCGGGGCCTCAAGATAAATCCATCTGGTGCCGTGTTGCTCACGTCCTCTTCGCAGACACCCCACAGTCACACGATCCTGACGCTGCGTACGGTAACGTCGTTTGCTCCAGGTCGAGACTTTTATTTAGCATTTTCCTATCGTCTCAGCCTGGGAAGGTGGGAGCAGCGGTGAGGGGGAGGCTACGGGATGCAGACCACAAGGAGCAAAGGATGAATGGTGGAAAATACAAGGAGGGAAAGTTTTCCAGAGCCCGGGGGAGGGTGCTTTGGGGAAACTCCAGCTCCCGCATTCTGCAGGAGCCCTGGAACTAAGCCGAGGGCAGGAGGAAGAGGTGAGAAATTCCTACAATTAACTGAATAGTTGCCATCCTACTGAAAAGACATTGGCCTTGCTACGGATTCGAACGCACTGGAAAAGAAACAGCTTGCCTGGAGCAGCACCGGGGTCAGACCGTAAGCAGGACTGAAATCTCTGTGGTTTAAAAGAAACATAAATCCTTGACATCTTTTCAGACCGGATCCCCAAACGCAAAGGACAATCTCACTCCCACGGGGGAAATCCTGGCCTCCAGGAATCGATAGCACAATCCAGCGGGAGTGGGATTCTGCTCAGAACATAATTCGCAAGGAGATGTGTTCGCAGAACTCTTGATTTCCCACATTCCTCTTCAGTGAATCAGATTGAACTGCTTTTAAAAATACAACACTTTCCTGAGTCTCTTTTCCTTTCAGGGACCACAAGATAAGACCACAGAGTATGCCTGAGTCATGCTCTTCATTCCAGCCAAAAGGGGAAAAATCCATCTTTTAAGGAAATCACTGCTGCTGCAGCAGCTGTTATCCAGATGAACCAGTTCGGGGCTGTTTTTCCAGCAGTGCCAGTGCTGGCACCAGGGCATGGCTGCCTCACGCTGCCAGGCTAACACCTCCTAGGGAGAGAAGGGAACGCTCGCGTGCACTACCAGAATTGCTATCTGAGAAGTGCGCTGCAAGTTAAAAGAAAAAAAGCAAAAAAACCCAAAATGAAACCCCGGAGGGCTTCGGCGACAGAAGCAGCCTGCAAAAACAAGGCCCACTTCTCAACCACGACCGCACGCTGGCTGTTCTGTCGGCATCAGTGGAAGCATTCATAGCGGGTAAGCTAAACACGGCTCTACAGCGCTTGCAGGACGGGGACGCGTGCGGCTTATGGCCCCTCGCTTTACAAACGCAGCCTCAGAGGACTCTGGGGAAGCTCCGTGTGCCAGGCTCACTAGGAAGCAGCACTCAAATGAAGGCAGCGGAGTCCCTTTCCGATTTAGATTTGCTCCAGCGCCTGCCACAATTTCGCCACCTTCACCAAAGCTGCAGCGGCTGCACGTGTGCAGAGCTGCCCAGATCCCTCGGCTCTACCCAAATTCCCAAGTCCCTTCGGGCTCCGCGTCGTATAATGAGAACAGAGATTGCGTGAAAACAGGCAGCGCACGGCATTCAGACACAGACATAAATAAACAGCTACAACGAAAGGGAAGTCCCACGTAAGACAGCAGCCCTTCCTCACTGCCACCTGGGATAAACCGCTGACAGCCATCAGAACACGGTGCCCAGTTCTGCCGAGCAGCTCCTATCAGAGGAAGACAAAGTTCCTCAGCACCGCACTGAATCAGGCATCGAACAAGGAAATGCCACAAAAATAAAATAAATTAAAAAAATCTTCTCTTTTCTTCCAACCACCCTTTAAAAAAGAATAAAACCTAGCCCTAAAACATGCCCTAAAATAATTAGAACTTCCTAAAAACAAAAGCAACTTCTCCTGCATGGGAAGAGGGGCAGAGGAACTCGGACTCTCCCAGCACAGCCTATGTTTCTGTTTGCACCGGTTTGGGGTCTGCTCCCACACTTGCACACGCACGTAGCTTTATACCCATTAACTCTAATGGGGCTATTAATACTCATAAATTAAGAATGAGTGTAAGTGCCCACAGGGTGAAGGCCACAGTCAGGAACCTGGCCTGCCAAACGAGCTGCTGGCACTCACGCTTTCTGTCCAGTCTTTGGAGATCCTTGGAAACACTTTTTTCCTCTTCAAACACACTCCGTAAAAATCAGCATGGCAGGTTTGGAATGAATGGTTCCTTTCTTCCAATCTCGAGAACCCGCAGGTTCTGCATACAGTTCGTCATTTAAAGACACTAAGAAAATTAATTGCCAATTAGAGCAACGTCCATGAGATCATCATCTTCTTCCCCAATTAAAAACTCTGGGCTGGCCCGGGACGGTCGCTCAGCCGAAAGGATCGCGCTGCTCGTCATGGAGAGAGACTGGTCAGCTGAAATGGGGGACTTCGACCAGCTCTCTGGCTTCATGCTGTGAGATTTCTTCTTGTCTCTGTCTTTATCTCGATCCCGATCTCTGTCCCGGTCTTTGTCTTTCACTTTTTTCTTCTCTTTTTTGTGCTTCTTGTGTTTTTCTGAGCTATATTCAGGCAAAGGCCTAATGCCATCGTCGGAGCTGGGGCTGTTCTGATAGGATTTCTCCGCTATGGAAGAGCCCGACTCACTCTCACTGTCTATGTTTTGGGGAGTGTATGCTGGTGACTTACTGTGGCTGGGAGAGCAGCGCTCATGTTTTGGAGTAGATCCACTGATTAGAGGGGACCCATAGCTTTTGGAAGAAGCCATCTGAGGCCTCAGGCTATCTCCACCTCCTTCCCCAGGCTTCTGCAGAGTTACTTTGGCTTTAATGCTAGGGGACCCACCATCGTGTTTGCTGATGATAATTTTGGCCACTCCAGTGCTTCCAACATTTTTGGAATCTGAATTCTTCTTGGAAGAGTCGACAGATCCACCAGAAACAGAGACTTTTGACTTCTCTTTGTCACTCTTCTCACGTTTGCCCTGGAACTCGCCTCCAGACATATTGTGTTTGGAGGACATCGTATGGCTTGAGGAATTGGAACTTGGCCCCATCTGTCCATCCATTGGGTCATCTCCACCAGGCCCGCCAGTGACAACCCCATGTTTAAGTTTGTCTATGACTGCAGTCAGAGATGGCTTCTTGTTTCTGCTTGGGGACTTGCCTTTGGAACTTCCGTGCTGGTTCTGAGATGAAGACATGGAAGACCCACTAGACGAAAAGGAAGATGAAGATGCTGTCGAAGAGTTTGATGAAGGAGGTGGTTTCTGTGACATCGACCCAGAGGATCCCATTCCTGAAGATGATTTCATGCTTGAGCTTGATCCGGACCCAGACATATGTGAGCCTCCGGAACCCGAACTGATGGGTGACTTTGCTTTAGATGACGGGGGAGTACCTGGGACAGGTTTCATGGGAGAAGCAAGCTTGTCAGAACCTCCCGAGGGTCTAGAATGGGATGGAGAGATGTTTGGTTTACTCATGGAAGGGTTCATAAGCGATGATGGCTTTCCTTGAGGTTTCATCTTGGTACTTCCAGAACCGCTGCTGAGGCCGTGTTTGGTGATGGGGGACGATCCAGGCTTTCCCACCGACTGAGCTGAGCTTTTGGACTGACCTGAACTTGAGCCGCCCTGGCTTGAGTAGAGGCTGCTGCTCATCTTTGAGCCAGAAGACCCTTCTGATTTGCTGCTTTTAATTTTGCCTGAGGTTGAAGAGGAGGAAGAAGAGGAGGAGGAGGAAGAATGGCTATGATGGCTTTTGCTGCTCGAGGAGGTGACTGAGCCACTACTTGTATACTGGCCATGCGAAGACGGTTTGCCAACAGTCACTGTTCCTTTTGGGATCTGAATGGTTATTTTTGGAATAGGAGGAGTAGCTACACCGGGAGGAGTCTGCGATCTGCCTGAACTCCCAGGAGATTTGGAACCCCCCGTGCTTGCTGGTGGCGTGAAAGGCCTGTTTGATGAACTGTGAGATGGAGATTTCCCATCTGTCTCCTGCTTTTTCCGCTTTGGAAGTTTCTCTTTACTTTTACCATCACTGGATGGCGTCCGGCTGCGCTTCCCTGGCTTCCCATCTATCCCGGGACCTGCCATGTTACTTCCAGAACCATTGCCTTCCTTTACCCGTTTCTGAGACTTTTCTTTTCCTAAATCCCCTGTATTCAGTAAAGGGCTCTGACCTCCACTGTGATGCTCCAGGATGTCAGAGGACCCCAGTGCTTTGCTTGCAGCTGCAATGATACTAAAATCTACCGTATCAGACTGATTGCTCCCCTTAAATTTATTTTCCCCCCCGTCAGCTCCCAAGACTTGCACCCCCAAAGTACTCAGAGCCTGGGATGCATAGCCCTTGAAATCATCAGTGTCTCCACTCTGACTACTCTCATCAAAGTACTCCTCCCCAAAGCCACTCTGACTCTGACTGTTCAGCAAGTCAGGATTGAAATCTACTCCATCTGGAAAAAAATGGTTTGAAGAATCACTGGTGGGGCTCACAGCAGCATCTGCTATCAGGTCTGCTGGATCTGTGTAGGGGTTCTCACTGTTGTTCGTCTGAAAAACATCTGGGTCAAAGAGGGCACTTTGTGAATGTCCTGAACTAGAAGAGTCTCTCACTGGAGTACCAATGGGTGGACAGTCCTCATTAGTGGTGGGGAGCTTGGAAGCCTCCTCTGCTATGTCCGAAAGGATATCAGTAACATCGGCTCCAATACTGTCCGAACTAGAAAGCCGAACCATTCTCTGAATACTGGGCTGTGAGTGAGGTATAGGCTGCGGGTAAGTAGTAGGAGGAGTGCTGCATTGGCTGGGTGCTGGAGTAATATGAGGGGTGTCCAGGGTATCTGCAGTCATGTTGACATCAAAAATGGGATTCTGGGAGTCAACATCCATGGAAAAGAGCTCCCTCTGGAAATCATCCTCAGTCTGATGCTTGGGCTTGTCGGCTGGCATGCGGGATTTTTTTTTCTTTTGCTTACTCCCCCCAGGGCCCATTTCCATTCTGGGGGAGCCAGAGGAAGAGTTCTGCCTTTCGAGAGGGCTGCTCCCATACAGAGTGGAGAAATCCTGAGGTGGATTCTCCTTAAGAAGGTTCATGAGCATGGGGTGGTTCTTGGTGTTGCCTGCTGGTGAGGATACTGGTGGTGGTGTGTGATGGGGAGGGGTTGGACTTGAGCCAATGGCAGACCCCACACTCCCTGTGATCTGCAACAAACTAGTAAGAATAGGGTTCTGAGACACCTTGCTGAAGTCCTCCCCGTGGCCCACCGAGTCATGCCTCTCTTTCATGCTTAGGCTCATGTTAAACAGAGTAGTGATGGGCCCCCCAGGAAAAGTGTTTGTTGGGGTAGTGGTACCACTCATTGGGTTGCTGCCTGTGGTCATGCCATACCCTGGGCTGCTGGCTGGGGGAAGGTTTTTCTTCACCATATCTTCTACTGTCTCTGCAATGAGGGACAAGGCTGGTGTGTCCGCCTGAATCGTTTCTGCTTTTCTACGGATGGCTCTCATGGTGACAGGAATGGACATACACCTGCAAGACACAAGAGAAAGGGTTTAGCACGCATTTTGCTGCCCTACAGCAATGTTGACTGAAGGCGTTTTAACAGCTTCATCAGACATAATCAAGCAGTAAGGCTCTTCGGCCTTACTGAGAGAGAGCAACAGGTCCAGGCACTGTAAACGCCCTGCTGTTCTGCTTCTGTTTACACTTATTCCACCACACTTACCTAGCCATGCATCGCCTTGCAATCATAATGGGAGAATTAATCAATCAATTAACTCTAATAACTAATAGCTGAGAGATCATCATCTTGTAGTTAAAGCACAGGATGCAGTCAGGGTTGTTACCCTGAGTCTGCCTGAAAACACCTTTGTCTAAGCTTGGCAACCTAACTTCCCGCAACCCTGTAAAAATCAACAATAACGCCACATTCTACTCAAGGACAACAAGCCTGTAATGTTCTGAAAGAAAAAATAGCTATTCTCACTCAAAAGGTCTGTGGTGTGCCCTGTTGACATTCTGCTGTGTTCTGAATGGTGGCTGGGGTGGAGGAACCTCGACAAAAGGCCTGTGTAAACGACAAACTGCAGGGGACCTCTTCCACATTTTACAAGACTTAGAAAGCAACCAGCTATGGCAGAAGGCATAAATAGCTAGGCACCTCGGACACGCCCTCAGAAATAAGCAGCTATGGCTCAGCGTCTGGAATGGAATTTTCAACAGGGCTCCGAGCTTTCCTCTCTTCCAAACAACCACTACCAATGCTCACCCACACAGAGAACAGCTCCAAAACCGCGAAGATAAGTATCAGATAGAGTTCATCTGTATGATTTGTAGTGCATGGCGGCACAAAAAAATCCAGCTTACCTTTGAACCACTTTGGCAATGAAATCATCTGTACAGATAAGAGCATCGGACAGCCCTTTGTACAGCTTACAGTTCACATGAGTAGAGTCTTGCACATCCATTACCACTAAAAGAGAGAAGGCATTTGGAAGGGATCAAACTCCTGGTTATAGCGGAAAAAAACCCTGCCTTCCTTCCCATAACCACACTCGCGCTTTTACCGAGGCCACTTACCACACACCAGGGAGTCGTTCACAGGATGCTGAAACGATACACTAAAACAGGAGTCAGAGAGAGGACAAACTTCAAACTGCAGGATCCCAGGAGAATCTGAAAGACATGGGAACCATTAAATTAGGGAGCACAGGAGATGAACCACAGGCACCAGCTCAATACACCTCTACAGAAGGAAAAAAAAAGAAAAGAAAAGAAAAGGAATGCAGCATAGGCCTCATTTCTTATTTTTATGCCTGGGAAAATCTCCCAGGGTTTCTTATTATCCACACATCATATTCCACTTGATGCAACACCCACCTTCTTTTAAAACTGTTCGCTTGACACAGCTGCCAATCAGCGTGTTGTACGCCACCTGATGTCTGATCAAATTGAGGATGAGAGGAACCCGCCCAGGGTGCTGGAAGGCGATTTTACTTATCAGAGTTCCTTGAAGGCTTCTTCCATCTGGGAGAGGAGCATCTTTGTTCAGAAAGTAACAGTGCTGCTGTCCTGGAAGAGCCTGACAAACAATTTCTGCTTTACTTCAACTACTGCTGGGTACAAGGCAATAACAGACATCGAGGAAGGAAAGTGCAGGCCCCAGATCCAAGTGATGCCAAGCCACCTTTCTGGCTGAAAATTACAAACAATGAAGCTGATTTTCTTTCAGTCTGAACGAACAAAACAAGGGTTTAGCTTCCCAGAAATAGTACACGCCAAACAGTATGCATTTCCCCACTAAAACAGTTTTGTACAACGTGGCATCCCTTCTGAGGAAAAAGGGAAATCCACCCCAGTCCACAGCAGATCTGTCATCGACAAATTTAAGAACTAGGATTTCTCCCAAAGTGATGTGATTCATTCAGCCACACGTTACAGTCTGAACAAGATGAAGGGACAGAACCTGGGCAGGCTCAGTCCCACACCTCTGCTGTCAGTCCGGCAGCTGCACTTCAACAGCAATGGATTTTTCATTATCTAATTTTCCTAATTATTATGGTCATGTCAGTATCTGGATTCTAATGCTTGGATAGCATAGGCTTTGCCTATGAATATATGCTGTATCGATTTCCTTCATCCCACTTAAACGGTTGAAAAACCCCACACTGCTCATCTACACGTGTAATGTCCTGGTTATAACAACATACTTACTGCATAGAAGCGCATATTGTGGTTTAAAGGTAGAGGATCAGCCTCCTTGGATAATTCAAACTGTGTGATCAACTCATACAAGGGTACAAACGTTGGTGGTGTGTCAAACAACGGAATACCTGAGGGAAGAAGACGGCATAGAACGATAGCACCCACGAGCGAGAAAGAGACGGCGGACCAGAGAAGGCATTACCGTCTAGCAAAAGAAACCTACCAAGGTTCGACCAAAACCAACAGCACAAAACCTTGAGCAACTTCTCTGGCACACGTTAAAAATCCACAGCAGTTTATTAATAGGAATCTAGTGGGTATCTGTCTCACAGACCTGCAACCCACCTGTGCAGCCCTGAAGTTTCTGAATGAAAGCTCGAGACACTGGAATGGGACGTGGGAATTTCAGGAAGAAACAAGCTGGTAAGTCCACACTGTTGGCACTGGTGATTGACGAGAAAGACGGAGTTCTGAAATATTGAGTTAATACAAAATCTTATTAGATGCAGGGCACGACTCTGGCTTCTGCAATGAGCACCAGACATACAATTTACTCTTTGCTCAAATACAAGCAGACTGTTATACCTGCTTCAAATTTAAGATACTCCTCAAAAGCACGTCACATGCCTGAAATACGTATTTCTTGGCTTGAAGACAGCACAAAGTGCTTTATATAACGCTATGACATCATGCAGTCACCTCCCCACTCTGACTTCAACAGAGGACTGAATGTTGAATTTGCATCTGGACAAGGCTGCGGAGAAAGGCCTGGCAGACACGTCCTTCGCTTACCCTTTGCTGTCAACTGGATGAGAGCCCATGATCAGTGGTGCGATTGGAAGTTTGTACATAGTCATGGTTCCCTCAACCGTTACTGACACATTCATACCCAGAGACCGAGGCACTGCAAGAGGAGGCAAGAAAAACGAAACAACACAAGCTGATGAAAAAAATCCATGCAAGCTTTACGAATTAAATATCACTATGGTGGAAATACCCTACTGCCTCTGCAAGGCACAGCTTTCAGCGTTCACCTTTATCACTAAATGGACTACAGCCAAACCAGTTATGCTACCCAATGCTCTATTTTTATCTTGCAAGGTAGACCAATTGCATAATTCTTAAAATATATTGCAAATACGTTTGCAAGTTTGTCATATGTTCTTTACAAAGAAAAACAAATAATGATTTTTGGCAAATTTCACCTTCTTTCCCAAGTTCAGCCTCAATTCTAATTGATGCTTGGTTTTGTCATTTTGTCATTTTACCAAGAGACAGAAGTCCACGTACATGTATAAACCTGACCTTTCAGCAAGATGGCACAATCCCACAACAAAATAAATCTCACGCTAACGATGAGATTCACCCTAAGGAAAAAGGCTCTGCCTGCAGACCGTCACCCTTGGTAGCAGTCCAGCTCAAAGTCCAGAACAGCAAGGAGGTTTGAGAAGGTGGCCAACTGAGCCAGCACTTACACCAGGGCTTATTATCCCCATGTCCTCTGTAAGGCAGCCTATGATTTTCCTGTGCTACAGGCTGACAGCAGAGGGGAGCTAGACCGTTGGAATTCTGCTTTCTTCTCTCCTTCAAGCAGCAGTAGTCCACACCAGCTTCTAAAGCTGACCTACCATTGTTCTCATGCAAAATAACAGGGGCTCCAGTGCCATCTTCAAATAAATCATAGGGCGAGACATAATACTTGAGATTCATCAGGAGACCTGTGGGAGAGAAGCTTTTGAACAGACATCCCGACAACACAAGTTAACCCGATTGTTATCAACCCCTGCAACCACATAACATTTGCACTGTAACACAGCACACACTGGGCAGAGCTGCCAGTGCTCCTTGAAAGAGTTGTTTCTCTGCTGTCAAAGACACAGGCATGGCCATCTGCCACAAAACTGCCGAGTGCAACTTTGTAAAGAAAAGTTGGCTTTCTGCATCACATGGGTCTTACAAATACTGAACCACCTTGTCCCTCTTTTAGTTTGACCAACATTTCCCATTACCACCATCAGTCAACGTGAAATAAACTTCCATCAAGGGGACCCTGAACAAAGTACTTCTCATTCTTTTCAAGTGTTAATCAAAGGTACCTCCACTCCTGGGGGTAAGATAGCCAACACTGCCATGAAGAATCTTGTCGAGGGGATTTGCGTTGGTGGCTTGCCTGCAAGAGAGGCAATCACGGGTCTGTAGCAAGCCAGAGTCATACCTGAAGCCAAAATTCATGTGCTGATAGCAGCCTAAGATTTTAGCTCAACATACACACTCCTCGGTCACACAGAGGTAGCAATCTTAAACTTCACACTGTTACAGGCAAAACAAAAGCTGCTTTACTCTCTAGGGCATGGATGGATTATCCAGTGAATCTGCAGCAGTGAAAGAGGGTCAAATGTTTCTCAGTTTCTTACTGGAAAACACATTACCATAATCCATCCACAAACTTGGGTTTTTTTGCGTTTTAGACTTTCTTTCAGTTGAATTCTGCAGTTAAAAACGAATTGCTCAGAAAGCTCTGAGCATTTTTTCTCTAGATCTCCTTCCCCTGCTACCACAGGCCTTCTACAGGCTCACAGAATCACAGAATGGTAGGGGTTGGCAGGGACCTCTGTGGGTCATGTAGTCCAACCCTCCCGCCCAAGCAGGGTCACCTACAGTAGGCTGTAGAGGACCTTGTCCAGGCGGGTCTTGAATATCTCCAGAGAAGGAGACTCCACAACCTCCCTGGGCAGCCTGTTCCAGTGCTCCGTCACCCTC
>Ga0065711_1049210_pt1 | contig 11422 bp, 4 predicted proteins | sample Hoacrofraction12_FD_59098 | JGI IMG/M metagenome (GOLD analysis project Ga0065711, IMG submission 59098) | Hoatzin crop microbial communities from Cojedes, Venezuela - Epithelial fraction 12 v2 (version 2) | ecosystem: Host-associated > Birds > Digestive system > Esophagus > Crop | place... | reverse complement strand
AATCCATGTTGACTACTCCTGATAACCTTCTTTTCCTCCACTTGCTTGGTGATGACCTCCAGAATGAGTTTCCCGGGATGGAGGTGAGGCTGACCGTCCTGTAGTTCCCTCAATCCTCCTTCTTGCCCTTTTTGAAGATTGGAGTGACATAGGCTTTTCTCCAGTCCTCGGGCACCTCTCCTGCCCTCCAGGACCTCTCAAAGATGATGGAGAGTGGTTCAGCAATGACATCTGCCAGCTCCCTCAGCACTTGTGGGTACATTCCATCGGGGCCCATGGATTTGTGGGCATCCAGATTGCTTAAGTGATCTCTCACACAGTCCTCCTCGACCAAGGGAAGGTCATCCTTTCTGCAGACTTTCTCTCTTACCTCCAGGGCCTGAGATTTCTGAGGGCTGGCCTTGGCACTAAAGACTGAAGCAAAGAAGGCATTCAGCAACTCTGCCTTCTCTGCATCTTCTGTCACAGCTGCAGCAACTCTTTACCTGGTCAAGGGTCCTTCCGAGCCAATGAGCTGAAGAGGTTGACCTGAACATGATAGGCACTGCAGATGGAACACTGAGGGAGACAAACATTTTCTCCCTTCGGTTACAAACAAGACTCTGGCATGGGAGCAGTAACAAGTAGTCAAAGCCCAGTCCCATATTTACCAAGCTGCCTTCTACCTCTTATGTCAATTCTTTCCAGAGTCAATAGGAAGAGCTTTACGGCAGAGGTCCCCTGAGAAGGTTCCAGCCCTGCGACCTTTAGAAGAGTATCTATGCAAGCAAGATGTTGATTTCTGTGGGGCTTCTTTCATTATTCATAGTATCTGAGGACTAGACCTTGCAATAATAGCAATAATACTGAGGCAGCAGTTCAATTATCTTTCCCTGAAGTGGATTGGGGTCTGAATTATGCATGGGTTGAGGTCACTGCTGCTAGCATGCTTGGTTTTAAATTAGATTCCAAAGCCAGATAGCACCCAACCTGGGAAGTACATCACCACCTAAGAGCTACTGCATTTTCCTTAACCATGGTGAACCCGTCACTGTGCCGCAGAAGAAAACCTTTAGTTTCTCAGCAGTGGTTTAGTACTGGCTGTGCCACAAAGTGCACAGTCACTGAGAAAAAAAAGAGGCAGAAAGTGAAAAAAACATGGGAGAAGTTTTTCCTTAGTAGGAATAGAAAATAGTGTTATTTCCATACAAGAAAATAAAATGTCATTTGAAGAATGTGATGAACCTGAATATGACATATTAAAGAAAATAAAAAATGTAAGTAGAAACTACTCATTGCAACAGTTGGTAGATATACCGGGGAAAATATATGGTTAAACTAGTGACACAGAAAATTCAATGTGAGTGATTTATCCCAAACTAAGATGAGCATCATTACTGCAAATTTTAATATCCTTTTTTTCTGCGGAGGCTGAGATTGTAAAAATGTTATCTCCTGATATATCGTCACCTCATATGGTCAAATTAGCAACTGCGAAACCTCCCAGACATCATATCTGAGAAAGTGTATTTGTTCTGCTTGTGGATGCCTGTTGGAATTTCTTTCACAATGTTTTGAATCTTTCCCCAAATCGTTGTCATTTGTACATCTGACTGAGTGCATTTCCTCGCTCATATATTTTAACACTTCTCATATGCCCTCGAGCATCAACAGAAATGCATTTTTCATTGGCTGGATTGATGTTGCTGGTTTTTTCATTGCATCTGTAACGTGACATTCGTCTTTGTTTTGTTTTGTGTGTTTTTTTCCTCCTGTTACTCCACTTAAAATGGCAAAGTATTTAGAGAGAGCAAGCTGGTTCATTTTATTCTGCTGTATTAAGAGAATGCTTCTAACTGCAGTGTTAGAGCTAATCTAATTAAAATTAATGACAAAAATCAGCATTTGAAGAAAGCGGTATATGGGAATTTACAAAACACAGCAAGAAGTCAGGATTTGCACTATACCTATGCACCGTGATTACTTTGGTTAATGTGAAGGTCACCTAGAAAGCCATTCCTACCCAGCGCCCATACTGTGAATCTAGGTCCCCTGCTAGTGGGAAGGACAGCCAAGGCTGGAAGTTTCACTGCTATTCCAGGTGTGAGACCTATCCCAGGTCTGTGCTCCCTCAGGCTTTTACCTTCCGGTGGTCCATTTGGCACGACAAATAGCCGGCACAAGACGTCCCCCAGGAGTGATCCTGCAGTTTCCTTTTCCTGAAGTCCAGCCCTTTTGCCTCCTTACATTTCCTCTCTTTCTGTGTTGCCCTTAAGTAGAAATGCAGATAAGGAAGAGCAGCTAATGCTTGTTGAGGACAATCCTAGAGGCTAATTCTAAATAGCCCCCCCCCCACCAAATTAGTAGTCTAGCAAGGCTATTGTTTTGTTATTATATGAGAGAATTACAGCCATACTCTTTGCACTGCCTTCAAGCAAATTGTTCAGCTCTTTCTCTTAAATCAGGGAAAGGACAGTCTCCTGGCTGTTTTTTTGGATACCCTGAGAATCTATAACGTGTTTTGGACCCAACCTATTTCTTGCAGTCTCCTCTTCTGTCGGATTAACTTCGCGTATGTTTAAAGTTTAAGAAAAAGAAAATTGAGACCTAGCAGTTCCCTCTCCTCCTGCTCCCTCCTCCACACTGTACACTCACCGCTTGTTTTTAGCCAAGAAGTGGTGCTCTACAGCTCCAGTTGCTATGTTGTTCGTATTGACTGCCAGTAAAAGATTTTCATTTGGCTTCTCTGTGTCATGTAAGAAGTAGTAAAAATAAAAGTAAAAGGAAGCTTGCAGTCAGAAATATAGCCAAGAAAGGCTTGCAGTGAGCACTCTTAAGAACTTAAAATAAATTCTTAAAAGAATCAAATAAAAAGCTTCAGCAAATAGGGCAAATTTTTAGAAGATTGAGAAAATAGTGGATGTGAATTAAGACATTTCTCTAGATCTATTTTTAAGGTTTTTATTCATCACAGTCCTTCACTTTCATAAAGAAACATTACACACAAAATCAAGTTTCAAAATTACTTTAAAACCAGAAAAATGAGTTTAAGTTTGAGCCAAAAAATCATTTTGAGCAAAAAAAAAAAAGTCTCACGGAAGATGACTGTTACGGTTTCTTTTGATGTGTGTATCTCTCCACTAGCTGGTTAAGTAAATTGCTCGATCCCCTAGTCCACTTAATATGGGCGATGAAAATCCACTGCTAACATCACTGAAAAAACAGTGAGTCACTTTTCCTAAGTCTATTTACCACAGTTCTGTTTTTATTCCTTTGCTAGATGTCTCTACATTAAGCAATATGGAGAATGAAAGAGGGTGTCATGGTCTATTGAGAAATGTCAAGGCACCTTTTATGTCTTGAAGATCCTTGTTCACTTGAAGTTAAACATTAGTTGTGAAATGAGGGACCAAAGAACTGGTGAAGAATGTGAAATTAGTAGAAACAATAGTACAATACAACATAAAAAATTAAATTTGTCATTCAAGAGACAAAAATAGCTCACACCAAGGTCCAGTGTGTTATATCTACATTCACTGGAGTGCAAAACATGTACCAGTCAATTACTGATTGAGAGAAAAGCCATGTGTCAAATCCAGTATATGAGAGATTGAAGAAAAGTCACTTTGACTACCATGAAAATTAAACTCAGTCCCAGATTCTTTGCATACCCCAAACTCGTATTGATTTCAGTAGAAGAATACGTTAGGAATGCAGACTAGGTGCACAACGAGCGCTGGTAAGAAGTATCCCACACCTTTTTGCAGTCTCACTTCACTCCCCTTTCTCCCCTTCACAGCCCCTTGAAACACTTGTGTTTTGGTATTGTTTTTTTAAAAATCAATAAATAAAAAAAATTAAGTTCCTCTTCAATTTCAAGAGTGCACGGGTGCGCTGAGTTTTTGCCTTTTCTTTTATCACTTACAGAAACATTACATAATCCCCACAGCTTTGTGTCCTTTGGGGACCACAGTGGGACGGCAGCCAACAGCTGGCACCAGCGCTGCTGGTTTTGCCCTGCTGCCAGAATCTTGGCTGTAGGCAGTGTATACAGAGGCGCACTAAGAGCAGATGTCTGTGATACGCTGCACGCTTTGAGATGAACCGTTACAGACCTTTTGCACTGTTCATCCCTTCACCTCCCAAACGTGGGTTAGAAACTGCCTTTCTGTTCTGAGTAGGATGCAGCTTGTGAAGAGCCCCATCAGTGTGAAGAATGAAGCAACGAGTTCACAAATGGATGCAACCTGAATGCACAGGGAGCATCAGGAGGGCGGAGAGCCATGTGCTGGGTGCTTGCCTTTGCATGAAGACTGCAGGTTGGCAGTGCAGGTCTGGGGTCTGCAAAGAACAGATTCCCTGGCTGTGTTGTATCTTATGTCTGGCTCTTTAAGAATGGCATTTGGGATCCAAAAATTGGCTAGAAACAGTGGCACTATACCAAAAACTAATTAATTCCCAGCACTGTGAAAGAGGGGCGTGAGACAGGAGCTGATTGGAAGAGCTTTTTCTTCTTTTTAGCCTACATCAACTCTTATCCCACTACCCTGCCTCTCCCCTGAAACGTCGTGCCTGACAGGGACGTTCTCCATGGGAATGGCAATGACTGTACAGCAGTGTTGGGTCAGCTCCTCATGTGTAGCAGTTCACATTGTTTTGGTAGAGCACAGTGACATGAAGGTATCCTGATACAAAAATTAATAATTTCTGGCCTCTTTTGTGCTTAATAGTACCAATTCCCACTCTGGAAGGAGTATTCAGATACTCTAGGTTAGACATGTCTTCAGTGCCCTGGCAGACAGAGGCAGATGTTTCCCTCTTTGCGCTCCATCTGGCAGAGAACAGGGCTAGAACCAGCCACACAGGCTGCCAGTTGAAAGTTAGCAGAGGGCGCAAACTTTTAACCACTGCAGAATTTGGCCAGACTATTACTAATGAAAATAGAAATTAATTTCAGAGTATTTACCCATAATTCTCCACTCCTTTCTATTTTGAGTTACTCCGTTTTGTTGTCCACAACCACCGAAAGTTTTAAATTTATGAGGCTTTTTGTTGGGTTTTTTTTTAAGTTTCTGCTTTATGGAAATTGTGTGACATCGTTGAGGTTTGGGATCAGATCCAAACTGTCTGTGCCATAATTATTTTCAAACCTTGCTGAATTGTGTGACAACTTTAGCTTAACGCCAGTATTTCTGTTTAGCACATAAGCATCAGATGGTGCTGTGTATGAACAAGTGTACGTGGACATGATAAACTAGCATCTCCATATTGACTTGGAATGACTCCATGTCCCTGGCTTCAAAACTATGCAAATTAAGGTTTGTCATACTGAATTTGTCTCCTTTTCCAAGTACAAGAAAGAAGCAAGAAGAACGCAAATTTCAAAATACAGTAGCAAAATGTGTTGGTTTTTTTCAGATGGATTTCTTAATTAAAATTAATGAATTCTGTGGCAAGAATAGTACTTCCTGGTGGGGCGAGAACACAAAGGACTGTTGTGGGAATTAGAAACAGCCATACAATTTGGAGGCAATAATTTCTGGCAAATATTCAGCGGCCTCCCTACCTCAAAGCACTTTAAAATGATGAGACTGACTTCCACTCTATGCATTGGTTTATTTCTTGTATTAATGAACCATATGCTTTTCTTCTTGCTTTTGATGGTTGTTACATATGCATTTGGGAACTTTAAAAGACAATGTAATATGTAGTAGGAATTTAATAAGGTTTTCTGAAAGCTGCTGGATCAGGCTGACCTTTCATACTTAGGAGGCTGGGAACTCTGCCTTTTCCTTGCTTCAGAATTATGTGTTTTTTCTTCAGAAAGAGAGTACAGAGAAATTGAAAAAAAACCCAAAACCAAAAAACAACAGCCTTCCAGATCCCTATGCACTGCTGGCTGTGAGGAAAGATGATGAAAAGTTGGGGAAGTAATAAGGAGAAATGCAGTGGAAAGTTGAGAAAGCTGGAGTGGAAGCTGGAGAAGGGTGGCAATTAAATGTCAAGGATCTTGAACAGAAATTGTAAAAAGAAAAAAAAATAGAACACCAGGAATACCTACAGAATGATTAGAAGAATGATTATGTACAAGGAGAGATTCAGAATATGCAAGAAGCAGCAGCAAGGTCGAACTGCTAAACTGAAACTGCAGAAATGTCAATGCAATATAATGGGATTTGTAATCCCTGTGACAACGTTAAGAGTAGTCTGTTGTGGAAACTCGGATACACTCAGGTATTACTGAATTCAGAGGTCTGGATATCTGATAGTCTATGTGCTGTCCGTGACTGACATGGAAAAGATGGACTACACATAAAGACACAAAAAAAATGATGCTCATTTAATAGGCATATCATATTAAAAAAGTAACATTTATAGGAGAACAGAAAGAACAAAAGGAAACACTTGGAATTTATTTTTGATGTAGTTCGTAGTGTGATCAAACTGTGATTATAGGGCTTTAAGAAGAATATAAGCTAGGCTAGATAATAGATGTAAGGCGTCCTAAGTTGTCAGAGCAAAGTCTAATACTAGTGAAAGCTATAACTCAATTCAAAGCATAAAACAGAAACCAACATAAAAAAGCAGCACTAGAATGTATATGCTAGCATCAGAGGAGATACCACATCCAATAACACCGATACTGTAAATATGAGAAGGACAAAACTGAGAGAAGCAATGGGACTAAGCTCATACCATGACAATGAAGAGCCATAAAGTGGAAGCAGAAAGAATATTTATAGGAGGAAAGACATCGAAAACTGCGGAAGATATGGGAAGACACCGACCTACAGTTTAAATAATATATATGTCGAGGAAAAGAGGCAGAATGAAGGAAAAGAAATATCATGCAATAACACATCCAGGCCACCTAGAAACCCACTTAACAGTCTTGAATAAAATGCTGTTACTGGGGGATTATTCCATGTTTCTTGATGTGGCATCAACAATAAATGAGGATGAACAAATTGGGTCCGCATTTAAGTAAAGGTGATTAAATTCAATCTTAAATGTAAAATTGCAATCAGAATAGCTGTTTATCACTATTAAAAATACCAGCACACAAGGAAGAAAATACAAAACAAAATACAAATACAAAACAAAAATCTAGTATGACTATTCACTAGCCCCTGAACACATTTGATTTTTTTTTTCAAGTTTTTAGAGTACTAGCCAAGGTGGCATTGTCTGTAGGATTATCAACCATATAAATTCTTCACATATCCACCAAAGGATCTAAAAGACAGTGTAAAGTGAACTATCCAAGTGATATATTTGCAAATCTTTCAAGGGTCAGAAAGAGGAAGTACAAAACAGAAATGATGCTACCAGTGCTGTCTGTGCTTTAAACTTCCTTGATGTTTAGAATAAAAGTGCTGAGAGTAGAAGTTTAGTACTAAGAAACTAATTGTCTTTAAAAATATTTAAGTAAAACCTGAAAATTATTTTTTTTAATGCAGTTGCATACCTGAGGACTTAAAAAAAAAGGTAAAAACGTATGTGGAATTAAAATGAAATGGTAAAATTCAAGGGTCTTTAGATCCTTGGAAGATAATTTAGTATTGATAGACATTGATAGAGTAAGGGACAGTAAGGAATGCATTCCAAAAATAGGAAGTTTCTTTCTCAGGGGAACAAGAGCTACAGACTGTTTCCAGTAACATCTTATGAGAATGAGGCCAAGAAACAAGGACCAACCTCTTACCAGAAGAGTCATCTAACTGTTTGAAGCAAAGAAGACAAAAAGGAAGCAGAATAGTAGGAAGCGAAGAATATTAATATTAGCATTCTGCGTGTTGCATATGCCAAATTTCTGGAAGGCGCATTTAGGCTCCCTTTCTATATGCTGAAGAAATCAATGCAATGAATACTTGATTTCCTTTTGGAGGGACTATGAAGTCTAAATGACATTTTTATCCATCTTATGTCTCAGGCTCGTCTAGTTTCTGACAATAGCCATCTAGAAGATGATGAATTGATAGATTCCAAAATACTGTAATTGAAACAATATACGTTCTATAAAGTCAGAGAAGAGCATAATACAGCAGAAACATTTGATTAAGATTATTTTATATTATATTATTGGTGGAGTAATTATGAGTCCTTATATTTCGTAAAATGAGACTGCTATATTATCCATATTCTGGTATATTATCCATTTTATCACTGTCACAGAAATAGAGTGACAATATCCAATGCTGATTTGTTGGTCCAAAGTCTTTGCGGAGCAGATCATGATGCATTGTACCTGAGCCGGATGTTGATTCTGGTCTAAAAAGAGACTTGCAAAAATCCTCAGTAATTAGGTATTTCTTCTACAGACTGTAGACTCTAAGAAGCTCCTGTTTGTTATTTACTGCTGCCTGCATACTGAATAATTACACTCAATAAATTGTTTCCTTCTATGCCTTTCTCAGATGGGTGGGTAAGATTAGTCATAGCAGAAGATACCTTCATCCTTTTAAAAAGGCAATCTATTTTTTCTAGAAACATAGCCATTCATTTAGATGAGGGAACTGCCTGATAATCTATTATGAGTTGCAGTGGTTTTTAATCACCTCTTCACATACCTATTGGTTGTAGAAAATTGTATAAATAAAGGGAAAATTTATTGTTTCATAGTTTTACTTTCAAATGTCTGTACGCACATGCATATAAAACACATACAACATACATATAATAAGCTTAAATAATAATCTGCCTATAAACACATATGTATACCACACCTATTTTAAGTGGAGGAAGAAAAGAGTAACTGTCAGAAATTCATATCCTTCTGTCTTGGTGAAGCCTCAGGAGTATGCATAATGTAGAAATAATATGAATAGCATTGATCCCCACTGTTCCCTCCAATTTGCTTTAGTGTGCTGCAGAATCACACATTTAATTTAAACACTGGTAAAAAATTAATGTCTGCACTTGTGCAGGTTCTAATAGAGCAATATGTATCCAGCAGCAGGACCTGCTGAAGGCTCCTGTTTAACATGTCAAATTTTTTGTAATGGCATTCACAGGCAATAAGATTCAGTATAACCCTATTAACCTTGATATAGTTCAGGATAAAAAAATCAGAACAAATGGGTCTGTATATAAAAGGCAAAACTTTTCACGATTGACTGTAAATTATATAACTTTGTGTATTAATATGGAACTCCTAAAGCAAGTAAGATCAGATAGCTTAGGCTCTTCAAAGTACCTAAGCTTACCTTGAAATGAAAGTAAACTTTTTTTTTTCTTGCAAATGTGAATATCATTGGGTTGCTACTATCCTTGCTCATTTTATAAGTGTGGGATGAAAACCGTATCCCATAGGGCAAGCTGAGAGGGACTTCAGTGCCTTAAATGAATCATTATTAATATATCTTCTTGTGAACACCGTGGTACTCTGGTCCCACTCAGATAAGTTGAGCCAAGTGAAGCACGACTATTAGCAGGAATCCTGGTATTGCTATCTTCTCTCAGACTTTGTCTGTCAGCCAAACATCTTTTATAAAAGATGGTCTAATAGTTTTAGACATGAGCATTGTGTATAGATTGCTATCAAATGGTTACAATAAAGAAATACATTACAGTGCTTAGCTATGAAATTTGGCGTAGAAAAGATGAATTGTCATTCATACTAAGCGTCAGTCTCTGAAACAGTTATGACTCTTAGACTAGAGTACTTTTTAAGTGCTTTTCTCCATGTTAGAATGCAGTAAGTCAAAGATATAATGAGAAGTACTTTGATCAAAGGTAAAGAGGTCGCGACAGTGGCTCATCAGCACTTGTTTTTTTAATGGCAGTAAATTTGAGCCCCGACATTAATGATCTCTTCAGACATTTACCTTGTCTAAAGCCAGGGTTGGACAATGCTATATCCATCTTCAGTACCGTGCGGTTGGTTTGGGGCTTTTTTTAGATTGACTGGACACCTGACATCTGCAGCTCATCTGGGTTCTTTATCCAGGTGGCATCAATCCTCCCTGCAATTATATGCTTAGTGCCTCTGGAAGCAGTTTCAGCCCCAGTCTCCAGCTAAGTCTCAGCTTGGGAGATCCCTGGGTATCTCACTTAAAAATCGTTTGGTTGGGTGTCAAATACTCATTCATATAGTTGAAAAGCCTTAAAAATATTACTTACGTAAATGCTTTCTTGTAGGTAGGTACAATTAGACTCATGGTAATTAGGGGCCTAAGTCTGCTCGAGCTAATTTTAATGGCAAAACCCCAATCAACATCACTGGAAAGAATACAAAATCCTGGTGGCTTTGCTGGTGCCTATATATATACACACAGGAATTGCTTCATCTGTCACTGACAGTCAGCTGGCACTGCTTGTCTAGAATAGGTATCATCACCAGTAAAATGTCGTTTTACTATTTGCCTTTCCAAACAATCCCCAGACTTCTTGCTGTATTTGTGATTGCTGTTTTATTTTCAGTGTTATAATGTCCTGAAGTGTACATCTTCCAATTTGGGGTATGCTGCTTTTTCTGGAAAAAATAAAATTAATCTCTTCTGGAAAAAGAATGCTATTTTCTTTCAGTGGATAAAGATAAATATAAATAAAGTAACCATGTCTGATTATATGAATTCTGACGCTGGCAGACAAGGGGTCTCTTCAGTTCCCTGTGGAAGGAGGATAAATGCGGTCAAAGGATTTACATCATCTACATGTTGGGGTTCTCCTTAAAGCATGGAAGACACAGTTCTCCACCATCCATCTGCGCAGCTTTACAATTAAGGATTTAGTTTTGTGTTGAAGAGAAAGAGGAAAAATGTCCCAAGAAGGTGAAGACTTCCCCATCTAGCTGTCCAGACTGTTGTTCTTTACAGGAGAGGGTGCAGGTGCTGGTTATCGGAGCTGGTAGCTGCAGCTGCAGCCTCTGGTGAGGCTCAGCATGCCGCATGTGTGAAGGAGGCTTAAATCAACTTTGCCCTTGCTAGAGGCGGCTTCTTGTTAGAGGGACAATGCAGAGCATCCTGCAACAGCAGGGTGAGGGGACATGTCCCTCAGTGCACACCCCAGCACGAGGCGCTTCGGCAGGCTGATGCACCAGTTGCAGCACGGAGGCTCCCAGGGAAGCACGCGGCAGCACATGGGCTGCAGGGTTGAACCCCTCACGGCAGCAGGCAGGACTTTCGCTCCTTGGAAAGGAAGTTCTGTTCTAAAAATCCAACTGTGACCAAAATAAAGGGGTGTTTCTCTATAGCCGCTTGTCTATTGTCTCGGTTCTCGTGTTGCAACTTTTACTGCTATTTTTCTGAATCTGAACTTTGCTGTGTAATAATTACCCTTCATCTGAAAATTAGAAAGGAGCTTTTAAGCTCTCAACCTGGATGAAGAGTTAGAATGTACCCTCAGCAAGTTTGCTGACGACACCAAACTGGGAGGTGTGGTAGATACACCAGAAGGCTGTGCTGCCATTCAGCGTGACCTGGATAGGCTGGAAAGCTGGGCA
>Ga0065711_1049209_pt1 | contig 11423 bp, 7 predicted proteins | sample Hoacrofraction12_FD_59098 | JGI IMG/M metagenome (GOLD analysis project Ga0065711, IMG submission 59098) | Hoatzin crop microbial communities from Cojedes, Venezuela - Epithelial fraction 12 v2 (version 2) | ecosystem: Host-associated > Birds > Digestive system > Esophagus > Crop | place... | reverse complement strand
CAGGCTGCACAGCACCGCGTCCAGGCGGGGCTGGAATATCTCCAGAGAAGGAGACTCCACAGCCTCCCTGGGCAGCCTGGGCCAGGGCTCCGTCACCCTCAGAGGGAAGAAGTTCTTCCTCGTGTTCAGATGGAGCTTCCTCTGCTTCAGTTTGTGCCCGTTGCCCCTTGTCCTGTCGCTGGGCACCATTGAAAAGACTCAGGGTTTTATGAACTGCCGGGGCAGCACTGGCACCCTCAGCCCAGAGGGGCACGGCCCAGGTGACAGCTCGGGGTGAAAAAACCCCTTTGCCAAAACCGAGCCCCTCACGCTGCGCCACAGCTCTCCTGACGCACACGGATTGTTTGTTTCTGCCTTGTTTGCAGAAAAGTTAATTTTAGGCATGGTGAAGTTGTTCGCCCAAGGTCACAACGTGAACAAAAATGATTCCTGTGCCAGGAGCCGAACAAAGGCACCCAGGCTCCGGCCACGGCTGTTCTCGCTGTGGCACAGCTACAGTACTGCAAGACTCGTGCCCTCGGACACGAACACGGGAGCCCTTCTCGTGACATGGCGGGCAGCGATGCCATGGCACTGATCCATCACCCAGACCCTGGCTACACAGTGCTTCACAGCTTGTAAGAACTAGGTGGGTAGAATTCAATCTATTTGATGGCTGCTGGGCCAGGTCACCCACCCTTCCCTGTCCGTGGCCTGGTGGTGCTTGGTTCCAGAGGGTTTTACTCACTGGAGTCAAACGTGTATTTGCATTCCTGCCTCCCTGCTCATCTGCACGTGCCCCTCACTCACCCCTGTTATCTAATTGCGTGCGGAGTCACCGGCACTGAACTTCAGAGCAGGTTGAAAAAAAAAAAAAAAAGGTGAGGATGTTTGGTAAACTGCAAAAGATTCGCTTTCCTGCTATTTTGGACTATTGTTTTGCTTTAAAGAAATTGTTTTGAAGGGTTTGTTGTGGTGGTGGGAAATCTCACTTCCTCTGGGTTCTGTCTGCTCTCCCTTCCTCCTTTTTCCCTTATTAAAAGGGAAATTTAAAAAGGGAGAAAAGAGAAACAAGTTTCAAGCCCAGTTTTAGAATAAAATTTTTCTTTTGGATGTCACCACATTCCCCTAACTTCAAGGAACGGGAAATTTCTCGACAAAGAACTTGGTAGTTATTAAAAAAACCTGTTTATCAGCAAAACACCCCCACTGGCACCTGAGCCATGCTCTGCCCACAGCACAGACGAGCTTGGGCCACGGGCCCCACGAAGGGGTCGGCTGTAGCTGCAGGTCTGGTGCTGCCTATGTGTGTATTGTTATATATATGAAAAAGCCTTTGTGATTAAGTCACAGGCATTGTCTTGAGACATAAATCTGCTCCTCTCTTGGCCTTCCAGGTTGTCCTGCAACTGTGCCAGTGGCACAGACGGGGCACAGCCCCACCTGACCATGCCTCAGTTTCCCCCATGCTGGATGCGATCGTTCCACCCGGCCGGGCTGAGATGGGCAAGGGGCCCGGCATTCCTCAGGGAGAGGCACCGCGGAAATGCCCGAGAACGCCTGAGCCGTGACTGATACGGGTTTAATGATGTGAGCACTGCTGGGTGAGGCAGCAGCACCTTACCCCTGGGGCGATTTGTAGTTCGCTAGGTCATTTCCACCCGCGCTGTCGCTTCGGAGTACGCGGGTGCTGGGGAGACAGGCGAGCCTGGCAGGGTGCTGCCCGGCACCCTGGGATGCTCCTGGCCTCTCCTGCTCTCTAGCCCCTCCGTTACAAGGGGATGAGGAGTCTCTCTTGCTCTCAACCTGAGAGTTTTCTGACTTTTGCTCTTCCAGCCTCTCCCCCATCCCGTTGTGGGGAGCGAGCGAGCGGCTGGGTGGGGGCTGCACTGCTGGCCGGGCCAGCCCACCGCACCCAGTAAAATCAGGCACAGGAGTGGCCGTGATGGAGGAAGAGATAAAGCAGCAGAGCCCAAAGTTGGCTGTTAGGTTCCTTAAGCTTTGCTTGGACTAAAACACGCCCTCCATGGGCTCACTGCTATTATACCATACACACCACCAACAACTATTTCATGTCCCTATCTATGTATATAAAATCAATAGTACTGATATATTTATATTACACTTATGTTTATTACCTTTCCAAATCACTTCCCTGCTTCAGTCAGTACCTCACCGCTTCTCAGCAGATCAGTCAGCCACTTCGTCCAACACTGCCAGCAACAGCAGTTACTCATTTGCTTCAGGCTGGCACCTTTCACCAGCCCGCGGGTACCCGGTGTTGCTCAGCCGCACCTTCCCGCACGCCGGCCAGCATCCCCAGTCTCCGTTCTGTGCTTCGCGGGCTGGGCTGCGGGCTGGCGAGGCAGCTCCCAGGCAGCTTCCCCAAGGGCCCGTGGTGGCATTGGAGCCAAGCGTCCCACCGGTGCCGCGTGAGGCCCTGGGATCTCGATGTCCTGGGGCTCCGCAGCAGCTGCCGACTGCTGCTGGAACTGCGTCTCCCTGATACACCCGTGCTGCACCAAGCCTCCCGGACGCGAGGGCCACTACCCCACCGCAGCCCCACTCCTGGGGTCAGTGAGCAGAGGGCAGTAATGGATTGGGGGCTCTGCGAGGGGCCACGCGGCAGCTTTGGGCTCCATCCCATGGATGCTTCCTGACCCCATATCCCGAGACAGTGTCCCAGACCTCACTCAAAGACTAAAGGGGGAAAAAAAAACCTGAGGGGCTGTAATAGCTTAATAAATATCATCTGCTTACCCTCATACTGTGTGCCTGATCCGAGAATGTATTGGCTGAGGCATCTCTACCATAGAGACGAGACTGCACTTCACCAAGGGACAAAAGCCACCCCGCCACGTCCCTTGGCAGTTTGCTCCCGCTGCTCATCCCTTTTGCAGCGAATGTGCACCCCTGCTTTTCAGTCCGACTTCGACAGGCTGCTGGTTCTTGTTCTTTCTCTGACATTCGAGGCCTTTAGCACCAAGTAATTTCTGCTTCTGATGGTGCTTACACACCAAAACCAAGACACCTCTCAATTTCCTTGATAAACTGCACAATTTGGGCTCTTCAAGTCCCTTGCTGTAAAGCATTTTCTCCAGGCTTTGTGTCCTTGTGCTGGCTTGTGTCTGTGCAAGCCCACATGCTGGCATTTGTGTGTGGATGGAAATCCGTGTGCAGGAGCGGCCTCCCACGTACAGACACGTGCCCACAGAGGAACTGAAGCATGAGAGCGTGTTTATCCCCAAATGCACGCAGAGGTGTGCACAATCCCTTTAGCTCACATCACCAGAGACCAGACGAGCTTCCAAGGGTAACCTATAGGTGCTCCTGGCCCCTTTCCCGCCCCCGTCCCCCCCCCCCGATGAACCCTCACTCCCAGGGGAAGAGGGCTGATTAGGGGCCATCCCTTCTAAGCCAGCTCCTCCGTTTAATCTTCCCCCCAAGCCACAGAGGAAGATGAGGGTGGGGAGAGCCAGCCCCCCTCTGAGCCCTGGTCCTGTGGCCCAGCTGGCACCCATCCGCTTCACGCGGGTGCTATTGCTTTAATTAGTTAGTGCCTGGCCAGCACCTGGTGAGCCTCACTACAAAATCCTTAGAGAGAGGGAAGGCATTAATTACTATTATTATAATTCTACTTGTGCCTGGATTTCTGATCTCCTCCTTCGGTGGAAGAGCCTCCGTTGCTCAGCGTGGGCCTGGGGAGGAAGAGCGGGTGGTGGGGCGCGCGTCCTCCCTTCCCCGCGGGGCTCAGCACCCGTGCCCAGGCGGAGGGGGACGGTGGTCTGGCTGCACTCGCCTGCAGGCTGTGGGAACAGGAGGGGTCACTCTCACTCCCTCCCAGCGATTCCACACCTGAGAAAAGGGCCAAATGAAAACCGAGGTCGGGACCCTCCTACCCCCAGCACTATGCAGCATTTTGCATTTTTGCCTTGCTGTAAAACTACTTGTATTTGGGCTCGGGTTCCCACGACGCCAGGGCAAGGCAGCAGTCCCTATTTAACACCTATGAGCAGAGATCCCCCCCAGAGGGGCTTCTTCAGGGAAAAGCTGTGCTGTGGGAGCAGGCAGCCCAATACTGGGGTGTCTGCCTTCCCAAGAGGTGTCCTGAGCAGCCAGAGGGTCCAATGGCAGCGAGACCGCTAACCCTGCTTGATCATCACCTGCGGTGCAAGACATCAGGATCCTGTACTTGACCTGGCTCTCACCTCTCCCTTCCTTTCATGTCCCAGTTCTTCTACTTCCCTTTTCTCCAGTAACAGGTTCCTCTAACAACGTCACAGCGTAGCAGGCCAGGAGGGCAACCCACTGTGACTCCAGCCAACAGCTCTCCCCATGCTCCTGACGTGATCACCGCCTCACCACAGACTCACCGTCAGAAAAGTGACTTCTCTTCAGCCACTCCCATGCAAAGTCTACCATCTCACCTCCTGCAGCACTTTTACCTAAATCCATTGAATTTCCCCCAAGAAAAGGCTGAGGAGCACTCCCGCATTGCTGGCTGCGGTGGAGGTAGCCTCCAGCAGGGAGGCAGTGATGAACATCCAGGACAGAAGGCAGCGGTGATGATGTCTGAGACCACTACAGCTGCCACCAAGAGGAGCGGACCTCTGCGTGGCTCAGCAGCCCCCTGCTAGGAACAGTTTGCTCAGCCAGCTCAGATGTCCTACTTCTAGCTGATAAAAAGCTGGGGGATGGACTCTGCCCTAGACGCCAGGGGAAAAAAAAATCACCAAGAAATCCCCCAACCCTCCATGCAGCCCAGGAGGTGTCTGGGGTGAGAAGGTCATGCACCAAGGGTCACGTCAGCGACCCAGCTTGAGAGCCCTGGCGTGGGGACACCCCGCAGCACCCATGCTCCTCTCCCATGCCTGGCTGCCTTTGCCAGCAGGTGAAGAATCCCACTCCCTCTCTCAGCACACATCTCCCCACCCCGCTGCAGAGAAACACTTTGTTTTCCTGCTCATCATCAGTCACTCCATGTGTCCAGAGCAAAAAATATTCCCTGGCATGGAGAAACACGTCCTGGCAGCTGCTCCTGCAGGAACACGGGGAGTAACCCTCTTGACACACGCTGTAGTGGGATGTCGGAGCCAAACCATGGCTTGGAGCGGGGGCAGACACGTCCGGAGGACCAAGGGTCAGGGTGACGCTGACACCCACCCTGCTGCTCCAAGCGGCTCTGGTGGGCTGAGCAGCCCAATGCCCCGTGACACAGCTCAGGGTCCACTTCTGAACAAAACCACCCCTCCATAGCGTAAGGCTAGCCTACGTGCAGAGCCCCTTCCCATCACCCAGGGTCTGGCTAAGGGACAGGACGGCACACCAACAGCGCTGACCCCGAGGACGTGCCATGGGGGGAACCAGAAAGCCACCCAGACCCAGGTGTGCAGGGGAAGGAGTTAATCTCTCAGCCCAAGCTGCTGGTAGAGCAGCGCTCTGCCCGAGGGCACCGTCAGCCGCTGAACCTTTCCCTTTGTGAAGCAATGCTTTCCAAATAGTTTTCTGGCTGGCTGCACCAAGGGTGGGTGCTGGGTGGAAGAGCAGGGGCCATAGGTGACCCCCACCACGGCACCTTGCTGTTCCTACCTCTGCTCATCCAGACTCTCAGCCTCTGCCCGCAGCGGGGCTGTCCTGGGATTGCCCCTTGTTGGATGTTTCCCTTTCCCCAGTCATCGTTGATTTGTGTTTTCATGAGCTAATACGCGAGACTCAAAGGTCGCTGGTCTGAGGACAGCCAGATTCGTCACGCGGCCGGTGAGTCACGTCTGACAAACCTGCCTTGGCCAGAGACGTCATTAAAAAGTCCTCCGCTGCCACGCTGTGAGCGGTGCCTGCCTCAACCACGCGTTGGCACAGTGCTGCTCGCATGAGGAGCTGATGGAGGCACTGCCCATGCTAGAAACGTGTGCCAGACATCTCCTACCAGCCTGCGACACTGCCGGCTGAGCTGGTGGCAAGTAAAGCGGTTGAAGGTGTGTCTACAATCCATTTTTGAGAAGCAACCAGGCAGCAATGATGCTTGTGCAGCCAGTTGCTTTGTGGCCCTCATATTGGGCCAGATGGCAAAAATCAAACCCACTGTCCCCAGGGAGACACAAGCAGAGGATAGAGCAGCTTGCAACAGGTTCTAGGAGCAGCTCCTGGGACACTGCTCCTGCCAGCAGCCCCCAGCTCTCTGCAAGGAGGATAACTGACCAGCCCACCTACACAGGTCCATTGGGAGTGTGAAGTGATGACAGAATAAAAATACACATGATTTTGGTGTGGCCCAGGGCTGGGCCTGGGTGCAAAACTGCCCTGGGGAAGCAAGCAGCCACTGCCACCATGGGGTAAGCCAAGGCAAAAGGCTGTGGGTACCTGCTCGCTGCTCTGTCCACATCCACACCTCTCACGCTGGTGGGAGCTGAGCCTGATGAGTTTCTGCATGTCCATGGCCGCTCCCCACACACAGCCGGTGTGGGGGAAACCTGCCAAGCGACAGTGGAAGCTGAAGCCACCCTGCCACCCCAGGGACCTGTCCTGGCACAGGGCCCCAAAGGGGCTGAGGCAAGCAGCACGTCAGAGGCAGTGGCAAGAGGCTCCAGCACACAGGGGAGCTACAAGGGTGCAGCCTGGCAGGAAAGAGGCAGGGAAACATCCAGCGGGTGCAGCCGGGAGGGCAGAGCGCACGCCTCGGAGAGCCACGCTCGCAGACCTAGGAGCGCTGCCCACTGAACTGAGAGCCAAGAGCGGGTCCGTGTGTTACAACAGCGCAGCCGGTCAGCACAGAAAGGCAGCTCAGGGCAAACCGACAGTGAGCTACGGACAAGACCCAACGGCCTGTCCCTTCCCCAAGTGTTAGGGAGGTGGCAGAAGGACATGCGGGCACTGCAGAGCTGGCGTAACAAGCCATGGGACCCTTGGCTGAGGACGAGGAGGGAAAAGCCAGGATATGCCTGATTTAATACAGCCAGGATGACTGTCAGCAGCGTGCTTCCGTTCTCTGTGAACATGCAGGTGAGGTGGAAACATCCCAGGCACACTGTGGGTCCACGTCCTGGGTTAAGTCCCACAGAGAAGACAGAGTCACCCTAGCTAAATCTCCCTAGATAGATCTAATTTCATCACTCTTCCTGAGGCTGGAGTTTGCCTTATGGATCAGCTCCTGTCAAATCTGTCACAACTTCTTTTCCTTTCCCTGAACTACAACATCACGGTTGTGTTTCCTCATCTTCCCTGTGACCTCGAAATGGTTTGGGGCAAACCCCGTTCTTTCACCAGCAGCTCTTGTTTCCGGACAGCGCCCATCACCTTTGCACACTCCTCCCATGGGCGAATATTCCAAGCCCAGCCCTACCTACTGCTATTTTTACTGAGCCCTCCTAAAACTTGCCTTGCATTGACATTTCAGCCACTGCAGACACCTACCGTGATGTGAACCAAGGCCAACAAATGCCTTCGATTTGTGTTATCACGGTTATCGGGCTACAGCAGCACCAGAATAAATTGCTTCATTTGGGTTTGAATCATCTCTCCGCCAGACACCTGTCTGACTGCGGCACAGCTACAGCCCCACCTGCCTCCCTCCCTGCTCACAAGCTCCGCCGTTACGATTTCACTGCTTGCCTTCCTTGCTGCAACCCAAGCACCCGCAGGAGCTGCAAACAGCAGGGATGAAACGGGCTTGAAGAAGAAAAAAACCCATTATGGCAGTTGCATCTCGTCATCCTCTGCAGATACGTTCCTGCTCACGGCATCCCATCGCTGGCATTGCTTCTCCGCAGCTGCAGGAAGTAAAGGCTGAAGAATAAACTGAATTCCCCAGACTCAGTCTGCCACTGCCTGTCCCCACACCCACTCAAGGGACTATTTGGTGTGGAGACCCTGTGGGGTGCAGTTTCCTGGTTTCTCAGCTCCTCACGCAGGTGCCTGTGCACCAGGTATCACCCAGGGAAGCTGACCCCATGATGGAAACGTGGCTGTCGCGGTGTCGCAACACAGCCCTGTGGGGACTGTCACCGTGGCAATGCGGAGCGCATGTCTTCCCACCCCAAGGGCAGCCAGAGGAAATTTGAGGCTGTGTCATTCCTCTTTCCTAAGCCTGGCAAGTGCCAAGGCCACATCCCAGCAGTCTCTAACCAGACAAACGTGTGGTGGCGTTTAACAAGGCAGAGTGCCAGAGACACGCACCAGTGAGGTACAGGGGCTCCCGAAGGTCCAGGAAGCCAGCAGACACTCCTCAGCTACCGGGCAGAACCTCACCAGCAAGGGCCCCATCCCTCTGCTCCCAGGCATGGCAGATCTAGAGATGGCAGAAGCATTCAAGCAGGAGTCCAGACCATCAGAAAAGTTCCCCACAGTGATGTGGGTCTTAAATCAAGGCAGAAAATCAAGCTGCAGTTCAGGCTTAGGCTCAGTGAGGGTAGTCCAGGTGAGACACAGCCTGGTGTCTTCTGGCAGGTCTACAGCAAGAAGACAGGTCAAGCTGAGAAATCCGTCTGTGGCTTAAGGTCTGGATGACCAACACTGGAGGCCAACACTCCTCAGTCCAGCTCAGACAGGGACTGACTGCCCTGGCAGAGCTGAAATGGACCCCCAGGGCCTATGCACTGGGGACCCAGGTGATGCTAGTCAGGGTTATTAAAGCCCATCAGTGCCCTGACACCCTGTGCAGCTCCTGCCCCCCACCCAGCTCCCATGCAGCCCCCAGGCTATGGCTGGTAGGGTGCTTTTGATGGCTTATCTGGCCCTGCTCACCCATCATGAGGACTGGGTGCCCAGGAGAGGTGCTGGGTGCTGGGGTGAGCCGTGGTGGCTGCTTCAGGTCGTTAAGGACTCATTTATGGAGGCTGCTCTAGGGACACCTGGGGGAGCCAGATGCTTTGCAGACCTTTCTCAAGCCAACCACCAAACTGCTGCTGTGGGCTTCACAGCGCTGCTCTACAAAGAAAGCTCACCCGTGCCAAGCAGCAGCGCCTGCAGCAGCAGGGAGCACCGAGGCAGACCCTGCCCCGTCCTTGCCAGGGGACTGGGGACCCCTGCCTGTCCCAGCATGGCTGAGGGATGGTCCAGCCCCGTGGGGCTGATGGGGACATGGGGCTGATCTGCTCTGTGCAGTTACAGCCTCTGCTGCCTGCTCTCCCAGGAGGAGGAGGGCAGACCCATTGGCTCCTCTTACACCCAGGTGCAAGACCCGATTTATCCCCCAACCACTCACGGCGAAGTCATCCATCCCCAGTGCCCCAACAAAGAACCCCCCAAACGGTGGGTGCTACCACAGGGCATCAAGTTCTCCTGATCATGCTGTGTTGCATCACCCAGGTGCAAAGCAGGCAGGAGGCGTAATTCTAAGAGCTGGGACCATTTAACACTCCGCCCCTAACCTAATCCACCTTGTTTTGTGGACGTGGTAAATGTCGGTCTGCTCCCAGTGCCCTGCCATGGTAACGAGCTTTCCTGGAAAGTCTAATTGCTGTATCTTCCCAGCAGCAAGGGAGCGAGCGGCAGGTCTCCGGCAGCCTGCGTGACCCCTTCCCCACACAGCACCCGTGATCGAGCCCCACTCTTGGATACAGAGAGGGTTTTTAGCAGCAGCAATGCCGTGGGGGTTGATCCCATACAAGAGACAACCCACCGTGCATTGCCAGGTTCTGGGCTCCATCACCCTCTCAGCAAGACGCTGCTGTCACCCGGAGGGGCCCTGGGGACTCCCCAAGCAGCCCACCTGGAGCTAAGGCTGAGCTGCTGGGGCTCTTCCAGCCCCTATTTTTAGGGACCAAGGTGAGCTGAAAGCAGCCGGCCACAAACCCAACACCAGCCGGGTGGAGGTTGCCCACCCCTGCCAGCCAGGCTTCCTGGGAGCGAGCTGGGGCCAGGGGAGCCATGGAGGGCTGGTGGGGTGCCAGGGTCAGACACTCCCGCCAAACCTCTCCTTAGCTTTTCTCCTGGCACACGGGGTGCCGCTGTGCGGTGCCTGTCCCCCCTCGACTGCGGCTGCATTTCAGCAGCAGCGAGTTGCTGGTAACCAGTTGTGTCTCTCTGTGAAAGCCTTCGAGATCAAAGATGCTCTTATACAAAGCCAGAATGTGATTGCTGGCCTTTAAAGGCCAGCCTAAGCTTCTGAGGGAAAAATATTCAGTTTTCTGTAGATCTAATTTGAAATCATTTTAATGCTCATTAAGACACAGAGACCCAAGCAGATTGTGCAGGTTGGGAGACAGGGAGGGGGAAAAAGAAGTGATTATTGACATTTTAGTTTAGGTCTATTCTACCCAGCGCTCCCCACTTCTGGCCAGCGGCTTTGAGTAACACTATTGTTAGCATCAGAATAGTAATTCTAATGTCCTTTTTATAACTGGCTTTGAAAAAAAAAATTCTGAAGGCCTTGAGTGAATTCATAGTAATGGAATTTATAGTGATGAAAAGAGATCTGAAGCTGGGGAAATCTGCAAGCCCCCGTTGCTGTCGCTCGCTATCACGGGGTGGTCATGACGCTCGCCCACCCTGGGCGTCCCCTTCTGTGGGGGGGATGGCTCGGTGGTGGGAGACGAAGGAAGGGCCCACGGCGGGTGCCTGGTCCCCGTGTGTCCCAGGCTGGCAGCCCACCATCCGTCTGCTGGGTCGCACCCCTGGGGACCACTGTCCCGAGGGCAACGCACCCGTCAGCAGCACCCATCTCCACGCCTCCCGCCGAGGGGTGGCATGGGGACGGGAAAGAGCCCAAAGGGGTGTTTATTTGGCGCTATCTGTGCGTGCTGGTGTGGAAATCAAGGTTCGGCGCAGGCGGATGGGTCTGCGCAGCGGGCGAGGGCGCCGGGTGCTGCTGGGGGAGGTGGGCACAGAGTTGAACAGCAAGGAGCTGGCCTTGGGGGGTTCCTGGTATCGCCCACCGACCCTCTTTCGGAGACCGAGAATTTTGCCAACCAGCTCCCCCCCAGCAGAGCCCGGGGGCAGCGGGGCAGAGCCCGGCGCTGAGAGCCGGTCCCCCCCGGCCCCCCCCGCTCGGTGCCATTCGCGCCCGTGCCGGCAGAGGGCAGAAAACCCCGGGCAGCGCCTGCGAGCCCCAAACGCCCGCACTGCCCCCAGCCCCAGCCCCGCAGGGGGCGGCCCCAGCGAGGGGTCGCGGTGGTCGTGTCACAGAACAACAGAACCCCAGCATGGCCGGGATTGGAAAGGACCCCTGGGGATCCCCCACCCAACCCCCTACCCAAGCAGGGTCACCCACAGCAGGCTGCACAGCACCGCGTCCAGGCGGGGCTGGAATATCTCCAGAGAAGGAGACTCCACAACCTCCCTGGGCAACCTGGGCCAGGGCTCCGTCACCCTCAGAGGGAAGAAGTTCTTCTCGTGTTCAGCTGGAGCTTCCTCTGCTTCAGTTTGTGCCCATTGCCCCTTGTCCTGTCACTGGGCACCACGAAAAAGAGTCTGGCCCCATCCTCCTGACCCCCACCCTGCAGATATTT
>Ga0065711_1049208_pt1 | contig 11423 bp, 4 predicted proteins | sample Hoacrofraction12_FD_59098 | JGI IMG/M metagenome (GOLD analysis project Ga0065711, IMG submission 59098) | Hoatzin crop microbial communities from Cojedes, Venezuela - Epithelial fraction 12 v2 (version 2) | ecosystem: Host-associated > Birds > Digestive system > Esophagus > Crop | place... | reverse complement strand
TATGGAATACCGGGCTCAGTTTGGCCAGGTGGGGTCAGCCCCCACCCCCTGGCTGTGCCCCTTCCTGGAGTCCGGTGAAAATTAACCCTGTCCTGGCCGAACCCAGGACATTTTTATACTCTGTGTTTGGCTGAGCCATGTATTCACCACCCCACCCCCACAACGTGGTCTAATTTAGGGAGAAACTTTTACACCACCAGCTAATCCTCTCAGTTGTGGTATAGACAGTTAGTCCACTCAAATGACATAGCTGTTTATGCAAAAAAAGGGCCACCCTCCTGTCCCCTCTGTGTTGAAATAAAGTCAGCTTTCTTCACAACAGCTGTGGTCAGTCACACACTACATCATTATTCTCTGAACTCCATAAACACATCACCTTTGCCCATGTCCAATGCGCCTTCTTCTATTTTATGGGTTTGCTGGTCAGTCGTAGCCTTCACAGAATTTTACAGGCATGTCAGCAATGATACATTTTACAAAATTGGTACCACATACTGATGAACCAGAAGCAATTTAATTAAAAAGCAAATCAATGCAATTAATTTAAATCTTTGTAATGGTTTAAAAAAAGGTGAAATAAAATCAGTGCAAATTAAAACTAATCAACATCACAGTAAATCTGTTCCCTCCTACTTCTATGTAACAATAACATCCTTTGTGATGTGCAGCTTTCAATGTTTTTTTAATATGATTTTGACATGCAAAGTGCTACTCTATACAAAATCATTCAATTACACTTTTTTCAAGATCTGATATTACTTCTTTGCATAGTGCACTCTGAGCTGCTCACAGCCATGGGATCCCATATTCACACAGTGAATTCTCTTGTATGACTTAGAAATAAAATAATTTTCAGTTCAATTCTTCTCTACCATCTGGACTGGCCAAGGAAACTATTACCAAAGCAGTTTTTCATTCCCATGTCAAGCTTGTTAAAAGGACAGTGAGTAGACATTCACAGGTTTAAAGGACCTTCCAGTAAAACATAGGTGAGATTCACCAGCACGTAACAATGCTATTATCAAGTTTTCAAAAGTCTTGCTTCCCTGACGGCCTGTCCTGTGGGTTGTGTGACTTAGCCTAGGATAGGAAAGAGTCTAGATGCCCTGAGATCTCTTGCTGTGCCAGGATTTTGGAAAGCTCCATGGTTGTTGATCTGTGACTGGTGAGGCTCTGAAAGAGAGGTAGAACAGGAAGTCAGAAAAGACTATTACACTGTGTTCCAGAAAGCTTGAATCTTGTGTATTGTTTGTTTTTGTGTCGTCCTCCCTGCCCCAAGTGTGAGTTTATTATTCAGGAAGCATAGAGTATCTTTTCTCCCTCCCCGCCCCCCCCCAAAATATCAAACCAGGTTTGATTATTATTACTATTATTTAAAATAAGTATGAAAAAACAAAACTAGATTTTTCTAAACTTCACTGAGTGACTTAAGCTATTTACATTTCTTCTTAAATGAGAAATGAATGCTAGCAGGGTGCTCTTAGATAGGGTCTTCACTGTGATGTAATCCCTTACGGTCTGTCATCTCCAAGAGTTCTTAACTTCACAAAGATTATTGGTACTTCAAAGCTCATTCCTTGGGCTTCTTGAGTGGGGGGTTTCTGAAGAGTGTATGACAATTATGTGTTATTGCATTATCCACTATTGGAAAGAACATGCATTCATGCTGATAGTTCTATGTGGAAAGCCTTTTTTGATTGTTATTGTCTTCTATTGTTTCTAAAGATCTGATTTCTGTAAAATACTGCAGCCTGCAATAGATGTTGTGAAGCAAAAGATATAAAATATGTGTTTAGCAATAGTCGATTATTTAATGTCATTATGGAGTCCTAGCAGTAGCATGCAATGAAGTGAGGTAGAGTTTTCATTTTTGCACAGTTCTTAATCCACTGAGAACAGTGAATGTTGCAAAGAAATTTGTCTGGACTTTTAACAAGAAAACAAGACCAAAGAACTAGGAAATATATCTAGTTTGTAGATTTCCTATTATGTCTTCTCTGTCAGGGCTGTGGTGCTGTCCATCTCTGATTCACTCCTCAAATCATATCTTTCCCTCTGATACTGATTTTTGGACATAATTACCTCTGCAAAGAAAACAGTACATATTATACCAAAGGGGAAATATTTGGGCTACACCATGTATCATTAAGCGTACTATGACAGAATAAGTTTCATCTGGTTATAAGATAAAGGCTGCAGAATTTTCAATTCTTCTAGTATACAGATATGATAATTCTGTTCTGCCTAGCATCCACAGGACAGTCCTCATGAGTTCTAATTCTAAGACTATTTGGGTATGATAACATAAGATTTAACAAGAAATAAGGCCTAAATAAAAGCTGAGACAGTTATTTTTTACTTTGACTAGAAGGCTTAGATTTAAATCATTAAAGGCACACAAATAGACTACGACTACACTGGCAAGTAGATGTTAGTAGTCTCCTAGATGGTAGAGGTCTCCTCCCCTTTGTTTTACCTTCTCAGAAGTAACACCAAATTCCGACCTGTTAACAGCTTCCTGAATGCCAAGGAGATCTAAAGCCGTAGTCTCTATTATTTAATTACTTTAGCTTGAATAGACAAACAAACAATCTTGCCATAATAATTTGCGAAATGCTGCATAGGGATGAACAGATTGATAAATTTCTGTATAGACAGAGAAGATGGAAAAGAGAGAAAGAATGAGCTGTATCTTGGAAGACATCTGCTTGGGATGTAGCATTTTAATAATCCTACTCTTTTGTCTGTTGAGAGATCTAAGCAGGTATGTTTAAAAGTGTTTCTTTTCTGTTTCATGCATCACTTCTGTCTTTCAGTCAGCTAGCGTTTTTCATTACACTGACTGTAATTTCTTCACTTCTCAGTCTCTGTTCTCACCTCTTCTTTCGTCTTTTCTTTTTGTTCATTCCCCAAAGCTTTTTGTTCATTCCCCAATGCTTTTTGTTATCTGCTGTGGTTATTTCTCTCTCTCTGTCAATCCAGCAGATAACCTGAGGGCATAAATGTTCTCTTCCCTTATTTTTTATACATATTTTAATTTTACAAATAACTCTTCATCTTCTTCTATATGAATAAAAATTCAGAAGTTTTGATAAACAGAAAGCATCTCTCTTTCCCAGTTAGCTATGTCATAAACAGTAAGTCCCATAATGATATAAACAGCGTTTTTATATCTGTCAAGGAGAATTACATGAACCACACAGAATTACAGAATGTTCGGGGTTGGAAGGGACCTCTGTGGGTCACCTAGTCCAACCCCCCGAACTTTAAAAAGAAACTTTAAAAAGAAAACATAATCTTAAATGCCCTTCTTACCTGGATTTCTCATACGTTGTACTGAAATATATTCATCTGGAGATGTGCTAAAGGAATGTCTCTACATTTTATTCAGGTGGAAAGACAGGATGGCTTTTTTGTTTTTAGTATATGCTACTATCACAGAATCACAGAATCACAGAATGTTAGGGATTGGAAGGGACCTCTGTGGGTCATCTAGTCCAACCCTCCTGCCGAAGCAGGGTCACCTACAGCAGGCTGCAAAGGACCTTGTCCAGGCGAGTCTTGAATATCTCCAGAGAAGGAGACTCCACAACCTCCCTGGGCAGCCTGTTCCAGTGCTCTGTCACCCTCAGAGGGAAGAAGTTCTTCCTAATGTTCAGCTGGAACTTCCTCTGCTTCAGTTTGTGCCTATTGCCCCTTGTCCTGTCACTGCGCACCACTGAAAAGAGTCTGGCCCCATCCTCCTGACACCCACATACTATAATCTGAATGAAAATGTTATTCTTGTTGATGGAGATAAACCTAGCAAATTGAGAGTTGGACTAGATGATCTTTAAATGTCCCTTCCAACTCAAACCGTTTTATGATTCTGTGATAATTTTTCTAAAATTGAAGAAAGGTACACGTTTGGAAGTGTTGTCAGAAAGGACAGCTAAATAAACTACTATCGCTCTTTGCCACATTGTACGACTACCAGCTGTCCCCTCTGGCCACAGATTAGGAACCTTTGGACTGTTGCCAAGTTAACAAAAAAAAATTTGATATTCACCATTGATTGTTGGTCAGATAAATGTAGAGGTTTTGCTTGGAATCAATGTTATGCTATGTCTTAAAAAAATATGTTCACCAAAGTAAAATTCAAAGTGTACAACCCAGATCAGTCAAGCATATACATAGCCAAGGAAAAGTAAGTTTTTGGTGCAACTTATAAATAACTGTACCAAGAAGCTGTGTGTTTCTGCTGGAAGAATATTTCTATGACTTGGCACCTGGATCCTCAGATTGTCATGAAATAGGAAAGACGGCTAAAACTTGTGCTCTCTTTAAGAAGAGCTGGATCTCTTAATCGTATATAGGGTTTAAAATAAAAATACTCACCTCTTGAAAGAGTATGTAGCAAGGTTATGATTACCGTTTTAGTATGGAAAGTGCTTAACTAAAGAAATAGAGAACTGTCATTTGTTTACGTATGTGGGTATAGTCCCCTTGAAGTGTACTGAAATTACATTGGATAACAGCTCCTGAGGATCTAGCACGACATTTTGTTTAATGATTTAAATGTTCTGATTTAAATCTATTCCTAATTTTATGATTTTGTGCTGGTTTTGGTCACCTGTCCTGTCCACCCCTCCCCGCAAGTACGACCCCTTCCGACTCCTCACTTGCGGGACCTAAGCGGTCCATCAGTGACCTTGGCTGCTGTGGCAATAATTATAAACAGGGGCCTTTTTCTGCATTTCTTTCCTACTGTTAGCTCAGTGTAACGATAACCATCATTACCAGCTTTGGAGCGGACACTGTCCATAAAATATGCAGCCAGCTTCAGAAAATGCAGTTACTTAGAAGAACTTAGCTGTACGGAAGATTCACTAACAGAAAATCAGTTCTGTTTTCACCAAAGCCAGGACATATTTAATTAAATTTTATGATTTAAATCTATTCTTGATATAAAATTATTTATAGCCTTTTTTCCTTTTTGAATGGTTTCATATTGTGACAAATTATAGGTGAATGTAAAGATTTATCAAAGACTTAGTACTGTTTTACTTGCACGACTGTCATAGCTCAATGAGTTTTCAGTTTTGCATTTTCTTCCATAGGCTATTGGTCCATAAAAAAGCATACCAAAAAAAAAAAAAATAGGACAGTTTCAAAAAAGAGTTGACCAAAACTGCTGCTATGGATCCTGTTTGCGGAGAAAATACAGCTCTGCTAAGACGTTCACATGCTTCTGAACTCCGGTTCTCTACTCATCTTACGAAGAAAAGGAAAGAAAAGGTAAATGTCACCTACAGAGGAGCCCAGATGTACCTGTCTACATCTAATCCCATCTCTCTAAATGCCCTATGTAACACCAGAAAAGTGAGGAATCTAGCTATAACTCGGAATCAGGGAAGAAATATTATTGTAAGACGTATCTGAAAAGCTGAATGGAAAGAATATGAAGGAGGTGGAGGACAATTCCTCCACGTTCCTTTTAAGAACGGGGAAAAATGTTCGAGTTACAGATTTAGGAAATACCAACATTGACCCCAAGGTTCTTCTTTAGCATCAGAAGTTTAAATACCCAGAGATAAGTAAAAGTTTTGTGAATACAATTCAGTGTGTTCTGTAGCTGCAGTAGAACTTGAATCTATTTAAAATGTTTTTTAAAATCTTGTAGAACACAGAGCCCCACAGCAGTACATTCACGGAGATACATTTCCAAGGCAGAGAGTTACAATTAGTTTTGTGCTGCCTGAGCATCTATGCTTACAGGACCAGCACTGGTACTGTTCACTACCAGTTTTTATCAGGTGGGTTTCCTAATGTAAGCTTTAAATTTGGTGGAAGGCCTAGAAGCAAACTTGGAGTGCGAGTCATGTGAGAGTTCTATTGAAAGAGTTTGTTTTGTTGGTGACATGGCCACTGGTGTCTTTCCCAAGGTTTTATCATTGCTTTGCCATTGCTGTAGTAGGCAAGAGATGGAGATTTATTTCCAGCAGTGACAACAAAGTGAGAGAAAGCTCCCTGAGTTTCCTGGGCCAAACTCAGTGATGTGTTTTTTAACAGTGATAATGTGAAAAGTAATATGGGAACAAAGTCTTTAGAAAGAAAACCAAATGTATCAGTTCAAAGGAAAAGTTTCATTTTCTACAGTTTTCAAAGTTCATTAACTAAAATATAGCAAATTTATTAGGAGTTGCCTAAGCTAATAAGGACTTGATTAAAAAGACACCCTACAAATTGGAGACAACTTTCCATAAAATGAGAAAGCACTCAACTGACCAGCAAGGAATGATCATTTGTTACAGATGTTGTTTGTGTTGTCTAATGGTTTCAGTTAGTCATGCTGGCTCCATGATACTGGTTATACGAATTAAAAAACAAGGACTGTCTGTATGTGAGTGGGCTTGTACCTAAACATATAGAGAGCAGTAAGAGAAGAAGGAGGGGGAAATTGTAGGAGGGTGGAAGTAAAATTAAAAAAATCAATTCTCAGTAAGGCTTGGTGTGCTAAATATCTTAGCATTGTGGAGTGGTTGATAGGTATCACAGCACAAATAGTTTTTAAGGTACATGTTATAGTGGCCTTGAGAGTTTTAGAAAAGGAACTGACCTTGTACAAAGTCTGCCAAAATTATTAAGTGAACCAATGGAACTAAGGATATAAGGCTTGGCTCTTTATTTCGGTTCTTCCTCTTTTAACTATTTTCAGGAAGAATAACCTTGAACAGTTTTGTAATCTTAAATTGCTACTTCTGAAAAAAATTGTAGAACAGTTAATAGACATATTCATATGACTCAAGGTTAATTATAGGGCAGTAGATGGTGCAGACATTTCTGCAAAAATTTTAAATTTTGCAACATCTCTTTAATATATCAGAATTTCTTAAGTACCTCTTCCTATGTGGTTGGACAAATTTGTGTTTTACTTCTATGAAAAAGTCATTTGGGCAACCAAACCAAAAAACCACCAGAGAAAATTGAATCGTTCAAGAACGAAATAGTCCTAACTGAAAATGTAATATTTGTTTTTAATTAAAAAAAAAACACATGCAAAATATAAGGAAAATAAAAGGTTTGTTCTGTTTCATTACAGTTAATTAGAACTTTCCAGAAACTCACTGTGGGCTTTTATACTCCTGAATTATACTAAGTCTGTGTAGCTAGATGCCAGTGTTTATTTCTTTTCAACAAGAATCACCTTGCAAACTTTCCAGGAGCTTTATCAGGGTAAAGACTGTTTAAGAACCTTCCTGCTGATTTACTGCTGTAAAATAACTTTTAAAATAACTTTTAACCGTTAAATGTCTAAACCTTGTTTTGCTCTTGCCTATTTGACTATAAAAATACATAGTCAGTGATAACTGAAAAATATGAATTTTCAGACAGACTTGTCTTTTAAAGTATTTTTCCTGAGGCAGAGCCAACAGCTAAAACTTTGCCATACAGTTAGCAATTGGGACTGGAGAACAAATCTGTCAAGCCTGCAAAGCTTTCAAAAAATGAACAAACCAATTATGATTGAGTTTTTTTTATATTTTGCATGGGATTTTTTCTTTGACTTTATTTAGCATACAAAGTGAAAAGTTTGGAGTAGTAATACAATCGAGTTTTAATGTATAGCTTAATACACAGTTACAAATCCATTAATTAATATCTATCTTCTTTTTTTTTGTTCAGGTTCATAGTATTTTTTTATTTTACTAGTCATATAGTGGATACTAAAACGATCCTCATATAGAACTAAGTTTAAGCTAGAAACAGCACCATTAAGATAGCAGAAATAATCTGAGTCAATTGTCAGGCTGGAAACTCACTGCGATTCTGCTTCCAGTACAAACATCTATTCAATGGAAGGCTCACAAATATTCCAGGATAATTTTTTGTAGTGTGATTTACTGAAATGCCATTGGACTTTACCTAACAAGACTATTATAGCGAATGAATATCATGTTTCATCCACCAGTCCACAGAAAAGGAGGCAGAGTGTTGGTACAGTGAGATTGCGCTGCCACTGACTCATTACTCTCAAAAGAGTAATGTTATCAACAAACCCACATGAGGGTTCTTGAATTTAATAAGATCTTGATATACAAAACATCCCAAATTTTATTGATTGTAACAAAATCCTTCTCTAACTCCTGTCTCTGCAAAACATCAATCACATCAGAATCAAATTTATGATGAATTTATAGATATCATTTTACCTTTTACATTTCTTTATTTCACCCTGCACTTCTTTCCAATACTTTCATATCTTCTAAAATAATATGTTGGCTTGTGTAAGCATTAATACTGAATTCTTGAATAACTATCTGAACAAAACCAGAAAAGAATAAACATTTTCATGGTTGATTTCTTCTAAAACGTTGCAACCCTTGTTAGAAAATGTATAGTCAGATTTTTGGCAGCATTTTTGTTTAATTAAATGCTGCAGTCAATGCAGCAAAGACCACTTCACAAGAATACAGATTACATTTTTGACTCTCTCCTAAAAGCTTCCCAGCTCCATGCAATTAATTGTGTGGATAAGTTCTCAGACCCATATGACACGCTACCTGAACAGCTTCGCGGACAGGCTATATTTTTAAAACAGAGTTTAACAGTTTCCTGAACAGCATACACAAACAATCTGTTTCAATTAAAAAAAAAAACAACTGTTTTAAATCTAAACCATTTTTTTAAATTATCTGAATGACTGCTATTTGGTTGCTGTTCTTATGAGAAACACTGAAAAAAGAGGATGATATTTTATGCATCCTTAAAAGTAATTGATCTTGAAGTGATGTTAGACATCTATTAACTCTAGAAATTGCAATAAAATTGAAATAAAAGTGATGGCTGATTTCTCTAAGGAGTCATAGTTATTTCAATATTTGTATATTGTTAGGAAAACAATGCTTTGAAAATAATCTCTTCAGAAGTCTATAACAGAAGAATTAACACTTGAGTTGATAAATTGGTCCTAATGTAATAAGCTGCTATTTATTTCTTCATTTTTTCAGTATTACTGAAATAATCATGCCATTCTGCAGCTACATAGTAACTTTAAATAATTCAGAGAACACTACAAAGTTCTGCTTAAATTCAGGTAGGCTTAGTACATTAGCTACAAATTATATGCCTTTTTTATATTATATTGAGACATCTTGAGCAAAAGTCTTTTCGCATTTATTTTTCATAGTGCTCCACATGAGCATAATTCAGGACTTTCTAAGTTGTCTCAGGTTTGATGGTACCTACAGTAGATATTTCTGAAGAAGATAGAATGAACTCTTCTGAAAAGATCTTACTTGCTCATAGGAGAACTTTGTCCCTGCTGTCCATTGGCTTTTGATATTGTCTTGGTTTTGGCTGGGCTAGAGTAAATTTTCCTCCCAATAGCTGCTGTGTTTTGGATTTAGCACAAGAAGAATCTTGATAATGCTAATGTTTTCAGTTGTTGCTAAGAAATCCATTACTTTTTCCAGTTTCTCATATTGAGCTAAAGAGCAGGTGTGCAGGAGCTGGGAAGGAGCATAGCCAGGCAGCTAGCCCAAGTGGGCTAGTGAAAATATTCCATACCATAAATGTCATGCTCAGCTTAAGAATAGGTGTTGGCTGACAGGACAAAGCGCTTGGCTCTTGTCTGTTCTGGGAGTTCAAATCCTCTCTGGTCAGGGAGTTCAAAATTTTTTGGGAATTTAGTGAAATTTATGTTTTCCGGGTTTCCATGATTGCTACTCAGGCACTGACTGCAAATCAGTTGTTGAGTGGTGAGTGGTGAGAAAATTGTATTGTATATAGTTTGTTTTGCAAATTGAATATTATCATTGTTATTATCATTACTATTATTAATACTGTTATTTGCTTTGTTACCTTATTAAATGGTCTTTATCTCAGCCCACAAGTTTTCCCCTTTGTCCATTTCTCCTCCCCATCCCACTGGGGGAAAGAAGGGGAGGGGTGGACGAGTGGCTGTCTAATGTGTGGTTGCCAGCTGCTGGGTTAAACCATGACAGATATGAAACATAGATCTGATGAAACTAAATCTTCTCCGTAATCAGCATCCTTTGTTTGAAAATTTATCCTTTGAACAGGCAATTCAAAGACTTGCTCAACAAACCAGACACATATTCCAATATTTCTAAATTCTTTGAAAATCTTACAGGAAGGATGAAGAAAGAGACAGTAAGGGTGTCTGGAAAATATTGAAACTGGAGGATAAGAAGTGAAAAGGATCAAAAAACACACAGGAAATCTGGGTCTCCTCTATCTTTAGAATTGTTTAAAGAATCATTTGTCTTTGCTGACTTTATAAGTTCTGAGGTATGTTGCCAGTTTTGTTGACTAGACATGCCTATCCAGATATGATTTCATGCAGAGCAGCCCTAAGTACTCTTCACTGCTCTGTTCTTTTGTTTTTCCCAGAACAGTGTTCAATATTTTTAATTCATCCATGGCTGACAATAACTGTTCTGGAGGGGACTGTATGCTTTCTTCCATTTTCTTTTCTTTACTGAAGTAGCATCAAAACTAGAGACCACTCAAATGTGCCTTTGTTGCATAACATGCTACTTTCTGTAGTGATTTCCTGTAGTATAAGCAAGTTATCTTAAACATTAACACGTACAATTAACAATCATTTATAGTTTAAATTAAAAAAAAATAATGCATTTTTGTATTAATGTGATTTTTTTAATGCTTTCAGAGTCGTCAGTTAAGATAGCAGAGACCTGAGGAAACTTGATCATCTGTAAAAGGTAATATCCTCAAAGTATTATCCTGTAAGACAGGTGTTCAGTATATCTACACTGTTGAATTGTGTCAGGCTGAAAAATAAATCCATATTTATTTGTGTTTTTAAAAATTTTATCCATTTTTATTGGCATTATTTTCAATTAACTGAAGAGAAGCTCATTTCAGTCAGTTGACAAGGTTAAAAAAGCTGAAAGGAGAAAATAGTTTGAAAATATTACAAAGGATGTGATTTTGAAGATTACAATTATGTTCAATGAAAGGACTTCTTTTGTCTGAATTACTGTTTAACTATTTGTCTAAATCAGCTGTAACTTATATTCTTGGTCTCCTCAACTAGTGCAATTTTAGTGTATTATTCAGCAAAGACTTATCTACACCATTATCTATGCATGTTTAGGAAATGTCGCTCGGGTTAATTTTTATATACATAGATATATATAATATGAGATGAATAATGGGTTCAAGCTCATTTTAATCCTTGCTGGAAGCTCAAAATAAAAAAAAAATACAAGAAAATATGCGAAGAATGAAAATGAAAAAAGAAAAGAAAAAGAAAAAGAAAAAAAAGAAAGAAAAAGAAAGAGAAAGAGAAAAAAAGAAAAAGAAAAAGAAAAAGAAAAAGAAAAAGAAAAAGAAAAAGAAAAAGAAAAAGAAAAAGAAAAAGAAAAAGAAAAAGAAAAAGAAAAAGAAAAAGAAAA
>Ga0065711_1049207_pt1 | contig 11423 bp, 5 predicted proteins | sample Hoacrofraction12_FD_59098 | JGI IMG/M metagenome (GOLD analysis project Ga0065711, IMG submission 59098) | Hoatzin crop microbial communities from Cojedes, Venezuela - Epithelial fraction 12 v2 (version 2) | ecosystem: Host-associated > Birds > Digestive system > Esophagus > Crop | place... | reverse complement strand
AGACAGAACTTCCTGTGCCTCAGTTTGTGCCCATTGCCCCTTGTCCTGTCACTGGGCACCACTGAAAAGAGCTTGGCCCCATCCTCCTGACACCCACCCTTCAGATATTTGTAAGTATGTATTAGGTCCCCTGACTTTGTTGCTGACCTGTTACATGACTTTACTGAAGACCTTCGTATGATTAGCTTCTTAAATCAAAGAAAATGAACATTTCGGGACAAGAAGAGCTTTGTGGGTATGTGTGTGTGTGTTCGGTATTGTTGCTTGACCATAAGCAAGGGTCTTCTAGTCTTTCGGTGGGCGCTCAGGTGACTGAGCCTGCATCCCCAGCAAGCGTAGTGCCTCTCCCCCATGGCACTCGAGACCCCCTCCTGGGGTTCAGGCTCTGCAGAGCTGCAGGAGATCCCTGGAGTATTTTAGTTTTGTTTCCTTGGTCCTTTCCCCCTTCCTAGGTTTCCAGGGCAGAAAACCAGCTCGTTTCTTGCCATTTTCTGTGTTGGGTACACAACTGACAAGTGCTGCCGGAGAGGCACCAAGCGCAAGGGCAGGTGGGAGGCCGCGTCCGGCCTCCATTTTTCCTAGAGACCTGGGAAGCAGCTGCAACCACTAAACATGCGTGCCGCTGAGTGCCCGGGGAGCAGCCCCTGCAGCGGGGCCCACGCAGCCCTCGCCACGGCCACGGCGCTGCCTGTCCCAGCCCAGCTCCGCCAAAGGCCCAGGCTTTCGCATCCGAGACTCCAAGATGCTTTCAGCCGGCACTTTCAGCCGGCACTTTCGGCCAGGAGGCCTTTCCGAGGCGGAGGGGAAGCCTGCCCGTAGAAGAATGAGCAAGCTCCGCAACGTCGCGGGGGTTCGCCCAACTCCCGCCGCCCGCCATGCGCCCTCTGCTCGGCGGCCATCTTGGGAGCCGGGTGCCCGCCACGGCGCCATCTTGTGGCAAAGGCGGGAGGGGCGCGGCGGCGCCGGCCGCTGGAGGGGGCCCAGCTGGTGAAGCCGTTGCCGTTCTTGTTATGGAGAGAAATAAATGCGTTTTAAAGTCTTGCAGGGCCGCCTGCTTCTCGGTGCAGCAAGCGAGGGGCCAGGAGCCCCTCTGCGACGCCTCCCTGTGCTGGGTGTGTGCCTGGGTGGAGGGCTGCAGCAGTGGTGTGTCAACTTGCCCCAGCTCCTTCCCGGCATATCGGAAGGCACCTTCGCAGTGGAAACCACGTCAGCAGCAAAGGACTGCTTCTCACACTACGACACACCAGTTGCCGAACAGTTAAAATTCCATGGTGATAAATACGCATTTTTCCTGTCCAGGGTGAGCCTACACCTAACTCCTTTTAAGTGCACGTGGCTGAAAATACAGCTCCCAGAATTTCACCGAGATTTAAAATTCACAGGCATCTTTTTTCTCCTAGAGCCTGTTTTCTGGTAAAACATTGAACTGCAAGTGAGTGTTTGGGAAAATGCTCTGTTCGCCAGCGCCATCGTTCCTCACACGGTGGTGGCTGGTGGTGTGACCCGCAGGCTGGTGGAGAAAGCTGGGCGACCCCCTGCTTTGCATGGGCCTCCCCCTCTGCTGGGCCAGGCGGGCAGACAGCAGGCACCGAGCAGCTCAGGTAACTGGAGAGAAAGCTCCCGCACCTTCCGACGGCTTACATAGAGTTTGGAGCTGGGTTTGAACTGAATGAGATGGGCCTGGAGTAGGGTAGGTGGTAGCAAAGTGGGATCAGTCATGGTTTCAGGTATTGACCTGTTTTGTCACAGCATCATCCCTTGGGGAGTCTCGCTTTATCCGCCTTCTCTCTAAAGCTTTCTAAAAAGTGTTATTCAGGCATTTTTGCAATCCGCTGTCCTATATCATTGAATGAAAAATTTCCAGAGACAGTCTGTACTCACAGTGTTACGAACATTGATCAAAACATCTAGGTTTCTACAGGTTACTGCCGTACATTTACGTGCCTGCAAACATTTGAAAGTCTAGCTCTTAGTGTTTAGCTCATTTTTTTTCCTTAATTTTCTTCGTACTGTTAAATTAAGTAGTTATCAAATTATTGTTGTTATTTAGTAAAATGCTGTTAGGGTGAAAGCATCAAACAACCTAACAAATATTCTGTTGTATTCACTTGACACTTAATCACTTAAAACTAGTTAAAAATCACTTTCATGAGGTAAAGCAGTAAAAGGTCTCTTTGTGAGCCCCACCTAAGCCATGAACATTCAGGAGTAAAGGGTTATTTTTACAAGTTTCCAGTAAGCCTATGTGGCTTGATTGTAGACCGTCCATGGTTTTATAACACACACCAGACACACCCCCTCCCCCTGCCAGTCTAGGTGACGAACTTAATTTATTGGAGAAGAGCCTCAGGATATGCCCCCTTACAAATGTTATGTATGTAACTGAGATCTTATTCTGGGAGTAGATTAAATGACAGTATCATTGACAGTTTGTCTAGGGCTTTACAATTTTGTCTTTTGACTTGAACCAGGAATTAAATTAAGCTTCGAAACTCTGCTTTTCTGCTCACAATCTGCCTAATCAAAGCAGGAGATCCTTCTGAACATTTCAATGCCCAAGTTGCTGGTAGGAGTCCCTGATAGATTTCTCTTTTAAATTTAGCACGACCCAGAATAGTAACTCTTACATAACATATACACAGCAAATATGGGACTTGCTATAATTTCAGTGAGAGACTGCAGATTTCCTGCCTTGCAGAATAACTAAAGCAGACAGCATTAGAGTCATCCCTCATATAAAAAGCTTTAGCAAATAAGCTTGTTCTTACAAAGCAGGGGATAATGTTTCCCTTAGGTATCAGACTGTAGTTGACAACCAGAGAGACTGTGACAGATCCTAGCACCTCTTATGTGTCTATGAGTGGCATTGTGGCCTCTGTTTACCTCAAAACATACAGGTGCGCTGAGCTCCCTGTTCCTGAGGATAAAGAGAGACAGCAAGGCAAGAATTTGCAGTCCATTGTGGACAGCCATTGGGGCTACTCAGTAAGGGAAGTGCTTAGATAAATACAATCTCTGCTTATTCACAGCTATCTATCTATCTGTGGAGCATATACTCTTCCATGCAGCCTGTGCCACAGATGGCAGATCCTGAAGGGGTAAAGAACAGGAGTTAGACCTTTCTGGCATAGTATGGCAGGGGATCTGGCAGAAGGAATGAAATAGATCTTCAATCCATTTTCACCCCCTCTTGCCTTCTGTTTTCCTTAGCTTGACACTTCCCGTAACAGTGACTCGCGGAACAATTGCAGAGCCTGCACATTATACGCGTGTGTCACAGCTGGAGCCTGATCCCTGCCATTTTTCATGGCTGAATCTTTGAAATACTGTGTCCTCTGAGTGCTCTCTCTCTCTTTCAGGCTGACAGCCTTTGACGGCTGTAGCTTACTGAGCTGGGTAGCGGTCAACTGTTCTGTTAGGGTAGGACACTAGGGTACTGCAGCCTCGCAGAGTCACTCCAGTGCTGTTACACTGGAGGCAGCTGCAAGGACCTCCACTGTGCTTAGTCAGATGGTAGTAGTCATGTGGACAGGATTTTATTTCACTGGGATCCAGATACAGTGTCCTAGAACTGCTGGCATCTTGCATGCAGAGTACAGGATGGACAGTATTTGGCCCTGTGTCATTTGATGATATTATTTACCCAGAGGAATTTGCTTAGCTAAGAAACCTGGATGGAAACAGAACATGTCAAATAAGCAATTGCCCCCATACTCAGAGGCTTATGGAGATCAATCATACTGACCATTGTCAATGTCCCTGCCATTTCCTTCATTGCTTTCAAAATAAGAAATCTACCAGCAAAGGCATTAAGGCATTATTAGATTAGCCTTGATTTTGCAGAGTTGCCCTGGGAACTTTCGATCTGATCAGAAGTATCCTCTCTGCTGATTTGGTAAGGTACCCTTTTCTTGTAGGTGTAAATGATGATGCAGACAAGGCAGTGGGGTCTCAAAACCATTTCATTACACAGAGGAAATGTATCAGTTTCATTAGAAGGACGATGTTGCACCAGTTTAACTGTGTGTCCCTTTAAACCTTGCTTATCCTGGTGAAGTTTCCCCCAGACTAGTACAGAGTATGCGCAGACACACACAACTGCACTGGTTGAACTGGTATGATTCCATATTTTTAGCTAAATTATTAAAACTCCCTAATGAATATTTAGGTGTGGCATGTATCTGTCCCTCAGACCCATAGTACTGCACTGATCCTGCTTCCTTGTCTCTGTTAGGAACTAATCTATGACTGTTTTCTGTGCTGATACAAAAGGTTGGGGATTGAGCAAGCATGGTGTCTTCCTTCCTGCTTGGTTCCCTATGGACCCTGGGTTTTCTGGACCCAGAGAAGTAGAGGGCAGTGGTTACTGGAAAGGTAGCTGGAATGCCAGGCATTGCCATTCTTAGCCGTGAATGTACTCTTTCTGTTCCCACATTGTCCCAGGAGACACAGACATCCAGAGCTCTCAGATTCTGTGCTTTTATTCAGTGTCATGATTGCTGGTCAAAATAAAATTTCCCTAAGGGCTAAAAAAAGTAAGAGGAGTCTGCCTTTCTGTAGGCAATAGACTGGCAATAAACCCCACGGTAAGGCAGGGAAGAAGACTCAAGAAAATTAAAAGTGAGAGATCTAGCCTGTTTTGGGTATCTGAAAGTCTTGCTACAATTCAGGCTGTAGCTGCCTGTTTTTAACAGTGAAGAGTAGTTGGGTATTGGGTGTGCTGAACTCCCTGTTGTTCATAGTCTCTACGACAAAAGAGGATGTCTTCCTAAAATTTGACTACTTTTCAAAGGAGAGCTATGGGCTTAAGTAGGAATTTCTGGGTTACTTTATTTGGTCAGTCCTTTGGAAGAAGTCAGGCTAGAGGATCATATATGACGGTTGGACTTGATGATCTTAGAGGTGTTTTCCAACCTTAATGATTCTATGATGGTATAATTGATATAGATGAATTTAAACCCTTTGAGACAGACATTTTTCTTCACTAATAAAAATCGGGGAACAGTGCTATTAACTTTATGGGAGTTTAACCTGCATGGATCCAGTGAAGATTGCTGTACATCTGCTGGTGTGCACACTCCTGCAAAGTCTCCACCATGCCAGTCTCTTGCAGTCTGGGTCATATTCTGGAAGACTGTAGAAGGCCAGTGATTTAGGATATAAATCAGCAATAAACTGTGTAATCCCAATGGAGAGGTTTAATTTAAAATACAGAGAACTTGATTAAAAGGGTTAGATTAGAATCAAGACTTATAGGTAGTCATGTGGAAGACATATGAACAATACAAATACCTTTTACAAAACACAGTTCCGGAGTTCAAGAAATGTTTAAATAAAATCCTTGCATTCAGGGTTTTGCCAAAAAACAAAAACTTTGAGAAATCTTGGAGACTTTAATCAGATTCTTGCTGGTGCTTTAAATCTGCCCTTAGAAACACTTTCAGTTCTCTTACATGTCTTGACAGGGGCCAGATAAACACCTTGGGGTACTCCTGCTGGGTTAAGCTCACCTTTATGCAGAGAGATATCACAATGCTCTACTTGGCAGCATCAGAACAGGACTTAAATGATGCATAAATCTTGAGCTCTCCAGGAGTTATTTTCACCCTCTCTGTATGAGAAGAAAAGCGAGTAGTTCCTTTAATCCTGTGTGGCTTCTGTATTAAAATAAGCCTTGATACTAATCCCTGGCTATCTAGATTTAAACTGACATATATATCCTACAGCTTCAAATACCAGAACATCTGAGTTACCAATGTGCCTTTAAACCCAGAGTATTTATGTGCTTAATCACACTAAAGGACAGAAGAGTCATTATCCTCCCAATGTTTCTCTAATACCGCATTTGGTTCCTTCAAAAACCCAGGCACTTTTCCTCACGTTATTTCCTTTTGCTGCAGTATTTTGCACTGTTCCCATTCTGACTTGAAAAAACATGATGAGCAAGGTAAATATCACAGAGCAACACATCAAGGCTGTGTTAGCAACTCGCGAAACTTCAACTATACAACTTACAAACTGGAGTTTGCACTTGAATGTCACAAAAGGTAGGTGGCTTCCCTTGTATGTGAGCAGATTTTCTCCCTGATGGAAACACAGAAATTCCTAGGCTCTGATCCTAATACAATTGTCAAGCTTGACCAGAAAGAAATATCAGTACATGATAAAGCATCTACGTTTCTCATTTATAAATATATATATGATGGTGATGGCATCAGAACAATGCTCCTGTATTGATAACTTCAGCAGTGTCACTTCCTGTATGTACTGTGCACATTGTATTACATAAATAAGCCACCAACTTGTATCTCCTACTGTCCCTGGAAGTGCACAGGTACTGTGTAAGATGCTGCTGCTCTGTTTGAGTGTAAATGGCCAAACCAAGCTTTGCCTTCTATGCTAAGTAGGCCAACAGAGTGAATGTTAACAGAGACAGAGCCACTACACTGTCTTGAAGTTGCTTGTGGCTGCCAAGGCTCAGCACCCAAAACTGGTGCTGACAGATGCATTCATTGCATGAACTCCATGCTTTATAGGCCTCACAGATGAACTTGGCTGGAGTCAACCAGCGACGAGGAGAACAAAGCTTAAGTTCCTGAAGAGATGACCAAAGGTCAAGGACACAGGGCCCACAAAGAACTGAGATAGTACCAAGAGGATTATGTAAGTGCTCTTTGTTAAGGAACAGGAGTTCCTCAGTCAGGCAGTGCTCAAAGTAATTACCAGCTCCTTTTTTTAGGCATCATAGGAGGCTTCAGCCCTCCATTCTTTAGTCACTGGAAAAGAAATATTAACTATGTGGGAGAGGGTGTCCCACGTACTCCCTGCTCCATGCTTTGTCATGACAGGAAGAAGGTGATCATGGAATTTCAAAAGCTGTTGCAATTATTCTTAGACTGAGGTGGAAATACTTCCTTGAAAAGAAAAGTGCATATTTCTTTCAATGGTTCTCTTGGAAACTTTCATTGGTTCTGTTTGCAGTTCAAGGATTTTTTGTTTTGGAATACTGGAAATGTTTAAAAGGATCCAAAACAAAGCATATTTGTGAGAAAATGCCATTCTTGTCAGAAAGGAGAGGGTTTTTGTATTAGAAGATGCTTGTCCTCATCTAATTCTTACATTAGTGGCTGGCAGCAACTGAGAGCAACAAAGTAGCCAAATTTCTGTCCTTGCAAATTGTAGCAGGTAACTCTACATTTGAAAGGTATATGCCAGAAAAAAAATTACAGGAAAATCAAAGACAGTCTGTTACTGTGTCAATTCCAAGAGTGTCTCTGTTTCTTGGGAATACTAGCTGATGATATATCCAGTGAATGTCTATACGTAAGCTGGAAGGCCATAAACACATGAAGCGACTGATCTCTTAGACTATACTTCTAGTTTTCAGAAATTTCTGGTTAGATACTCATGTGAGATTTACTTCTGCTTATTATTAACTGATTATTTGATCCAGTTGCCTGACAAAAAAGAAAATTATCAACACCAGATATTCCATGTGTAAATGGTCTCTGCAGCACAGCATTTTTATGATAGTTACAGAGAACCGTGAAAGCATATGGAGCGCTCACTCTTTCAGGCTTTTTTTCTAGGGTTTCACTCGAAAAGTATGTCTTAACTGCAATATTTGACCATTTGGCTCTTTAGCATCTGCTGAAATTGTCCCAAACTATCCAGTCCTCTGATCCAGCATTGTCACCAAACCTGTGTTTCAAAATATAACAGAACTAGAAAGAAAACAGTGGGTTTAACCCCAGTGTGTCTCTTTTGTAGCAACAGTCTGTTTGGCAACATTTATGGAATTTCTCCAGTTTCACCTTTGTCAAAAGCCACAGCCTAATGAGCACTTTTGGCATGTCAAGAGATGTCCCTTACCCTGAAGCTTGAGGCAAGTTGAGGTAAAGAACGTAAGTTTTAGAAGTTATGTGCTGAGAGTGCAGTTGGTGAATGTACCCATAGAAGGGAAAATGGATACTTTTGGTCAACTATGACTCCAGATTTATTGAACCACCTTATTTCATACGGAAGTGATCTCCTCTCTGTTATGATCCTGAGGTTCTGCAGTGCTGCAGAAGTAGTAGGACAGAAGAAGGGAGCCAAAAAAAACCTGAGCTGTAAAGAGTATCTGTTAAAATGAAAGAAAATAACAGACTTTGACAAACTGGTACAAAGACAGCATTTCAGACCTAGTGCCTTCCTGAGACAGTTGCAGAACTGGTATTGTTGTAACATGTTCCACAAAATTCAATTAAAAAAATGGCATCTGCCATCAAAATCACTGCACTATATTTGTTTCTTCTTCCTTGTCTGTACGCAGGATGCTTCTTGAAGAACAGTGTATGCACCAAAACTGTGTTCAGGTCTGCACCCACGACATTTTTAGTGCTACATAATCGTAGTTTCCTCACATTTGCTAAATCCAAATATTCAGAAGTCATGACTCATATTTCAAAATCATGATTGCCTTAAAACTCACGAGAATTTTCTTTTTAAGCAAATAAGAGCCTTAAAGCGCTTTAAATTGTCATCTTATTTCTGGGCTTCAAGTCTTGTTCTGGAGTTTTCATAATTATGAGAGCTGGAAACCTGAAAGTGTTTATTGTATAATTTACAATAAAATCTTTAAAGGCCAGCAGATCTAGTTTTGATTTGTATATCCAGCTTTCACAGTGAAAAAAAAAAAAAAATTAAAAAATTGGGCTTCTATAGCCTGGTGCTGAAGAGAAACCTAACAGATCGCATGCTCAGTTACTCAGTTCCGGCACTTCAGTCAGGAGGGGAACGCTTGCAGGCAGGGAAGCAGAATTATCTGAAGTTACCTTTGGATTCATGCTCCGGAGTCCTGCAGGGGCCGCAACAGCTCTTACCGTGAGCCGGAACCTCCCCAGGGCTAGTGTAATTGCACTGTGCCATTAAGGTCCTGCGAAGCAGAGACTACCCAGGGCGTAGCGCCTACCAGCTGTGCTCCTGATCTCCTCTGTATGCTGGAGCTGGGAGAAAAGCCAACGTGCAGTTCCTAAACCAGTACTTCTTAGCCCACAGGGGCCCTTAGACCAGAGGGTGCTCTCAGCAGATTACTTCTCTCTGTGTGCTCATGTCGGAACAGATTTCAAGGCAGGAAATACCCAAGTGAAATACGCAGCATTCTTAGATAAGCTAGTTGAAAAATGCCAGTTATTTTTCACGTTTTTTTTATATATTTTCTTTTTGAAATGGAAATAGGGAAAAAAGGTTTCCTGAAAGCCTGAAAGTTATGATAAAAGTGAAGAAACATTGCTGAAAGAACATTTTAAATTTTGCATAAGAGCTCAAATTTTTTAGCCCATGTACACATTTCACAGACACACATAAGCACAAAGTTAATAGTTAAAGTGACTTTATCTTTTGTTTAAAAAAATTGTAGTGAATCCAAAACATACTGATATTTTACTGTGTTTTGAGCTAAGTTAGCTTTGAATCAGGATCTGTTTTAGAAATGAACAGATTTGGACACTGCATTTAAATGACTTGATGAGAGTTTATAGAAGGAGCCTGTGGTACTTCAAGGAGTGAAGCCTCAGAGCCCTGCCTCTTAGCTTTGTTACACTGCAGACAGTCTTCACCATTGGCGGCTGCTGCTGTGAGGCGACTGCAGAAAAACTATCACCTCTGGACTCCACACAAGGTTTGGGTTTGCTGTTCTAAAGCAACAGGAGGTGCTGAGTCATTTTGGTCTGGTTGTAAGAGCAGTGATGCAGGACAGCAGCATCTGAGGCACAGATTAGCCCCCAGACTTTTGAAGTTGCCTGGAAGAGTATATGTTTCTCCTGGGAAGGTGTTATGTCTTGCCATACAGGTAGGGGTGCCATTAACAGTGGCATCTAATAAAAGAGTCTCAGCAAAATAATTACTTTCATGGTGATGACTAATTTTAGATTTTCTGATCTTTATCCTGATAGGTGTTCTCTGCCTTATACATATACTCTCTGACATGAGAGCATGCCATTGAATAATGCCACCAAGATCTCCCGCAGCACAAGAATGAGCTCTGCTTGGGCAAAGCTGAATCTGAGCTTGTGATTTTGGATCGAAAGTCTCAAAAGGGTATCTAAGCACCAATGACAGTGCAATACCAGTGTTAGGCTGACGATTTTGAAACTTTGGCTTAGATGACTTGTCTGTGGACAACTAAAGCAGCCAGTGGAATAAGCGAAATCCAAGCTCCAGCGCTGTAATTCTGAGGCCTGCGTACTACTCAGTTTAACAGATCTGACATCCAGCAGTTATGAGTAGATAGAAAGGTTGAGATGACGCATGCGAGTTCTCTTTTTAAACCGCATTTTAAGGTCAGAAGTAGGCTATAGTGTAATAACCAACCATATTTTATGAAGTATTAAAAAGACCATAGATTCTAGATTGTTCAGATTCATCAGTTATTCATTGCCCTGCTAATATCCTTTCAAATAGAGACTGAGAGGTATGTGCTGAGTCATGATTATGCTTACTGGCATCTTTGTAACTCTAATGAGTAAAAGCAGTTATTTGTTGATGCCTATACATATAGGTGTGTATATATATACACACAAACATATATATATATAAAGCTTCATCCCTTTTTATCCAAGTATGAGATCAGGCTCTTTGTTTTCCTGCTAACATACAGATCTCCTATGCAATGCTAATGAAAATCACAAATCTGTTTTTTCATTTGGTAGGCACTGCCTTCAACACTCACTCCAATGTCCACAATGAAAAACCCACACTGATGGTCCATGTTTGAGTAATAGAGTCTCTGTCATTACTTTAAGCTACAATGATGCACGCAGCACCACTCCATTTTATTTTATAGTCAACAAGTCTCTCTGTTTGCTCGGCAAACTGTAATCTGCAACATCCTGGTGGCCACAGATCTTTCTCTGCATTATTAAAACCACATAGGCTCAATGACTCATTTTGCGTTCGTTCTTATTGTCCGATTGGATAGCTGCAGTGTTTGCCATCACTCACGGGGATTGCTTAACAGTTGTCTAAACCAGTGCCTGTAAATGAAACTAACTTTCCCTTTTAAACTATTTAAATATAAGTCACTTTGTGAACTCAAACAACACATAGAATTAAATTCTGGAGGTCACTTAAGACCATAATGCCACATGGTCTAAATTTTCAAACATACTCAGTGTAGGAGACTTTGCAACACTGCAAGTTGGGCAGAGAGGAATCTGATGAGGTTCAACAAAGGCAAATGCAGGGTCCTGCACCTGGGGAGGAACAACCCCATGCATCAGTACAGGCTTGGAGTGGACCTGCTGGAGAGCCGCTCTGCGGAGAGGGACCTGGGTGTCCTGGTGGACGAGAGGTTAACCATGAGCCAGCAGTGTGCCCTGGCTGCCAAGAAAGCCAATGGGATTCTGGGGTGCATCAAGAAGAGTGTGGCCAGCAGGTCGAGG
>Ga0065711_1049206_pt1 | contig 11423 bp, 10 predicted proteins | sample Hoacrofraction12_FD_59098 | JGI IMG/M metagenome (GOLD analysis project Ga0065711, IMG submission 59098) | Hoatzin crop microbial communities from Cojedes, Venezuela - Epithelial fraction 12 v2 (version 2) | ecosystem: Host-associated > Birds > Digestive system > Esophagus > Crop | place... | reverse complement strand
CAGCCCAGCCCCCTGCCCAAGCAGGGTCACCCAGAGCAGGGGGCACAGCACCGCGGCCAGGGGGGCTGGAATATCTCCAGAGAAGGAGACTCCACAGCCTCCCTGGGCAGCCTGGGCCAGGGCTCTAGCACCCTCAGAGGGAAGAAGTTCCTCCTCATCTTCAGCTGGAGCTTCCTCTGCTTCAGTTTGTACCCTTTGCCCCTTGTCCTGTCGCTGGGCACCACTGGAAAGAGTCTGGCCCCGTCCTCCTGACCCCCCCCCTGCAGATATTTAAAGGCATTTCGAAGGTCCCCTCTCAGCCTTCTCTTCTCCAAGCTGAATCTCCACACCAGACCCTAATCCCTCTGCAGACAGGTCAGACAAGACATATCAATAATGGACATTTTTGCTTTCTCTGTCCCAGCATTTGAGACCCCTGTTACACCCATCCATGTCTGGAGGATGGCCGACTTGGCCTCGGCTGAGCCTGCTCCTGCCTCCCCACCCCACGTGCCACGCTGGGGCTGGTGGAGGACATCACCCCCGAGACGCTGCCTTTCAGCCACAGCCTTCCAAGGCCGTGCACCTTCGAGGAGCTTTGAAATGAAATGCGCTCCATAAATATTATTACAGCTCTGCAACTTTCAGGTGATATATCCCAGCTCCTTTCTTGGCAATATCTTGAAGTGGTTAACTTCAGACATATGGGCTGTTTCCCAAGCAGTGGAAACCTGGCGTGCGTGCGTGTGTGTGTGTGTGTGTGTACACGCAGGAAAAAGAAAAAGCCCCTCTCAGAAAACAACAAATGTGGGGGTTATGGAATAATGGTCCGGGTGCAGTGCTTGTAAAACCCGTGCTCTCGCGTTTAATAGCTCCGCTTCATACCACCAGGTTCAGATCTGACGTTGCTCGGCGAACACAGCTGGTTTCCAGATCTCCTGGAGGTCAAGCATCAGGCTTTGTTCTGTTTCTTGAAGGGATTGCCATTAAAGCAGAGGAAGGTGAAAGGCAGGGGCTGGGAGAGGGGGGAAGACCCCGCTCGGTTTAACACCTTTCCAGCCCTCGCTGAAAACCTTGCGCATAACGAGAGGCCGCAGAGGATCTGGTGCTTCCCCACTCCTCCTCCTGCTAAGAGGAGAGCCAGGAATTTGTGCCTTGATTCCGAAGAGCAGGGAGGGGGACCAGCCCCGGGCTGTGCCGTCTTGTGCCTCTGCAGGGCAAGTCCTCCTTGATGGCTCTGCAATACCGCAGTGGCCTCACCAAAGCCGAAGAGCAGCTCCTGGGCCACACATACAGTGTGGTGTCACCTCCTCCCTGGGCCAAAACACCCCTTCCACGCTTCGAAGCAGACTTCTCTCTAAAAGGCAAACCTCTGCCCCCAAGGATGACCATCAGGCGGGCTTGAGTTGATGCCCAGGACATTGCGAGTGTCAGCGCTGGCAGGTCTTTCTGCAGACAAGAAAATGTCTCCCCAGCACTGGGTGATGTTATCTCCTCGCTGGCAGAAGCTGCTTTTGCAGAGCCCAGCTGGCCCGTGAGGCGTGAGCCGTACGCTGGGCACCGTGTGTATGATATTGTCTCCCTCTAGTGACTCCGGCCCCGAAACGCGTAGACACGGACTGCACATCTCCTCCAGCCCCAACCCCTGGAAGGTCAGGCTGGAGCCTCTCTGGCCGCCATGGACTCGGCTGCTCCCAGCCTGCGCGTCTTTGGTTGCCGCTGGTGGCAAAGGGCAGTCGCTCCAAGGCCAAGGTTAACGTGGCTGGATTTGCCTGGACAAGGTCCTGTGCAGCCTGCTGTAGGTGACCCTGCTTCGGCAGGAGGGTTGGACTAGATGACCCACAGAGGTTCCTTCCAACCCCTACCATTCGGTGATTCTGTGATTGCGGGTCTGGGTTCAGCCTCGGGGTCTGGTGCAGACCCAGCTGCACCCTGCAGCCCGTGGGGCAGAGCCAGCCTTGGGAAAGGGGCAGAGCCAACCTGGGCAGCAAGGAGAGGAGGACAAGAACGGGCCCATCATCCACTCCTAACCTCCACGATAACCCCCCACCATGACATGTTCATGACCTCCAACTCCATCCTTTGCTCCGCATAAAGGAAAGTTCTCTGCAACCCCAAACCAGCCCCATCAGCTTACCCAGTTCAGAGAGGATGTACTCTTGCTCCCTGAAGATGATCCGGTCAGACTTGTAGATGGGAGCCTTGTAGTTGTGCTGCAGGGAGAAGAGGTGAAGCAGCTGGGAAGGACGGAGCTGGTCTCGCCACTGGTTGGGTCCAGAGCTGAAACCAAACAGGAGGGAAAACAGCAGCTCGACACATGATAAAACATCTTCCAGCCTCAACAAGGGGGCCACAGCAGTGCTACACCAAAGAGGGCTGGTCTGAGGAAGGTGTCCCACAGCCCACTCAGCCCCAGCCTGCAGGGCGGGGGTGCCCTGATAGCCCCCCCCAGACCCACCACATCACCCTTCCGCTGGCCCTGTGCATGGGGGGTGTCCTCACCATGGTGTGCCCAAGAGGCATCGGGGATGTAACAGGAGCTCCCCAAAGAGACTTCTGTTATTTGAAGCATTTCACGCTTCTGGAGGAGAGCCAGGGCTCAGGGAAGTTCCTCAAATGTGGGGCTGCTCCAGTGTGAACCTGTCTCTCTAGACAAATCTCTGCGGTGAAGCGTAGCACTGGTCAGGTCCCGCTGGGACAGCCCTGGACTAGCAGACACATGGGCTAAGGCATCACCCTGGTCCCTGCAGCCTGCTCGGCACCACACAGCCCCCCCCAGCTATGGAGACCCACTGGGGTACCTACACGCAGTAGGTTTGTGGAAGGCCACAGCGCGCCCCGTATTTTGACAGGAACCGGTTCTCCAGGTCTATGACGGTCTCCCCAATCTTCTCATCCTTCGATAGGAGGTCATAGTCATAGAGCGTGATCTTCAAGTCCTTCTCCAGGGGCAGAGTGCAGCTTAGCTCAAACATCCTGCGCAATGGGAGCCGAGAAATACCCATGAGATGGAGGTCCACGCTGCTGAGTGCACACACCATCCCAACCCACCAGTGCCAGGAAGGACAGCACAACCTCTGCACATCTTTGCCTTGTCGGTCCAATACTATTGGTGCCGTGTTGTACCAGCTTAGCTTCTGGGTATGCAGCTAAGCATGCATGCCTTGAGTTTCTTTTTGCCTGGTTGAATTATCCTTGAGGAAACTTTGCCCTTGTTTAGTTTCTCCGTCTGCTAATTGGACATGATGGTGGTCACTGCAATATCCAGGGAAAAAGAGCAGCAGGCGAGAGTCAGGAATCATCTTTGCCATGGAATTTGAAGGGGGAAGAAATGACAGCTTTGGAAAACCATCTGCGCTTCGAGCCCAAAGAGCAAATGTCCAAAACAGGAGTCCAGCCTGCCTGGGCCAAGCTTGTGGTCAGCATGAGACTGACCCCCCAAAGCCTCCTTGTCCTCTCTTCCTGGTCCTAAGCACCTTTCTTCTGCGCTGTCTCCTCTGTCATCATTACACCACAGTCCATATAAAATAAAGCAGGAGCAAACCTTCCTCCCTCTCCTTAAATAAGGGACGGCAAGAGACAAAGCACAAAGACCCCACCAAAACACAACACCCTGATCCAGACCGTGCCAGCGCTCGTGGACGTTGGCAATGTGGAAGGTGGCACGACCGGGTGAGGTGGGACAGTCCAGGTCTGACCCAGCACTGCTGGGACCCCCTCCACCTGCTGCCGAAAGGCAGGCGACGCTGGGGAGCAACACGATGGCCATTCCCACCGCCAGCACCTACCCCGCAGCAGCTTTTAAGGAGGGGAAGTGAGTGATTATGCCACCAATTAAGACTGCAGGAGGAACTGGGGTCAGCAGAAAGTAATTAGCTAAGGCTGGATGGCAGCCAGCCGCCCAGGGAAAAGCTCGTGAAACGAGAGGCTTAACAGCCGCCAGCAGCCAGGACCTCCGTTTTACATCTCGCTTTAAAGACTGGGTGGGAGGTGCAGCACGCTGTCTAGACGGCCTCTGGCCGGCGGCCAGGCTTGGCAAAGGAGGACCTGCTCTGCCTGGCAGAGCTCACCAGGGACTGCCAGACTGGCTGTGGGCTCTGCGACAGGGCAGTAGGTCCTGGGCCACCGGAGATCAGGGCTCTGTCATGCTAGATGGGGAGCAACCACTTTGGATTCACCACAGGAAAGGCAAAACTGCCATCTCCTTTTGGCAGAAGGGAAACGTCTTGTCTAATGCACACTGTCCTCCAAGGTCTCACCAGCTCACCCTCACCATCCCTCTCCCTTCTCCTCCATCCTTGCAGATGGTGTATCTCCCTCTCTGTCTTGCTTTGTTGGGGATGTGTCATCCCCATGCTCACATCCTGAGCTAGCAAGAGCCACATAAGAAAACCAGCTGGATGTCATGTGGAGTAGGGCTTGACCCCCGTTTGTGCTGAAGCATAAGCCCCTACCTCTAATCCCAGATTTTCTGGGAGACCAAAGTCCTATCGACACGTGGAGGCTAAGCACCAGGTTTTCCTCCACTTCCCTTCACTTCGCCTGGTCCCTGTGGAGCTTTCTGTTTCTGATGAATGCCCTTTTCTGAAAATATTATCTTTTTCCTTTTATCGCAAGTTTGTGGCCCTACTGCAAGGCAAACCACTCAGCCAGCCCATATCATGTTCATAGATATTCTTTTTTCAGAGCATCTGATTTTGAGGTGTCCCATGCCACAGTCTAACCAAACAGGCCTCTGTTTATCACGTGTTTTCTTCAGACATTTAACCAAAGTGCCTAAATCAGGAGCAGAGTTTCCCCAGACTCTCTCTACCATCAGTTGGATGAGGCAGACGCCTCCACAGGGGAATCCCAGGTCTAAAAATCCCTCCTGATGTCTCTCTCGATGACAGAGCAGACCTAATCCATGCTCCACAGCTCAAAAGCCCTAGGGAGAAGATGAACACGACCCACGGTGGTTAGGACAGTGGTCGAGCCAAGGCCAGACTCAATTCAGCAACGCTGGACACGAGCTAAGAGCACGCGATGGGAATCACAGAACGGTTTGGGTTGGAAGGGACCTTTGAAGGCCATCTAATCCAACCCCCTTGCAATGAGCAGGGACATCTTCAGCTGGATCAGGTTGCTCAGAGCCCCACCCAACTTGGCCTTGAATGTCGTTTGGAATGAGAAGCTCTGGCTGGCCCAGCTCCATTCCCTCAATATGACGTTAAAAAATCCCATGGACTCCAGACTGAACCTAAACTTACTTTCCAAAGACGGGCTCCAGCGTACATGGAAGGTAATGTTCTTGGTCATTGATGGACTTCTTTCCCACGGAAATCTTCACATAGGGATCACACTACAGATGGGCATGAAAATCAATGCAAGAAAGAGTCAGTGCACAGCAATATCAATGGCAAAGGAACAGCTCTGTCTCCCCTTGTCCCAGCGAGCAGGATCTTCCACCACCCTTGGCAAACACCCATTTCCAAGGATAGGACAGTCTGACATTAACTCCTTCCTACAAATCTGTGGCCATCAGCAAGAGCTATCTGCACTGCAACTCCTTTTTGAGGATGATCGAAGGACCAGTTAGCTGAGTGGGACAAAAGTCCAAGCCCTTCTGAGGCCCATGGGATGGAAAAGCAATAAAAGACCATGAAAAAAACTACTCATGGCTTCTTTGATGGACTGGGCTTGCTCTGAAGTCCTCAGGATGTTCCCATTCTCATCTGAGTCACCTATTTATGAGTTCCCGCATGGTCATCATTTTTGAAGTTTGAGGTCTACTCAGAAATAAATTTAGAAATGTAGGGGACTGAAATGGCAAAGGAAAAACATTTTGTTTCAAAAAATGTGGTTCAAAACCATTTATTTCCAAGACGCTGACACAAATTTTAAAAAAATTAAAATGGAAGCATAGTTTAAAATATTCATTATGCATCTAAAAATTGTATCACCTATTTTTACATTTTTAGCAGGTTTTTAAGCTTCTCTCTCACAACTAAATCTATTCGGGGAAACTAGCATAAATTTGAGAAATGGTTAGATTAACCTGAGTCCGCATTTTTGCCAGGGGAAGAAAAATAAAAAAGCAAAAAAAAAACCCACAAGTTCACCTAAAAGATGTCACACAGCTTGAGTCCAGTCCCTTAGAGGGACCCACCACCTTACTCCACTCACATAAAAATGAAAAACCACAAATGGGAACGATATTGGCTAGTTATGCTCCCTGGAAAAAACACCCAGGCAGAGTTCCTCATCGCTTTTCCTCGACTTGCTGATTTTTTTAAGAAGCAAAGGATGGAAAAGCAGTGCTCGGGCAAGGTCTGCCGTGCACAGATGGTCTGGGCATCCAGGGCTCGCCTTTCTTCTCCCCTTGATGGTGCTGAGCTTTAGGAGACGTCACAGCACAGGGGAAAGACCGTGGGTCAAACTTGGATTGGTTTTGGTTTTCAGTGCACGGAAAGCGTTTTTTCTGCTCCTCCTTTTTGATCTGCAGGAGTCTCTGATGGGAGATTTCTAAGAAATCAAAAACTTTCATTGCAAGTCCTGTTTCAGAAACTGGGTAGATTAAAAAGCAGAGGGTTTTGTTCACATCAAAATATTTCCCACACTTTTTTTTTAACTTTTTCCCTGTTTTCCAGTGGAACAAAGAGAGTAAAGCAGGCTTTTTCCCTGAGATTTTTTGCAAAGTGAAACAAAATGAACATTTTCTTTCTGAGCCAACGCAATTTTCTTTTTGCACTGAATTTTACTTCCAGCCTGGCAAAGCGTTGCAAAATGCAGCCATGTGAAAGACATGATTTTGTTTCCTTTGGCACCAGGATGAAAAAAAAACCCCAAGCCCTCATTCAACTATTATAACTAGCCCTGCTGAAAAGTCCCTCAGGATGGAGGAAGAGGTAGCTCCTGGGATTCCCAGATGTTGCAATGGAGGCAGAAAGAAGGAGTAGATTTTCTCCATTTTGCTGTTGCTGTTGTTTCGAAATTTTAACCCATATATGCAAATTTTGATCAATTAGGGCTGACCCATTGAAAGAGCCCACCCTGTCACCCAACACTGAGGTGCACCAGAGCTTTCCCCAGCAGCCTACCTTTCCGTTGGCATCCTTGGGTTGGAGATCAAAGGCCCGGATGATGTAGACCCTGACAAGACACTCCTGGGGTCCTCTGGCCGGCAGCTGGTGGAACTGTCGAGGTGGCACAGGGACTCGCGGGTCATCTGGGAGAGGGTAAATTTTGAACGAACCCTGTGAAGGACAGATGCGTTCAGCTGCATTTGCACACCCACACGTGCAGATGGGTCCCGTGTGAGCGGGCTTGCAACAAGAGTCTGGATGGCTGCATAGAATCGTAGAATGCTTTGGGTGGGAAGGGACCTTTAAAAGACAGTTAGTCCAACCCCCTTGCTATAAGCAGGGACATCTTCAACCAGATCAGGTTGCTCAGAGCCCCATCCAACCTGGCCTTGAATGTTTCCAGGGATGGGGCATCTACAGCTACTGCAATCATGGGGACAGAGCCCAGACCCTGACCCTCTTCTGTCTACTAGACCAGACCATGTCCTCAGGTGGTCGAAGGAGTCAGGAGCAGGGCGGCGAGTTGCCTGTATCATTCACCCTTTGCCTGAACATCGATACAAACCCTGTTGTAAGTCTGGGCAGAGCCACTCCAGCCTGTTTTTCCTTTACCTCTTCTACTTCACTGTCCTTTGAGCCTTCACGCTATTAAAGATGTGTGAAGGAGCCCTGCTGTGACTCAACTCCGCAAAGGTTTAAGCTGAGGCTTTCTCTGCAGGGACAATTTTAAAGGTTCTTGAAAGAGGCAGCTGGTTCCTGAGAGAGGGACAGGAGGAGGAGAGAGAAAAAGCAGAGATTTCCAAGCGTTTTGTTCACCAGAGCTGATTTCATCCAAGTGAAGTGGCAGGAATCAGTCTCTGGGTATTGTTTGGGGGAGGACAGTGCTGGGTAAGAGCAGCAATTAAAAAAACAACAGCTAGAAAAATTTAATCCCTCTTCTCTTGCAAAAAGGCTAAACATTGCTGCGAGTGGGTTAAAAAACGCAAGGGATGCATCTCTCCTCCGCACCGGCCAGACTCCTCCAAAGGGAGAGCTCTGAGCTCCAGCGTGGTGAGACCCTCAGCGCTCACACATGCTCCCACCACCACTCCGGAGGAAGAAGGTGCTCCATCGCTTTCATCCAGTTTCTGGCTCCTGGTGGGTTTTTGCTCCAGGATGGCGGCCCAGCCCAGGCTGCGTTTGAAGCGTGCAACGCACTCGCTGTTGGGGAATGCAGCAGCCAGACCTGCATAGGCAGGTTGTTCATACTGGGCTCAGCGGTCTGCTTTGATGGCCCATTTCTCACTGAAGTCCTATCCAAAAATAGCCAACTGGCATCATCCCACTCAGCTGCAAGACCTTCCACTCAGCAGTGTGTTCCCAGGTACAGGTAGGAAGAGCGACCACCACACCTTGAACTCGCCCACGACCGAGGGATCATCACTGGAGTCCTGCGAGCGGCCGCGGTACAGCTTGAAGGTGTGGCAGAAGTCAGAGAGATGATCAAAGTCCTCCACGTTCTCCAGCTCCGTCTCGTAGACCTGGGGAGGGAGAGATGGGAGACGAGAACAGGGACTGCTCCCGGGCAGAGGGGGACCAGCAGCGTGTCCCCACCTATCTGGGACAAGACTTGACCCAGGCTCCTCAGTCCTGTCACCCTTGTTGCCCCCCAGGACAGTGATGAAGAACAGACCTTTGGCAGCCCTACAATAAAGAACAGCACATCATGGAAGACCCAGACTAAGCCAACGTCTTGCGGAGGGTTTTTCATCCGCCAAAGAGACCTTCCTGCTGGGAACGTTTTCCATAAGACCAGGCAAGGTTTCCCCCACTTTTGTCCTTTTTGGGCTCCTGTGTTAATTTTAGCAATTCTTGTTACTGGGTGCCTAAATCTCCCTCTTCTCTAAGTAACCTCTGGCATTCCTTGCTGTTCCCAAACACTTCCCAGGGTGGCAGTTCCCCACCTCCCCTGCCACTTCGAAAAGTGACAATTCCTTGAAGGCTGCGAAGTGGAAAGTTACCAGAAAGGATTTTACAAAGAAAACTGAGTTTTCAAAATGGTTATTTTTTAAAACCAAAAAGTACCTGCTCTCAGGGACAAATGACTGCTTTTGGTTTTTTCTTTTTTTGTTTTTTTTTTTTTGTCCTAGAACAAAAATAAAGCCTAAACACTCAAACAAACTAAAGCTTGTGGAAAAAAATCATGGCGAGTGCAGGTCCAATAACCCAGAACCAGCCTAGGCCACTTACCTTCAGGGTGTCAAAGCCCTTCTCTAAGTAGCAGCCACATTTTTCCCTCTCTCCCGTGGAAGCATAGAATTTGCTCCACCAGTCAATGAATTCTTCCTCCTGGCAGCAAGGGATACCAAAGTTACACATCTCCACGAGCAAACCCCAACAAGTCAACGACAGCAGCATCTCCCGTAAATGCCAGAGGTGGACTTCTGCCCTGTGCACCAACCCCACGGCGCAGCCAGGGTTCAGCAGGTCTCTGTCCTGCAGAAGCGATGAAGCTATCGTGAAGCCAACCTGCAGCTCCACGCTCCCTGGTTTCAAGGTGCTTTTGGGATGCTTCCAGCCCAAATCCAGCTGCTGCAGCCACAGCATCATCAGGGACCTGGACCTGCCAGCAGAGAGGATGCTTCTCCGTAGGAGGATGAGGTAGAGCTCACAAATAGAAATTTGCAGCATCTTTTGGCAAGGGGCGGATTTTGGCCAGTTTGGGCGATGGTCTTCCTAGGACCTCAGCGCAGGACCACAGAGGGGATGAGATGAATTTAACTCTTGTGCTAACGTGGTCCTGCCCGCCTGAAATTCGGGGAGGACGTGGAGGGCTGCTCTTCAACTCAGCCCCTGGTTTAGGCTTTGCCTGGAAGGTTTCGGGGTTTCTGGGATGGGAATTGCCTTTCTGGTTTCCATCCCAGCACCATCCAAATACCCCACCCAAACACACCACGTTATCAAATGAATACATGCATAAAATACATATATCTCCACTAGAAAAAAAAAATGGTCCTCAGGTGTTGCACCTCTCGCAGGAATAACGCAATTCTCTTCTCATTGATATTATACAAAGAAACGGGCAAATCTCAGCCAGCCTCAGCCTCACAACATCCCAGCCACAAAGCCATGAAGGAGCATCTGCCTCGTCCGCTGCGCAAACTGGATTTTGGCTCCAAAGACGCTGTTCCAAGCAGAAAGTCGGCTGCCGGCCTCAGCAAATGTCTCTATTTTATAAAAGAGCCCCATTTTTGAAATTTATACAAGCAAAAATGAAGGGGCTTTGACTGTGATTCATGAAACATTCCTGAAAAATAATGATGTCTTATTTTAGAAGTCCACAAAATTCCATCACACTGACCTAATGGAGGAATCATAACAGAGGTTTATTGGATTTATATTTTGAGCCAGCGGTGCAGGCTTTAAATTGCTGTCTTGAATAGACATTTTTTTTAATAGAAATATTACATAAATTAATTCTGAGGCCTCTGCTGCCTCCTTTCTTTTTGAAAAAAATTTTGCCTTTCATCGCTTCCCCTGTTTTATTGTTGAAAAAGCTACACTCTGACCATCATGGCTTTATTACGACATTCCACGGGTACTGAGTTACAAAGCAAGTACTTAAACTAATCTGGTGACTTACCCATGGTATCTTCTGCAGCCCCAAGACAAAGAATTTGGTTAGATATTTTTGCTGATTTCTACTGCTTTTACAATAAAAAAGGGGGGAAAAGGAGAAAAAAAAAAAAAAGGAGGGAAGGGGAGCAGCTGGAATGTTAATAGCAAAGAATATTAATACATTTTCCTGCAAAAGGGAAAGCCAGGGAAAGCCGTGGCTCCTTGCGCAAGCGGCTGAACTCAGAGCTTTCACTGAGCAACCAGGCGACGGCCAACGTCACCTTTGGTGTTTTATCTTGGACGTGGTGCAGGAGGGTCCTCACGGTTGGGGTCTGTGCCCTGAGCCCTGGTGGGTTCCTGTGCAGATGGCTGAGGGACTTCAAGCATCCTGCAGGCCCTCTCCAACTTCTGCGTGGACGGCACACAGACCCACAGGTGAGCATCGCTTGGGGATAAATTCAACCTCAAGCGACTAACAGTTAAAATTTTGGCTTGGGGAGAAGCTTACTCAGAGGCAGTAAGGCACTGCCATGGTTATCACCTGCTCAACTGCAGGTTGTCATCTCCTGCCCAAGCATGGAGCCACCAGTGTGCCCTGGTTGTCAAGAAGGCCAAGGGGATCCTGGGGTGAATCAAGAGGAGTGTGGGCAGCAGGGCGAGGGAGGTTATCCTGCCCCTCTGCTCTGCCCTGGGGAGGCCCCATCTGCAGTGCTGGGTCCAGTGCTGGGCTCCCCAGTTCAAGAAAGATGAGGAGCTACTGGAGAGAGTCCAGCGGACGGCTAC